>Ga0114964_10002923_pt1 | contig 11737 bp, 12 predicted proteins | sample C_131016_MF_Meta_FD_92638 | JGI IMG/M metagenome (GOLD analysis project Ga0114964, IMG submission 92638) | Freshwater microbial communities from Lake Croche, Canada to study carbon cycling - C_131016_MF_MetaG | ecosystem: Environmental > Aquatic > Freshwater > Lake | place: Lake Croche, Canada... | reverse complement strand
ACGCCGCGATCCACCAACTGTTCTACGATATGCAGCGCGTTACCCGGCAGACGGACCGTGAACTCATTAAAAAAGGTGTCGTTCAGAACCTCGACCCCATTGATGGCGCTTAAGTCATCGGCCAATTTGACCGCATTGGCGTGGTTGATCTCCGCCACCCGTTGCAATCCAGTTTGCCCCAAAAGTGACATATGGATCGTGAACGCCAACGAGCAGAGCCCCGAATTGGTGCAGATATTTGAGGTAGCTTTGTCTCGCCTGATGTGTTGCTCGCGCGTGGACAGTGTCAGCACAAAGCCCCGCGTTCCCTCGGCATCCACCGTCTGCCCGCACAACCGCCCCGGCATTTGGCGAACATATTGGCTCTTTGTGGCGAACAGTCCGACATAAGGGCCGCCGAAATTCAGCGCATTACCAATCGATTGCCCCTCACCCACCACGATATCCGCGCCCATCTCACCCGGCGGGGTGATGAGCCCGAGCGACATGACTTCCGTAAACACCGCGATCAGTAAAGCTCCATGTGCATGACATTTCTTAGCAATCTCTGACAAGTCTCTGATATTGCCGAAAAAATCTGGAGTTTGAATCACAACACATGATACCGTGTTGTCAATCAGAGGCAGTACATTTTCCGCTGCCGTTACATCGGACGGCAGAGCTACCACCTCGCACTCGGCCATCGCGGAAAGCGTCTTCACCACTTCGGCATAATGTGGGTGTAGGCCGCCGGACAGCACAGCCTTGCCGCGTCTGGTGATGCGATGGGCCATCAACACTGCTTCGCCGCAGCCCGTTGAGCCGTCATACATTGAGGCATTCGCCACATCCATACCGGTTAAGGCTGCAACCTGCGTTTGAAACTCGAAGAGATATTGCAAAGTGCCTTGCGCAATTTCAGGCTGATAAGGCGTGTAACTCGTCAAAAATTCCGAACGCTGAATCAAATGATCAACCGTGGCCGGAACATGGTGCTTATAAGCTCCCGCGCCCACAAAAAAAGGCACCGAAGAGGCCGAAATATTGCGGCTTGCCATTCGCTCCATCAGTCGCTCGACCTCGATTTCGCCTTTATGGGCGGGCAGCATAGGCAAATGCTTCAACAACCTGTCCGCGGGAATGTCAGCAAACAAGGCATCTATATGATTGACACCAATTTTGGCGAGCATATCGGCGCGGTCGTCCTGGGTAAGCGGCAGATAACGCATGACTTTTACTCCGGAGCATGACAGTTTAAATGGATGCGAGATAGGTTTTGTAATCGGCCTCGCTCATCAGATCTGATAGTTCCGATACGTTGCTCAACTTCAATTTCATGAACCAACCCGAACCCTCCGGATCGTCGTTGATCGTTCCCGGTTGCGCTTCCAATGCCTGATTTATCGCAGTCACCTCGCCCGAAACCGCCGCATAAACCTCGCTCGCCGCTTTCACGCTTTCAACCACTGCCGCCTCTTCGCCTTTGGCGAGTCTTTTGCCGAGTACTGGCAATTCGACAAATACGACATCGCCGAGTTGGCTTTGCGCGTAATCCGAAATACCGAGCGTGGCGATATCTCCATCTACCCGAATATATTCGTGGTCCTTGGTATATTTGGTCTCACCCATCGGATGGTCCTTTCGCTGTTGTCAGTGTGTGTCAAAGGCGGTGAAAGCGATGCGGCACAAACGGCATCGGCACTATTTTCCCCGGCATCGGCGTGCCGCGAACAATCAGAAAAACGTCCGTACCAAGAGCAGCGTGGGTTGATTCGACATAGCCCATCGCACAAGGGCCATTCAGCGAAGGGCCAAAGCCGCCTGAGGTAATAGTGCCGATTTTCTGACCGTCTTTCGCGGTAATCTCAGTGCCTTCCCGCGCCGGCGCACGCCCTTCTGGCAAAATACCGACGCGTTTGCGGCTCGATCCATGGGATAATTCGCAACGGATGCGCTCAAAACCCGGAAATCCACCTTCCTCGCGTCTCCGCTTCTGGATCGACCATTGAATGCCCGCTTCTACCGGCGAGACTGTTGGATCAAGCTCATGACCATATAGGCAAAGCCCAGCTTCGAGCCTTAGCGAATCGCGCGCACCAAGGCCGATCGGCTTGACCTCTCGGTGCGCCAATAGCCGTTCATTGACAACGACAACCTTGTCCAAATGGACCGATAATTCGAAACCATCCTCGCCCGAATAGCCCGAACGGGAAACATGAACCGGAATCCCGTCAAAGCTTGTTGAAGAGCCGGTCATAAACGCCATTGCGCTTACGTTGGCACAATGTCGCTCAAGCACCACTGCCGCGTCTGGCCCCTGCAACGCCAATAATGCACGGTGCTCGGCGATGATACATTTGATGTGGGGCGGGAGATGCGCCCTTAAATGGGCAAAATCGGCTTCTTTGCACCCGGCATTGACGACGACCATCAGCGTGCCGTCCTCATCCGGATCAGCCGACCGTGTGACCATAATATCGTCGAGAACACCGCCTTCGTCGTTTAAAAACTGCGAATAGCGTTGTTGTCCGCGCTTAAGCGCAAGAATATCGGCAGGAATAAGCGTTTCCAGCGCGCGGGCGGTTGTTTCATGATCCCGACCGATCAGAAAGCATTGCCCCATATGCGACACATCAAACAAGCCGGCATGCGCACGTGTCCATAGATGTTCGGCTAAAATGCCTTCTTTGTATTGAACAGGCATATCATATCCCGCAAACCCTACCATACGGGCGCCTAGGCTGATATGCCGGCCGTGCAAAGGCGTGTGGCGTAGAGGCGTGGATAAAGGAGTAACATCGCTCATCATAGGCTCCGGACATCGACGACATTGCATCCGGACCTTAACGATCCGAGCAACGCCCCCTCTGTCCGATAACCTGAGAGATTTCCCGCCGGAGCACGAGAGCCCCAAGGGTTACGCCCTTCGGTGGAACTGTCCATGACGGACAATTCGCTTTCCAGAGTGCCAGCTCCTCGCGGTCCTTTTGCCTGAGCGTTTCCGGGGCGGTTGCGCCTTCGGCACCAATTAATCGAGCTTAAGCCCGACACCGGATTCTTCCGCGAGGATCATACGGCTCATATGGAGAGTACTCCGAGTTTAACCGAAGTCAACTGCGGCCTTAACCCTTAAACCCGACCGTGACCGACAGCTCACCCTTCCCAAGGGGAATCTTTATTCCGTCTTCAATCAACCGAAACAAAGCCTGCTCATCATCCGCCGGAATAACTGTTTTCACCAACGCTGTCCGATTAACCAATGTCTTATCACCGCGAATCGCGGTGATGGTGAGAGGCGCAGAAACGGGTCCAGGTTTTCCAGCCGAACCGATCAGCGCAATACCCTCAATACCGATCTTCATCATCAGGCTCTCGCCCTGAACAGAGCATTCCCGAGCCACATTGCGAATGGACAATTGAACCCGTACCGCTTTGTCGGCGGATTGCCTGACATTGGCTCCACCATCTCGGATTTCAACTTTTGGGCATTCCACATCGACAGGTGCTTCTGCCGTTGCTGTCGTTGGCGTTGCAACAGGCGTTACCGAGGTGCTTGGGCCAAAAAGACCTGCAAACAATCCAGGTTGAGGGGTTGAACCTGCCGAAGGTGCGCCGCCGCCCATGCATCCGCTTAATGCCAACAGCAAAGGTAAACCAACGGACGCATAATGGAATGGACGCAAACCGACCCTCGTCATGGTGAAGCTCCCCAAGGCTTTACGAAATCTCTCGAATAAGTAGCATTTTCTAATCTAATTTCCGACCTAAGTCATTGCAATTTCGATAAACCGCTCGAAAATCCCGGCAACAGGATCGGAATACCTATACCCTCATCGGGTGTTGGGAAGATCACAAACAAAGCCGTGTCCCCCGTTTTAAATCGATTAAGGAGCGTATCATCCATGACAACTTCGGCCATACAGCCATTCGCCAAGCAGCGCATAAATCCCGTCCGTCCGATGTCCACCTTATCGATTTTCAATCCCAAGCCGGATGGAAGAATAATACCGAGAGGTACGACAACGCGCAGAATATACCCCCCACTTGGACCTCGAAGTACGATGACCGCCAATTGAACGTCAGGCTTATTTTCAGCCGCCACGCTTTGAACAAGAACGCATTGCTCAGTTGCAGACGGTGCAGCACTCTCGCATCGAAAAGCCCAATCCCCAAAGACCCCACGAATAGCGTTATCCGTTGCTGAGCCTACTGCATGAGCCTGGGTGCCAAAAAAAAGGCAAACCAACAAAAATACAATCCGACTCAAAACCCGAAAAGTGCCAACAAAGAACATTCTGCGGCTCTCCAGTCGCATCCAAAAGCACGCCAGAACTACGTCGAGGCGACCCTAACTGTCAAACATTCACAGCGATTTCAGCGATTCATTTGCGGGTGGACAGCATGTCGCGGGCAAAAAACCCCACTTTATCCCATTAGACACGTTGCACTTCGAACGTCTTTGTGATTTTTGAGGTCAGAATTCAGGCTCCGGTTTTTGGTCGGGGGTCGGCGTTGCCGTTCCTGACCGCCAATGAGCCCCGAAGACGCGTTCAAGGAGAAGAGACGATCATGACCCGTTGGAGAAATGGCGCTGCGGCTTTGGCCGCTTTGGCACTCGGTCTAGTCAGCCCGGCATTTGCAGGTACGGGCCAGCCGTCACCTTGGGAATTAGGGATGCAGACGCCGGTCACCGAGTCGGCAATCTTTCTGAGCAACATGCACGACGGCGTCAATATCGTGATTGCGCTGATCACGCTGTTCGTTTTAGCCCTGTTGCTGATCGTTATTTACCGCTTCAACGATAAAACGAACCCGGTTCCTTCGAAGACGACGCATCACACAGGTCTTGAAATTGCGTGGACCCTGATCCCAGCGCTTATCCTAGTGGGTATTTCGATCCCTTCGTTCCGTCTGCTCAAAATGCAAGTTGAGCTTCCGCAGGCTGACATCACGATCAAAGCGGTCGGCCATCAGTGGTACTGGTCGTATGAATATCCTCAGGATCAAGGTGGTGGATTCGGCTATGACAGCTATATGCTTTCCCCTGAAGATGCCAAGAAAGCCAACCAGCCGAACCTTCTGGCCGTTGACAATGAACTGGTTCTGCCAGCGGGTAAGACGATCGTCGTCGAGGTCATCGGCCAGGACGTGATCCATAATTTCGCAGTTCCTTCCTTTGGTATCCGGATGGACGCCGTACCGGGTCGGCTCAACCAAACCTGGTTTAAGACGGATGTTGAAGGCACCTATTATGGTCAATGCTCGCGTCTTTGCGGCGCGAACCATGCCTTCATGCCGATCTCGGTTCGGATCGTAAGCCCTGAGAAATATGCCGCATGGCTTGTGGATGCGAAAAAGAAATTCGCAGCCTTGGATGCCTCGCCTGTTCAACTCGCAGCACAATAATCTTACTAAAACAACGAAACAGCCGGCACCTAGGTTGCTTCATGGAATGTTCGAAAGCTTAGGAATAGAAAACAATGGCAAACGCAGCAGCTGACCACGCTCACGATGCACACGGCCACGATTCGCATGCGGACCATCCTACGGGGTGGCGCCGGTGGGTCATGTCAACCAATCACAAGGACATCGGCACGATGTACCTTATCTTCGCGATCATTGCGGGATTGGTCGGCGGTTTCTTATCGATCATGATGCGCCTTGAGCTTGCCGAACCGGGGTTGCAATATTTTACCAATCCACAAACCTACAATGTTTTTGTCACCGGCCACGGCCTGATCATGGTGTTCTTCGTAGTCATGCCTGCGGTTATCGGCGGCTATGGCAACTGGTTTGTGCCTTTGATGATCGGTGCGCCGGATATGGCGTTCCCGCGGATGAACAACATTTCGTTCTGGCTCCTGCCAGCCTCGCTTTCCCTTCTGCTGATCTCACTCTTCGTTGAAGGTGCACCGGGTTCGAACGGTTTTGGTGGCGGCTGGACAGTTTATCCGCCTCTATCGACCATGGGCCATCCCGGCCCTGCGCTTGATTTTGGTATTCTATCGCTTCATCTCGCGGGTGCGTCTTCTATCTTGGGTGCAATCAACTTCATCACCACGATCTTGAACATGCGCGCGCCCGGCATGACGATGCACAAAATGCCGCTCTTTGCTTGGGCGCTGCTTGTCACGGCCTTCTTGTTACTCCTCTCGCTTCCCGTGCTGGCTGGCGCGATCACGATGCTGTTGACAGATCGTAACTTCGGCACCTCATTCTTCGACCCAACGAATGGTGGCGATCCGATCCTCTATCAACATCTCTTTTGGTTCTTCGGTCATCCTGAAGTCTACATCATGATTTTGCCAGGCTTCGGAATTGTTAGCCACATTATCTCGACGTTTTCGAAGAAGCCGATTTTTGGCTATCTTGGCATGGCCTATGCCATGGTCGCGATTGGCGCGGTTGGCTTTATTGTCTGGGCGCATCACATGTACACCGCAGGCTTGGCCCTCAACACCCAGCGTTACTTCGTGTTCGCCACCATGGTGATCGCGGTCCCAACGGGTGTGAAGATCTTCTCCTGGATTGCGACCATGTGGGGCGGTTCCATCCGCTTCTCGGCAGCCATGCACTGGGCGGTTGGCTTCATCTTCTTGTTTACCGTCGGTGGCGTCACGGGCGTCGTTCTGTCGAATGCGGGCTTGGATCGTAACCTGCACAACACCTATTACGTTGTCGCCCACTTCCATTACGTGCTGTCGTTGGGGGCAGTATTCTCGATCTTCGCGGCGTGGTACTACTGGTTCCCAAAAATGTATGGTCGGATCATCCCTGAATGGATTGGCAAACTACATTTCTGGGTAGCCTTCATCGGTGCAAACGTTTTGTTCTTCCCGATGCACTTTACCGGTCTAGCCGGCATGCCACGCCATTATGTCGATTATCCTGAAGCCTTCGCTGGTTGGAACAAGATATCTTCCTATGGCTCTTACATCTTTGCCTTTGGCCTCTTGATCTTCTTCTTTGGCATCTACAAGGCTTTTGCGAGCCCTGTTCGCGCTGAGAATAGCCCTTGGGGTGAAGGTGCAACAACGTTGGAATGGACCCTCACATCCCCTCCTCCGCACCACCAGTTCGAAACCTTGCCCGTTATTTCGGGCGGCGATCACTAACTTCATACCGCCCGACCTGGTTCGGGCGGTTTCTCGTGACTTTTTTGGAACGACCGGTAAATCCGGTCGTTCGTCCGTTTGATGCCTTTAGGAAGCGAAAGCGTCATGTCACTTGCCACAGAAAGCCTCGTCAACGATGGAAGCGCCTCGGTTGCTTCGCCTTCGCTTGTTTCAAGGGCAACGGCAAAAGACTATTATGAACTCTTGAAACCCCGTGTGATGCAACTTGTCATCTTCACCGCGTTGGTTGGAATGATGACAGCGCACCAGGCGATCAATCCAGTTATCGGCTTTGCCAGCATTCTGGCGATTGCGATTGGCGCGGGCTCTTCGGGTTGCCTTAATATGTGGTATGATGCCACGATTGATAGCTTGATGGAGCGTACAGCCAAGCGCCCGATCCCCTCCGGTGCCGTGGCACCTGGGGAGGCACTGGCCTTTGGGTTAACCTTGGCAATAGCATCGGTCGTCTTTTTGGGCCTCATAACTAATTGGTTGGCTGCCGGCTTTCTCGCCTTCACGATCTTCTTCTATGTCGTCGTCTACACGATGTGGCTTAAACATTGGACCGCGCAAAATATTGTCATTGGTGGAGCTGCCGGTGCTTTTCCACCCATGATTGGGTACATGGCTATTACCGGCTCGATGAATATTGAAACCCTACTTCAATTTCTGATCATCTTCGTCTGGACCCCGCCACATTTTTGGGCGCTGGCGCTGGTCAAAAGCAAAGACTATGCGCGCGCAGGTATCCCCATGCTGCCGGTTGTAGCGGGGGAGATCGAAACACGCCGCCAGATTTTGATCTATTCTTTGATCTTGATGCCGGTTGGCATGTCGCCTTCTTTGTTCGGATTTGTCGGCCCCGTCTATCTCGCCATATCGACGGTTTTTGGCGCAGTAATGGTGTGGTTGGCTTATGATCTGTTCCGTAAGCGCGAGGGCGAACCCGCCCGAAAAGCGTCCTACCGCCTCTTCGGCGTTTCGATTATCTATTTGTTTGTGCTGTTTGTAGCCCTGTTAGTGGAAGAATTATTACCGAATCTGGCTTGGAGTCACTTCCTATGAATAATGAATCCTTCCCAAAGCCGATCAAACTGTCGCCTGACGAACTTGCTCGCCAGAAATCACGCTCGCGCGCTTTAGGCCTCGTGCTTGGCGCTTTGGTTGTGCTGTTTTTTGCCGTTACCATCGCCAAATTGGGCGGCGATGTATTTAATCGGCCAATGTAATCTCATGAAAACGTCATCGCCTCACTCGACTGCCAACCGCACAACGCTGATTGCGTGTGTTGGCGCTGTCGTATTGATGGTCGGTGCAGCCTATGCCGCCGTTCCGCTTTACCAGATGTTTTGTAAGGCAACCGGCTATGGCGGCACCACGCAGGTGGTAAAATCCGATTCGTCGGTTGTAATTGATCGCAAAATGACAATTCGTCTCGATTCAAACGTTTCAAACGGATTGAATTGGAAATTTAGGGCTGAGACGCCGACCATATCGGTCCGTATTGGCGAAACGGCGACCGTTTTCTACCATGTCGAAAACCATGGCGCGACGGATGCTACGGGCGTTGCAACCTACAATGTACAGCCTGATATGGCGGGTTCCTATTTCGACAAATTGCAGTGCTTCTGCTTTTCTGATTTGAAACTGAAAGCGGGTGAAGGCCTCGATGTTCCTGTCGTTTTTTATGTTGATCCGGCGATAACCAAGGAACACGATCTGGAAAACCTGACAGAGATAACGCTATCATATACTTTCTTCCCCGCCAAAGCGGCAAAAAGTCCATTGGCGGAGTTGACAGGACGGACGAAACCGCAATTGTAACGACCCGATAGGCTTCTCTAAAGAGAAGCCCCAATGGAGACCGACGACCATGGCTGATGCACACGCCACAAACCACGACTATCATATTGTCGACCCGAGCCCTTGGCCGTTTGTCGGCTCACTCAGTGCCTTCCTCGCTGCTGTCGGCGGCATCATGTGGATGAAGGCGCTCGTCATTGGCGGCCTCAAGCCCGGCCCCGTACTATTCGCCATAGGGATTATCGGAATTCTTTACACGATGGTTGCTTGGTGGTCCGATGTGATCAACGAGGCACAGGTTCGCGGTAACCATACTCGCATCGTGCAGATGCACCATCGCTATGGCATGATCATGTTCATCGCTTCCGAAGTGATGTTCTTCGTTGCTTGGTTCTGGGCCTTCTTCGACTCGAGCATTTTTGCTTTCGAAACCAAGAACTACCTTCGCTTTGACTTCACGGGCGGACATTGGCCGCCCCATGGCGTCGAAGTTCTCGATCCTTGGCACTTTCCGCTGATCAACACTCTGCTTTTGCTGACTTCGTCAACGACCGTGACATGGGCGCATCACGCATTGCTGCATAATGATCGCGATGGCGTGAAAAAAGCGCTTTGGCTGACGATTGTGCTCGCTGTCTGCTTCACAGGTGTCCAGGCCTATGAATACACCCATGCGGAATTCGGCTTTGCGGGCAATATCTATGGTGCAACCTTCTTTATGGCGACTGGTTTTCATGGGTTCCATGTGATCATCGGAACCATCTTCCTGGCTGTCTGTCTGCTTCGGACCTATAACGGAGACTTTACAGCGGAACAGCATCTTGGATTCGAATTTGCCGCTTGGTATTGGCATTTTGTCGACGTGGTTTGGATGTTCCTGTATGTTTCTATCTATCTATGGGGATCACATTGGGGGGCGGCTGCGCTGCCGCACTAATCCTGAGCGGGCTTTGAAAAGGGGCGGCTTCGGCCGCCCCTTTTTTATTTTTGAAAGCATTTTGACATGCCACTTTCTCCAAAAGCACCACGCGGCGCCGGTCTTCTGCCTGGTGTCACCGGACACTGCCCCCAGTGCGGCAAAGGAAAACTGTTTAATGGCTTTCTGACCTTGGCTCCAAAATGCGACAGTTGCGGCCTTGACTACGGCTTCGCCGATTCCGGTGATGGCCCGACGATTTTTATCATGATGATCTCAGGCATACTCGTCATCGGCTCCGCTCTTTTAACCGATGCCTATTTTGAGCCACCCTTATGGGCGTTGGCGGCTATTTTCCTACCACTCATGGCGGTGGTTAGCCTCGGTCTCATTCGACCGACAAAAGGCATTCTGATTGCCTCGCAGTATCGACATCGCGCCGAACAAGGAAGACGTGTATCGTGATAACTTCACCGATGGACCGGCCACTTATCTTACCGTCGCTCTTTGCGGGGTTGGCGCTTGGCATCCTTACTGGACTCGGAGCGTGGCAACTCGTCCGTTTGGACGAAAAAGACCGGTTGGTTGCGCAAATCGAAGCTGCATTGCAGGCCCCCCCCGTCTCGTTGCCATCCTCAAAAGAATGGTCAGTACTTGATCTCCAAACCTTTGATTATCGTCGCGTATCGGTCGCCGGTTCGTTCCAGCACGAGAAGGAAGCGCTCGTCTTTGGCTTTGTCGATGTTGGCCAAAGGGGCGATACCAGCGAAGGTTTTTTTGCTTTAACACCCTTCCGATTGGCGGATGGTTCGACAGTAATCGTCAATCGTGGCTTCGTGCCGCAAGCGTTTCGCGAGCAATTTACCCGTAAGCAAGGGCTTGTCGAAGGTAACGTCAATCTCACCGGCATTTTGCGCACACCAGAGAAACGCGGCCTGTTCACTCCTCCCGACGATTTAAGCAAAAATCTATTTTTTGTGATCGATCCGGCTATTCTTGCCAACGCAAAAGGGCTCGAAAACGTCGCACCCTTTGTGATCGATGCTGATCGAACGAACCCATTAGGGGTTTGGCCGGAAGGAGGTCATACGATTGTGGCATTGGTGAATAACCATTTACAGTACGCGATCACGTGGTTTGCACTTGCCTTTGGCCTCGTGGGTGTGTTTTTCGTGTTTGTGAAGAATAAACGTGCTGCCGAGCCACTCTGAACAGGATCACCCAACGTGACCAAGCCCCGCATGAACCACATTTCAACCCGCGGCGAAGCCCCCGAACTTGGCTTTTCAGACGCCCTTTTGGCGGGCCTTGCGCGCGACGGTGGACTATATTGGCCGAACCGTATTCCGCAGTTGTCGTCCTCTGAAATTTTTGGGTTTGCCAGTCTTTCTTACGCGGAAGTTGCCGAAAAAGTGATTGGCCTATTTGCCGACGATATTGATAAAGTCGCACTTAGCCAAATGGTTCGCGAAGCCTATTCGACCTTCCGGCATGAGGCAGTGGCCCCCCTTGTTCAACTCGATGATAATCTCTTCGTGCTCGAACTCTTCCATGGTCCGACTCTCGCGTTCAAAGATGTCGCGATGCAGCTTTTGGGTCGTTTGATGGATCATGTATTGGAGCACCGCAACCAACGCGCCACGATTGTCGGTGCAACCTCAGGGGATACCGGCGGTGCTGCAATCGATGCTTTCAAAGGGTTAAAGCGCGTCGATATGGTCATCCTTTTCCCGCATGGCCGGGTCAGCGAAGTGCAGCGTCGGCAGATGACAACCGTTGAGGCCGACAACATCCATGCAATAGCCGTCGATGGCACGTTTGATGATTGCCAAGCGCTTGTAAAAGCGATGTTCAACCATCACGCCTTCCGCGACGAACTCAGCCTTTCGGGTGTCAACTCGATCAATTGGGCCCGCATCGT
>Ga0114964_10002922_pt1 | contig 11741 bp, 12 predicted proteins | sample C_131016_MF_Meta_FD_92638 | JGI IMG/M metagenome (GOLD analysis project Ga0114964, IMG submission 92638) | Freshwater microbial communities from Lake Croche, Canada to study carbon cycling - C_131016_MF_MetaG | ecosystem: Environmental > Aquatic > Freshwater > Lake | place: Lake Croche, Canada... | reverse complement strand
AGAACGACAGCGTGGCGCCCACGGTCGAGGCAAAAGACACCAGCAGCACACCCCAGCCCACTCCGAAGACCGCGCCAGCGGCCACGGTAAACACCGAAATTCCGGGCACTGCCAGCGTGGCCAACGACACGTAAAGAGCGAAAAATCCGGCCCGCAGTTGCCAAGGCGCGTCCTGGTACCAGGCCAGCAAGAACGCGTGCTGGGCCTTGAGCACTGCCAGGCCGCTGGTCTTGTCTGGGCCTAAGGCCCACCACAATGCAACGCCGGCGGCCAGGGCCAGCAGCAAGCCCACGCGCCAGCCGGGCGTCCAGCGCCCGCGTGGCGTGCGGCGCGCGCTTGGTGCGGCGTGATCGCGCGGCTCAGTCATGGCGTGTCTCGCTCGCATGCGGCACCAGGGCGGGGGCAAAAGCGCGCATGCCCCACACCAGCCGCGACACCAGCGTCAAAGCACACAAGGCGGCAAAGCCATAAGCCAGCGGCGCAAAGTAGTTCGGCCACAGGCAGGCGGCGGCAAAAAAAGCCAGCGTCTCGGTGCCTTCGGTCAGGCCGCCCAAAAAGTACAACGACTTGTCTGGGTAATCCAGGCTGTGCAGGCCGCGCTTGGCCGCCAGCGCCGCAAAAGCCAAAAAACTGCTGGCCGTGCCCACAAAGGCCGCCAGCACCACGGCGCTGGCCAGCGCGTTGCGCGCCGGGTCGGCAATGGCAAACGCCAGCGGGATGCTGGCGTAAAACACAAAGTCCAGCGTGATGTCCAAAAAGCCCCCCAGGTCGGTGGCCTGGGTTTGCCGCGCCACGGCGCCGTCGAGCGCGTCGCACAGGCGCGAGGCGGCTATGGCCAGCAAAGCCGGAAGGAAGGCCTCTTGGGTGATCAGCGCGGCCCCCAGCAGCCCGATGGCAAAGCCCGCCCAAGTCAAGGTATTGGCGCGCACACCCGCAGCGGCCAGAGGGCGGGCCAGCAGGCTTACAGCAGGCTGGATCAGACGCAGGATAAAACGGTCAAGCATGGGGCCATTGTCGGCGCTGGGCGGCGCCCCTCAGGACAGATGCGTTAGACGCTGGGTGTCGGCCACGTCCGCGGCGTCATGCGTCACCAAAACAGCGGCAATGCCGCGCGCTGCCACCGCGCCAAACAGCAGCTCGCGCATGCGCTGGCGCAGTGGCGCGTCGAGTTTGGCAAAAGGTTCGTCCAGCATCAGCGCCTGCGGCCGTGCCAAGAGCGCGCGCGCCAGCGCTACCCGCGCGCGCTGCCCGCCCGAGAGTGTGGCCGGGTTGGCGTTTGCATAGTCTGGCAGTTCCACCTCGGCCAGCGCTGCCAAGGCCTGCGCACGGCGCCCCGCCTGCGGGCCGGCCGGCACGGCAAACAGCAGGTTTTCCAGCACGCTCAGGTGCGCAAACAGCAGGTCGTCTTGCAACAGCAAACCCACGCGGCGCTGGTGCGTGGGCAGGGTGTCGGTGCGCTGGCCGTTCAGGTGCACCGTGCCATCAAATGCCATCCCCTCGTCCAGGGTGCCGCACACTGCGGCCAGCAGGCTCGACTTGCCCGCTCCGCTGGCGCCCATCACCGTGTGCACCGCGCCACCGGGCACGTCGATCGCCAGGTCGTGCAGCAGCACGCCAGCGGGCGTACGCAGGCAGCGTAGGCGGATTTGCAGCAGGGTTGGGGTGGATGGGGAGGGCATGGGCGCGCTGATGCTACTGCAGGGTGTGTGACAGTTTTTTGCTTGCGCTAGCGGCAGGCGGCGCGACCCTGGCGGGTGCTGGAAAGCGCCGCGCGCGCCCGGCCCAAGCCGCCAGGCCAAACACCAGCGCGGGCAGCAGCCACTGCAGCGCGGCAAAGGCCGCCATCAGCGAACGCTGGCCGCCCGCGGCCAGGGCCACGGCCTCGGTGGTGGCGGTGCCAAAGCGCCCGGCGCCCACGTACAAGGTTGGCAGATACTGCGCCACGCTGACGGCAAAACCCACCGCAAAACTGGCTGCCAGGGCCGCGCGAAGCATCGGCCATTTGATGCGCCACACAAAAGCCCAGCGCGTGCGCCCCAGGCTGGCGGCCACGGCTTGCAGCCGTGCGTCAAAACCGCCATAGGGCCCCTGCAAACTCAGCAGCACATAGGGCAGCACGCACAAAATGTGCGCCAGCCACAGCCCTGTGATGTTGCCGTCGATCCCCCAGGCCAGCGCCAGCCGGTGCAAACCCAGCGCCCATAGCACGGATGGCAGCAGCAGCGGCAAATACAGCAGGCCCTGCAGACGCCGCTGCCACGCCAGAGGCGCGCATTCCAGCCAGGCCACGGCCCATAGCAAGGCGGCTGCGCTGCTGGTCAGTGCCAGACCCAGCGTCGTCCAGACCACGGGCGCACTGTCGGCCACGGCGTGCCAGGCCTGCCAGGTCCAGGCCTGCGGCCACAAGTCAGGAAACGGCCACACGCCGATCACGCTGCCCAGGGCCAGCGCGGCGGCTACGGCGGAGTAAGCGAGCGTCAAAGCACCAGTGCCCCCGCCCGCCCGCCCGCCCCCCAGCCCATAAGCAGCAGCTTGGGTAGGCGCGCTGCGGCTGCGGGCGGTGTCAGTGCAGGTCATGGCGGCAGCGACTGGGTCGGCCTGGGCTTGGCGGACCTTCACCTCGTCGATCAGCGCCACACCGCGCGCCCAACGGGCAGCAGCCCAGCCGCGCCCGTAGCGCTGCGCCAGTAAGCCCGCCAGCGCCAAAGTGGTCACCACAGCCGCCAAGAGCCAGGCCGCAGCCGCGCCCATGGCGTTGCGCGCCGGGTCGGCGTCTTGCAGCCACTGCCACGCCAGCACCGCCAGCGTGGGCGGCGTGCTCGGGCCGGCAATCAGCGCCACGTCCACCACCGTCAGGCTGTAGACCAGCACAGCCAGCAAGGGCGCTTGCAGGCGCGCGAGTAACTGCGGCCAGGCCACGCGCCACCAGGCGCTGCGCGGGCTGTAACCCAGGGTTTGCGCCAGGCGCAGCTCCAGCGTCAGGCGGCGCGCCACATCGGGGCGCTGCAACTGGGCCGCTGCCGTCCACAGCAAAAACGGAATTTCCTTGAGTGCCAGCACCGCAATCAGCCCCAGGCCCCAGGGGTCTTGCGTGCTTTGCCAGGCCGGGGGCGCGTCCAACGCCAGCCCCAAGCCCAGCCACGCGTCAAAGGGCGCCACCAGCGCCACGCCGGTGCGCACCAGCCAGCCCGAGGGGGCGATCAGCAGCAGCAGCCCAATGGCAAATGCGGCGTGCGGCAGGGCCAGCATGGCGGGCAGGCGGCCCAGCAAGCGCGTCCAGCGCGGCGTGCCAAAGCTGTGCGCCAGCAGCAGCGCCGTGCCCGCCAGCGCCAGGGCAGTCGCCGCCAGCCCGGTGTACAGGCTCAGCCACAGGGCCGGGGCGGTTTGTGGTTGCGATGCAAGCGCGGTCCAAGCCGTCGCGTCAAGCCCCGCAAGCGCCGCCGCAGCCAGGCTCCACAGCAGCGGCAACCCCACGGCAGCCGCCAGCAGCAGCGCTGCGAGGTGCTTGCGGGCGAATGCGAAAGAGGTGGGGAACATGCGCGGGCCAGTGGATGCCGCAGGCCGGATGCCAGCGGTCACAAAAGGCCCGATTTTCAGGGGGAATGGGGCGCGGGGCGCACAGGCAGGCACGCGCAGCACATGCAGTCGAAAAAAACCGCAGCGTTTTTACTCGTGCGCCAGGCTCTTGTGGGTCAAAAACCGGGTCAGCCAGAGCGCAATGCGGTTGTACATGAGTTCGTACGCCCCTTCGTCCAAGGCTACCGCGTGTCCCGCGGTGGCTGCCTTGTGGTGTTGCACGACCAGTCGGCGCCATTGCGTGTCTTTGACCAGTTGTTCGGCCGCCGGGAGGATGGACACTTCTTCCATCCGGATCTGCTCCAGGTAGCTCTGGCACACGTGCGCCACTGCGCGCTCAAACGTGTGGCGGTTAGAAGCTACCTCGCTGCCCTGTTTCCAGGCGGCCAGCAGCGTTTGCAGTTCCACCAGTTCAGCCACGCTGTCGCGGTGCGACTTTTCCAGGCGTGCCACGGCGCGCACCGTGTCGGGCGCCACTTCCAGCACGGTGGGAAACAGCAACTCAATTTCCTTGGGAAAGTGCACATGCTCGGAAAATTCCTTGATGTACACCAGCATGCTGGCCATCAGCTCGAAATAGCGCGCAGGTGCATCGCCTGGCCCGCGGGCCAGCACGATTTGCAGCGCGTCGAGCATCGCTGCCAGTGACTGGTGTTCGTCGCGGATGGTGCGCAGGAGCTGGTTTTGCATAGGCGGCATGGATTGCTGCCGTGATGGTGGAGCATGGGTGCAGGCAAATCGTTGATTCTTATCAACATTTCCCGCAATCGGTGCTGATTACTTCACCCCCTTTGCGTCCGCCGCTGTGGGCTTTTTTGCCAGTATTCCAAGATGCGACTGAATTTTTTGCAGATGGGCCTGCGACCGGAGCCTTGCCTGCCGGTGGCGGACGCACCAACCCTCGACCAAGGCCAGCGCGTGGGCCGCAGTGGGGTCATTGGATGCGCTGGCAAGGCGCCGGGCGAGCTTGTGCGCCACGGTCTGGTCGTGGGCCTGGCCCAGCCGCTGCTGCAGGCGCACCAGCTTGGTGAGTGCGCGTGCGCGCCGCCGCCTGTGGGACAGCACGGGTTGCGTCAACTCCAGCGCATGGCGCAGCGCTTTGGCGGCCAGCCGGGCGAGGTGCCAGCTGCGCGCGCTGTGCGCGTGGCGCAGGCGCCGTTGCAAACGCGCCCACAGCGCTTGCAAGCGCCCTTGCAAATAGGGGGCGGCCGGGGTTTGCAACAGGGCGTCGCTACCCGCGTTTGCGTCTACGCCTGCGGCAATATCGCCCCCGTCCACCAGCTGTTTGCTCAAGCTGAGCGCCTCAAGCGTAAATCGCGTCGCGCCCGGTGAGGAAAGCGCTTGGCGGCAGTCGTCGCGGGCCTGGGTTTGTGCCTGGCGCGCGAGCGCTGCAAAGGCCTGCAGTGCGCCGTCACTGGGGTGCGCCCGGCGAACCCCCTGCAAGGCGCCACGACAAAACACATCCAAGTCGCGCGCCTTGCCGACCACTTTGGCCAGTGCGCGCGCCTGCTGGCTTGCTGCGCGCCAACGCGGGTCGCGGTGATGCAGGCGAAACAGGCGCACCGTGCTGCAAAAGCGGGTGAGCGCCACGTGCAGTTGGTGCAGCGTCTCGGGGTCTTGTGCATCCTGGCGAAGTGCCTCGGTGCTAGCCACGAGCTGGTGCAGGTTCGCCGTGAGCGCAGCGCTGCCAGCTTGGGCCACAGTGTCCGTAGCACGCAGCGCGGGGGTGCCGTTCACTGCGGGCAAGTGCGCACCTGGGTTCAAACCCTGTTTTGGCTCAACAGTGTGCTTGGGCATTGCGTGGTCGGTCATGGCGGCTGCACTTCGGCCCATTGGTCGGCTGCGGCCCTGCGGAGGTCAGCATGTGGTGCGGCGAAGGCGTTCACTTTCGCAGCTTTGTGCGGGGCCCGCAAATCCCTTGCGCCGGGCCCATGATCGGGCGCAACAAAAAAATGCGGTGCAGCGCCCGCTGCAGCAGCGGTGATCTGCGTCACCGCGCAAAAAGTGGATGGGGCTAGATTCAAAAAGCCGATACCCCAGCAACCTGCAGGGCAGGCATTTTTGGGAGACAAACCATGGACATTTCCAGCCTGTGCCGACACGAAATAGTTTCTGTTAGCGCCAATGCGTCGGTGCGTGAAGCGGCCTTGGCCATGCGCACCCACCACGTTGGGTCCCTGATTGTGACCGACCCGCAGGAAAAAGGGCGTGCGGTGGGCGTCATCACGGACCGCGACTTGGTGATTAATTTGCTGGCGCCTGGCGCGCCGGTGGACGGCCAGCCCGTGGGCACCTTGTGCAGCACCGAGCTGATTGGCATTGTGGCCACAGCCACCGTGGGTGACGCGGTGCAAGCCATGCGCAATGCTGGCGTGCGCCGCCTGCTGGTGGTGCGCCCGGACGGCGGCTTGGTGGGGCTGGTGTCGTCGGACGATTTGTTTGAGGCCATCGCAGGCGAATTTGGCGCCCTGGCCGGCGCCCTGCGCAGCGGCCTGGCGCGCGAGAACGTGCGCACCATGCCCAACGGGCACGGTGGTCACGCCAGCGATTTCCCCCGCGCCATTTACATGCCAGGCCACGAGCCCTGAGTTGGCGCGCGGCCCTGCCAGCCGGTGGCTTAAAAAGCCACCAGTCGCGCCAGCGCCTGGCCCCGGTGAAAGGTCTCGCCTGCGGGCACCAAAATCTCTTCAATACAGCCGGCATGCGGGGCGGTGATGTCCGCCGTCGCACCCAGCACCGAAACGTGCGCCAGCAACTGGCCTGCGACCACATGTTCGTTGTCGCTGACCAGCCACTGTTGCACGCTCGCCCGGTCGCCCGCTGCTATGGCTTCCCAGCGCAAGGGGTCCAGGACGATGTACATCAAACCCCCGCGCCGCTCAAGGCCGCACCGACAACTGGTCCACCACGCGCGACACGCCGCGCGTGGCCGCAGCAGCCGCCACCACCGCATCGTGTTCGGGCAGCGAATGCACCGCGCCGCTCAGGGTGGCGGCGCCGTCGGTCATGTGGATGTTGATGCTCTTGGCCTCTTGCTGGGCGTGGCGAATCAGCGCGGCGGTGATCTGCGAGGACACATCGCGCTCGCTGGTGCGGCGCTTGACGGTGATGCTGTTGGTCAGCCCGCGCACGCCCAGCAAGGGGCGCACCGACTGCTCGGCGCTGGCGAGCTGGTAGTGCCAGTCCACCTCGCCGCGCAGCGTGACCCAGCCGTCTTCCACCTCGACCTTGATGCGGTCTTCGGGCACCCAGGAATGCCAGCGCAGCGCGGTCACCGCAGCGTCGGCAATTTCGGTGTCGTTGCGCTTGTGGTCGCTGGCCAGTTTCACATCCAGGTCCAGCGCCAGGCCGCGCACGCCAGCGACGCGGCGCACGGCGCGTTCAATGGCGTGTTTTTCGGCAAAGGTGTTGAGGTGGCCGGACAAGGTGACAACACCGTCCTTGACCATCACGCCCACGGCGGTGGCATTGATGGACGGATCCCAGGCCAGCTCGGATGTGACGTCACTCTTGAGTTGAATATCGGTTTTCATGAATGTCCTTTCGAGGGTGTTTGGATGTGCGGCGGTTTACCGGAGCGCCAATGTAGGACGCCAGCGCGCCCCGACCCATGACATGGCGCACAGATTGAAGTAGGCGCAGCCGCACCCGGCGCTGCGCACTGCGCGCGCCCACGGCCACAAAAAATGGCCTGCACTGGCGTACCAAGTTATGCGTTGGCGCACGGTGCTTGTTCGCCCGGGCGCCAACAATGGATTGGCCCGCGCTTACCGGCCAGCGGCGGGTATTTTTTCTGTTGGCCGCTCAAGGTGTTTGACCATGTTCCAAAAAATTCTCGTCCCCTTAGACGGCAGCCCCACGTCAGACCACGGCTTGCGCGTGGCCCTCGAACTGGCCAACGACCAGAAGGAAAAAGCCCGGCTGATCTTGCTGCACGTGGTGGACGACTTTTCGATGCTGGTGGAAACGTCAGCCGTGGCCAACTACCACGAGATGCTCGAAGGCCTGCGCCGCTACGGGCATGAATTGCTCATACAGGCCAAAAATACCGCCCAGGCCTTGGGCATGGAGGCCGAGGTGGTGTCGCGCGAAGTGACCCAGCAAAGCATTGCCGATGTGATTTTGGAAGAAGCGCGCTCCACGGCCTGCGACCTGATCGTGATGGGCACCCACGGCCGGCGCGGCGTGCGCCGCCTCACCATGGGCAGCGACGCCGAACAGGTGGTGCGCAGCAGCCCGGTGCCGGTGATGCTGGTGCGCCACGAAGACGCCAAGTCCGCCAGCTTTCTATCCAAACTCCAGACCGAAGCCGGTGCGTATGCCAAGTCCAGCATCCCGATTCAATAGTCAGCGAGACGCGGCGCCCATCTTGGAGCGGCCCGACGGCTATTACTGGCAGTCGCCCGGCTTGGCCGAGGTTGGGCCCTTTGAGACCTATGAGCTGGCCTGCGCCAATCGTGATGCGGTCGGCGACGAGGTCAATGGCCGCAGCGAGACGCTGCAAGCCGAGCGCGACATCGGCATCAACGACTGGTTTGACGCCGAAACGGGTGAGCCCGCCGAGGGGCAGTCACCCCCGCATCTGGAAGAGGAATAGCGCGGGGAATCCGGTCTGACGCGCTAGTGGCACGGAAGCGAAATTACTGCGCCGCCCAGCCCCCGTCCATGTTCCAGGCCACGCCGCGCACGTTGTTGCCAGCGGCCGAGCACAAGAACACGGCCAGCGCACCCAGCTCGTCCGGGGTGGTGAATTGCAGCGAGGGTTCTTTTTCGCCCAGCAGCAGCGCGGTGGCCTCGGCGTTAGAGACGCCCAGGGTGGCTGCTTTGGCGTCCACCTGTTTTTGCACCAGGGGTGTGAGCACCCAGCCGGGGCAAATCGCGTTGCAGGTCACGCCGCTGGTGGCGTTTTCCAGGGCAGTGACCTTGGTCAGGCCGACCAGGCCGTGCTTGGCCGCCACATAGGCTGATTTTTCGGCCGACGCCACCAAGCCGTGCACCGAGGCCACGTTCAGAATGCGGCCCCAGTTGCGCGCGAGCATGCCCGGCAGTGCAAAGCGGCTGGCGTGGAAAGCGCTGCTCAGGTTGATGGCCAAGATTGCATCCCAGCGCTCGGGCGGGAAGTTCTCAATCCGCGCCACGTGCTGGATGCCGGCGTTGTTGACCAAGATGTCTAGCGCGCCAAAAGTGGCCTCCGTGTGGCGGACCAAGGACTCGATTTCGGCGGGCTTGCTCATGTCGGCGCCGTGGTAGCTGACGGCTACGCCAAAAGCGGCAATTTCGGCCTTGGGGCCTTCGATGTCGCCAAAGCCGTTGAGCACGATATTGGCGCCCTGGGCGGCCAGGGCCTTGGCCAAACCGAGGCCAATGCCGCTGGTGGAGCCGGTAACGAGGGCGGTTTTGCCTTTGAGCATGGGGAGGTTTCCTTGTGTCTAGACGGGGCCAGGCCCCTGGGTTGCGTATGCGTATCCATTAGTATGCAAGCATTATCAATCTGCCACCCTGTTCGGCGCTTACGCCGATCGGCCCCTTCTGCATGTCCACGCCCGCCCTGCATTTCTTGTCTTGTACCGCCCCCGAGCCGCACCGCATGGCCTATTGGCAGTGGGGCGACGCAAACGCAGCCCACACCGTGCTGTGCGTGCATGGCCTGACGCGCCAGGGGCGCGACTTTGACGTGCTGGCCCAAACCCTGGTCGAGCGCGCCGGTGGCGCCCTGCGCGTGGTCTGCCCCGACGTGGTGGGCCGCGGCAAAAGCGACTGGCTGGCTGACCCGATGGGCTACCAAATTCCCCACTACGTCGGCGACCTGCTGGCGCTGCTGGCCGAGCTCAAACCCCAAACCCTGGACTGGGTGGGCACCAGCATGGGCGGCCTGATCGGCATGGTGGCCTGCAGCCTGGCGCCCGGCGTGGGCGCCCCGGTGCGCCGCCTGGTGCTTAACGACGTGGGCCCCACCATTGAATGGTCGGCCCTGCAGCGCATTGGCCAGTACCTGGGCAAGAGCGGGCATTTCGCGTCCGAGCAAGAGGCGGCCGACGCCATGTGGGCGATTGCCAGCAGCTTTGGCCCGCACACGCCGGCGCAGTGGCTGGCGCTGTCCAAGCCCATGCTCAAGCGCGTGGGCAACGCGGTGCAAAGCGCGCTGCAAGAGGCGGTCTACGCCCTGCATTACGACCCGGCCATTGCCTTGCCTTTTGGCCAAATGACGCCTGACGGTGCAGCCCAGGGCGAGGCGCTGATGTGGCAAGCCTATGACGCCATTACCGCCCAGACGCTGCTGATCCGTGGCGCCGACTCGGATTTGCTGTCTCCGGCCACCGCCTTGCAAATGACGCAGCGCGGCCCCAAGGCGCGGCTGGTCGAGTTTGCCGGTGTGGGCCACGCGCCCACGCTGATCGCGCATGACCAGACCGACGCGGTGGCGCAATTTTTGTTTGCCCCCGGCGCCTGACCCGGGCCCAGACGCACACCGCATGAAACGCCACGGCTCCGACGTGCCCGGCCACGGCCCCTCGGCCCTGGCTGCGGCCACCGCCGACAGCCTGCCCGCGCAGGCCGACGCGCTGGCGCGCGCGCGCGCCTTTGCCGAGCCCTTGCTCTCAAACGCGCTGCTCGATACCGGCGAAAACATCCTGGCCCATGCCGACGCGGTGGCCGCCATCCTGGCGTCCATTGGTGGCTCGCAGGCCATGCAGGCGGCGAGTTATTTGGTCTACGCCTGCGAACACCTGAACAAGCCGCACGAGGTGATCGCCAAAGCCTTTGGCGACAGCTTTGCCGACCTGGCCGTCGAGACCACCAAGCTGGTGCGCCTGCAACGCATGGCGCGCATTGCCCAAAATGCTGCCAGCCGCAACGCCCAAGCTGCACCCATGGCGCAGACCGCCGCCGCACAAACCGAGAGCGTGCGCAAGATGCTGCTGGCATTTTCGCGCGACTTGCGGGTGGTGATGCTGCGCCTGGCCTCGCGCTTGCAAACCCTGCGCCACTTTGCCGCCAGCAAACTGCCGCTGCCGCCGGGCTTGGCCGCCGAGTCGCTGCAGGTGTTTGCGCCCCTGGCCAACCGCCTGGGCATCTGGGAAGTGAAGTGGGAGCTCGAAGACCTGGCTTTTCGCTTTTTGGAGCCCGAAACCTACCGCCAGGTCGCCCAGTGGCTGGACCAAAAGCGCACCGAGCGCGAGACCGCCGTGGAACAGGTGCGCCAGCAACTTGAGCACGATCTGCGCGCCCAGGGCCTGGACGCGCAGGTGCAGGGCCGACCCAAACACATCTACAGCATTGTCAAAAAAATGCGCGGCAAGTCGCTCGACTTTGCCCAGGTGTTTGACATCCGCGCCCTGCGCGTGATCGTGCCCAGCGTGGACGCCTGCTACGCCGCTCTCAGCCTGGTGCACAGCCAGTTTGCGCCGATCACCGAAGAATTTGACGACTACATCGCCAAGCCCAAAGGCAATGGCTACCAGTCGCTGCACACGGTGGTGCGCGACGCCCAGGGTCAGCCTATTGAGGTGCAAATCCGCACCCAGGCCATGCACCAGCATTCCGAGCACGGCGTGGCCGCGCACTGGGCTTACAAAGAGGCGGGCGCCAAGGGCTACGCCGGGGTGTCGGCCAGCGGCGCGTATGACGCCAAGATTGCGGTGCTGCGCCAGTTGCTGGCCTGGGAGCGCGAATTGTCCACTGGCGCGGCGCACCGGGCTGCGCCCCCCGCGCCCGGTGCGGCGGCAGAAGCCCCGCCGGTGTTTGACGACCGCATTTACGTGCTCACGCCCGAGGCGGCGATTGTGGAATTGCCCCAGGGCGCCACGCCGGTGGACTTTGCCTACAGCGTGCACACCACGCTGGGCCACCGCTGCCGGGGCGCGCGGGTGGACGGCGCCATGGTGCCCTTGCATACGGCGCTCAAAAACGGCCAGACGGTGGAAATTACCACCGTCAAAGAAGGCGGCCCCTCGCGCGACTGGTTGAACCCCGAGCTGGGCTTTTTGGTAAGCCCCCGCGCGCGCGCCAAAGTGCGCGCCTGGTTTAACGCCCTGTCCATGGGCGAGACGGTGGCCAAAGGGCGCGAGGCGGTCGAAAAACTGCTGCAGCGTGAGGGCAAAACGGCGGTCAAGCTCGACGACCTGGCCGCGCAACTGGGCTTTAACGCCGCCGAAGACCTGTTT
>Ga0114964_10002916_pt1 | contig 11763 bp, 12 predicted proteins | sample C_131016_MF_Meta_FD_92638 | JGI IMG/M metagenome (GOLD analysis project Ga0114964, IMG submission 92638) | Freshwater microbial communities from Lake Croche, Canada to study carbon cycling - C_131016_MF_MetaG | ecosystem: Environmental > Aquatic > Freshwater > Lake | place: Lake Croche, Canada... | reverse complement strand
GCCCACAAATATTCACAAATTTTGTTTAGGTTTTGTATGAACCTGTAATGAAAAAGTGACCATCTCCGCACGGGAAATGGTCACTAATCGTTAATTTAAAGAAGAGTCGCCCTATAAGCCGGAGAATGGCGATTTACGCATAAAAAATGCTATTTGTCCGCAACTTTGCCCGCAACGAGTTTAAATAAACTCAAACGAACTAAAGGAAAGAATTAAGCTTTTCCCTTAAACAAAGTAACACCTACCCCGAGATGTTTGCCAAGAATATTGGATATTTCCGTTTGATGCTCCCATCCGCACTTCAAACACCTAAAATCGGGAGAATCTGATTCCATACAACATCCCCCAATTAGATATTTCATTGGATCTGGCTCTTCGGAAGGCATTCCATACAGTATCTCTCTGACGTTTTCAGAAGTATTGCAATTTGGGCAATTCATAATTAAACCCCCTTCAATTGAAAGATACTGGATTGGGCTGACATCAACCCGTTTTAGGCCGTGATGGCCACCTGATCTCCCTCATCAAAGTGCTCAAGAGCATATGAGTCGAGCATTTCCGCAATGTCTACAAGCGACCCGGGGAAAAGGTGACCGTAAGTGTCCAAGGTTTCGGTAATGGAGGCATGGCCAACCCATTCCTGAATCTGCTTTATGTTAACGCCCTGATGAATTAGAACTGATACGCAGGTATGGCGCAGTTGATGGAGTCCCTCACCGGGCTTTAATCCGATCGCCTTAGCCGCTCCTCTATAGAGTCTGGCAGCGTCCTTATATCTCCAGGGCCCGCCAGTGCGGCTCTTCAGCAAGAGTCCGTCTGGCCCGAGACCGAAAGTATCAACATGGGCCTGTATGAGTTTTTGTAAATCCTTGGCAAAGCCAATGGTTCTATAGCTTGCAGCAGTCTTTAACCCATCAGGATTATGCACGTAGCGGGGGTCTTGACTCAGCTGACGATCAATTTCAATTTTCTTTGTCTTGAAATTTAATTGTTCCCAGGTCAGGCCCAAGGCCTCAGAAGGTCTCATTCCGGTGTAATAACAAATCCACACAATCAACTGATACTGCGCAGGAAGCAAACCGGCTAATTTACGAACTTGGGTAATGGTAAGCGGAACAACCTTATTAATTTTCTTGGCTTTAGGTCTCTTCAATTTCTTGAAAGGGCTAACGTGCAAGTATTCATTTTCGACAGCCTTCTTGAGAATTGCTGCAAGTAGATTTTCTTGCTTTTCTATAGTCCTTGGCGACAACTTCTTGTATTTCTTTAAGCTAGCAGACCAGGTCTCAATATCGACAGGTTTAATTGCCGCCATAACCTTATTCCCAAACTCGGGCAAAATATGGGAATTTAGATCTCGCTCATAGCTTAAGAGAGTTTGCTTGCGTACTTTTAATGTGCCAACCCAAACATCCTCAATAAACTCTTTGACAGTTAAATTGAGATCAGAAGTTTTAGTGTTCTTATATCGCTTTTCGAGTTGCTCCTGCTGAAAACCATATGCCTCGGCTGCCTTTTTGGTAGAGAAGCCATCTTTGGAGCTCTCTTTACCACTCCGTAGCCGCCAACGAGCCTGCCAGGTTTGATTTCTCTTACGTGCGTGTGCCATCAGTATTTCCCCTCTGCCTTCATTCTTAGCCAAATTTCATATCTTTCACGAGCCCCTGAAATTTCAAACTCTTTCAGCCCATCCTCTGTCATTACTCCCCCAGAACTCCCAATACCCGTGCTAGTTAGCCAACCCTTTTTTCTTGCGGTTCGAAGAGCGGTATAAACAAATTTGGGTTCGATATTTAATTCGTGAGCCACTCTGCTTGCTGCCTGCTTCAAACCTGCAGAGACAAACGTGTGATAAATGAATGTAATTAGTAGGGAGTCTTCGGTACTCGCTCGGATTTCTTTATCAAATCCGCTTTGCCCATTTTTACTTGGCTTTGATTCCCTTAGTTTGCTAATTTTCACGGCGCCCTCTTCAACCAGCGTAAGTTTCGGGGTTACCTCAGAAGTCAGTGCAATTTGAATATCTCTTACCAGAATCGCATGGGCGCCCATTAGGCTCCCCACTTGAATGTTTCTCCAAATTCGAGGGTTTAATCGATATGCATCATCGGTATTTGCTTCAATTAATGATGCGAGTTGTTCACGAGCTTGTGCCTCATTCATGTTGACAGCCCGATCCTTCAATCCACTTCCTAAAACCTGAATTTCCAAGGAGACTGAAATAAATCCCTGGTCCTTGAGCCTTGAATGAATCCAGATGCGGTAGGGCTCCACATCGTGCCAAGTAATTACATCTCTTGGAGGAACCTCCCTCCCAGCCTTCTTGTAAATCACGCCCTTGCCACTTCCGCTGGCAACTATTAGGCGTCCTGAACCCGAGTTCATCATCATGGCCCCCTTGTCGAACTTCTGTCAATGATTTGACTGAATCTTAGTAGAACTCTAACATATGTCTAGACTTCGACCAAATCGGCGAGTCTTTAGAGAAGGGGAGAAAAATGGGCAATTCAGAGCTCATGAACACGAAAGAGGCTGCGGCCTACCTTGGAGTCACAATCTATTGGCTTCAAACCCACTGGAGAAGTGAACGGATTCCTGCGGTGAGACTCACCAACCGGGGGCGCTTGCACTTCCGAAAAACCGCTCTGGATGGGTGGGTTAAGACACGGGAAGTAATCGGGGAAGATCGCCACTTTGGCTCTTTCCGGCCAAACCCTAGGTCAAAGTCTTCAAAAGTGAAGTTGGCCTAGAAATGAAGTCAACCGAAGAAAAGAAAAGAGATTTCTTAGACTGCGAGACCGCAGGCATTCTTCCCCTGAAGGAGGAGTTTCCTGGCATCGATAGCAGTACGGACTTCCAAAACTCTAATAGCAAGTTTTTAGGGTCAAAATCACTTCTTTCAACTATGCCACCAATGGATGAGGACTATCTAAGTAAGTTACCTGCCTACATGACTGATGGGACTTTTGGAATCGACCGAATAAGGATCGCCTTTTTGATCGATCCAAATAGCGTTACTCAACAAAATTTCCTGTCAAATGTCTGGGGCTCTAGGAGTCTCAAGACCAGAGGCATGGTCAAATTACCGGGTCAATCTGATATTTACCTTCATTGGCCAGATACGGGAGACCAATTTATAACACTGGAGTTTAACCCGAGTAATTTTAGTCGGGTTGATGGTTTGGAGATTTGTCCACCTGTATTCCTTTCGCACTACGTGGAAGAGGTTATTCGATCAGTGCTTTCCTTAGGGGAGCCAAGTAGCAGACCAATCTTCATGTCCAGGCAACCATGGGACATTATCGGACCGTGGCCAAAAGACTGGACAGCCCACATGAAAATAAATGGTCTCCATTTGGCCCGTGATTTGAGGGTTACAGATTCCAGATTTTCTCTAGAACAAATGCGGCTTTTCAAACCCCATCGAATGAGCTGCGTAACTCTTCATGTTGGCCAGGATGGGAAAGTTGAAACCGTGACTCACCCGGCAAGTAGATCAACCACTAGGCACATGGTCTACGACAAGGTGCGAGAGCGTCAGAAGGCCCTTGCAAGCACTAAGAGAAATAAGAGTGTTTTCATGCCCGTAGCAGATGGGACTTTTCGGTATGAAATCCAGATGCCGTATAGATCTCTTAGAGATATGGGCATCAAAATTCTTGATGTCTTAACGCCAGAGCGACTTCTTAAGATGGCACTCAATCAATGGAGTAAGTCCAATTATTTTAAGCCTCTCATTTGGGAAGGTCAGTTGGCGTCAGAATTAACCACCGTGATGGTCGATTCTGACGTCGCCAAGGTTTTGCAATATGTCATAAATCTTCAAACTGGCACACCCATGAGTTACTCCCGAAAGGAAATAAAGAGCCTGGAAATATTGGTTAAAAAAGCCGGGATTTCAAAAAAGAAGAGTCTTTCTACCCAAGGGATGCCATACGGAATGCTGGACTTTGAGGCTGGAGGCTTGATTCTTTTTCCTTGATTTGTCTACCGTTCACACTGACAACTTCCGGTATCTATGGGATCTTAGTAAGTAAATAGATACCGGAAGGATATTTATGTCAGAACTACCACTGCTATTCACACCTATTCAAGTAGCAAGAATTATGAGCTTAAGCCGATCTCAGATTTATAACCTGATCGGACAGGGGAAGATTCAAAGTGTAACGATCGGAAGGTCTCGACGAATAACCTCAGATCAAGTTCGATCATTTATTGAATCCATAGGGGGCTAGAGCGTTGCTATCTGATAAGAGACCGGATCACGATCTTAAAATCTAGTAAAAGTTAATTTCTTTACCTGATCATAGTGAATCAAAATCAAAGGTAACAGTTATACATGGACAACTATGTGAAAAAACACCTGATAACTTTAAACAGAATATCCAATGACCCCGTCTTATGGTCAGCATTTAAAAACAAAAATTTTTACAGTAGCCAAATTACAGGATGGAAAAACTAAGTCAATATGATGTCATATGTCTCAAAGCAATTTAGTAATAAGAATAAATCTCAGTCCCCGAACACCCCTATCAAATCAACTAATACTTCTCCCCCGAATTCCTACTTAAATAGCATTCTAAATACGGAACTCAAGGAAGCTAAATTAGAAAAGTTGCAAAGAGAAAATAAGGAAGCCCGATCTAAAGGGGGGTACCCTTAAACCTCTTCTGTTTAAACTACATGCCAGGTCGCACAAACTGCTGTGATTGGTTTGTCAAGGCAGTAGCCTAAATTAACCACTCCATTCCCCTCTTAGGCATAAATGACTCCATTTTTGCTTTTCAAAGTATTTCTGACCAGGTTTTTTCTGCCCATTCCTAGGTTAAGAACTAAACGTTGAATACACTCCAGAGGTGAACTCTCCTAATTGGCATACGGATTTAAGGAATGTTCTTGATGAATGGGCCTCGGGTCCGAAGAGTAATCACGTTGTAATCAGTCCAGATGTTGACGGATTAACGAGTGCAGCCGTTCTCAACAGCATGTACCCTCTTAAAATTATCGGGATTTACACGACCACTCATCTGCTCATGCTCGACGATTATGACCAAAACGATGCAAAAAACGCCTTATGGCTAGATCACGATGTGAGCCAAATAGGAGTTCGATGCGTGGGGCAACATCTTGTCCACCATAAGCCGACTGACAAGCTTCCACTTCGAGACCCAAGGAGTTGGAACCCAAATGTGTGGGTACGGCAATCATGGTCAGAATCATTCTCTGGCGTCGGGGGAAAGAAAAGAGACAAATATCCCTATGGAACTGCCCACTTCCTCTGGGATTTAAATAACCGTTCAAAGAAGCCAACCCCAGAACAAACCGCACTACTTGCACACGCTGACGGAACTTGGTTTGCCCTAGATTGCTATAAGGCAAATGGCGCTATCTGGAAAGATCTCATGTTTGATGAAAGTAAGTGGATCGACAATTTGCTCAATTATCGAGAGGAACATGCTGCCCACCCTTTGCATCAGAGCCTTGCCAATGAATTGAACGAGATTGGCTACTCTTCGCAAAGTCGCTCTCCGAAGGCTCAAAATTTACCGTCAGAATTGAAAGGTCTTACAGGGAGACAGTCCTTGACGATTCGAATAACAAGCAACCCGCTTCGCTATTTGGAACGAATACAACTTGGATTGAAACTAATCGGTGGGCATATTAAGAGCACTCCGGAAATTGGAACCAAAGCAAATTTTCTCATGAGTGGAAAGCGTGAATTGCTCTATCCAAACCGAATAGAAGACTTTGATGAATTAATGCTGGAATCTAGAATATTTAGCCACGCCTTTACTGACTTGAGATCGCTTTCCTATACTGTAAATCTTCAACTCTAGAAAAGTACGTCTTCTGAATCCCAAAAGTATGGGATTTTTGTTGGCACCCCAACTAAATCTCCTGACAGATCAAGACGAGTTCGTTCGGCTATCTTCCTTGAGCGAGTTCCCGAGAACACCGTAAATTCCTCATCTTGCCAAGTTAATAGTGAAGAGAACCTTGCAATAATTCTATCTTGGAGATCTTCTTCTTTAAGATGCCATACATTATTAGCGACATCTCTAGTAAAAGCTTTGTCAGAAACAGGAATCATGTTTTTCTTTAAGAAAGTCGTAGGCAAGCCGGGTCTTCTAACGTAGGGCTTGTCCCCGGTGCGCCTAACAATATTCCACTGTAGGGTTCTAGATAACTTTAGTGACTTTGAACGGTAGCAACGAATTGCTCCATTTCCGTAAAATTCCCAACTCTGACTTCTATCCTCTATGTTCCCCAAAGTACTTGATATTACGAGTCCCTCAATGGGGATTCTCGATGTCCAATCTTTCGGTGCGTCAAAAACCGTAACTAAATATCTTCCTTCGCTTACGGCGTCCCTTGCCCGGATGATCTGCTTCGAGATTTCTTCGAGCGACAGTTTCTCAGAGTTTAAGATTAGGTTTAGAGATGTCGAGTGCGTCATTTCTTTTTAGTTCCTAACCCTGCTCCGTGTCTCGTTTTACCCTTAGATGGTCCTGCCACAAAATCCTTGGCATGTACAGGAGCAATCGTCAATTGCTTTTCTCGCACTGAACTAGATTGCTTTAATCTGGCTTTCGCTAAAGCAATATATTTCTTTTCAATGTCAAAGCCAAGGGAAGATCGACCTAAATCGCTTGCCGCCTTTGTGGTAGCTCCGGCACCATTAAATGGATCCATTACCCAATCATCTGCTTTGGTAAACATTCGAATTAGTCGATGAGGAAGGTCTTCCGGATACGGAGCGGGATGGTTGATAGTTTTCGGTGGCACGGGAGCGAGATCCCAAACCGGTTGTAACCATTCAGATGGAACATCCTCATTTGGCAAAATGATCGGGCCAGGTTTCCTAACGAGGATAATGTGTTCCGTCATGATGTTTGGGTGCCAATATGAGGGGAAAGGATGCTGGATAACGGATCCGGCTCTTTTCACTCCAGCCGTTACCTTGTGCCAGAAAATGGATCGAACGAATTCCCATGAGTCGTGTCGAGTAAGTTCATTGATTATGTCTTCAGCAAGTGGGTAGTGATAGCCGTTGTCCAAAACAGAGCCGACATTCACGGCAAGATAACCGCCGGGAATCAACATTTCAAAAGTTGCATTCCAAATGCTGTTAAGCAAAGTCATATAGTCATTTGCATAGTCAAGCGAGTAACGGTTTCGATAATTAGCCGTTGGATCTTTAGCATGGTCTTCATACGAAATCGCATTGTGATAAGGGGGTGAAGTGACGGCCAATGTAACTTTCGCAACTAGGTCAGGAGCAAGAGAGGCGGACTCGGCGCTGGAGCCATTGATTATCCTAATTTCCACCGTCTTCCCCTCTTGTGGCTAACTTCTTGGATCACTTTATTGGATTGGTACGTCAAACAGATCGCTTTAGAGCCCTTTTGCAACTTATATTTACCTCAAAGAACTTTCTGGCTATTGTTTAAACATGGAAAAATTGCCAACTCCTGCTGAACTTGTCCCTGCTGTGATAAAAGCACTTGATGAACTTGGTGGAAAAGCCCACTTCAAAGACATCGAACGAGTCGTTGCAAAACAACTAAATTTATCTCCGAGCACTCTCCAGGTAATTCGAAGTGGTAAACGCACGGAGTTTGCGTACAGGCTGAGTTGGGCCCGTACCTCCGCAAAGTCGCAGAATTTAATCAAGAACGAAGGCAAGGGAATTTGGTCGAAGATTTAAAAGTTTCAACCATTTTCCACTAACTGGGCCAGATCAACATCTGCGGTCATGGCTGCTAGCACTGCTTCAGCCATGTATTCATTTTGCTTAGACATGAAGTCTTCGCTCGGACGCTTTTCTTCATCCGTTTGCTTCATCAAATTATTCTGTAGCCACAATGAACATGCGACTGGAAATAGATAACGCTCTGAGCGAGTCTTGATTACTTCTTCACCAAGTGATGAAGAGGAAAGAGCTCTGTCCAGGAGATAGAAGTTTCTATTTACAAAAATTGTGGTTGATTCGGAGTCTTCAACAACATACCCGACAGTTTTTGCCCCGAAGTTTTCGTGGTCTGCCCACTCGTGCTTGTAAACGAAACGAGCATCAATATTTGCCTCAGTGCCGCCAGAAGGTTCCTCTCGCTTCTCCGCAGTCTTTGGATCAACGATTTGAACAACTAATGTTGACTGAATCTCCCCAGTAGGAGTGTCAATGGAGACTGTCATTGAGTAATCTGCAGCCTCGATATCCTCGGCAGCACTCAAGTACCATTGAGACTTTCCACCAAGCAATCTGGATTTAGACTTGACTTCAATTTTGCCTTCTCCACCGCTTGGCCAAACAATCTTTATTGCGTCTGGGTTTTCCTGGATAAAGCCGTTTTTAGCGTTTATCTCGACCCAAATGTTGCTTTGCTTGCCCTTCTCAATTCTGACCTGCTTCTTTTCGAATTTTATAAAGGTAGGAATGTGTGGAAGATCCTCGTCAGAAGTTTTTCTAGGTTGGTCAACTACGCCGGCTGGGAATGGCTTTGCGGTTGATTTTGGCGAACTTCCAGAACTATTTCCAGAACCCTTTTTATCATCCTGGACCATTAAGGATTGCAATTTTCTTTGCGTAACAAAGTCATTTAGGCGCTTCTTAAGCTTCTCGCTAGCAACACCTGTTGAGCGTTGTAAGACTCTTTCCTTTTCAATGTTATTGAGTCTTTTTAATTCGCTATCGTCCCTGAGCCTCTGAGCCAATTCTTCGTAGATGGTCTGGCGAATCTCAGTCTTACGGGCACGTTCTCTGGTTGAAGCAAACAATTGGCTTTTTGCGAGTTGCGTTAATCCATCTGCCTCAATCTGAATGATCATATTCTTATGAATAAAACTAAGACCACTGTTCTCCTTAACCCAAGTTCGACTCTCTTGATCTTGCCGTTGTCCAAACAGAGTTAGGGAGACTGCTGAATCAGCCTTTACGTATGATGCGGCAGGATCCTTCTGATCACTTCCTTGTGGGTATGAAACCACCCAATAGCGAGCCTTTACAGAGCCATAGTCTTTCCCCAAATTTATTTCGTGTTCATCGTTATGAACTAGCTCAAGTTCGCTGTGGGCTTTTTCTGTGCTATTCAAGCGAGTTGCATTTCCCAAAATGACTCGGTTTCCCGTTGTATCAGAACTAGCCTTATAACTCTTTCCCTCTCCCCCAAGCAAGAATGGGAAAAGAGGATCAAATACTGCCGAATTATAGAACTGATAAGCGCCTACCGTGTAGACACTATTTGCGCCTTGAAGGTTGTAGGCGATGTGGACAATTCGTGTTCCATAATCCATGTCTGGAAGGGATTCAGAAGGGATTGTAAATACAGATTCAGATCCCTTAGGTACGAAATAAGAATAGTTTTGTAATTTCATTTTTTCTAAATTGAAATATCGCTTTACAACCGTCCATGCAATTTCATCTTTGCTGCCTTTTCTAAGACTTGGTTGCTTTCTCGACATGATGATTGTCGCTTGGGCAAAGACGAAGGTGGAGCTTCCCCCTTGGCCAAACGTTCCCATTGTGTAATTCTTTCCTGACTTATTCTGTTCATTCAAAGATAGAACTGTTTTTAGGAAATCTGGAGCTTCTATACCTATTCCCTTATCCTGAATAATTAGCGTTGGATGTTTTGGAACATTGCTTTCACAAAGGGTTACAGATACCTTTTCGGCAATAGTTCTTCGTTGTGCGTTATCTAAATCTTTGATACCGCTGGCTGGGATTCCCAACCAACGTTTTGCAGCCTCTCTTGGAGATTTAGGAAGTTCGCCCCCACTGGCAGCATGAAATTCAAGAACGGCATCCATCGCATTTGTTATCCGCTCAACACTTGCAAGTGCAGGATCGGATGACACTTCAATTACACCAGCATTATTTGGGCGGCCTCCAACCGGAAGCAACTCCACACCTCCGTATGCTGCTGAGGCCAAATCAATCAAATCCCCTACATCGGCTTCACTTCGAGCCGCCCAAAGTTTCTTTGCAATTTCGGTGTATTTATTGGTTGTCATCTTCGCCTTCTCCTTAAGGAACTAACTTGAAACTTGTGCCTTGGCTTCCATCTTTTTGCTTGAACTTTTGCTCTAGTTCCCGGACTTCACGTTGGAGGGCTGAAATTATTGCCTTGACATCTACGTCCGAATATTCGTAATTGCCTCGATTTGAGAGGTTACCTATGGTGCGAATGGCCCCTAAGGCTCGCTCTACACGGGCTTCAGCCAGCCTGACGAAGTTCTCCCTTTTCAAGGATTGTGCACTTGACTTCATTATATTCTCCCTACATTTAGTAATAGAATTCTATATATAGGAGAGTATTTGTCAAATAGATTTCTCCAATATTTTGAACTATTTTTCTTCAATTTTGGGGATCATTTGTAAGCGTCAAATGAACTTCTGGGGCATATTGGGGCTCACCTACGCCATGAATACGCCCAAATTCTGCCCCGTATCAGCCCTAGCGGGGGTCTTGGACTTGCGAACCTCCTGTGCCAAGGTTTCTACTTGGGTCCATGTCGAAACGGGCTTAGGACTTAACTTTTGGCGCTTTAGTTCTACCTTTTGGAGTGAAATGAAACTTACTGAAGTTGAAGAGCCCGCCTTGTTCCTCCTTGGGATTGAATTACTCGATACTTGCGGCCAAACATTGTTTGAAACTTTGGAACGACAACTCAAACCTCACTTTGGGGAAGATTGGTTCTCTCTTTCGTTGGTGCGTACACCGGAAGACAGAGAGTTGGCCCCTAGGGACCTTTCCGTTCTTCTCGTTCAGATAGAAATTAGAAACAACCAAAAGTTTCGTTTGGCTCTCCAATCCGAGTACAACTCAGGAAGGCCACTAACGAAAGATTTCTTAGAAAATCTAAAAGACTTAAGGATCATGCGTAATGAGTGGTTTCATCGGACAATAAGTCCAATCACGACCGATGAGCTGTGTGACCTCTGCCTGTCAATACAACAAATTTTTCCAAAAGGCCTTTCTATTTCGATGAAGGCAAAAAGCCTATTGGAAGTTCTAGGCAGTGATTCCTATTCAGGCGCCGACCTAATGCGAACCTCAAAGTACGTGGGATCTTACATATCAAAACTGGAAGCCATTGAGGAGATTCGGCGCCAGGAACAAGAGATTGAAGAAATTCTGCTTGAGTCTCACATCGAGGAGCAAACCGCAATACTCGACGAAATTATGAGGGCGGAATTAGAACAGGAAAATACTCATCATTCATATGTCCCATCAATTGGTGACCCCTATACGGGATCTCTACTTCCTCAGAAGTACACCTTGAAACTTGACGGCACAATTATCGATCGAAGAGAAGGAATTGAATTGAGAGAGAAACTTGGCGAAAGAGCCATCTCTATAGGGCAATTACTTCTAGAAAATCATCCCACTGGAGGGCGGCTTCGCCTCTCCTCTGACGGCACAGTTGTGGGCTACGAGGATGAGGAGTGGATTGTTATTGGTTCAATCGACCTAAGTAATTGGTTCGACGTCTAGAAATTGCTAGCCAAATAAGTCAGGTTGATTGGTCGCATTGCGCTTAGATTCTCTGCGTCGGAAAGTGCTTAGGCGCCTTTTTGCCTCTTCAGCAACTTCTGGATACAAAGTCAACCACTTATCTAAAGACCCTTGATTATCGAATCTATAAAGTTCAGAATCTTGAGCGACCCAAATCTGACAATCCTTACCAGATTCAACTAGGTCAATCACATTTGAAAGTGTTCCGGCACTCTTGGAATCCCAAAGCATCAGGCCGGAATCT
>Ga0114964_10002915_pt1 | contig 11764 bp, 10 predicted proteins | sample C_131016_MF_Meta_FD_92638 | JGI IMG/M metagenome (GOLD analysis project Ga0114964, IMG submission 92638) | Freshwater microbial communities from Lake Croche, Canada to study carbon cycling - C_131016_MF_MetaG | ecosystem: Environmental > Aquatic > Freshwater > Lake | place: Lake Croche, Canada... | reverse complement strand
GCAAGTTTGTGACTTAAGCAATTAGAAAAAATACAATATTATCCTCCTCTCAGCTCGCAAGCTTGAATGTTCGGCGAATAATAGTATTTCTTTCTAATTGCTTATACTTAAAGTAGTTGATTTAAAATATAGTACCCCGAGGGCGATATCGGTTCCTTGCGCTTGAGAACGAGGGGTAGCTATATTTTAAATTTAAGAAGGTATGGATTCGCGATTATACTATATTATGTAGCACTATAAGTTTGTTCCGTACTGATCAACTAAATAAATAAAAGCAGCAATATTCGCAGCTCCTAAAAGTAATTCGCGTTTGTTTACGTTTTCAAAAACATCTGTTTTAGCATGATGTAAATCAAAATAACGTTGGCTATCAGGAATCAATCCAGCCATAATAATTGTTTTATCATAAGAAGTTAGAGGACCAATATCCGAGCCTCCTCCACCTGCTATAATTTCAGTGCCATAAGGTTGTAAATAAGAGGTCCATTGCTGAAACTTTTTAAACTGTGCAGCAGAAGTAGTAATTCCTATTGCTCTTGGCGTGAAACCACCTGCATCACTTTCTAAGGCTAAGATGTGTTTCTCTTTATTCAACTTAGCCAGTTCAGCGTATTTTAAACCACCTCTATCTCCATTTTCTTCATTGGCAAATAATACAAAACGAATGGTTCTTTTAGGGTGGTAATTTAATTCCTTCATGGTCCTTAATACTTCCATAGTTTGTACCACGCCAGCTCCATCATCATGTGCCCCTTCATTCACATCCCAACTATCTAAGTGGCCTCCAATGGTAATAATCTCTTCTGGAAATTCAGAGCCAACTAATTCTGCTACCACATTATTTTCATCTGCATCCGGTAAAAAATAACCATAGGTTTGCATTTGTACACGCAGTTTTGATTTTTTAGCCAATTGATATAAAGCTTTTGCATCATCAGGTCCCAAAGCCACTGCTGGTATTTTTGGTTGCGCTTCATCATATTCCATTGCACCAGTATGAGGTGCATTGTCTGGAGCGGTACTTAAAGAATGCATCATCATCCCCACTGCACCATACTTTGCTGCACGACTAGGTCCAGTTCTTCTATAAACACCTGTTTCTCCATAAGCCATAAATGTTCGAATACGGGTAGGATTAAATTCACTATTGAAATAAACTATTTTTCCTTTTACTTCGTCTTTTCTTTTTTCAAGTTCATCAAAATTAGCCACTGCTAATAATTCAGCTTCAATCAACCCTTTGCTGCCTAATGAATTGCCTAAAGCAAGCGCTTCTAACTTTTCATTTTTTGCAACCCCATCAATGCCTACAATTGCTGCAAAATCTTTTCCACCTCTTTGCCAACTAGGTGTTTTACAAGCTTGTAAATACAATTTATCGGGATGAAAAGCTTCCATATTTTTCTTTCCCCAAACCGCCGCATTTTGCTGTTGAGGAGAACCAGCCAAACGACCTCCAATTTTTTTAGTAAGCTCTCTTAATAAATCATAAGCTTTCCCATGGGTCATAATTTCATTCACCATTTTTTTAATATTGATACTGTCTTGATTCACTTGAGCTTGCGCTAATAAAGGCAAACAAAAAACTAAGAATAAAAGCTTACGCATGATTTTAAATTTAACGTTCAAATAATTCTTAAATATAATTAAACTTTATCAAAGATTTAGTTGTTAATTGCATACACAATAGCACTAAAATGAAGATTGGAATTGTTTGTTACCCCACCTTTGGAGGTAGCGGCGTATTAGCAACAGAATTGGGTAAAGCTTTGGCCGAAAAAGGCCATGAAATTCACTTTATAACTTACCAACAACCAGTAAGGCTGAATGGTTTTCATACCAATATCTTTTACCATGAAGTAAGGGTACCTACCTATCCTTTGTTTGATTATCCTCCTTATGAATTGGCCTTGGCCAGTAGCATGGTAGATGTGATTTTAAACCACGATTTAGATTTAATACATGCACATTATGCCATTCCACATGCATCGGCTGCTTATACTGCTAAACAAATTGTAAAACAAAAAACAGGGCGCATCGTGCCAGTGATAACCACCTTACACGGAACCGACATTACTTTAGTGGGTCGCGATAAAACATACGAACCAGTAGTTACTTTTTCCATCAATGAAAGCGATAGCATCACTGCCGTATCAGATAATTTAAGAGCAGAAACCTACAAGCATTTTGATATTAAAAAAGATATTGAAGTCATACATAATTTTGTAGATGTTCAACGCTACAATAAAAAACCAGTGGCTGCCTTTAGACAAGTGATTGCGCCTAATAATGAAAAAATTATCATACACGCTTCTAACTTTAGAAAAATTAAACGTATCGATAATGTAATGGAAATATTTAAAAACATTCATGCTGCCTTACCAGCTAAATTATTAATGGTGGGTGATGGGCCAGAGCGTCCATTGGCCGAAGATTTAACGAGACAATATGGACTAGATGCCGATGTGCGTTTTTTAGGCAAGCAAGAACAAATGGAAGAAATATTAGCAGTAAGCGATGTGTTTTTATTGCCCTCTGAATACGAAAGTTTTGGATTGGCAGCGCTAGAAGCCATGGCCGCAAGCACGGTGGTAATAAGTTCTGATGCAGGTGGATTGAATGAAATTAATATTGATGGCGTAACCGGTTATACTTCTCCGGTGGGAGATGTAGCAGGTATGAGTAAAAATGCCATTGAATTATTAAAAGATGAAACTAAATTAAAAGCCTTTAAAAACAGCGCTTTAAAAGAAGCGAAGCTTTTTGATATTCACCATATCATTCCTAAGTACGAGGCTTTGTACAGAAAATTTTGCCGAACAGGAGATTGTTAATGCAGATTAGATAACTGCTTATTAAAATAGCTGATTACTTATTGTAGCGCTTGATCAATACTTAATTGAATATGCTTAATGGCTGCTGAAAGTTCCAAATTAGTAATACATAAAGGCGGCGCGATTCTAATTTTATCTTCTGCAAATAAAAACCAATCGGTAATAATTCCATTGGTTACACAAGTAGCAGCAATTTTTTTAGCAAGGGTATCAGATTCAAATTGAAGTGCCATCCACAAACCTTTATGCGTTCTATTAATTATTGCAGGGTGAATCATTTCTTTTACTAAAATATTTTCTTTCTCTGCCACTTCTTTTATCCAACCAGAAGATTGTAAAACTTTTAATGCAGCATCACCTGCTGCACAGCAAACTGGATTACCTCCAAAGGTCGTAATATGTCCTAGCACCGGGCTTTCGGTTAATAGTGCCATCATTTTAGGATGTGAAATAAAGGCACCCAATGGAAGTCCGCCACCTAAGGCCTTACCTACTAATAATATATCGGGCACTATACCTAAATTTTCAAAAGCAAACATAGAGCCAGTTCTGCCAAAACCCGATTGTATCTCATCAAAAATTAAAAGCACACAATGTTCTTTACATTTTTCAGCAATGGCCAACAACCATTCTTTAGTGGCAGCTGTGATTCCTGATTCTGCTTGCACAGGCTCTACAATTACGCATGCCACTGTAGCATCTATTTGTTCGAGGTCTTCAAAATGATTGTACCTTAATTGAAGTGTATCTGGTAGTAGTGGTCGAAATGCAGTTTTAAAATATTCATCCCCCATCACACTCAATGCTCCTTGTGTACTTCCATGATACCCACCTATAAAAGAAATAATTTTTGTTCGCTTCGTAACACGCTTAGCTAGTTTCATCGCACCTTCTGTTGCCTCTGCTCCACCACTGGTAAAATAAACCGATTGTAAATTTTCTGGAAGTATACTCGTTAACGCTTTTGCATATTTTACTTGTGGTGCCTGTATATATTCTCCATACACAATCACGTGCATGTACTTTGATGTTTGTTCTTGTATCGCTTTAATCACTTCGGGATGGCTGTGCCCAATATTGCAAACGCTAAATCCAGCAATCATATCTACAAAAGTTTTTCCATTCACATCTTTAATAAAAATGCCTTCGGCAGAGGCCACTTCAATCCCAATAGGTTTATCGGAGGTTTGCGCTAAATGTTGAAAAAAGAGTTGTCTATTATTCATACTGGACCTAATAACTATTAAATTGCAGTACAAAAGTCGCATTTTTATGGCAACCATACTCAGCGTTCAAGGAAAAGATCCACAATTTGGTGAAAATTGTTTTATAGCACCCAATGCCACCATCGTTGGTGATGTAACTATGGGTAGTGAATGTTCCATTTGGTTTAATGCCGTGCTGAGAGGCGATGTCCATTATATAAAAATGGGTAATAAAGTAAACATACAGGATGGCGCCGTGGTACATTGTACTTATTTAAAACATCCCACCAATATTGGAAACAATGTTTCTATAGGACATAATGCACTCGTGCATGGATGTACGATACATGACAATGTTTTAATTGGTATGGGCAGTATTGTGATGGATGGATGTGTGGTCCATTCTAATTCCATTATTGCGGCAGGCGCAGTAGTTTTAGAAGGCACCATGGTAGAAGAAGGAAGTATTTATGCAGGAGTGCCTGCTAAAAAAGTAAAAATGGTATCCGAGGCCATGATTACAGGTGAGATTAACAGAATTGCTGATAACTACGTAAAATACTCAAGTTGGTTTGAGGAATATAACGATGCGAAAAAATAAATACTGAAATAATTACTAAGACTAGTAATAAAAATTAATACTGAAATTAATACATCGGCCCTTGCATACCATGCCATAAATCGACATAACTATAAAAGCGGGCTTCTGTAATAATTCCTTTTTCTACCGCTGCTTTTACTGCACAGCCTGGCTCATTTATATGTTGACAGTTATTAAATTGACAATCATTCATTTTAGCACGCATTTCTGGAAAGTATTGAGCTAATTCTTCTTTTTCTAAATTCACTAAACCTAATTCTCTCATACCCGGTGTGTCAATCACAGCGCCCCCTTCAGGCAAGTCATACATTTGTGCAAAAGTAGTCGTGTGCAACCCTTTGCCACTCCAATCACTTACTTCCTGTGTGGTTATATCTAAATGCGGAAATAAATAATTTATTAAAGATGATTTTCCCACTCCACTGTGTCCGCTGATCAAGGTTGTTTTATTTTTAAGTAGTTTTTGTACCACATCCAATCCTTGTTTTTTTTCAACACTTATTAAATGAACTTGATAGCCAATAGCTTCATACATTTTTTTCATTGCATCAAAAGTTAGCATTTCTTTTTCGCCATAAATATCTGACTTATTAAAAACAATAATGGCAGGAATATGAAAGGCTTCGCAGGAGATTAAAAAACGATCAATAAAACCCTGTGATGTTTTGGGTGATTTTAAGGTACCTAATAATATAGACTGATCTAAATTAGAGGCAATAATATGTTGCTGTCTTTTATTATGGGGAGATTGCCTTGCCACATAATTATTTCGGTCTAAAATGGTATCTATCATCACCGTTCCCCTTTCCACATCCTCCATTTCATATTCTACCCAATCCCCAACAGCGATTGGATTGGTGGAAGTAATATTGTCTAACTTAATGACCCCCTTAATACGGGCTTGATACAACAGGCCCGCTTCGGATTTGACCGAATACCAGCTACCTGTAGACTTATAAATACGTGCTTTCATGCACTACGAAGATAAAAGTATTTGTTAAGAACTACACTAACCAAAAAAGCACCCACAAATTCAATATCTTTGCGCCATGAGTCAATTTGCACACGATAAAGTGGTTCCCTATAGCCAAAGTAATGCCGAAAAGAAAGAGCAAGTAGCCAGCATGTTTGATTCCATTGCTAAAAGGTATGATTTTCTTAATCGTTTTCTTAGTTTAGGTATTGATCAAGGCTGGAGAAAAAAAGCCATTGCCTATTTATATGATAAAAAAATAAATCATCTTTTGGATATTGCCACCGGTACAGCAGATATGGCTTTAATGGCCAATCGACAAATTCATCCTACTAAAATTACAGGCATTGATATTTCAGAAGGCATGATGCAATATGGTAGAATTAAAATTGAGCAAAAGGGCTTGAATGATAAAATAAAATTATGTTTGGGAGATAGCACTGCCATTCCTTTTGAAGCAGCACAATTTGATGGCGCCATAGTGGCTTTCGGGGTACGCAACTTTGCCAATTTAGAAAAAGGATTGCAAGAAATAAATCGTGTTTTAATGCCAAATAGCAAATTGGTTATATTAGAATTTTCACAACCTACTAGCTTTTGGTTTAAACCTATTTATACATTTTATATGAAATGGGTGACACCCACCATTGGAAAATTATTTTCTGGGAACAAAGCTGCCTATACTTATTTAAATGAGAGTGTTATTGCTTTTCCTGAAGGTGCTGCTTTTTTAAGTATATTAGAGCAAGCGGGATTTAAAAATGTTTCGCAACAAAAATTAAGTTTAGGCATATGCAGTATTTATTGCGGAAGCAAATAATTTTATTGTTCATTTTACTTTTCATCAACTTTGCCGCCTATACGCAAAGTGATGAAGTATATCGCCCCTATAATGATGAAAAACCAATATACCTCGGTTTAAATGTTGGCCTAAGTAGTGGCTACATGAATTTTGAACGCGGTGATCTTTTTTCAAGACCTACTAAAAATGAAGCAAGTTGGATATCACCCCTTTTTAACAAGGCTTTAATTATGGGATTAAGTGGTACACTAAGATTAAGCAACCATTTTTTATTAAGAGTCAATCCAAATATTCTAATTTCAGGTCAAAAAGATATTTTTACTTATAAAATATTGAATAGAACGGATACGTTTAAAATGAATATTTTTTCAACGATTATTAATTTACCTGTTGCCTTAAAATTAGAATCAGACCGTTATAATTTTTTCAAGAAGCCAAATTTTATGCGGCACTATGTATTTGGTGGTGTAAAATTTGACTATGATTTTAATGCCAACTCCCCAGCACAAGGTACTTCTATTAAAACCGGAAATGTAGATGGTCCCTACCCTAATTTGTTTAATGCTACAGATTACGGTTATGAATTTGGACTTGGCTTAAGTTTTTACCTACCCTATGCCACCGTGTCTCCAGAGATAAAATTTAGCTATGGTCAGAGAGATATGATTTATTCCCGCCAATCAATTCGTTCTCCAATTTTAAACAGCATAGATAAACTTACTTCTAATTTTGTATACTTTACCATTCACGTAGAAGGCGAATCCTTCTTTTTGAAAAATTAAAAAACTATGAGCAGCTATTTAATTAAAAATACAAATATTGTTAATGAAGGTAAAACCATTAGCGGGGATGTGTTGATTAAAAAAGGTAGAATCGAAAAAATTGCCAATCAAATTGATACGAAAGAAGCTATCAAAGAAATGAATGGAGAAGGCCAATTTTTAATGCCGGGGGTGATTGATGACCAAGTACACTTTAGAGAACCAGGTTTAACACATAAAGCTAATATTTATAGCGAGGCCAAAGCCGCTGTAGCTGGGGGGGTAACTAGTTTTATGGAAATGCCCAATACCCAACCTCCTGTTTTTACGCAAGCTTTATTAGAAGATAAATATACTATAGGGGCCAATACCTCTTTGGCTAATTATTCCTTTTACATGGGCACTTCTCAAGACAACTTAGAAGAAATTTTAAAGACCAACGATAAAAAAAATGAAGTTTGTGGTATCAAAATTTTTATGGGCTCTTCTACTGGAAATTTATTGGTTGAAAACCCATTAGTATTAGAAAAAATATTTGGCGGCGCTGAACTATTAATTGCTACCCATTGCGAAGAAGAAAGTTTAATTAAAAGAAACAAAGCTGCACTAGAAGCCATCAAGCCCGTTTTGGAAATATCAGATCATCCTATTATAAGAGATGAGGAAGTTTGTTTTGAATCTTCCTTCAAAGCCATTCAACTAGCGCAAAAATTTGATGCACGCTTACATATCTTACACATCAGTACTGCAAAAGAATTACAATTGTTTTCTAATTTAAGGCCCTTGGCGGATAAAAGGATTACGGCTGAGGTTTGTGTACATCATTTACATTTTACTGCAGATGATTATGCACAATTAGGTAATTTAATCAAATGTAATCCTGCTATCAAAAGCCCCGAACACAAGGCAGCACTCTGGCAAGGATTATTGAATGATCAATTAGATGTGATTGCTACTGATCACGCCCCGCATACCTGGGCCGAAAAACAAGAGGCTTATGCCCATGCCCATGCAGGCCTGCCATTGGTTCAACATCCATTACTATTGATGCTTAAATATGTACAAGAAGGTAAATTAAGTATGGAAAAAATGGTCGAAAAAATGAGTCATGCCGTAGCCACCTGTTTCCAAATTAAAGAACGTGGTTTTATTAGAGAAGGTTATCATGCCGACTTAGTATTAGTAAAAGAACAACCCAATACAGTTAGTAAAGAAAATATTTTATACCATTGTGGCTGGAGCCCCTTAGAAGGTACCAGCTTCCCTTATCAAGTGCGTAGTACTTTTGTAAATGGTCATCTAGCTTATCATGAAGGAGTTTTTGACGAGGTAAAAAAAGGCCTAAGATTGCAGTTTAACAGAGCTTAATTAGAAATTGTCTTATGCAAGTTGATAAAATCACATTACTAGACATTGGACTATTTGATACAGAAGGCAATAATGGCTTAATTACCCATCTTAATTTTTGCAAAACCAATGGTGGTAAAGAAAAATTGGACCAATTTATACTCAGCCCATTAGCTTCCATCGGCTCCATTGAACTAAGACAAAATGCCATTGCTCAATTTATTGAAGCCTTAGATTTTATCCGATCTATGAACATTACCAATGGAAGTACTTTGGTGATTGAAAAATTTTTTGAAACTAGTTTTAAAAGCATTCCTGCTCAAATTAGTTTACCACGGGCATATTGGTACAGGTATATGCAGGCTTCAGATTACTCTTTATTAAGTTACTCCTTAGAACATTTGATTGTTTTTTATAAAAACTTACTAGCTTGGGTGGCCGTTTTTGAAACAAAAAAAGATAATAAAACCATTCAGGATTTGGTACAAACTATTAAAAAATATACTAGCCATCCTAGCCTAGCCCAATTGCCAAAAAAAAGCAAAGTGGAAAATCCACAGGAATTATTGTCGCTATGTTCTTTTTTCTTTTATCAATACAAAAACAATACGCGTCATTTACTAAATAGCTTTTATGAATTAGACGCTTATTACAGTATGGCAGAAGCGGTTAGTCAATATCAATTTGTTTTTCCAAATTGGTTAGATGAACCCAATTCTTTTTTTGAAGTAGAGGGCGCCATTCATCCATTGGTAAATAAGCCTATTGACAATGCCATTTCTTTAACTCAAAATAGCAATCTACTTTTTTTGACTGGCGCTAATATGGCGGGCAAGAGTACTTTTATTAAAACCATCGGTATTGTTATTTATTTAGCACATGTGGGAATGGGCGTGCCGGCTAAAAAAGCCACCCTTTCTTTGTTTGATGGACTCATTACCAATTTAACCATTGCAGACAATGTTGTCAAAGGAGAAAGCTATTTCTTTAACGAAGTACATCGTGTAAAAAATACGATTGAAAAAATTATAGATGGAAAAAAATATTTTGTATTAATTGATGAACTTTTTAAAGGAACCAATATTCAAGATGCTATGAAATGCAGTACTGCAGTGATTGAGGGCTTACAAAATTTAAACAATAGTTTGTTTATAATTTCTACTCATTTATATGAAATTAGTGATGGATTAAAAAAATATAAGAACATATTGTTTAGTTATTTTGAAACCGAAGTGCATGAAAAAGAACTTATTTTTCATTACCAATTAAAACAAGGCGTAAGCCAAGATAGGCTAGGCTATTTGATTTTAGAAAGAGAGGGGGTAGTAGACCTGTTGGAAAAAATTAGCAAAACCAAGTATTAATACTTTAACAAGGCTAAGAAACTTGCGTAGTTTACGAGCAAAAAAAATGCTTGTAAAAATAAAAGGAAGTGCCTTATTGGGCATTGACGCTATTACTATTACCATAGAAGTAAATGTAAGCATGGGCCAGGGATATTGCATTGTGGGCCTACCTGACAGTGCTGTGAAAGAAAGTCTAGACAGAACTGAAAGCGCCATTAAAGCAAATAGTTTTCACATGCCTAGGACCAAAGTAGTCATTAATTTGTCGCCGGCAGATTTGAAAAAAACAGGCGCTGCATTTGATCTCCCCATTGCCTTAGGTATTTTAGCCGCTTCGGAACAATTACAAACTGCAGTTCCGTTAGATCAATATCTTATCATGGGCGAGTTAGGCTTAGATGGTTATTTACACCCTATCAAAGGTGTATTAGCCATGGCCATGCAAGCAAAAGAAGAAGGTTTTTCGAGTATCATTATTCCTTGGGCGAATAAAGAGGAAGCCGCCATGGTGGACCAATTACCAGTTTTTGCATTTAAACACATTATGGAAGTGATTGCATTTTTAAAAGACCCTTTGTGTGAAAGGATTGAAGATCCAAAAATGGAACAATCAAAAAATGGAGTGGCAAAGTATCATTCAAGCTTTTCTTTGACACAAAGTATTCCAGACTTTTCTGAAGTAAAAGGACAATTTTATTGCAAACGTGCTTTGGAAGTAGCCAGCGCAGGCGGACACAACATTATTATGATTGGACCACCAGGTGCAGGCAAAACCATGTTGGCGAAAAGCATCGTATCTATTTTACCACCATTGAGCAAAATGGAGGCATTAGAAACAAGTAAAATTTATAGTGTTAGTGGCAAAATGACAAATAGCAAACAATTGCTTTCTCAAAGACCATTTAGACAACCTCATCATACCTTATCTGCTATCGCCATGATTGGAGGTGGCAGTTTTCCGCAACCTGGAGAAATTTCCTTAGCCCACAACGGGGTATTATTTTTAGATGAGCTTCCTGAATTCAATAGATCGGTCATTGAAGTTTTAAGACAACCCATGGAAGAGGGTATTGTTGCCATTGCAAGAGCCAAAATGAGTCTTCAATTTCCGGCTAGATTTATGTTAATGGCATCTATGAATCCTTGTCCCTGTGGCTTTTATAACCATCCTCAAAAAGAGTGTCTGTGTAGTCCTAGTTCTATTCAAAAGTACATGCATAAAATTTCTGGGCCCTTATTAGACCGAATTGACTTACATATTGAAGTAACACCTGTTTTATACGAAGAACTTAGAGGCAATGAACCCATTGACACTTCTGCAATCATAGCTAAAAGAGTAAAAAAAGCAAGAGCTATTCAACAGCAACGCTTTAAACTGGAAGAAGGATTGTATACCAATGCCCAGATGAATAGTGGTCAGTTAAAAAAGTACTGTATTTTATCAGATTCAGCTGAAGCGCTGTTAAAAAATGCAATGCAGAAATTTCAATTAAGCGCTCGTGCTTTTGATCGTATATTGAAAGTAAGCAGAAGTATAGCTGATTTAGAAGGTAGTGATTCCATTCAAACAAGTCACCTTAGTGAAGCCATTCAATATAGGAATTTAGACAGATCCAATTGGGGCCAATACAAGGAGTAAGTATTTTAGCCTTCTAATGAAAGGATTAGTATTGACCTGTTTTAAGCAAAACCAAAGTACACGCTTCTAAGGTTTCAATACCGTTTTTAGCGGCGAGTGATGCCAGTATTGGGTTTTCAGTACCTGGATTAAAAATAATTCGACGAGGAGCCAAATGAATGATAGCATCAAAGTACTCCACTTGCGCAGCCGGACCAACATATAAAGTGACCGTATCAATACTACCCTGCTCTGGCCATATAGTTAAAATGGGGGT
>Ga0114964_10002912_pt1 | contig 11771 bp, 11 predicted proteins | sample C_131016_MF_Meta_FD_92638 | JGI IMG/M metagenome (GOLD analysis project Ga0114964, IMG submission 92638) | Freshwater microbial communities from Lake Croche, Canada to study carbon cycling - C_131016_MF_MetaG | ecosystem: Environmental > Aquatic > Freshwater > Lake | place: Lake Croche, Canada... | reverse complement strand
TGCTAAGTGCGTATTCGGACTAACAATCTTCAAGATTGCACGTCTAAAGTCTGCAGCTGAAGGAATGAAGGAAGATCACTAATCTGATCAAATAAGTTAAAAATAGGGCGGCTCCCAAGTGGAGCCGCCCTATTTCTATTAGAGATTGGTTATTCTTTTATCATGACAAATTATCGTTGGGGTGGATATCTACTAATCGCGCTTGGCCTAATTAACCTTCGGTATCAGACAGGCCATTCCAATGTGTTGACCCATAGCTTGTTAATAGTTATTCCTGGAGCATTGATTCTGCTCATGAGTTGGCTAGCCCCAACAAAGAAGATCCTTGAAATGAAAGTTGTTAAGTATATTTCTTTAGTAATTTTAGTTGCATTAATTGCATACGCTGCAATTAACAAATAATTAATCTTTTCTACCAATTCCTTTTCTGCCCCAGTAGACCCACATTCCCATTACGGCAAGAACTAGTGAGAAGCCAAATAATAAATCCTCAATTGGCGCCGCAGCGACTCTAGTGCCAATTATTGCATCAGGGTTATACATAACAATATCTCTAGATGTTAGCCACCAATTTGTAATTAATTGAAAAGGTAAAATAATTGCGTATGAAGTCCAAAAAATAGATTTAGTTAAGAGTTGAGTTTTAATTCCATATAGGTCAAAAAAGACGGCAGCGATTACTGAGCCAAGAGCAATATCGGTATAAATCATTCTTTTTCATCCCCGACTGGCCAATGTTTCTTAACGGCGCGGACACCTTCAATTGTCATAATTGCCGCAATCGGAACGATTATGAAGAAAAGAAATTCTTCTAAGGGGATTTTAAATGGCCCATAGATTCCAAGAATTTGCTTACTGTCAAAGCTCCAATGCTTATTTGAAACTGCGTAGGCATCCCAAATTATAAAAGGTATTGCTACAGGAAGAATGCTTAAAATCACGCGATAGATTCGTTTAAGAACTCCGACTTTTAGAACAATTTCTAGCCAAAAGGAGCCACAAATAGTAAAGAGCAACATCGCCATATAACTCCACTTGAGCATGGTTCCCCCTTTACTTCAATCAATATACTAGTGCAATGAATTCCGGTGTGCTAAAGGTATTTCAAAGTGTCCGCACCTTTTCTACAACGTGTATTTTTATTGGAATAGTTCTTTCATTAGTTTTACGACCGCTCCTTGGTTCTAGCTCACTTGGATGGCAAGTTGTAATCGCAACATTTGCTCTTGCTGTTGGGATCCCTCACGGGGCGGTTGATCATTTGATCGCAATGAGAAGCACTTCAAAGATAAAAATGGTGATTATCATTTTGCTGTATGTATTGACTGCTGTTTTAGCGGCAATTTCAATCTTTACCTGGAACGTGTGGGGTTTTGAGCTTGTCTTATTGATGTCCGCTCTGCATTTTGGTTTTGGTGATGCAGCGTATATAAATGAATTAGATAGATTGTCAGGCCTAACTAGACTTCGAAAACCAACTCAAATACTTTATGCACTCGCTTCGGGCTCGCTACCGGTTTTGATTCCCCTCACGCAAAGTTCAAGCAAGAGTGCGTTAGAACAAGTAAACCCAAAACTAATTGATTGGGCTGGCAATTTCGAAATGCAGCTCAGATTGCTTGTACTTCTACTGACGGTTGCTGCCGTTCTTTTCTTAATTTATGACAAGAGATATAGAGAAATTCTCGATCTAGTACTCCTAGGGCTCTTAAGTGTATTTGCTCCACCACTTGTGGCATTTGCAATGTATTTTGGGTGTTGGCACGCAATACGCCACACTGCGCGCTTAACACTATTGCTGCCAAAATCTATTTCATTTGCCTTGCTTAACTCCCCAGTTAAGTCATTTAGAGCAGCAGTAATTCCTGGAATTCCAGCACTGATATTAACCCTTGTAGTTTCTTTGATTATTCTGATTAGTAAGCATGACTTGAGCGCAAACTATTTTTGGACTTTGTTAGTCGTAGTTTGGGCCCTTACAGTTCCACATATGGCAGTTACTGCAAGAATTGATAAAAAGGCGTTGAATTAACCTTTAGCAGCAACTGTTGCCGGATGAATAATAAAGAGTGGGAGTGAGCGTTTATCTTGCTCAGCTTTCAACAGTCGGATGGCTTCAATCCGAGCATCGCAATGTCCTTTCAAGACATCGTATGCAGCTTGCCCCATGAGTGCTACCAACTCTGGTCTATTTGAAATGTATACCGGTTCAGTACCGACGTGGGCTTCAGTATTTCCAGTGCAGTACCAAGCGAAATCTGCGCCGCCATCGCCCCATGCAAGTCGCTCGTACTCCCCAATAACATTTACGGTGATTTCTTGATCACCAAATTCACGTTGCTCAAAACTACGGCGAATTGGAAGCTGCCAACAAACATCTGGCTTGGTCTCAACAAAATGGATGCCTTCTTTTTCTGCTAAATGGTGCAGCACGCAACCAAATGATCCGGTATATCCAGGGGCCTCATGGCCTACTCGGTTAAGGAAAATGCAGGAGTCATTAATCTTGCGGGTTTTGCGGTCTTTATCTAAGCCAACTTCTGAAATTTGGAATTTCCCGTTTTGCTTCTTGGGTTGTGCTTCGTCAAAAAATTGCCACATATCTTTTGTAATGCGCTTTGCTACTTTCTGAGTGCGCTCTTCATCTTCTTGATCTGAGTAATAAGCACCATCTGAACAACAGCCAGCATCAGGCTTATCGGCATCAATTCCACAGCAACCATTTCCGTAGATACAGGTCCAATATGAAGTGAGCCAAGTTAGATCACACTTATAGAGCTCTTCAGCATTGGCGGGGTCAGCAAATTCAACCCAGTCGCGGGCAAAGTTCGGATTAACCTCAGGCACAGTCAGAGAGCCTAGGGCTTAATCAATAAATTAGCACATCGGAATTAAGGCAATTAGGTAGGCTTGAGATATGAGCAGCCTTGAAAGTAGCAAATACCAAGTAGGTGTTATTGGTGTTGGCGTTATGGGAGAGGCACTCCTAGCTGGGTTAGTAAGTGCAGGACTAAAGGGCTCACAGATTTCATTTGCTGAAAAAAGGGAAGATAGAGCCAGGGAAATAAGCAAGAAGTATGGCGCTAAGGCAATAGAGCTTTCAGAGCTAGCCGCGCAAAGTGATGTTGTGCTTCTGGTAGTAAAACCTCAGGATCTTGGAGCGTTACTAGATGAGGTGGGCTCTAAGTTCAAATCTGGGTCACTATTAATCTCCTTTGCTGCCGGCAAGAAGACAGAATTTATTGAATCTAAAGTTGATTCAAATATTGCAGTAATTCGAGTAATGCCAAATACCCCAACACTTATTGGCAAAGGAATGGCCGCTCTTTCAGTTGGTAGCAAGGTCAGCGCCGAGCAAATCACTTTTGTAGAAACTTTTCTAAAGGCATGCGGCAAAGTAATTACCGTCGGTGAAAATCTTCAGGATGCAGTAACTGCCGTCTCAGGTTCTGGTCCTGCCTACTTCTTCGCATTCGTTGAAGAGATGATCAAGGCCGCTATAGAGCTTGGCCTAAGCCAAGAAGATGCCACAGCCCTCACAGTGCAAACCATTGTGGGCTCAGCTGGAATGTTGAGTGAGAGCGGCTTAAGTGCGACAAAACTTCGCGAGAATGTGACTAGCCCAAATGGAACTACTGCTGCTGCGCTCGCAAAATTTAGTGAAGGCGAACTAGGTAATCTAATAAAGACCGCAATGACTGCCGCCCGCGATCGCTCGCAGGAATTAGCGTGAAAACAAAGAACTTAGTTATAACTGCCCTAATAACAATTCTTTCGATCTCTCCCGCAAGTGCAGTGACCAAGGTTATTAAGGTACTTCCAGTAAAACCCATATTAATTACGACACTATCTGGCTCTTCAGGTGATCAGATATCTGCTGTTTCAACCACTGCTACTGAAATTGCTTTAGTTGGAACAGTTGAATCATCTACTGCCTCGCAAGTAACCACATCTGCTTACCTTGGCGGAAGTGATGGCTTTATTGCCTCAATCGACCTAACAGGCAATCATCTTTGGGATCTTCACTTGGGTTCAATCGGCGATGAAATTGCAACAGCTGTGGTCCGCGACAAAGTTGGTTCTTTTTGGGTATTTGGGGCATCTGCAATCCCTGCCACCCCACCAATCCCAACCGCACCAGATTCAACAACAGTCAATATTGATAATGTAGTTATTGATCCAATAACAAATTCAAATAACTCACTTACCCAACTTATGGCCTGGAAAGTCTCGCTCACGGGCCAATTAGTTGCCACCTATTCATATGATGCGGGCGGTGTTGTTAATCCAAATTCTGTAACTTTCGATGGAACTACATTTCTTGTGAGTGGTTTAATCGAAGATCAACGTTTCACAGTTCGGGTCTCTCAAACCGGGGAATTTACTAAATTTACAAGAGTAACTTCCAAAGCTGTAGTTGCTCCAGCAATCACAACAATAAAGGCCGGCACTGGAAGTATGAAGAGTTTTATTTCTAAGGGGGCAATAAAAGGAATATCCTCTTGGAAGCCAAAGAGTGCAATCCCAGTACTTATTGAATATAACAAGGCCGGAGCTATCACTCGAGCAAGCTACTTCCAAGGGAAAGTAATTTCAGTTCTCTGGCAATCTGGGATTGGCCCGATCGTAATAACTGAGCGCTCAGATGGCTATGGAATAAATATCTTAGGCCTTGCGAAATAAAGTTAACTTACCCCCGCTAGCAACCAAAATATTTTTAACCCCATTGACAGTAATCCATTCTGCCTTTGCAGAAGCATCAAAGTTCGCAGTAGAAACTAATTTGATTGACTGATCTGACTTGGTAAGAACACACAAACGGCTCTGACAACCGAAAGTAATTTGTTTATCATCAATTGCAATTGGACTACTTGGCGTTCCAAATAGATCAGTTGATTTAAGTCCTGGAGCGCTGATGTTTGTTAACTGTGACCATTGCACTTGATTTGGTGCAGGTAGCGACAAACCAGATGCTGCAAGCCAACTTCCGTAAATAACCTTGTTCAATTGGAACAGTGATAGGTCATATCCAGCCACAACGCTATTGGCCGTACTTGCTTGCACTACTTGGTATTTCCAATCCTCAGGATAAATAGAGTCGCGATAGGCCAATCGAACTTCCCCACGAAGTGCTTGATGTTCCTGGTTTACTGACAAAACTCCGTCATAAAAAAGATATACGCGGCTATCAATTGCTGTTGCACGAAGGTGGAAGGCGACGTCGGCAGTGGAGCGGTCAGCTAGGGTGCTATCACCATCAATAATTTCGTACTTCCATTCATTCTTATACTTTGAAGCCCCAAGAAGGATTCCTTGCGATTCATCACGATAAAAGACTTGTAAGCCAGCTGGGGTGTAAGCGCAAGCATTGGTAACACTTACATCACTTGCACTCTTAACTCTTACCTGCTCTTTATAGTCCTGAATCTTTGGACCATTTCCATCAACAACTGAGAGCGCCCACTTTTTTCCATCATAGGCAGCGGTGCGTAAATCCTTATTAGTAAGATCTGCGTAAAAGAGATTTAGTACTTCTTTCCCAGATACTTTGCTAACGCAAAGTGATACAGATCCACTTTTGGTGGCTTTGTCTACAACTTGAATACTCCATTTATTTTTTACGTAAGTGGCTAGTTTTAAATTTCCCCGGGTTGAATCAGAATAAGCCACCACAGTATTTCCGGCATAAACACCAGTAGCTAAATACTTGCCATCTGCCGAAGCATCAAGAATTGAGCTGTTCCAAGTTTTTTCTGGCGTAATTGAGTTGGTCGAGACCGGATCAGAGAGCCCTATGTCATTTTTTGCTGAAATCGAGAACGTATATGTAACTCCATTTACTAAACCAGTTACCTCCGCCGGGCTTGTTGTGAAGGTCTTTGTTATGTCTCCATAGGTGACAACATATGCAGATACTTGCGCCGTACGAGCATTTATTGGTGGGTCAAAAGTAAGGACCGCTGACTTATCACCTACAAGTGCTTTGGGATTTCTAACTACTTGTGGCAGACCAGAAGGCCTTCCAGCAGGTGGTTTGACCAACATGTCTTGCAGCATTCCTAATGCAATTGGACCAGGTGAATGGAAAACTTCTCCCGGCGCAAGGTTTGGTGTCATTACGGCGTCAGTACTACTTTGGGCAAAAGTGGATTCATCCAAGTGACTTACCGAAGATCCTTGTTCCCAAACTGCAGGGGTATAAAGTTTTGGTTTCACGCCATTATTTGCTGCTGTTCCTTTTGCACCAGACCATACGAGTAAAGAAGTTAAAGCAGTACCTAATTCATAAGACGGGGTAGGAAGATCCATAAGTCTGCGGCCATCGGGTAGCTGGGAGTAGGCATCATATGGAGTTGGTTGCTGGATATTTCCCACTAATGAAATGGGGAAGTAATCGCTATTAGATAAGAAACCAAGCCCATGTCCAAGCTCGTGGAGAATCATCGACTCCAAGTCATATTGATTTTTGGGGCAATTTCCATCCGTCCCCAAATAAAGTGAGGAGGCATTAACTGAATTAATACGAATAGTTACTTCAGGTCTGGCTGGATCTAGATCTTTGCCTGCGATTGCATTGGCAAGTGCTGAGGCATACCAAAGATCTTTATCTGGAATATTTGTGAAGCCAGAATGAAAACGGCCTGGACTCGCTGCGGCAAGGACGCCAGGAGTGGCCACCCGTTCCCATGTTGCATTGATATTTATGGGTACTGAAGAAACGAAATTTTCTGACCAAACATCGATCGCTGCCTGGATTGCAGGTTTATAAGCATCTGGGATCGTGTTGAAGTTAACAATAAAAGTAGATTGCTTTTCTAGGGAAGTAAATTTTTCAGGCGTTTGTTCTTTAACTAAAGCTGTTTTTGAAGTACTAGGGGCAGCGTAGAAATAAACAAAGGGCGCATCAATCGACTTAACCTGTAGTGGCAAAGCGCTTGCTGGCGCTATAAAAGCGCCTCCCAGCAGAGCTGAGATTAAGAGGAAATAGCGGGCGCGCACACCCAAAACGGTAGCAGTCTGAGAGGATAGCCACCACCCAAGGATTGATATTAAGAGGCAAAATTGAGGATAGTTACAGTTTATTCACGGACTAATTGCCACCTTTGCGATGTTGCTATGGACACCCTGAATGGTTTAAAAGGCGAATTTGATTTTGAAATCGAAAAGATCTTAATTGATGATGATCAAGTCCTTGAGCAGCAATATGGTGAACAAGTACCGGTGATTTTAATTGATGGAAAACCACACGATTTCTTTCGAGTAGACCCAGAAAGATTTAGAGCGGCAATTAAAAAGAGTTAATCCTGGTTCTTGCTCAGAATTTCATCAGCATCAATGATGCGATATGCATAACCTTGTTCAGCTAAAAAGCGTTGACGATTTTGGGCAAAATCTTGATCAACAGTGTCTCTAGCAACAACAGAATAGAAACGCGCACCACGGCCATCGGCTTTTGGACGTAGCACTCGACCAAGTCTCTGGGCTTCTTCTTGTCTAGAGCCAAAAGTTCCTGAGACTTGAATTGCAATAGTTGCTTCTGGTAAATCAATTGAAAAGTTGGCAACCTTTGAAACTACTAGGCACTTAATCTCGCCTTTACGGTAGAGATCAAATAATCGCTCACGTTCTTTGAGTGGAGTGTCGCCCTTTATTAGAGGCACCCCAAGTTCTTCACTGAGCGCATCTAGCTGATCGATATATTGACCAATAATAAGTACTTGCTCACCTTCATGTTGCTTTGCAAGAGCTATTGCTACTTTGCGCTTTGTTACAGTTGTGGCACAGAATCGATAGCGATCTTCTGGCTCAGCTGTTGCATATGCCAGACGTTCGGCTTCTGTTAAATTTACCCGGACTTCAACACAATCGGCTGGTGCGATATATCCCTGAGATTCAATTTCTTTCCAAGGTACGTCATAGCGCTTTGGACCAATTAGTGAAAAAACTTCGCCTTCCATTCCATCTTCTCGGACCAGGGTGGCAGTTAAACCTAAGCGGCGACGAGATTGAATATCTGCAGTAAAGCGAAAAATTGGAGCGGGAAGTAAGTGAACTTCATCGTAAATAATTAGGCCCCAATCGATCGCATCAAAGAGATCAAGGTGGGCGTAGACACCCTTCTTGCGGGTAGTCATAACCTGATAAGTAGCAATCGTTACAGGGCGGATTTCTTTCTTTGTTCCAGAGTATTCACCGATCTCATCTTCAGTGAGGGTAGTTTTTCGAAGTAATTCATCGCGCCATTGACGAGCAGCTATGGTATTTGTAACCAAAATTAAAGTTGTTGCTTGAGCATGAGCCATTGCTGCGGCTCCAACAATAGTTTTACCAGCACCACAGGGAAGTACTACTACGCCGGAACCACCATGCCAAAAACCTTCAGCAGCAAGTTCCTGATAACGACGAATAGTCCAACCATCTTGAACTAGACCAATCTTGTGGGCTTCACCGTCTACATATCCAGCGAAGTCTTCTGCCGGCCAACCAAGTTTAAGAAGTGCTTGCTTTAGAAAACCACGCTGACCTGGGTGAACCACAATGGTTTCTTCATCTAATTGCAGGCCTAGCATCGGGGCGATCTTCTTGCCTCGCGTTACTTCTCGAAGAACTGCAGGATCATTTGATGCCAAGATCAATCCATGGACAGGATGTGCTTCTAGGCGAAGGCGACCATAACGAGACATAGTCTCTGCGACATCAACTAATAGCGCATGCGGAACAGCAAATCTTGAATACTTAAGTAAAACATCCACTACTTGCTCAGCATCATGGCCTGCAGCACGTGCATTCCATAACCCAAGTGATGTTAATCGGTAGGTATGGATGTGTTCAGGTGACTTCTCTAGTTCAGCAAAAGCTGCAATTGCTCTTCGGCATTCATCACTTTGTGGGTGATCTATATCAAGGAGAAGTGTCTTATCACTTTGAACAATTAATGGGCCATCAGTCACGAATAAGTTCCTTAATAAAAGCAGTTAGGAGAGTTACTCGCGTCGGGATTGATGAGAGCAAAATTTGTTCGTGTGGTGCATGAGCGCCATCGCCTACCGCCCCAAGACCATCAAGTACTTGAGCCCCAGCAGCTGCAGCAAAGTTTCCATCACTGGCGCCACCTACCGAGGCATGACCAATTGGATCCATTCCAATAGATTTCGCGACGGCTTCAAGTTTTTCATAGAGCGCTTTGGTGGATGAAATTTCAAGTGGTGGACGATTTATTCCACCAGTGATCTCAATTCGGGCTTCAGGATTCTGGGCTGCGAGTAATTTGATTGCAGTATCAATTCTGTTTAATTCAGATGAAAGGAAAGATCTAATATCAAGATCCAAGACTGCAAGGGCAGGAACAGTATTTGTTGTGGTTCCAGAATGTAAGGTAGTTGGAACTACCGTAGTTCCATGCTCTGGATTTTCGAGTTTTGCTAGTTCTGAAACAATTCGGGAAATTTCAACGGTGGCATTAATTCCCTTTTCTGGCTCAAGTCCAGCATGGGATGCACGACCATGGATTTTAATTTGATACATCGAAGTACCCTTGCGACCTGTCTTTACCTTGCCGTTTAGTGATGCCTCTAGAACTAATACTGCTTTTGCCTTAGAACTAATACTTTTTATCAATTCCTTTGAACTTTGACTTCCAAGTTCCTCGTCCGTCGTGGCAATTAGGGCTACTTTAGATTCGGCTCCCGGTATTTCTTTAATCGCATAGAGCGCTTGGAGAAAGCCAGCTTTCATATCAAAGATTCCAGGGCCTTTAACTACATCGCCAGATTCTTGCCAAAGAGGTTTGAAGGAATTTTTAGGCCAGACCGTATCTAAATGAGCTAGAAGAATAATTTCTGGATTCTTTGAGCCCCACCAAAAAACAGGACGACCATTTTCTTCAATGACTTCTGCCTTAACCGAAAGATTCTTATTTGCAATTCCAACGGCTAGGTCAACTACTCCGCGACAAGCGCCTAAATCTTCGCTAGGAGATTCAAACTCAACTAGCGCTTTTAGGTCTTGGATTATGGTCATAGGTAAATTCTGCCTTACTTCGCCAAACTGACGCCGGTGATTCTTGGAATTCGGAAGTTTTGAACTTCACCAGTCGCATGATCACGAGCAATAAGGGTCCCAAGTGAGATCGAAATTGGGTCAATCAATCGATTTGATACGCCGCCATTGGTATCGGCATAGCCAATAGTCAGACTTGCCTGCTCATCAATATATTGATGCAAAAGATCTAAAGTCTCGTTCGCAGTCGTTCGTGGAATCTCACGAGGTTTATGGGCAGAAGCTTTTTCACCAGCGCGAAGTGCCCGAACTGCTGATGTAATGACAACTTCACTAGGGGTATTTATCTCACTCAAAACTCTAGGAGGCTTTGGTCGTGATTTTGCTCTGCGAATTGCTGGCGCCGAAACTAAAATCCCAGTTGCATTTTCTGCCGCTGGCAAATAACCGGCTTCTCGGATAACTAAAATTACTTCAGCAATATCAGTATCCGTTATCAATACTTGCGGCGCTAGTTTTCTAAAGCGTAATGGCTCTAGCTTCTTGTCATGGAGTATTTGTTGAATAAGACCTTCGTCTTCACATCGCAAATAGGAACTAGATGTTCCAACACGCAGTTTCCCATGTCGTTTTGAGACATCATTGATTAAGTATTCCAAAGGTTGTGGCATAGGTGTTTTAGAGGTCCGCTTCAGGAAATCCTTTATTTGATCACCAGTTTGGCCATGATCTAGTCCACGCCTGACAGAACTTTCACTAAATCGATAGACCGTAGCACCGCCACGACTTTCGATATCGGCAATTGTTCCAATCATGTTTGCTAGCTCTACTGTGAGTGGGCCGGGAGCAATTGCACTGTTATCGGCTTGAATCAAAATATGATCAACTGGTTTTGGAAGAGCAGCTTCAACACCTAAATCTTCAGCACCTTCGCTTAATGAAATACCAAATGTGGAGATTGCACCTTGCCCAGTAATTCCAAGCCATTCGGCTTCACGCAATGTCCACTCAATGTATTCAGCATTAAATCGTTGTGGCATCTGCCATTTGATTATCGCCTGAATTGCCGCAAGATCTGGATCGCGTTCTTGGTTTTGCATTAAGAGATTTAGCGTTGTTCGGCGCATAGAGGCAATTCCAGCACGGTCAAGTTCTGGTCCGAGCGGTGCGATGTTCTTTATATCTGCTTTGCCAATCAGGCCAGGAACTCGTGAAGTCTCTAACCAAAGTCCAACCAAGCCATGCCAACGTTCTTCAAGTGACCTTGTCATCCAAATATCAAAAGCAGATGTTGGAAGTATTTGATCATCAGTATCAATAACTATTAAGCCGGCAAGATAAAGAATCTCGGCCACAAAGCCAACACAAGTTTCATCAACGCCTAAGTGCTCAGCACTTCGCTTTAGATCCCTAATTCCTAGTCCACCTGAGCGTAAGGCAACCGGAGGTTCATCTGACCAGTTATGGGCAAGCTCTTCACACCAGCGCAAGAAACTTGAAATATTTGCAATCGCAGCACGATCAACATCTTTTTGTTTGCGAGTTGTTCCAGCAAACGGTGGGCAGATAGCTTGTAACTCTTTATAAATCTTTCCACCACGAAGATGAATTCCAACTTCTCGCGGCATAACAACTGTCTGAGAATCCATAATTTCTAAATAACCACGTTCTAGTAACCAAGCAACAGGTTTACCGGGGCTCTTTGCATTTCCGATTTGCCCACGAGGGGGTCCCCAAACTAGGCGATTTAGAACTGCATTTGAATCTGTTGG
>Ga0114964_10002911_pt1 | contig 11774 bp, 9 predicted proteins | sample C_131016_MF_Meta_FD_92638 | JGI IMG/M metagenome (GOLD analysis project Ga0114964, IMG submission 92638) | Freshwater microbial communities from Lake Croche, Canada to study carbon cycling - C_131016_MF_MetaG | ecosystem: Environmental > Aquatic > Freshwater > Lake | place: Lake Croche, Canada... | reverse complement strand
GTCTATAGCGTGTGCGTTTCGCCAACATTTGTTGAATTGGCAAAAGCTACCGTGACCGACCAGATTAAAGTTGCTACGGTTTGCGGCTTCCCTAGCGGCAAACATCAGTCGAGTATCAAAGCCATGGAGGCGACGCTCGCGGTGCAACAGGGCGCGGATGAAGTCGACATGGTTATCGATGTGGGTCGCGCGGTGATGAATGATTGGTCATCAGTTGAGGCAGACATCTCCGCAGTTCGCATGATGATTCCGGATGCGTTGTTAAAGGTGATTCTCGAGACATCCGCACTTAGTGACGAACAGATTATGCATGCATGTTTAGCCGCCCAACGAGCTGGCGCGGATTTTGTAAAAACCTCCACCGGATTTCACCCCGCTGGCGGCGCTGAATTGCGCGCAATCCAGATCATGCACGACAGCGTAGGTGGGTCACTAGGGATCAAGGCCAGCGGCGGGATCCGAACCGCTGAGTTTGCGTTGGAGTTAGTCGCTGCTGGAGCGACTCGACTTGGTCTGTCGGGAACTCGAGCCGTACTTGACGGCGTTACCGCAGATGCCGACTATTAGTTACGAAACCGTCTCAATGACGAGCGGTAATCGATCTTGAATCTGTGATTGATCGCCCACGGCAAACCCATCTGCCAGCGCATCTAATGCACTAGGAATGCGGTCTTCGTCATCTGTGTAAAGCGTGAACAGTGGTTGCCCTGCCAACACGGGTTCGCCTTGTGTGGCATGCCAGCGCACGCCAGCTCCCGCTTGCACGCGATCTTCTTTACGAGCTCGCCCAGCACCTAGGCGCCAAGCGGTCATCCCGACCGCCAGTGCATCCAACTTGGTGAGGTAGCCGTCATGGGCTGCAGTTATGACATGGGAATGTGTGGCGATCGGCAGCGGTGCATCTACAGAGCCACCTTGAGCACTGATCATCTTGCGCCAAACATCCATCGCGCTACCATCGCGCAATGAATCGGCCGGGTCTTTGCTCGGCTGAACACCCGCCGCCTCAAACATTTCCTGCGCAAGCCGCACGGTTAGTTCAACTACATCAGTTGGCCCGCCGCCGGCCAGTACTTCAACCGACTCAGTCACCTCTAGGGCGTTGCCTGCAGTTCGACCTAGCGGCACATCCATGGCCGTTAAGAGAGCGCGGGTGGCCACGCCGGCCGCAGTGCCAATGCTCACCATGGTCTGCGCTAACTCACGCGCTTGCTCCACCGATTTCATGAAAGCCCCTGAGCCAACTTTCACGTCAAGCACAAGTGCGCCAGTGCCCTCGGCTATTTTCTTGCTCATGATTGAGGCGGAAATAAGCGGGATCGATTCAACGGTTGCCGTGACATCACGCAGCGCATAGATGCGCCGATCTGCAGGTGCCAATGTGTCGCTCGCCGCGCAGATGACCGCGCCGGTTGCATCAATTACATCGAACATTTCCTGATCAGTCAGGCTCGCGCGCCAACCGGGCATGGATTCAAGTTTGTCTAATGTCCCGCCTGTGTGGCCAAGCCCGCGCCCAGAAAGCTGCGGAACACTCAGGCCGCATGCCGCCGCTACGCACACAAGTGGCAGTGTGATTTTGTCGCCGACCCCGCCAGTTGAATGTTTATCGGCAGTCGGGCGGCCAAGCTTGGACCAATCCATTGTGGTCCCTGAGTTTATGTATGCGGTAGTCCAGCGAGAGATTTCAGTGGCAGTCATTCCATTTAGCAGGATTGCCATCGCCATTGCCGACATCTGCTCTTCAGCCACGACACCACGCACGTAGGCATCGACAAACCAGGCGATTTGCTCAGCAGTTAATTCCCGCCGCTCGCGTTTAGCGATGATGACGTCTACTGCGGCAAAAGGTTCAATCGCCATATTTATGCCCGGGTCTGCAAGTCGTGTGGACCAAATGCATCGGGCAGCACCTCAGACATCGGCACGATTCCAGATACTGAATCAATCAAACAATCAGCACCGCCATGTTCCCAAAGTAACTGACGGCATCGACCACACGGCATTAGCGCATTGCCATGCTGATCTACGCAAGCAACAGCCACTAGATTGCCGCCCCCGGAGCGGATTAGCTCGGAGACCATGCCGCACTCAGCACATAGGCCCAATCCGTAGGATGCGTTTTCTACATTGCAGCCGGTAACGATGCGCCCATCTGAAACTAGTCCGGCCACTCCAACCGGAAAGTTTGAGTAAGGAGCATAGGCATGCGTCATTGCTACTCGAGCGTGTGCCCGAAGGTCATCCCAATCAACATTCATTAGTGCGACTCACCTTTGCGGTAGGGGATTCCATCTGCTGATGGCGGCCGTAGTCTTTGCGCCGCAGTAGCCAACACAACCAAGGTGGTCAGGTACGGCGCAACTTGAGCAACTTCTGGTGGGAATGACTTGGACACCAAAAAGGCAGTACCCATAACGATTGCGAATAGGCCAAAGGCAAAGCCTGAGTTGCGTCTGCCGCTTCTGAATAAATAAACCGAGATCAGCAAAATCAATATTGCACCGAATAAAACTAGTCCGCGGATATTTGCATCGTCGCGTAACTGCAGGGTATCGATGTAGCCAAAGATAGTCGCGCCCGCTGCAGTGCCACCTGGCATCCAATTGCCAAAGATCATGGTCGCCAGACCGATAAAGCCACGTCCTGCTGTCTGGCCACCGCGGTAAACGCCAGTTGCGACAATTGCTAGGTATGCGCCGGCTAATCCAGATAGGGCGCCAGAAATGGTGACCGCTAAGTATTTGTATGAATTAACTTTCACACCGAGCGATTCCGCTGCCCAAGGGTTCTCTCCAGCACTACGCAGGCGTAAACCAAATGCTGTGTGCCACAAGATCCACTTGGTAAGGCCAAAAAGCGCAGCTGTGATTACAGTCAGGATAGAAAGTTGATAAAAAAATCCAGAAATAATTCCGGCAATGTCACTAACTAAAAACCAGTTCTTGTTTTGCACAGTAGTTAGTGGATCGGCGATGGCGCTCAAAGTGAAGTGAGGCAAGGTGCCAAAAATTGGTGGAGATTGTGTCGCCCCACCACCGGGAGCAGTGGTGAATAGCAATTTGGCCAGGAACTGAGTCAGACCCAGGCCAAGAATGTTGATCGCGGTACCAGCAACAATCTGGTCAACTCCAAATGTCACCGTCGCAATAGCGAGCAGCAGTCCACCGATTGCACCGAACACTATGGCAATACCCAGTGCTGCCCAAGCACCGTATTGCCATCCAACCCAACCGGCGCCGAAAGTGCCGAGAATCATCATGCCTTCAAGGCCAATGTTCACTACGCCAGCGCGCTCTGACCAAAGCCCAGCCAAGCCAGCTAGACCAATGGGCACAGCAGCGCCAAAGGCTGCCGACATTGTGCCGGTACTGGTTAGGTCGTCGGTGTGTGCCAATAGCCGGGCAAGTGAAAGTAGCAGGATTCCACCGCTAACCAGCAGCAGGATGCGAGGCAAGTTCAATTTACGCATCAGGCACCTGCTTCTTGATTCGCCAAGGCTAAACCAACACTGCGTTGCCCAGCTTTAACTTTGTTGCGTCGAACGAGTTCATATGCCACAACTACCGCTAGCACTGTGACACCTTGCAGAATCGTGACAATCTCTTGCGGCACACCAATTAAATCTAGTTGCTGACTTGAGACATCAAGGAACGACCAGAGCAACGCACCAAAAGCAATACCGATCGGATTGTTGCGGCCAATTAGAGCGATCGCAATTCCAGTGAACCCGTAACCAGTTGGAAAGCTCAAAGTGTAACTATGACTGCTGCCCAGCAAGTCAGGCAGCGCAACTAGTCCGGCGATCGCTCCAGAGAGCAGCATGGCGTACAGCGCCATCTTCTTGCTATTCACACCACTGGCTAACGCTGCAGATGGTGACATGCCACTGGCACGAAGGTCGAAGCCGAATCGAGTGCGGTTTAGCAAAAACCAGTAGCCGATGCCAACGGCGATTGCGATAAAAATAAATCCATAGACGGGCGTATCTGCGCCTGGCAAGGTGAAGCCCGGCATCTGACCAGATAGTGGAATGGTTCTAGTGCCACGAACATTAAATGCGACCGCCTCGCCAATATTGGTGCGAACGATTAGGTAACTAATCACGCCGATTGCGATGTAATTGAGCATGATTGTGGAGATAACTTCGCTAACTCCGCGAGAAACTTTTAACCAACCGGCGATGCCAGCCCAAAGCGCGGCAACTGCCATTGCCACCAAGATTGTGATGGGGATGGCTAAGTAGCCTGGCAGCGACATATGCCCAGCTACCGCTGCCGCGACCATTCCACCAACTAGGTATTGGCCATTCACTCCGATGTTAAATAAATTCATCTTGAAGCCAATTGCCACCGCTACTGCGCTTAGGTAGTAAGTGGTCATCAGATTCAGGATTAGCGCTATCGCACTGGCCTGGCTACCGTAATCCCACATCTGAGTAAAGACGGTAATTACATTCGCCCCAAAGGCAGCCAGAATCGCACTAGTGACCACCAAGGCAAATGCCAGAGCAAGCGCAGGCGCCAACAGACTTTCGCCGATTTTTCGAAGTAATTTCATGCGCTGACTCCCGCCCCAGTCATTGCGCTACCGAGAATAGCTGGAGTGACATTGTGCGGATCGACAGTGGCCACAAACTTGCCGCGCAATAGCACCGCGATGGTGTCGCTGAGTCCAATCAATTCATCGAGGTCGGCTGAAATCAGCAACACCGCTAATCCGGCTGCCCGCGCATTGCGTAAGTGATCCCAAATCGCAGCTTGTGCGCCAACATCTACTCCACGAGTTGGATGAGCGGCAATGAGCAATTTTGGCTCACCTGACATCTCGCGACCGACGATGAGTTTCTGTTGATTGCCACCGGATAAGGCACTAGCGGATACCTCGATACTCGGCGTACGCACATCATATTCTCGAACGATTCGCTCTGTGTCAGTTTTAGCTCCGTGTGGATCGATCAGAAAGCCACCGCCATTGGGCGCAACACTTTGATGACCGAGCATCCGATTTTCCCAAAGTGGTGCGTCAAGTAAGAGCCCCTGACGCGAACGGTCTTCTGGGATAAAAGCCATGCCATGTTCGCGGCGTTTGCGAGTCGGCCACTGACTAATTTCTTCGGTGAGAAAACTGAGATTGCCGCTAGTAGGCACCACACCAAGTAGGGCGTCAACAATTTCTGCTTGGCCATTTCCTTCTACCCCGGCGATACCAAGAGTTTCACCACTATGAATGGTGAAAGAAACGCCATCAACGACATGTTTGCCGTCACGGTTTGCCACGGTCAGGTTAGCTGCTGCCAGTACCACTTCCGGACGCACAGTATTTCCAGATGTGGTCGGCGACGGCAATTCACTACCAACCATTAACTCAGCCAATTGGCCAGCGGTTACGCTCTGACTCTTTGGATCGATTGACGCGACAGTGGTGCCAGCACGCATCACTGTGATTTCATCAGCAATTTCAAGCACTTCATCGAGTTTATGACTAATAAATATGATGGTGATACCTTCAGCACGCAGGTCGCGCAGGGCAGCAAAGAGTTCATCCACTTCTTGTGGCACTAGGACCGCAGTGGGTTCATCAAGAATTAAAATTTGAGCGCCTCGATAGAGCACCTTGAGAATTTCGATTCGCTGCCGATCGCCCACGCCTAAATCTGATACGAACGAATCAAATGGGACTTGCAGACTGTATCGCCTAGCCAGATCTTCAAGGCGCAAGCGAGCGGCGCCTAAGTCAAGCCTTAAACCTTGCTTTGGTTCACTACCCAAAATGATATTTTCTAGAACCGTGAAGTTTTCGGCCAACATAAAATGTTGATGAACCATACCCACACCATGGTCAATCGCATCCGAGGGTGAGTTGAAAATAACGGTTTCACCGGAGATCGATATCGTTCCGTCATCGGGTTTTTGCATCCCATACAGGATTTTCATCAAAGTAGATTTGCCGGCGCCGTTTTCACCAACGATGGCATGCACCGCGCCACTGCGAACCGTGAGGTTCACATTACTGTTGGCGACTACCCCGGGGAACCGTTTCCAGATTCCGGTTAGCGTCAGCGCATCGGTGGCATTTGTCATTGGTGAAGAACACTTTCTCGTGAAACTTCCTACATCACTAATTTACGGCTAATCGCTAGGAAATACCTAGGGCTCGGGTGAAATAATCCACCCGAGCCCTAGGACTAACTAATTAACTTATTTGGTATTTACTTTGATTGTTCCAGCGATGATTGCTGCCTTTGCTGCATCCGCATCAGCTTTGTAAGAATCTACTGCTGAGTTAGAGGTTGCATAGTCAACGCCACCACGCTTTAGGTCGAAGTTCTGGATACCAACTAGTGGCATGCCATCAACAACGCCCTTAATCACTTCGAATACTGAGACATCGACGCGCTTTAGTGCTGAAGTCAAGATGACATCCTTGTACTGACTGTATGACGGTATGTTGTACTGATCTGAGTCAACACCGATAGCCCAATGGTCGGAGCCAGCATCGTGCATTGCCTGGATCATGCCCAAGCCAGAGCCGCCAGCTGCTGCATAGGCAACATCTGCGCCATTTGAAATCATGCCTTGAGTTGCGGTCTTAGCCTTCTCTGGCACGTTCCAAGCGGTGTTATCTCCTGCAGGGCCCATGTACTTAGAGTCGATGATGATGTTTGGATTAACCGACTTCGCACCCTGGTCATAACCAGCTTCGAAGGCTTTAATAAGCGGGATTTCCATACCACCAATGAAGCCAATGTGGCCAGACTTGCTTGCCTTAGCAGCAATTACACCAACAAGGTATGAACTCTGCTCCGCGGCGAAGATTAGGCTGCCAACATTTGGCGCGTCGACAACCGAGTCAACAATCGCAAACGAGGTATTTGGATATTCCTTGGCAACTACACCGAGTGCGGTGCTGTAAGCGAAGCCAACAGCGATGACTGGGTTGTATCCGCCCTTGGCCAACTGACGTAGACGCTCTTCGCGACTAGCATCAGTTTCATTCTGGCCGGCCGTAAGTTCCTTTACGCCAACGCCCAAATCCTTTTGTGCCTTATCAAGACCAGCACAGGCTGAATCGTTGAATGATCCGTCACCCTTGCCGCCAGTATCGTAAGCCAAACCAACTTTTACACTTGATGTGCCAGTCGCACTCGGCGAGCAAGCTGCTTGCGAGCTTCCTTTGTTGCTACAGCCAGCAAGAATCAATACTGAAGCAGCAAGTACGGAAGCGAGTTTTAGACCCTTTTTCATCAGGGCTCCTCTCGTAAGACATTGGCGCCAGATGACGCCGTCAGTCAAAGTTTATGGGTGCAGGCGCAACTTTCACCTAGTTTCTCAATGAATTTGTTCTGCAATTCGCGTACTGTGGCTCTCGTGCAGGTTTTAATTACTCAACATCCTCTTGTGTCACACAAGTTAACAACTCTGCGTGCACAACACACCGATTCGGCGACTTTTCGCGCATTAACTGACGAGTTAGTGACTTTGCTTGCTTATGAAGCCACTCGAAATATTGAGGTGGACGCCGTTCAGGTGCAAACTCCGGTTGCGATAGCTGATGGAGTGAAATTAAGCGGCAGCGCTCCGATGGTTGTGCCGATTCTGCGCGCTGGCTTGGGCATGCTTAATGGCATGATGCACCTATTGCCAACTGCTGAAGTCGGTTTCCTTGGCATGATGCGCGATGAAGAAACTCTGACGTCGAGTATTTATGCGGATCGCATCCCCAACGATCTAACTGATCGACATGTGTTCCTACTCGATCCGATGCTGGCAACTGGTGGCACGTTAATCTCCGCGATTGACATTATGTTGCGACGCGGAGCCGCAAAAGTAACTGCTATTTGCCTACTGGCTTCACCCGAGGGAATTTCAGCTCTGGAAGCGGCGCTAGCTGAGCGACAGGATGACATCGTGCTGGTTACTGCTGCTGTCGATGAGCGATTAAACGAAAAGGGTTATATAGTGCCGGGTTTGGGCGATGCTGGCGATCGCCTATTTGGTGTCGTTTAACTCTCGAGTTCAGTCGCAAATTCATTTGAACCGCGAGCAGTTTTTGGCAAGATAAACCGGGTCCCGAGCCCACCAAATTTACTCGGAAAAAGTTCAATAAATCCTTGATTTTCCTCAACAATTGCAGCCATAATGCTCATGCCTAGTCCAGCGCCACCACTTTGTCGGGACCGTGATTGGTCGAAGCGTTGAAAGTGAGTAATGCCCCGCTCATAAACTTCCGACGGCAGACCAGGCCCAGAGTCCTCAATCGTGATAACTGCTTTGTCGCCGAGATCGTGCAGGGTAACTTCAACTGCAGAATCCTCAGGTGTGTGCCGATTGATATTTGAAAATGCGTTTGCTAGTAGTTGATCTAACAGGTGCCCTGATGCATCAACATAAATATCAGAATCGATGTGGCTTATTACTTCACGAGTTGGATGCAGCACACTAAAGTCGTCGACACCTTGTTGGATAACGCGCGACAGATTCATGATCTCTCGCGAGTGCACTCGGCGCTCACCTAACTCAGCGAGGAGTAACAAATCGCCAATGAGTGCTTCCATTCGGTCAATTTGCGACTTGACCCGAGTTTGCGCTCGCTCAGTTTGATCTTCAGAAAGATTATTTCCTGGTCTAATTAGTTCGAAATAACTTTTAATCACAGTCAGTGGTGTTCGAAGTTCATGGGATGCATCACCGAGGAAGTTCTGCATCGATTTCTGAATGTCGCGTTCCGCGTCTACAGTCTTTTGCAGCGTGCCAATCATTACGCCTAGCGCAACGGTGAGCTCATCCACTTCTGAGTTTCCAGTCGGCTCGGGCAGTGACACATTAGTTTCACCGTCAGCAATCTCAGTTGCGCTAGCGATCAAATTCTGTAGCTTGCTGAGGTCGCGATGGATAAATCGACTCAAAATCAAAACCCCAATTGTGACAAAAATCAGAACTGCCAATATCAGTAGTCGAATCTCGTTAGTTCGGTTATTCAGAACCGGGGCAAGCGAACTGGTGAAGACTAAATATTCGCCATCACCAATGGACAAAGTTTTGATTCGCAGTTGTGCCGCCGCCGCAATCGTTAGCGCAGTATGAGTAGCTTGCTCCAGCGTGGTTTTACTAGGCGCGCTTGTAATTTGATTTCGGTCACCACTGATCGCCGCGACAGTGCGGTCGGCTGCGATGTAGGTAACTGCAATCGGGATGTTGCTGTGGTTGGTGTATTCCAGCGCTGCAGTGATTGGGTCGCGCTGAGAATCTGAAACAGTGCTGATCGCACTTTGCAACTGCCCATCTATTTCAGAGACCGCTGATTTGAAATGGTTGAATACTGATGCGCTGCCGATGGAGATTGCCACCACGGCAATAACTCCGGTAGCCGCCAAGTTAAGGCGGGTTTGCATGCGCATAGTTCAACTCACTATCTAGTGGTGGTAACAAAAGATTAGAGCCAATCGAGCACAATGACTAAGACAACTTGGCGCTTTGGTGATTATTACTAAACCGTGATGTGCGCAATAATCCGCATTACGCGAGAATTGACCTGTGACGGTTATTGATACTGATGTTTTAGTGGTTGGCGCTGGTCCTGCCGGTTCTTCTGCTGCTACGTGGGCTGCTCGTTCTGGGCGGCAGGTAACCGTAATTGATTCGGCAACTTTTCCCCGGGATAAACCTTGTGGCGATGGACTAACTCCAAGAGCAATTGCGGAATTAACTGCCCTGGGTCTGGGTGGCTGGCTTGGCGGGCGAGCGCGGAATTTAGGATTGCGAGCCGCTGGATTTGGTCAAGAATTGCTACTCCCATGGCCGGGCGGGTCGCTGCCAAGTTTTGGTGGAGCGGCGCCAAGAACTTTGCTGGACGCGACAATTCTCTCAGTGGCAACCGACGCTGGCGCAGAGCTAAGGCAGAGCACCGCCGCCGCCGATGTTGTCTTAGAAAACGGTGCAATCAAGAGTGTGATTGCCAACGACGCGCAGGGTGAAGTTGTCATAAATGCGAAGCAGGTGATTATCGCTGATGGGGCTCGGTCACAACTTGGTCGTAAATTGAATCGCCAATGGCATCGAGACACTGCATACGGTGTGGCAGCGCGCGGTTACATAGCCAGTGAACGCAGCGACGATCCTTGGATTTCATCACACTTGGAATTGCGCAATGCTGACAATGAAATTCTTTCGGGTTACGGTTGGATTTTCCCGCTCGCCAGTGGTGAAGTAAACATCGGTGTTGGCACGTTGGCCACAAGTAAACGACCCGCAGATATCAATCTTCGCGCATTGCTAAATCAGTACACCGACCAACAGCGCGCTGATTGGAAACTCAGTGGTGATGTGCGACTTCCTTGGTCAGCGTTACTTCCGATGGGTGGCGCTGTGTCTGGGGTAGCGGGTAAGAACTTTATGTTTGTTGGCGATGCTGCGGGCTGTGTGAATCCGCTGAATGGCGAAGGCATTGACTACGGATTAGAAACTGGTCGCTTGGCTGCCAGTATGTTAGAAACTGAAACTGATTTCACTCAAGCCTGGCCCGCTGAATTACGCGCCCACTACGGCTATGCCTTCTCAATAGCTCGGCGCCTTGCCGGCCTGTTAACAGTGCCCGGACTACTGCCTGCTGCTGGTCCAATCGGTATGCGCTCGCGGACTTTAATGAAACTTGCGCTTCGCGTTATGGGTAATTTAATTACCGAAGAAGATACCGATTTGCTGGCGCGAACCTGGCGTACTGCCGGCCGGTTATCAATCAAATTAGATGAGCGCCCACCGTTTAGTTAATCAGTGAGCGCTCAACGTAAGTTGTGAAAGTTACTCGGCTATTACCGGTGCACTTGCTTCGTCCAACTTGTCATTCGCACCCATTGCTTTTGGTAACTGAGTTAAGACAACCAAAGCAACAAGGAAGACAATAGTTGCCGAGATGGTAGCAACTCGATGTGACGCATCAGTGAACGCCTTGAAGGCTTGCGTCTTGAAATTCTCAACGGCGATCGGATCCAAATTCGGTTGCGAAACTACGCCCTTGATGGCCGAAATGCTTGAGCTAAGCGCATCTTTTGCCGCCTGCGGAACACTAGCTGGCAGAGTGGATAAAGCTGGCGCAAGGTTGCTCGCATAGGTAGTGGCCAAAATTGTGCCAAGAGTTGCCACACCAAGTGCGCCGAAAACTTGGCGCACTGTGTTCTGCACCGCCGAGCCAGAGCCAGCGCGACCCATTGGTAAAGCATTCTGCATCACTGTAGATGCTGGCGCAATTACGTTGCCCATGCCGGCACCAAATAGGAAGAAGGCAATAAGTGCCGTCCAGACTGGAGTGCTTTCGGTTAGCTGGGTTAGACCAACTAGTGAGATTCCAACCAAAACCAAACCAAATGTCATCACATTACGATTGCCGAATTTACCCACCATCTTTGCACTGTTCGGCGCAGCAATAATCTGACCGAGGGCAAATGGCACGAAGGCAAGCCCAGCGTTAAGCGTGCTGTAATCACGAATAATCTGAAGATAAAACGGCAAGGTGAAAGTGATTCCACTGAGCGCGAAGAAAGCCAAACTAACCGCCACAAGACTCACTGCATACGGACGGTTGGAAAACAGCGTGACATCGAATGATTTGTGGTCGCTGCGCTTTTCTAAGAATACGAAGAGCGCAAGTAAACCAAGACCAAGGAAGAACGGACCAAGCACGCTCTTGTCCGAGAAGCTATGAATTACACCAGCGTGAATGATGCCGTAAACGAGGGCAACAAGGCCAGAGATAGAAATCAACAAACCCGGGATATC
>Ga0114964_10002909_pt1 | contig 11780 bp, 12 predicted proteins | sample C_131016_MF_Meta_FD_92638 | JGI IMG/M metagenome (GOLD analysis project Ga0114964, IMG submission 92638) | Freshwater microbial communities from Lake Croche, Canada to study carbon cycling - C_131016_MF_MetaG | ecosystem: Environmental > Aquatic > Freshwater > Lake | place: Lake Croche, Canada... | reverse complement strand
GGTGTCATAGACCACACAATGCAAACCGGCGCGAGTGATGCGACGTACGAGGTTTGCCCCCATACGCCCAAGGCCGATCATGCCGATGTGAGTGATGTTTTCGTAGGTTGCCACAGTGACTCCATAACTAGTGCGCGTATTCTTAGCGTACAGAACATCTCACCCAGATAGTCGAAAGGCCAACAGATGCAAAGTACGCCGGGATTTAAATGTAGCGAATGGGCACACCTCACTTCTCTTGCGCAACAGCGTAAATCACAGCACATTCGTGACTTATTTGATGCGGATAGTGACCGAGTTGCTGGTCTGACCTTTCAAGCAGGTCCGCTAACTCTTGATTTCAGTCGCCAGCGGTTAGATGCGCAGGTAATCGAGTCGTTGCTAAATTTGGCAGGGCAAGTGGGTGTGGAAGCTGCTCGCGATGCGATGTTCGCGGGTGAGCACACCAATAACACTGAAGATCGGGCTGTACTGCACACTGCACTGCGTTTGCCGAGATCTGCCGAATTAGTGGTGGATGGCCAGGACATCGTGGCCGATGTTCATGCGGTTCTGGACTCGATGACAGTTTTAGCCAATCAGGTTCGTTCAGGTGAATGGTTGGGCGCAACTGGACTGCCAATTCGCAATGTTGTAAACATCGGTATAGGTGGCTCAGACCTTGGGCCAGTCATGGCTTACGAAGCTTTGCGCAGCTACAGTGATCGAAATCTACATTTCTTCTTTGTGAGCAATGTAGACGGCACCGATGTGTCTGAAGTTTTGAAGCAGGTAAATCCACTTGAAACGCTGTTCATTGTCGCTAGTAAAACTTTTAGCACGATTGAGACCATGATGAACGCAGCATCGGCGCGCGAGGCTTTGCTAGCTGTAGTGCCTGCAGATGCAGCGGAACCAGTTTCCAAACACTTTGTTGCAGTATCAACGAATCACGCGCGCGTGGTTGATTTTGGCATCGATCCAAACAACATGTTCGGTTTTTGGGATTGGGTTGGCGGTCGTTACTCCATGGACTCAAGCATTGGACTTTCAACCATGCTTGCGATTGGGCCAGATAAGTTTTCAGAACTGCTAGCTGGATTCCATGCAATGGACGAGCATTTCAAAACCGCGGCTCCTGCAAGAAATGTGCCCATGCTGATGGCCTTGATTGGTTTGTGGAACCGATCATTTTTAGATATCGAGACTGTGGCAGTTTTACCATACGACCAATACCTAAAGCGTTTCCCTGCTTACTTACAGCAGCTCATTATGGAAAGTAACGGCAAGTCCGTTACGCGCACTGGCGAACCAGTACCTACGCAGACCAGCGCTGTTTATTGGGGCGAGCCGGGCACAAATGGCCAGCATTCGTTTTACCAGATGTTGCACCAAGGAACATCGATCGTTGCTTGTGATGTTTTGATTCCGGCCAAGTCACATAATCTCGCGGGTGAACATCACGATGTCCTGGTGAGTAATGCACTTGCGCAAGCAACCGTGTTGGCTTTTGGTCGCACTAAAGAGCAGGTTCAACAGGCTGGTACCGCGCAGGATTTAGTCACGCACAAAGTTATGCCCGGCAACCGCCCAACCACTTTGATTACTTTGGCTGAAATTGATCCATTCGCTTTGGGATCTTTGATTGCACTTTACGAACACATGGTATTTGTGCAGGGAATTGTCTGGGGAATTAATTCCTTCGATCAGTGGGGCGTTGAGCTGGGTAAAGAAATGGCAACAACAATTTCGCCGTATCTAACTAATTCTGAAGATCTAGCAAAGTTTGACGCAGCAACTCAGTGCGCCATCAACTGGTATCGAGCGAATCGCAGGGGCTAAATTTCGCGGCGGCGTAAGTAGCGTTCAAATTCGCGAGCGATAGCCTCACCGGTAGCTTCGGGCAGTTCTGAGGCTTCTGAACTTTCCTCTAAGCCGCGTACATAGTCAGCGATATCTTCATCAGTGGCTGTGAGTTCATCTGCACCAGTCTGCCAAGCGCGAGCGTTTTCAACGAGTTCGTCTAGTGCAATTGTCGTGTCTAGTATTTCTTCAACGCCGCGCAGCAGTGCTAAGGATGCTTTCGGACACGGATCGCTAGCAACGTAATGAGGAATAGCGGCCCACAAAGAAACTGTTTCAAACCCAAATCCCTCGAGGGCGTCTTGGAGAACGCCCATAATACTGACTGGACCTTCGTAGCTTGATGATTCGTAGCCGGTACTTTCCTGTATTCGCGGATCGGTCGCGTGACCATGAACATGTATCGGACGTGAGTGCAAAACTTCAGCGAGCATTCCGCCTAGTGTGATTAGCAGACCAGGTGTTCCAGGATTGATAACAGAAAGTAATTCAGCGCAATACTGTTGCCACTTCAGATTAGGTTCGTCGCCAATAATTATGTAAACGTTGGTATTAGGCATAGTTGGGGTAACCACATGATGTACAAAAGTTTGCGGCCACAAAATTTCGCGTTGTCCATTTTCGGCAACAAACACTTCGGGCCGATTATCGGTGTAGCTGTAGTACTCGTCTCGAGAGATTTCTGTTACCGAGACGACATCCCAAACTTCAAGTAAGTATTCCAAAGCATCCGTGGAAGCTTCCGCAGCATTGCTCCAGCCTTTGAAAGCCGCAATAACTAATGTCGCAGGATCTTTATCCAGGGGACCTTCGGTCACTGTTACTCCTCGCGGGTTCGGCTGACTGTTTTAGTTTAACGCCTACACCGCTGGCTCGGGCTATGGATTGCTGACAGAATGGGGAGCAGTTCAACGTTAACTAGGTGGGGTATGTCAGAGCAAAGAGCGGCTTTCAAAGTGGGCGATCGAGTCCAATTGACAGACGTTAAGGGTCGTATGCACACCATTACTCTTGAAACAGATCGCGAGTTTCACACTAATCACGGTGCAATTTCGCACAACGACTTGGTGGGTCAGCCAGAAGGAATCACAGTTACTTCTGCCGGCAACTATGTTTACCTAGCCCTGAAGCCACTTCTGACTGATTTCGTGCTCTCTATGCCGCGTGGCGCTGCCGTTATCTACCCAAAGGATGCTGCCGCCATTGTCGGATTTGCCGACATTTATCCTGGCGCTGTAGTGGTGGAAGCTGGAGTTGGTAGTGGCGCGTTAAGTTGCTCATTACTGCGGGCAATTGGCACGAATGGGCATCTGTACAGCTACGAACGCCGGGAAGATTTCGCAAAGATTGCCCAAAAGAATGTGACTACTTTCTTTGGCGAGCGGCCGGAAAACTGGACGGTAACTCTTGGGTCAGTTCAAGAGGAAACTGCGACACTTGCTGTTGGTTCGGTGGACAGAGCAGTTCTGGACATGCTTGCCCCTTGGGAATGTGTGGAAGCGATGACCCGGGTAATTCGACCCGGTGGCGTACTGATGATCTATGTCGCAACCACCACCCAAATGGCCAAAGTAATTGAAGAGATTCGTCTCACTAAAAACTGGACTGATCCGCAAGGGCAAGAACTTATTCAACGCACCTGGCATGTCGAGGGTTTGGCTATTCGGCCGAGTCACAAAATGCAAGGACACACAGGCTTCTTAGTTCAGGCTCGGCGATTAGCCGATGGGACTGTGCTGCCAGCTCGTCGAATTCGCCCCGCTAAAGGCATGGATGCGCAAGAATTATCTAGTACTGCCGAATCTGAATCAGGTGAATAATGAGCGCGACGTCTGAGGATCTCTCTGATCTGCGAAAGCGCTTTGATGACCTGTCGGCACACAACGACTTACTCACAAAGACTCTGCGCGAGGCCCGCGATCAAGTTTTGGAGCTGCATCACGAAATCGAGAAGTTGGGGTTACCGCCGAATAGTTATGCACTGTTCGTCTCAGCGGCTGAAAATGGGCTTATAAACATCGTTTTTAACGGCCGACAAATGCGAGTAGCAGTTAGCCCCGAAGTAGACGCCAGTGCGCTTAAGCGGGGACAAGAGTTGTTACTCAATGAGTCAATGAACGTCATCGAAGTTGGCGGCACTACCAATAGCGGGCAACTCGTCACTTTCGTAGAAGTGGTCGAAGATGGTGAACGCATCCTGGTGCGTGGGCAAGCAGATGAAGTTCATGTCGTCCTGTGCGCTCATCCGATAGATGTTGCGTCCCTACGTAGCGGGGATAGTTTGCTTTGTGATTTGCGCGCAGGCTTTGCTTTTGAACGAATTGCTAAATCAGAGATTGACGATTTGTTACTAGAAGAAGTTCCAGATGTGAGTTATGAAGATATTGGCGGATTACAAGAGCAAATTGAGAGCATTATTGATGCGGTTGAACTGCCATTCTTGCAAGCAAAAATGTTCGCTGACTATTCACTAAAAGCACCAAAGGGTATTTTGCTCTATGGTCCACCGGGATGCGGTAAGACGCTGATAGCCAAGGCCGTTGCGAACTCTATTGCGAAGAAAACGCAGGCAGCAACTGGCAATGGCAGTGGGCGCAGCTACTTCATCAACATCAAGGGCCCAGAACTTCTCAACAAGTACGTTGGCGAAACTGAGCGACAGATTCGCATTATTTTCCAAAGAGCTCGCGAGAAGGCTGAAGAGGGAACTCCGGTCATTGTGTTCTTCGACGAGATGGATGCACTGTTTAGAACTCGTGGTACTGGCGTTTCAAGTGATGTGGAGACAACGATTGTTCCGCAGTTACTTAGCGAGATAGATGGTGTTGAAGGTCTTGACCATGTGATTGTGATCGGCGCTTCAAACCGTGAAGACATGATTGACCCGGCAATTCTGCGTCCGGGTCGTTTGGACGTAAAGATCAAAGTAGACCGACCTAATAAAACGGCCAGCGCACAAATTTTTGCAAAGTATCTAACAGTAGATGTGCCGATTCACGATGACGAAGTACGCAAGTATGGCTCGCTAGAAAATGCTGTCAAAGAAATGATTGAGAGTATTACCACCCGTATGTACCAAAACTCAACGGATAATGAATTTTTGGAAGTTACTTATACGAATGGTGAGAAAGAAATCCTCTACTTCCATGATTTCAATTCAGGCGCGATGATTGAAAACATCGTTTCTCGCGCGAAGAAGTATGCAATCAAAAACGAGTTGGCAACAGGTGTGCGGGGCGTTTCAACATCGCACCTAATCAGCGCGGCTTACGACGAGTTGCTGGAGAACGAAGATTTACCGAACACTACTAACCCGGACGACTGGGCCAAGATCTCCGGACGAAAAGGTCAACCAATCGTGTACATGCGCACACTTGTACATACAAAAGATGGTTCGCCAGCCAGCCACAGCATTGCGCCCACTAGTTAGTTGCCTAACCGACAATGACTGTTCATCGGATTATGGGGATAGAGACCGAATACGGAATCTCATCACCTAATAACCTCGGAATAAATCCAACCATTTTGTGCGCAGCGGTCGTGAACGCTTACTCCGATTTTCTTTTTCCTGGTCGATCAAAGCCGATGCGCTGGGACTATTACGTGGAATCGCCGTTTAACGATGTACGGGGTTACGAAGTAGAACGCGAGCTAGCTGATCCAGAGTCTTGGACCGACATTGATATCGGCATGCCCAATTTAATGCTGCCAAATGGTGCTCGGTTTTATGTAGATCACGCTCATCCAGAATATTCTGGTCCTGAAGTTACTAATCCCCGAGATGCGGCGCTGTGGGACATGGCTGGCGATCGCATACTCGACGTTGCGGCTCGAATGGCCAGCGAACTAACAGGTAATTTGATCACGATTTATAAGAACAACACTGATGGCAAAGGTGCTAGCTACGGCACCCATGAAAATTATCAAGTTGCCCGCGATGTCCCTTTCGATAATTTTGTTAAGCACCTAACGCCGTTTTTTGTGAGCCGAAACATTTGGGCCGGCTCAGGACGAGTTGGTTTGGGGCAGGAGAGTCGAACATCTGGTTTCCAGATTTCGCAGCGCGCTGATTTCTTTGAAGCACGAGTGGGTCTGGAAACCACTGTGAATCGACCAATTATTAACACGCGTGACGAACCACACGCCGATCCCAACAAGTTCCGACGCCTACATGTAATTGTTGGCGATGCCAATATGTCGCCAGCCATGACGTTTCTAAAAATGGGAGCAACCGCTTTGGTGCTATCAATGATTGAAGATTCGGCACTTGATTTGGCGATTGACTTAACAGACCCGGTACTGGAAATGCAGTCTGTTAGTCGCGACTACGAATTCGCCCACGAGTTGCAGCTAACTGATGGAACTTCACTGCGCGCAATCCAAATTCAGCGAATGTATTTGACCGCGGCGCAAAACTACATGGCCAATAAACCTCATGACGCGATGACGCAAGAGGTGCTGAATCTTTGGCGTGAAGTACTCGACGCCCTCGAGTCGGATAACGAGTCACTCGTTGGGACCGTCGACTGGGTTACTAAGAAATCGGTACTTGATTCTTATCGACTGCGCGATGATTTGGGTTGGCAAGATAGCAAACTTAAAGCAATCGACCTTCAGTACTCAGATATCAGAGCCGATAAGGGATTAGCGTATTTGATGCAACGCAATTCCATGACGGCTGAGCTATTTACCGACCTAGAAGTAGAACGCGCAATGATCAACCCACCAGAGGACACTCGTGCTTATGTGCGTGGGAAATCGGTTCAGAGTTATGGCCAGAGTGTGGTTGGGGCTTCTTGGGAGTCGCTCATCTTCCGGATATCACCTGATGAGCCATTGAAGCGAATCGGCTTGCCCGATGCCCGTGGCTATAGTGCGACTAAAACCGCGCACCTGTTTGCCAAGCAGGACGAACTGATCGAATTTGTCAGCAACTTAGAACAGCTAATCAACGATCAGCATTAGTGTTAAGTGAGATCTAGGAGAAATCGTGACCGAACAGAATTTTGAAGCAGCTAAGTCCGCGCCGACTAACGCAGAGGATGCCGAGAATGCCGCGACAACTAAGGCGTCAAAACAGGTAATAGTGCCGGACATCTCTGGATTACTCGATCAAATCGATGCGGTACTAGAGAAGAACTCTGAGGAATTTGTCAGCGGCTTTGTGCAAAAGGGTGGCCAGTAGTTTTGTCATTGGCATTGCCGCGCCGAATTTTCGGGGTTGAGACTGAATACGGCATAACTTGTTCGATGGAGAATCACCGTCGACTGACTCCCGATGAGTTAGCTCGCTACTTGTTTAGCGACATCGTGGATGAGTACCGAAGTAATAACGTATTTTTGCCAAATGGTGGCCGGCTTTATTTGGATGTCGGCAGCCATCCCGAGTACGCAACAGCCGAGTGCGACCAGCTTGGTGATGTGCTTGCTCAAGAAAAAGCTGGCGACGAGATCGTTTCGCAGATGGCACGGGCTGCAGAAGCCAAGTTAGCTAGTGAAGGCATAGATGGTCGAGTGTTTGTTTTCAAGAACAACACCGACTCATCAGGAAACTCTTATGGCTGTCACGAAAACTATCTGATCAATCGCAAACTCGACTACTTGCAACATCTGGATGGGCTTTTACCTTTCCTAGTGACTAGGCAACTGTTCTGTGGAGCCGGGAAGTTATTAATAACCTCCCATGGAATCGTGTACGTAATGTCGCAACGAGCAGACCACATGTGGGATGCAGTATCAAGTGCGACAACAAGATCCAGACCCATGATTAATACTCGCGATGAACCACACGCGAACTCTGACAAATATCGCCGACTTCATGTGATTAGCGGCGATAGCAACATGTCTGAAACAGCGATGTTGCTCAAAGTTGCCACTATGGATTTAGTTCTTGCAGTAATGGAAGCGGGCGCAATACCCGCAACTTTACGAGTTGATAATCCGATGAAAGCAATCCGCGATGTCGCTCGGGATTTGTCTGGCCAGGCCTTGGTTCAACTGCAGGATGGCAGGACACTCAGCGCGATTGAAACTCAGCGAATCTATTTTGATTTGGTTTGCGCAAACATCGGGCGATTTAGTTGGGAGTTGTCTGACTTGCATAAACAGGCGTTAAGTCTCTGGGGTCAGATTATTGAAGCATTTGAAGATGGCGACTTGTCGGCTTTTGAGTCCGTTTTAGATTGGCGGATAAAGCTGCAGCTTTTGAAAGCTTTCCAGGATGAGCAAGGGTTGGCCTTAGATTCGGCCAAGTTGGCTCAGGTGGAACTTATGTATCACGAACTCTCGGCCGATCGCGGAATCTACAACCTATTGCTTGCGCAGGGAAGAATCGGGTCAGTGATTGCCAAATCAGCGATTGAAACCGCAATCCAAACACCACCGCAGACAACCCGCGCTAAGTTACGGGGCGATTTTTTAACTGCCGCCAAACAAACAAAAACCTCGATAGCCACCGACTGGATGCACCTGAAAGTTAACCTCCCTGTTGAACGTTCGATTAGCTTGCCTGACCCATTTAGTTCTAGTGATGAACACGTTCAGGATCTAATTAGTCAAATGTGAAAGCGCGTGGCTAGTGCGCATGGTAAATAGCCAAGCAATAGGCTGGGAACATGCGTTTACGAATTTCAATTATCGGTTTATTAGTTGCTGGACTGCTGTCTGGCTGTACCAGTGGAGGCAGCGGAAACGCTGCTCCTGATCCAATAACGAGCAATGGTGTGACCGTGTCTGGTCCGTTAAATGCCGCGCCAGTTATCGAGTTCGGCGCTGATGCCAAACCAGTCAAAGATTTGATAGCCAAGGACATTGTTGTCGGTACAGGCGCCGTTGTAACCCCATTGTCGAATGTAGAGGCGCACTACATCGGTTATGGCATGAACACAAAAGCTAAATTTGACTCATCTTGGGACCACGGAGGTCCGATACCTTTTTCTATCAACGGTGTCATCCAGGGATGGGGACAGGGATTGCAAGGTATGAAAGTCGGCGGACGCAGGCTCTTGATCATTCCTGGCGATTTAGGTTACGGGCCTGCTGGGAATGGTTCAATAGAACCGAACGAAACTTTAGTTTTTGTGGTTGATTTAACCGCTGTTAGTTAAGAGAGAGTAGAAACAAATGACAAACCCTCCGGTAATCGATTTCATCGACGGCGAAGCTCCAACTGAGCTGGTAATTGAAGATTTAGTTGTTGGCGATGGTGTAGAAGTAGCTGCTGGTCAAACTGTAGAAGTACATTACCTCGGCGTCGAGTTCGTCTCAGGTGAGCAGTTCGATTCTTCTTGGGACCGCAACGAGTCCATAGAGTTTCCGTTGCGTGGACTGATCCAAGGATGGCAAATTGGTATTCCAGGCATGAAAGTTGGCGGACGACGCCAGTTAATAATTCCGCCACATCTTGCTTACGGCCCGGCTGGCGGCGGACATCGCCTTTCTGGCCAAACTCTTGTGTTCGTTATCGACTTATTGGCCGTGAAATAGGCCATGGCCGTTGATAACACTATGCGACAGTTAAATCTGTTGCTGGTGTTAATGAACTCACAACGACCACTAACCAGATCTGAAATTTTCAATCGGGTTAGTGGATATTCTCCATTCGATAGCGAAAAAGAACTTGACGCTGCGGGGCGAAAGTTTGAGCGTGATAAAAACGATTTACGTCAGTATCTAGTTTTTAATGAAGTTTCGCCCAGTGGTGATAGTCAGAGCACCTATTCGATTGACTTAGAGCAGTCATTCTTTGCTGAAGTTGATTTAAGTGAAGACGAGTTGATTTTGGTTTCACTTGCTACCGGAGCTTGGCGAGACGCACATCTTGGCCAGTCTGCCGCCGCTGGCGCAATCATCGCTGGTCCGGAATATCGCGGTGGGTCAAACATTTTCACCGCGATTGGTCGTGATGAACGTTACTTGAAACCGCTAGAGCAAGCGATTGTGCAAAAGCTCACTGTTGAGTTTGAGTATTACAGCCGCAACAGTAACGAGACCAAGGTTCGCAGAGTCGAGCCATGGCGACTCGTGCTGCATCAAGAGCATTGGTATTTATTTGGGTTTGATTACGAACGTGAATCTGAATTGCTATTTCGTCTGAGTCGAATAAGTGGAGATGTAAAAATCACTAAAGAGCAGATACTCAACCCAAGTCCACAAGACAGTGACCCGATCGAAATAATTCGCAGTTTCCAACGCACGGAAAGCGCAGTACAGAGCGCTTTGGTTCGAGTACCCGTTGCTGACTGCGCTAATTTGCGGTTATTAGCCAAAGGTTTTGAAGAATCACCATCCGGCGACATTTTGACTATCGATTTTGACGATGCTTATTCACTCTCACGAGAGATTGCCCTGGTCTGTGACCGAGTAGAAGTGTTATCGCCGACTTCACTAAAAGAACGCGTTACCGACTTAGTTAATCAGGTACTGGCGGTGCATCAATAGTGGCGGTCCAATTTGAAACTGCGGTGCGCATGCTGGCGTACTTGCGGGCGAATAACCCTGTTGAGCTGCAGACGGTGGCGGATGTCTTTCATTTAAAACCGGCACAAGTACGTCGATACTGCGACCTTTTTAACGATGCACGCATTGGTGAGTTTTATGGTGAGAATGCTGATGTTGAAATTCAAGATGACGAGGATGGCGTCTGGATTGAAACTCGCGACTCGCTTGGTTTAGATAAACAGATTCGTTTCACTCCGGACGAATCAATTGCCATCATAGGTGGACTCAAATATCTCGAGGCGATGCCTTACTTGGTCGAGCAAAAGAGCGTTTCTGCACTTCTGCTAAAGCTTCAAGCTACATTTACAACGACCGAGTCAATTATTGAAATCGGTACCACTGATGTCGATGAGCAAATTGTCAACATCTTAAAGTCGGCGATCAACGGTCGTAGTTGTGTTGAAATTAAATATGGCGCTGCCATTGACCAGAAAGTGACACAGCGCACGATTGAACCCATCGCGTTACAGGCGAACGAAGGTGTCGTGTATGTTCGTGCTTTCTGTCGCAGTAGTGATGCAATGAGAACCTTCCGTGTCGATCGCATACTCGAAGCATGCGCTCTTGATGAGCCAGGCAACTCACAGGAATCCACGGGAGCAGATTTCGCCATCAGTAGTCCAGCATTAGAAACCCGATTACGCATGTTGCCTGAAATGCTTGAGAGCTTTGCGCCAGAGACGGTCTCGGGAGTAACTCCGGTGGGAAAACTGATCGAGGCCACAGTCAATGTGACAAATGGCGCTTGGCTGGCGAGTTTGGTGCTGGCAAGCTCTGGTGACATCGAGGTGCTTTCACCGCAAGATTTACGTGAACAGGTTATTTCTAAGGCTAAGAAATGGTTGCAGGCCTGAGCCGAGATAGACTTAGTCCGATCAGGAAACAAGGGGAATTATGGATTTATTAGGCAAGGGCGGCATAGTTCTTATTCTTATTGCCGTAGTAGTTTTTGGCTCTAAACGGCTACCAGATGCAGCAAAAAATCTCGGCAAATCAATCCGCATTTTTAAGAATGAATTAGAGCCGAAAAAAGACGATAAGCCAACAGACTCTGATTCGCTGTAACGGGTAAAACAATGGCAAGCACCGTTGAGTTGACCAGTATGACATTAGGGGAGCACCTTAATGAATTGCGGTCTCGGATAGTTAAGTGTGCGGCTGCCCTACTTCTGACTATGGCCTTAGTGTGGTCGCAATACGAACGCGTTTTTGGTTTTTTACGCAAACCTTTTGATGTCGCCCACCTACAGCACCCGCAATCGATTTTGGCATTCACTGGGGTTACAAGTGGACTGGCAATGCAGTTCAATGTTGCCTTAATCGGTGGCTTGATTCTGAGCAGTCCTATTTGGATTTATCAGATTTGGCGCTTTGTAGCACCAGGCCTGCATCGAAAAGAAAAGAAATGGACCGTAATTTTTACGGGAATAGCTGTTCCG
>Ga0114964_10002908_pt1 | contig 11783 bp, 5 predicted proteins | sample C_131016_MF_Meta_FD_92638 | JGI IMG/M metagenome (GOLD analysis project Ga0114964, IMG submission 92638) | Freshwater microbial communities from Lake Croche, Canada to study carbon cycling - C_131016_MF_MetaG | ecosystem: Environmental > Aquatic > Freshwater > Lake | place: Lake Croche, Canada... | reverse complement strand
ACGTCTTTCGCTTGGTACGTTTCGGGGCTGAGACCGGGGTAGTACTTTTGAATTACGGGTACATGAGCCTCGGCAAGAGTGATATCTTTGCCCGCGAACTCGGACACGCCCTTGGCCTTAAAAACCTTGTCGGCATATTGACCGAAATCAATGACTGGAATTTCTACCGTCTTGTTCTTGCCCGTCACGACCGTCGGAAGAGCATTTTGCTTGGTAATGTAGATCGGAATGAACCCTTCAGAGTCGCCCCTGAGATTTTTGGGTAAATCGGCGACGTCGACGGGATCTTCGGTCACGCTCTCGCGGATCGGCTGCTTGGCTAGGAGGCTCGACCGCTCGGGCTCGGATTGCCCGAGTGCAGAGCGCCAGTCGGTAAGCTCTTCGGGCAACAACGCCATCTTCTGAGGGGCATATGGTCGGTCTTTGGCGGGGATGTTTTTGTTGACCCCATTTTCGTCGTAGTTTTGGTCTCCAAAATTGACCCACGAGTTTTGACCTCTGGTTCCGACCGATAGGGCTCGTTGAGCTTCGGGGCTGAACATCTGACTGTGCTTGAGCCAAGCATTCTCTTCGCCACGCGGGCCGAACTGATAGTCTTCGGCGGCGTGTCCGTACAGATCATGGATTGCACGAAGCTTGTCGATGGACGTAAGACCTGTTTCAGGGTCAACCTGACTCATAAACTCATGCTTACCTCCCCCTCGGAAAAAGTAGAGGTGGTTGTTGTTCCTCACGTCTTCCATCATCTCGCGAGAATTGGCGTAGGGCTGTCCATCTTCGGTCCACGGCTCAAAATTTATGCCGAGGTTCTCGACCGCAAAGTCCCACTGGTCGTTCACCTCTTTTGCAAGAGCCTCATACGCCTTTACGGTCTCAGGAGACCGATCAATTTCAGGCATCGCGTCGTAGGCTTTGGCAATCTTCCTAGCCGTAGCCTCGTCAAAGTTGACGTAGTGACCATGTTCAATCGGACCTAATCCCATCTGAGCGTTGTAGTCGTCGGAAAGTTTCCGTACTGCTTCGTTGGGTGTGCGGACAGCCTTTTTTGAGCCCGCTTTTGGCTCGTCGGGTTCGACCGGATCATCGGTCGTGCTCTCGCGGATCGGCTGCTTGGCTAGGAGGCTCGACCGCTCGGGCTCGGACGGCTCATCCGGCTTTTCCGACGCGAGAACCCCACCCTTGGGCTTCTCCGACGCGACTTTATCAACTGCTTCCTGCTGAATCCTCAAAGCCTCTTCGTACGAGACCAACGGAACGCTGTCACGAACTTCCGAATACGCATCATACTTGGTCAACCCGAGTTTGTTTTCGGGATCTCGAACCATGAACACATTGTCGGGCCGACCGTTCTCTTCAAAGTTCCATTTAGGCGGGGCGAAATCGTCGTTGAACGTCACTCGCGCCACGGGTCTGAAACCAAATCGCGAGTAATAATTCGGCAAGAACTCGTCGATATCGAACCCATCAAGCTTGGTCGCTTCTTGCGATGCATCGATGAGAATGTCGCGCATTTTGGCGGTCGAGTCAGGGTGTTTGAACACCGACACCAGATCGCCATCGGGCTTTACCACTGCTCCAGCTAGGCCGTCTTCGGAAAAGTAGAGGTGGTTTTCGGGGTCTGAGTAGAACTCTGGCGACTTAACCTCAACTGCCGCGCCTTTTTTATGGAGTCGCGCTGCTTCGGCGATAGCTCTTGCAAAATCTCCTCCTCGCTCATCAGAAGAGACATAGAAGCGGCTTTTTGGTAGTGCTCGCGCTGGTCGGGAATCTTCTTGTTCGACGCTAGTGGATTCATTGGTATTCTTGTTAAGATTTTCCGATTCGATGTCAAGGGGTTGATCCGTCGTGCTCTGGCGCATTTCTCCACTTCCCTCGGCCACCGGAGCCCCACGATCGCGAAGCTCGCGCAACAGGGCTCGTGCCGCCTCCTCGTTGGTCATCTGAATACCGAGTTTACCATTCATCCACTCTCGGATCTTGGCGATGATACGGGCAAAGACTCCCGGCGATTTCTCCTGATTGCGAGCGATCCACTCCTCCACCAACATCAGGTTGTCGGCGTTGGGGTAGCGTTTGGCGATGGCGTCGAGTTCGCCTTGGGGGATATCGCGTGTCGCGAAATCAACTAAGGCCGACTGACCATCTTCCGACGACAGGAGGCTGTGAGCCAGTTCATGGTGGACTACCGACTCGACCTCAAAAGGCTTGGTGAATGCTGCATTGACGACTACTTCCTCCGTGTTCGGATCGAAATATCCGCGAATCCCATAGTTGCGGCTGTTCCGCATATTCGGGTCGTTGATGACGGTAATATTGGTCCCCACATCAGGGTTCTGACTTCTCCACTCGTCGAGAGCCTCTTGGACCGGAGCAACGAACTCGTCCGTTGCTGCGACGGGGGGCTGACGCATTTTCTCAAGGGTCGAGACGTCTTCGGGACGTGGTTCAATGCCCTGCGAAGTTGCGGTCCGCGTATCGATAGCCGCAGCGAATTCCTCGGGGGACATCTTCTCAACCTCTTGAAGTGAGATTCTCGGGTGGTCGGTGGTGGATTCGAGAACGGTAAGGTCTTTGCTGGTCGCATCCGATGCCAGTGGCTCGCTAGACTTGCCCGCCGTAGTTTCACCCTCTGGCACCGGACGCGATATAGGTTCACGACGGGAAATTGGTTCTCTTTGGGCCAGATGCGCCCCCGCCCCAGCCAAGCCGCCGATGACGGCTCCCTCAACCGCAGATCCGCCTGTATCCGCAAAAGCCTCACGAGTGGGATCGACTGGTTTGGCGAGGACGTTTTCCGCCACTTTGGCCCCCACGTTCTGCACGGCATTCTGCGCGGCTTCGCCCGCCATGCCCGAAAGCACCGACCCAGCAGCTTTGGGAGCCCCCGCAAAAGCCCGCTCAAGGGTCTGAGCGCCCGGAATGAAAGGGGCGGCAGCTCCGATAGCTCCCGCAGCCATCCCGGTCTGTCGGGCGATCTGGAGCGCCAGAGCAGTTTTTGCCATTGAAAGGGGCTTACCTTCCCCGACCGCTTCAGCGATCTGGGGGATCTTCATCGCGTCTTCGTCCGGCATCTTGTCCAACGTCTGGACAAGGGTGTCGTATTGCGCCCCACCGCTTCCAGATCCCATCATGGCGGCGTTGGTCGCCATCGATGCGCCCACACCCACGTTAACAGCGGCGGGGGCCGACAGAACTCTTCCAGCAACGGCTTTGGCACCGGCACCGGCACCACCGCCAGCGACCAATGCCGGGGCGGTCTCGGCCAGCGTGTTTGCCGCCAGACTGGGAGTGGCGAAAGTATGCTCGACGTAAATCAGCGCCTGCTTGAAAGGGTTTTTCTCGGCGGATACTGCCGCATTGCGGGCTTGCTGGGCTAGTCGCAGGTCTTTGGACTTACCCTGTTCAAGGTAGTCAATATTTTCCTTCGCCTGCCTCGACACGGTGTTGTCCATCTTCCCCGTGGTCAGACCATAGAGGTCGCCCGCCATCTTGAGGAGCCCGTTGGAGCCCACGGCAAACGAAGTGCCGAGGTCTTTTACGGAGGTGTCGAACTGGTCAAATACGTTGGGCACGTTTAGCGTTGTTTGAGGTATCGAGCTGCTGAACCCCGACCGTACTTGGCGTCAAATTGCGCGGACAACTTGGGATCTTGAATGAGCATCTTGACCGCGTTGGGAGGTGGATTGGATGGCCGCACCATCTGCTGTCCAACCTGTTGACCGGCGGTGCGGGTAGCGGCGCTTTGTAGTTCGGTAGCCAACGGAGCAATCGCAGTCGGGGCCATTGCAGCTATAGACCTCTGTTGAACACCCGGTGACAACAGGTATTCGCGTGCCGCTTTGCTTGCCACTGGTTTTGCAAAAGCTGCCGCCACCGTAAGCGGGAGATTCCCAGTTGTAAGGCCGACCGTTCCAGCCAGAAGACCCTGACCGGCCATGCCGAGGGCACTGACTTCTGGGGAAGTTACTTTGGCGGGGTCGCGCAGACTGTTCGGAAACGCGGCTTTGAACTCGGCCAATAATTTGAGTTCCGCTCCAAGGGGCACCCCGCGTTTACTCATCCGCAGCGCAACGTCCGGGTCAATGTGGTAGGTGCCCGGATTCATCATCTCGTCGATGTTGTATGTCCGGGCAATCCGAATACGGGCCTTGTCGAGGCTGTCGGCTAAAGTTGCGTTGCCAGTCCTGCGAAGCGTCGCATCGATACTCGCAGATAGTTGCTCGGCCTGCTGCTGGAGTTGGATGGCTTTCTGCTGGGCCTCGATGTTTCTGCCTGCCGAATTAAAATAGGCGTCCCACATCCCTTGGGTTTCGCCCCTAACTTTGCGAAGGTCTTCCACGCTGGCAGCAGCCTGTTCACCCAAATCAGCCATCTGTCTGCCAAACTTTGCGTCGAATGCCTCCAAATCAACCTCCGCTTGGTGCGCTGAAGAAGCGTTAGTCTCAATACTCGCCCTATCCTGTTTCAGCACGTCGAGCTTTTGTTGGGCCTTTTCAGCCAGCTCATCAATCTGTTTGTAGACGTTGGATTCCGTCGCCCGAATGCTCTTGGTGAGCATCGGGGTCAGCTCCACGTCCTTGGCCACTCCGATTGAGGCTTTGGCGAGGTCATCGACTGCGTCTGAATTGGCCAACTGGATGCGCTGATTGACAGCCGCTTTTCCGCCCAGACTCTCCAACTGCGTGGTCACAAAACTCGGGTTGGCATCCGACGGGACGATCTTGAGTCCGCGAGCTGCCCCAGCTTCCAAAGTTCGGAGTTCTTGGGGCTTATTGGCCAATGCCGCAGCCACTGCCGATTTGCTGCCACTGGAGAGAAGTTTTTGAGCCGCACCACCCAGAACCGCAGCGGGCAGTCCCGCTGTAGCCATTTCCTCTCCGGTGAGAAGCTGGCCTTTGTTGAGCATCTTTTCCGTGCCCGCAGCCGCTACACCTGCCGCGCCCTGTTTTAAGGCTTCTTTGGCAATGGCCCCCGCGCCTGTTCCACCCGCTGATCCTCCGGGCACCCCACCGAGTCCGGTGTTGGCGACGAACCTCCCAAGGTCAAATTTCTTACTTGGGTCCGAATACATCGAAACCGCTTGGTTGATGAGGTCTGCCGATCCTCCACCGATCGCACCCCCAGCCATGCGCCCCAAGGAACCAAAACGCGACCCGACCGCTTGCCCGATTGCAGTACCGACAACCTGAGTACCGAGCTCACGAGCAGTGGTGCCCAAACCGGGACCAGATTCTGGTTCGGCTGGAGCGACAGGTTCAGGGGCAGATGGTTGCGGAGCAGCCGCTGGCTTTGGGGCTGGACCAAACAACGACTCCAAGTCTTCTGGAGTGGGCGAGTGGTCGCCCTCCAAAACAATCGTACGACCAGTGAGGTTGTCCTTGACCGTGTATTTAGCCATGACGGTTATCGCTGAGAAGCCTCGGACTGTTGACGGTCAAAATCATCCACCGGTGTGGTGAGCTTATAGCCTGCCGATGCCCAGCTCTTGCGGGTCTCCCTCAGATCCCCGAGGGCTTTGGCCCGCCTCTGGTCGTCAATCTTAGCTGCCCAAATTGCCCGGTAGGCATCCGCCCAACGGTCCCCCAAAGTCCTAGCGGGATCGGCCTTGGAGTTAATGTACCAGTCGGCCAGAAGATCCGACAGAAGAGGTTGTTTCTTACCGTACTCGCGCTTGATGTCGGTGTTGGTAAACCCGAGTGCGTCAGCGACAGCCGGACCGGCATTCTTGTTAATAGTTTCGCCAGCCAAATAGCCCGTACCAAAAGCGACAGCGCCGAGCCCGCCAACTCTAGCCACACTAGCGGGACCGGAAAGTCCCGGGAGACCTTTTCTCAACTGGGCAACCGTGCGTGCCATACTTTGGTTTTTAAGAGCCGCAACCGCCTGTGGCACATATTTAGCGAGCGGGGCTGCGGTAGCGGCTGCGCCACCGGCGGTTGCCAATACCTGCCCCGTACTCATACCCGTATCGGGAGCAGCAGCAGGAACGGCAGCGGGAGCTTCCTCGGGTTCGGGGGTAGCAGAATCCGATAAAACAGTAAGCCCTGAACGAGTCAGAGGGGCCGTGGCGGCGGAAACGGGAGCCGCGTTATCGGGCTCTCCAGTGGGATTCGACCCGTAGGGATTCGACCCATCGGGATTTGACCCATAGGGATTCGATCCATCGCTGACAGAGTCAGTGGGAGTCACCGGCTCGTCAGGCGTTGTGGAGAACCGGTTTTCCCGGGCGGTAGGTGAGCGGAAATTCATCCCACGCGGGGCCATGGAACTGGGCTGTTCGAAAGACAATTGTTCTGCCGAGGCTCGCGGAGCTGCCGAGGCGGGATCTGCGGGAGGAGTAAATCCCCGCTTTATGGCTATTTCGGGCTTACCATACGCAGCCACGACTGCTTGCCAACCGTTGGCGTTGTTCTGGAATATCTCAGAATCAATCGTTTGCTTCGCAGCGGCTGCTTGAGAAGCCATATCAACCTTCAGACGGTCTAGAACCGCAATCATTTGCGATGGCGATAGCTTACCCCCGGTTATACTAGCTAGACTCTCTTTAAGTATCACGCCTTCCTCATTCGATAATTGCCCCATTCCAGTAGCCCCGGTAGCAGAAGCGGATTTGAGCTTTAGCATATTCCCAATGGTATTCCGGCTCTTTAGAACATTCGTAGCCTCTATGAAGTCGGCGTTCGTATTCAGCCAATCGCGAAATTTTTCTGGTACATAACCACCACCAGTATTTAAATAGCCAGAGTTTTCAACGCTCTTCCGTATACGATCAATCACATCGCCAGTTATAGCGTCTTCTTTTTGTAAAGCCACCCATTGATTTAGGTGGGTCTTTTGTATATTCAGGGCTTTTAGGGCATCATTCGCTACCCCCGATAAATCGTTTAGGAGACGGGTTTTTCCCTCGTCACCTTGGACTTGATCAACTGCCGATCCAGAACTACCGTCCCCGTATTTCGCTCTGGATTTCGCTTCGGCCTGTGCGGCCTGTGCGTCCTGCTTACTCACACCAAACACGGAAGGCATGGTCGTTCCACCAGTCATTGGAGACGTTGCTACCATGCCAGCCAATGGTGCTCCAGCCGAACCCACCCCGCCGCCCACTTGTGCAGTCGGTGCCACCCCGCCGCCCACTTGTGCAGTCGGTGCCACCCCGCCGCTCATTGGCACTCCAGTTTGTGAAGATCCCGGCATCCAATCTTGGCCCGCTACGCGCATGGCACCAGAATTCGTAAACTGCACTGGAACCCCGTCGTTAGTGTACATCATGTGTACCTTATTAAGGTCAGCATCTAACTTCGCTTTTTCCTCGAGTTTAAGTTCTTGGCCCATGGCCCGACGAACAGCCAAAGTCTGCTCCTCATTCAGCTTCCCGCTATCGAGCATGCCCTGCAATTGGGTGAGCTTTTTAACCGCTGGAGACATGTTCCTGCCTGCCAGCGTCTCCTTCACAAAAGCGGGGTCCGATAGCACCGCATTTTTGACGGCCTGCGCTTGGTATCCAGTGCGATTTGCTTGTTGGGCCAGTCCCACGTCCGGCATCGCGGCATTAGTCTGGGCGGCAAACAACTGAGACTTGGCCCTATCAGCCGCCAAGGTATCCGGCAAATTGGACAGGAGCCCCTGCGCTTGTGCGGTCTGATACGCCGTTGTGGCGTCGTTTAACCCTTGAACATGTTGGAGCGTGCGGAACGTCTCGTTCTGTTTTAACGCGCTGGTGACGCTGTCGTAGATGGCTTGCGTGTCCACCTTGCCCACGTTCGTCGGGATCGACGGCGACTGTTGTAACTGCTGTAGCTGAAATCCTGATGTTTCAAGGGCCATGAGATTACGGGTTCAGTTCAGAGATTATCCAAATGGCGTCGGCTGAACTGACGCGGGTATGGCAGGCATGGAAAAGTTGGAGAAGGCACTCGGGTTCGGGTTCGACAGGAGCGAGGGGGTGCCAAGTAGATTATAACCGCCCGTCGGCGTATTATAGCTGGTCGGCGATGGTGCGCCGCCCGTCGAGGGAAACAATCCCGCAACCTGACCCAAGAGCCCGCCGCTGTTGGCTTTTTGAGGACCAAAGATCGACGATATGAGAGCCGCGTTGGCTGCGCCCTGTTGCGCTGCGATACCCGCGTTGACCTGACCGGTGCTCTGGGCAAGGTTAGAATTTATGCCTGCTTTGGCAGCGTTGAAAGAGTTCTGAGCGTTATTCTGGGAGACCATGAGCGATGCCAGCGAACCGGGGTTGAGCCCTGCCACCGGCAGTTGGTTCTGATTCAGCAGATTGGTCCCCTCAGCCAACCTCGACTGACGAAGCTGCTCGGAGTTGATACCGATCTGGGCGGCGGTGATCGGGCCAGCGGGCGCACCACTCATCGCGCCTGCGGTGCGGGATGCGCGTGCGACCTGATTGGCGGTATCGGGCGAGAGTCTCCCACCCAGCGCAAGGTCTTGCCTTACCTGTTGAGCAACCATCTGTCGGCTCGCGGCCACATCGGGGCTAAGTTCGCGCTCCAGCGCCAGCGACTGTGTCGCGTTGCTGATAGCCTGCTGCGTCGCGGCCTGTTGGAGGCTGGCGATGTTGATCGGCTCGTACTTCAGGTTGTTGGCGATATCCTGCTGGGACTTGAGCGCGTCCTGTTGGGCGTTGATGGACTTGCGGGAAGCATCCGCCGAGCTTATCGCGCCGTAGGCACTGACGGCAGTAGCGATATAGGGTAATGCAGCAGCTATGGGCATGGTAGTAAGGGACTGAAATTGATGGCGAATATGACCCGTCGAACCTGTTTACCGTTGACCGTATTGGGCCAGTCCTCACGGCGTTCTTCTTGAAATCCGATTCGGCGAGTTACGAGCAGCACATGGCGGGCATGCTCCCATGCCCATGTCGTCAGCTTCTGGCATAGACCAAAGTTCTTGGCCCACGCAATCACTGCTCGACCAGCAGCAATGGCACCGGAACCCCGAAACCCCGGCAACAAACCGGAATGAAGTTCATAGGTTTGGCACTCACCAACTTGTTTGAGCAGGATGGCAAAACCAGCTTCACACTCGTCCACGACAATCTTCAGAATAATGCTGTTGGAAGCGTCCAGCACAGAGCAGTCGATTTTTCCCGTCGTGCGGTCGTCACGAATAAACGGCGAGATATCCAGATGGTTCACCATCCGGTTCAGGAACATAATATCGTGCGAAGGTTGGACGGAAACATTCATCACGGATATCCGACAAAAATCTGGGCCACGAGCCCGGTGACCGGTGCGGCGAACGCCTCCAAGAACTGCTCGGACACGGTCTGCATGGCGACGACCGCCGTCCGAAGCTCGTTCTGACTCCCGCGCAGGGTCTCCGTATTGCTCGCCAAATTCTGCGATTGGACTGGATTGTATTCCGACGAAAACGGGAGGTTCGCGATCTGGTTCTGCGGGGGCGTCGTACCGGCAACAATGACCGCCGAGTACGCTCCAGACGCCGGGAGGTTGCTGACGCCCTGAATCGGGGTCAGGGTCGGCAGTGTGCCGCCCGGGAACAATGAGTTCAGGACGCTCTGCTGGTTTGCGCTGATGCTGGGAATTGCGGTGATGGCCCGTCCGTCGCAATCGATCCACCCAGTCTGCGGACTGTCCCCACCCATAAACGTGTTTTTGATGTCACCCCATTGGAACTGGGTCACCGGCGTATAAGCCCCAGTCGAGGTGCTCCAGTATTTGAACACGTTTTGCGACGTGTTGAAAATAAGCACCGTCGTCTGTTGGGTTGGGTCCACGCTCACCAACTGAAAAAAAGATACGTCCTGATTGATCGACCCCGCAACGTACTGCGTGATGATGGTAAGCAGTTGGTTGATGTCTGCGGCTTGCACGCCGACAGGCACTGGAACCGGAGTCAGAGTGATTGGAATGGTCGCGCTCATTTAAACGGGGGGCGATTGGTAATTTGACGAATCGTCGTATACTGGTTGATAGGGGGACAAAGCAAGTTGAACAGGCTGGTCGTACAACGAATATTCAGTAAATCCCCCATCGATATGCTTCGGACATTCGGCGGCGCTTATGATGTTGAAGCCCTGTTCATCGACGCCGGTATTGAGGACAGCCTGACCCTCGGTGTTGTCAGCCCGCGAGTCCACCGCAATCCGGTAAGCCACGATGGCCCCTCGACCGCTCAGTCGAAGCAGCAGGCTAAAGGCGTGGTCGGTGCCATCCTCATACTGCGACTCGACGCCCGCCGACGAACAGACGTCGTTCGTCCCGCGCAAGTCCTCCGAGATCACCGTGCGCGTCTGCAAGAGGAACGAATAGTGCTTGGTGCTGTTTACGACCGGGTTGAACCCCGGCACCGGCGAGAACACCGAGCCCGGGGTGGCGGTGATGTACCTGTCCAGCAATTCGTGATACGACCCGCGCATCCCGCGCCAGTAGCCCTTGATGAAAAAGTTGCCTATGACCTGATCGACAAGCAGGCGGAAATGGCGGAAATTGGCGTACTCAAAAACGGAGTTCTGCACCCGGTCGAGGCGGGTCTCCACGAGCCAGTCGATCGGGTGGCTGTTATCAGCGCGGTTGGACTGGAAAGCCTCCCAGATGCGAACCACTCCATCCATGTCGAGCGAGAGTGCGTAGGTGTGCTGGGCAGAGACCTGCGCGTTGCTCCACTCGACCGGTCGCATTCCCGTCCAGACGCCCTGCCACCCGGTCGTCTCTTGATCGGTGGTCTGACGGTCGAGCACCTGAGTGTGGCGACAGTAGCAACGACCGTGCGTGACCGGACCGACCGGCACGCTCCACAGGACGTAGCTGCCGTGCTTGCCCGCGCAAGTCAGGTCGCCCGCCGGATTATTGGGGGGACACATCAGGCGCTTGGAGTACGCCATCTCGCGGTCGATGATCGGAAGGTTCTGCGTCGAGTTCACGGTGTTGACCGAGTCGAACATGACGACCCCATCGATCGAGCGCCAGTAGAGCAGCCCACGATGCACGATCATGCTCTTACCCGCCACGCACCCGACACCGCTGAAAATCTTGGTCATCCACCCCGGTGTATTGGCCCACCCGGCTCCGTAGGCCGACGGCAGTCGATTACGAACCCCGCTGAACAAGGTCCATGTCGTGGTGCGCGTGCATACGACCACCGCCGACTGATTGTTGCCGGAAGTGCCGCGATCGATGGCACCGGTGACGGCCTCGGGGAAGACCATCACCTGAAAGCTGCTGAAGTTAAGTTCCTCAGTAAAGTGCAGGGGGTCGCCCAAGTCCGAGGCGAAACCGAGTCTGCCATCGAACACGAAGAGCCGGTCACCGCTCCATGCCGACCAAAGCCCAATCCTCGTTTCGTTGTAACCGGTATCGTAGAGAGTGTTCCCGGTCGCGTCCTGCGTAATCTTCTTCTGCGGGTTCATGTGGACCCCCGATAGTCCATCCCACACCCCCGCCCGGTTCATGCCGTCCTGAATGACCAACAGGTTCCGGGGAACGATGTTATTCACATACGAACCGTTCACGATGGTGTTGGTCTGCGTGCAGAGCGTCCCAGTGAGCTGGTCAGCATTCTGGTTGAACTGGAGACCAGTAATCTGTTGTGGCTCGGCGACTGAACCATTCGGATTTATGGTGCAGGACCAGACCGAGCCGCTCACGGCGAAAATTTTCTGAGGCGCACCGTTCGATGGCACAAAATCAACCATCATCTGGGGGTGGATGATTGGTTGTCCCGCCGCGAGCCACCACAGATTGGCGACGCTGCCCACGACCGAGACGTCAAACACGAGCTGGGTCTTGTAACCGGGGCGGGTT
>Ga0114964_10002907_pt1 | contig 11791 bp, 11 predicted proteins | sample C_131016_MF_Meta_FD_92638 | JGI IMG/M metagenome (GOLD analysis project Ga0114964, IMG submission 92638) | Freshwater microbial communities from Lake Croche, Canada to study carbon cycling - C_131016_MF_MetaG | ecosystem: Environmental > Aquatic > Freshwater > Lake | place: Lake Croche, Canada... | reverse complement strand
GGTGAATCAATTTGGTTCGCTTCTCTAGAAGTTCCTAAAGTAGCTGTTGCCAAAGCTTGAGTCTCTCCACGTGTAAACAATGCCGATCCGTGAACCGATGGTAAATAATTTACTTCACTCCAAATAGGACGAATTTCAGTAGTTTTTCTACCGTCCAAACGTGTACCTAAATCTAAAGTTACATTACGAACCGCTTCTTTATTGGTTTTATAGAAGTATTTAGAAACTAAATCTCCGTTTTCTGCTAATTCTTCTTCAGTAAACAAAGCTTTAACTTCTTCTTTTACAGCGTCAAATGCAGCCGAACGTTCGTGTTTGGCCGAACCTTTGCTAGCAATAGCATAAATTTTATCGTAAGCCGCCGCTTTTACTTTAGCGTAAATAGCGTCGTCTGTTTTTTCAGTTTCATAAGTACGAACTTCTTTTTTTCCAAACGCTTGCGCCAATCTTTCTTGTGCAGCAATTTGAACTTTAATATGTTCGTGAGCAAATTTAATAGCTTCTACCATTTCAGCTTCTGAAATTTCTTTCATTTCTCCTTCCACCATTGCGATAGAATCAGTTGAAGCTCCAATCATCATATCGATATCAGATAATTCTAATTGTGCACGAGAGGGGTTGATTATGAATTTACCATCAATTCTTCCCACTCTAGCTTCAGAAATCAATGTTTCAAAAGGAATGTCAGACAATGCAAGTGCTGCCGAAGCTGCTAATCCTGCTAAAGCATCTGGCATTACGTCTTCGTCATGAGACATTAATTGAATCATCACTTGTACTTCAGCATGGTAATCCGATGGGAAAAGCGGACGCAATACACGGTCAACTAAACGCATTGTCAATACTTCGCTATCACTTGGACGTGCTTCTCTTTTGAAGAAACCACCAGGAAAACGACCTGCTGCTGCAAATTTTTCACGGTAATCTACCGTCAAAGGTAAAAAGTCAATGCCTGGGCTTGCTTTTCTTGAAGAAACAACTGTACCTAATATTACAGTATTTCCAATTCTTACTACTACAGATCCGTCAGCTTGTTTCGCTAAACGACCTGTCTCGATTGTGATGCTTCTGCCATCACCTAAATCGATTTTTTCTACAAATAATTGTGGAATCATAAATTTTCCTTTTTTAATTTTACATTGGGTTTCTGCCTGTCGACAGAATTGTTGAGTTGTTGTAGCTGTTGCTAAAAATCCAATGAAAAACCAAACTTTTTTATTCTAGTATTTGCCCCTGGGCTAAAAAACAAAAAGAGGCGCGTGGGCACCTCTTTTTTATTGATTATTTTCTAATATTCAATACTTTAATAATCTCACGGTATCTGTTAATTTCGGTTTTCTTCAAGTAGTCTAATAAACTTCTTCTTTTACCTACTAATAATACTAGCGAACGCTCTGTATTATAATCGTGACGGTTTTTTTTCAAATGCTCAGTCAAATGACTAATTCTGAAAGTGAAAAGTGCAATTTGCGCTTCTGCTTTACCTGTGTTGGTTTTTTCTCCGTGTTTAGCGAAGATTTCTTCTTTAATCTCTTTAGTTAAATACATTCCAATATTTGTTTAATGATTTTTATGTATGCCTTACAGCTATTATAAGACCGTGCAAAAGTACTACTTATTTTTTAAAAACCTAATAAAAATTAATCGGTACTACTAATTTACACTTAATTTCTAAAAGCATCCAAGGCTGTTGATGGTTTCCCGTTCGATTGCCAAGAGTTCAATTGGTAGCCGCTCCAAGTTTTTTCACCCTCGGGTTCCCAATAAATTACGCCTAGTCCTTTTTGATTCGGTACATTTCGAACCGCATTGATAGTTGCCGTAAGTAGGGCTTTGGTATTTTGGACTAAGGTATAATCGCCTCCAACTTCCACCACCATAACTTCTTTATTGTATCTATAAACCATATCGTTTAAATTGTTTTGTAAGTCAGTAATTGAGGTCGTATAATCGCTGTTCAACCAATACGGATAGTAAGAAAGTCCAATAACATCGTATTTTACATTGTAAGTTCTTGCATTGTCAAAAAACCATCTGAAACGCGAATTGTTATTGCCTTGATCAATGTGAATTATTACTTTTATGGAAGAATCTATTGCTTTTGTTGCATCATAACCATTATTTAAAAGTTGTGCCAGTTGCCCAAAATTTGTTGAATTGCCTTCAGGCCAAAGCATTCCACTTGGGATTTCATTGCCTATTTGAACCCATTCTGGAGTTACGCCTGCTGTTTTTAATGCGGATAATACTTCAAAAGTGTGGTTGTAAACGTCATTTAACAAAGTGGTAAAAGAATGCGAAGCCCAAGCAACAGGTTTGTTTTGTTGAGACGGATCGGCCCAAGAATCGCTATAATGAAAATCAATCATTACTCGCATTCCTAAGTTTTTTGCTCTTAAAGCCATCGCCACCGTTTCGTCTTTGCTGCAATGTCCATTAATTCTATCATTTGACGGATTTACAAAAACGCGCAATCGAATGGTATTCATTCCTCGGTCTTTTAACAATTGCAAACCGTTTTTTTCTGTTCCGTCAATATCGTAAAATTGAAATCCTGTTGCTTCCATTTGTGGCAACCAGCTCACATCTGCACCCTTTGCAAAAGTGTATGTTGGCGTTGGAGTAGGAATTGGGTCAAGGGTTTGCGAGCTATTGCAATTGGATAATAAAAGTATATTAAATACAACTACGATTACAACTATTATAAATTTTAAATTTTTCATAATTGATTAAATTTCAAATTTGTAAACCGTTTGGTGTATATAGATTTCGCCTTTTTTTAATACAGAGTTTGGAAAATGAATGTGGTTTGGGGCATCAGGAAAATATTGAGCTTCAAAACAAATGCCACTATTGGATTGGTATTTTATTTTTTCTTTGCCAATTAATTGTTCGTTACATTTCCCTCCAACGTAAATATGTATAGAAGGTTGATTGGTATACACCAGCATTTTCAAATTATTGATTTCACTGTAAAGGGAAGCTGCAATTTCATTCTCTTTATTTAACACAAATGACATGTCTATTTTAATTGGACATTTTTTAGCAGTTGAAAAATCCAAAGGAGAATTACTTTTATCTAAAATCAACCCCGTTGGGATATTTTCTTCATTGGTTTCTAATATGTTATTGGAATTAACATATACTTCTTGATTCGATACCGTTTCAGTATGTCCTTCAAGATTAAAATAGCTATGATTCGTCAAATTGATTATCGTGTCTTCAGAAGTAGTGGCTTTGTAATCAATGCATAATTCATTATTTTCTGATAAGGTATAAGTCAGTTCAACATTTAAATCGCCTGGAAAACCACTTTCATTATTGGCACTTAAATAAGTCAATACGATTGAGGGATTATCGCCTTCAGTAATTTTTTTAACCTTCCAAATTTTTTGGCTAAAGCCGATATTGCCTCCGTGAAGCGAATGATTGTTGAAGTTTTTTTCTAATTGGTATACTTTATTATTTAGTGTAAATAACCCTTTTTCAATACGGCCTGAGTACCTTCCAATTGTTGCCCCAAAATAGGGCGAACCTCCAATTTCATATGATTTTACATATTCTTTCAACGTGTCGAAACCCAATACTACATCAATAATTTTTCCATTTTTCAAAGGAATTTTTAAGGAAGTAATTGCTGCTCCATAATTGATTACAGTAACTTCAATTCCGTTTTTATTTTTCAATTCACAGCTATAAACTGCTTCGCCACTTGGCATTGAACCAAATAATTTCATTTTAGAATTGGTTGTAATTTCAGGCATTGAGGGCGCTTTATTGGTTAAAATAAATCAGCAATTTGTTTGTTTACAAATTCTAAAAAACGTTCGTCTTCTTCAGTGAATGGATCTAAAGTGTTTGAGTCGATGTCTATTTGACCGATATTCTCTCCATTTACAAATAGTGGGACCACGATTTCTGACTTTACTGTAAAACTACAAGCGATGTAATTGTCTTGTGCGGCTACATCGGGAACTACAAAATTACTATTTGAAACCGCTACTTGACCGCAAATTCCTTTTCCAAATGGAATAACGGTATGATCAGTTGGCGCCCCAACATAAGGCCCTAATTGCAAAGTTTGAGTAGCATGATTTGCAAAATAAAATCCAACCCAGTTGTAATGCGCCACATTAGATTCTAAAAGCGCACAGATTTGTAACAACTTTTCGTCACGCGAGCAGTTTTCAGTAGTTGCAATTTTAATAACTAGGGGTTTTAAATCAGTAAAAGTCATAATTTTTATTTTTACAAAAGTATTTAATTGCACTCGTCTTTTTTTATATAAATTTGTTAAAAATTACAATTGTGAACAATTATTGGATTCAATACAAACCCTTTTTACTTTTCTTAGTCAAATTTATCGTTACCTATTTGGTTTTAACTTTTGCCTATCAATATTATTTAAATCAATTTGATGTTAAAAAATATGAAGTTGACGGGTTTACCAAATTCGTTTCAACCCAAGCGGAACAAGCACTTTTATTCTTTAATTGTGATGCCCGCATCGAACTTCATCCTATTCAACCGTGTTACAAGTTCTTTTATAATGGGAAATTCGTTTCGAGAATTGTGGAAGGTTGTAATGCGTTAAGTGTAATTATTTTGTTTATTTCCTTCGTAATTGCGTTTTCAGGGAAAATTAAAAACACCATTTTCTTTATTATCGCTGGAAGTTTAATTATTCATGTTTTAAATATAACTAGAATTGCACTTTTAATGGTTGCTTTTTATAATTTTCCCGAAGCCAATTTTATTTTACACGACATTTTATTTCCATTAGCCATCTACGGAACCGTTTTTATTTTATGGATAATTTGGGTCAATAAATATTCTTTCTATGCTAAAAAATCTACTAAATAATAAAATCAGAGTTTTTGTTTTGTTTTTATTGGTGCTTGTTTTGGCATCAATTAGAATATTCGAAGAAAAGCTCTTCTATGATCCTTATTTAGACTATTTCAAGGCCGATTCTACAAATTTTCCATTACCTAATGTAGATAAGTTGAACTTGTTTTTTAGTTTATTTTTCAGGTATTTATTAAACACTTTAGTTTCAATTGTTTTTATTCAAATTGCTTTCAAAGACTTTAATTTTACTAAGTTTGCTGGTTTTCTTTATGGATTTTTATTTATAATTTTAATAATAACGTTCTATTTTGTTTTGGCTTTTTATGCTGAAGAAAACAAAATGAAATTATTTTATATCCGAAGGTTTTTAATTCAACCCCTATTTTTATTACTATTCCTTCCTGGTTATTTGATTCAAAAACGAACGAATTAATTAATTTTATCATAAATATTAATTTTCATTTTATAATATCGTTTACCTTTGTAATATGAATTTCAGAAAACACATTTGCATAACACTTGCGCTCGTATTGTTGGTTTCCAACATCGGGTTTGCATTTAATGTACATTATTGTGGCGATGAAATGGCATCAATTTCTTTTAAAACTTCATTATCGTCAAATGAAATCGAGAAAAATTGCTGTGGCGAAATTGAAAAAAAATCAAATTGCTGCCATAATAAGGTGTTGCATTTTCAGAAAAAATCTGAAACATCTTTGTCACAGTTATGTTTCCAAATAGCCGATTTTCAATTATCCAACAATCATTGGAAATCTAATTCTAGCATTAAAATTTCGAATTTTAAATCAAACACTATCCCAACTTATTTTTGTGATGCAAATGCCCCGCCTTGCTTTAAGTTGTATTCCCAATATATTTTCTACGCTTGATTTTTATGTTTTGAAATCGAATCACTTTTTACGGGATTAAAATTCACTAATAACATAAAAATTATAAAAATGCAAAAACAAATTTCAATTCTTTTATTGTTGTTTTTTTGTTCGTTTCATTCTTTTTCTCAAGATACTTTGAAGGAAATAAAAGTTCAAAATGCCTCTAAAAGTTTGCAAAAATCCTTAAAACTTACTGCTAATACAACCATTCTAACGAGCAAAGAATTGTTGAAAGCAGCCTGCTGTAACTTGGCAGAAAGTTTTGAAACCAATCCGTCAATCGATGTCAACTTTTCTGACGCTTTAACGGGAACCAAACAAATAAAAATGCTTGGTTTAACCAGTCCGTACTTAATGATCACTGAGGAAAATATTCCATCGGTTCGGGGCGCTTCTCAAGCTTATGGATTATCATTTACACCGGGAACCTGGGTGGAAAGCATTCAAATCACCAAAGGCGCTGGAAGTGTTGTGAACGGGTATGAAAGCATTTCAGGTCAAATAAACACCGAATTAATTAAACCAATAAAAGACATTCCCTTTTTTCTAAATGCCTACGGGTCTTCCGATTCTCGATTTGAATTGAATGCACATTTCAATAAAAAAATAGCTGATAAATGGAGTTCTAGTTTGTTCCTTCATGGCAATACTAGAATCGCCAAAAATGACATGAATAACGATGGATTTCTAGACAATCCATTGGCCAAACAAATCAATGTTTTAAATCGTTGGCAATACACAAATGCTCAAAAAGGTTGGGTTGGTTTTATCAATTTCAGGTACATGAATGACAAAAAGCAAACCGGTCAATTGGAGTTTTTGCCTAGTCGGGACAAATTGACTACTAATTTTTGGGGTTCAGAAATCAATACGGAAAGAGTAGACATTTCTACCAAATTAGGATATGTTTTTCCAGAAATGCCTTTTCAGAGTATCGGTTTTCAAAACGCGTTTAACAGTCACAATCAGGAATCTTTTTTTGGTTTGAACCAATACAATATCAAGCAAAAAAGCTATTATTCCAATTTGATTTTCAATTCAATCATCGACAATACATTGAACAAATTTTCAACTGGAATTAATTTTGCCTATGATAAATACGAAGAGTTTGTGAACCTATTTGATTACAGTAGAACCGACAATTCTATTGGAGCTTTTTTCGAATATACTTATGATAATGCTAGTAATTTTAGTTTTATATTAGGTGGTAGAGTTGACAATCACAATCGCATTGGTGTTTTTTTTACGCCCCGATTGCATGTTAGATACAATCCTTGGGAAAAAGGTGTAATTCGGTTTTCGGCAGGTCGTGGAATTCGAAGTGCTAATATTTTTGCTGAAAATCAACAACTTTTTGCAAGTTCAAGAAACTTTGAAATTTTAAATAATAATGGAAAAATTTATGGATTGAATCCTGAAATCGCTTGGAATTACGGACTTAGTTTTTCTCAAAAATTCCTACTTTTTAACAAAAATGGTGATTTCGGATTTGATTTCTACAGAACCGATTTTCAAAGTCAAGTAGTGGTGGATTTGTATCAAGGACCGCAACAAGTTGTATTTTATAACTTGAATGGCAAGTCGTTTGCAAACAGTCTGCAAATTGAATTGAATTATGAATTGGCGAAACACTTTAACTTGAGAACGGCTTATAAATATTACGACATTCAAACGGATTATCAATACGTTACTCAAGAACGACCTTTGCAAGCCAAACATCGTTTTTTTGGAAATTTGGAATACCAGACCCATTTATTGGACGATGGAAAACAATGGAAGTTTGATTTTACAATAAATTGGCTTGGAAAACAAAGATTGCCCAACACTATTTCTAACTCAGGTACCGATTCAATGCTGGATTTTTCACCCTCATTTTCAGTTATGAACATGCAAGTTTCTAGACTTTTTTCTAGTACATTTGAAGTATATGTTGGAGGAGAGAATATTGGAAATTACAAACAAGAAAAGGCAATTCTAGGAAGTAGCAACCCTTTTGGAACCGCTTTTGATACGTCAATTGTTTATGCGCCAGTGTTTGGACAAATGTATTACGCAGGGTTGCGGTATAAAATTAAATAATAGCAATGTCAATAGCAATATTAATAGCAATGTCAATTTCAATAGAAATATCAATTACAAAAACAATAAAAAAAACAGAATTTTAAATCAATTATAAATTATCATTTAAAACAAACAATTATGAAAAAATTAATTTTAGCAACAGTCTTTATTTTAAGTGGATTTTCAATCCAAGCGCAAGACAAATTAAACAAAAATGCCAAGTATGAAATCGAGGTCAATGGAAATTGCGAAATGTGTCAAGGTCGAATTCAAAAAGCCGCATTTTCAGTTTCTGGCGTAAAATCGGCTTCTTGGAGCGTTGAAACCCATAAATTGAGTTTGATTTTAAACGAAGAAAAAGCCACTATTCTCGATATTAAAAAGGAAGTTGCCAAGGCTGGGTATGATACTGAAGAAGTAAAAGCGACTAAAGAAAATTACGAAAAATTACCGGGATGTTGCCAATACGATAGGAAATAACGGGTTACCCTTTCGTTAATTTAATTTTAAATCACACGAATTAATTGTGTCTAATTAATATTTTAGTTACTTTCACACCCTATACAATTATTGTTTTTACAAAGTAAATCAAATACTATGAATAATTTCGAGTGGACTCAATTAGTGAATCCTGAGTTTTATATTACCCTTCAAATAGCTGGAATCCAAGTCGGACTTTATATTGTATTATTTATAGTTTTTGCAGAAACTGGTCTTTTTGCTGGGTTTTTCTTACCAGGAGATAGTCTTTTATTTTTGTCGGGTATTTATGCCTCTGGGTCAGTTGTTGAAGGGGTTTATCATCCTGGTTTAGTTGATCAATTTGTTCATATTAACAATGATTTTTTAAATGTACTGATATTAGTTTGCTTTGTATCTTTGGCAGGAATTCTGGGGAATATGGTTGGGTATTGGTTTGGTGCTAAAAGCGGTTACTATCTGTTTAAAAAAGAAGATACGTTTTTGTTTAAGAAAAAATACTTGGTTCAATCGAAAGATTTCTTTGAAAAATATGGCGGTAAAGCAATTATTTACGCCAGATTTTTACCAATTTTGAGAACCTTTGCTCCAATAATCGCAGGAATTGTAGCAATGGACAGAAAAAAGTTTATGTTTTTTAACATCGTAAGTTCTTTTTTATGGGCTTTTGTTCTAATATTTTCAGGCCATTACTTGTATGGAATTTTCTTGAACTACGGTATAAATTTGAAAAATTACATAGAATATATCGTAATTGGAATTATTGTGGTTTCAACATTGCCAGTGCTTTTCAAATTGTTAAAAAAACGGTAATTAAATAAAAATAGAAGAGGAAAACCAATTTCGTTTCCTCTTCTTTCGCTTTATTTTCTTTTCGATATTAAAATATTCCTAATTTCTGAAATCAATTGTCCTTCATTGTTAAATCCTTCCATAAGAACCTTAATTGCAGTTTGGTTACCTTTTGGAATGGAAAATTCAAATTGGTCTTCTTCTTTTGTTAATTTTAAAGTATGCCATTCTAAAGTTCCAAAAGTTTCAAATTCTTTTTGAGTATCAAAAGTTGAATCCTTAAAATCACTTTTAACCGCATAACCGTTGGTTACAATTAAAGAAGCATAATTGGTGCGGTAATAATCTTTTTTAATGCCTTTTTTTAGATAAATATTGATGCTTCCAAAAGTACCTGCAAAACTTGAGGCCCCAGATTTATCAATATAAATTTCATCAACATCGGTTAGAAATAAGCTGAATAATAAGTTCAAATCAAATACCAATTCATTGTCAATATAAACTGCTGGTGGTGCGCCATTATCCATAAACGCGCCATTTCTTGGGTTTTTTATAAAAGCTTCATGGTCTTCAGGACTTATGCCTGTTCGGTAGCCATTTCTACCAATAAATTCCAATACATTTCCAAATGAATTTTCGTCTATTTTATAGGCTGTTGCTGTAAAGGATCCAACTTCACCTTTATGAGTAAATACTTCTTTTTTAAAGTTATTTTTAATTTTCACCTCATTTAAATTGATCGATTTTTCTTTACTATTCGAATTTGAAAATAGTGAGTTATTTTCCGGTTTTATTTCCGGACAATTCGCCTCATCAAAGTTAATTGGAAGTTTTACCAAAGTATCATTTCTAATTATTTTGAGGATCATTTTACTGTATATTGCCGCTTTTTTTTCATTTAATAATTGGAATAAAAAAACGGTAGAATCTTGCGCATAGTAATTATTAAATTTAAATTCGTTGTTTTCATCAATTGAAGTTTCATCGAAAACTTTGTCTTTTAATGACATTAATCTAACACTATATTTGTTTTTTGGATTTAATTTCTTTTCAACTTTTCCATAAATGATAACCCCTTTTGTAAATCGGTATTTTGTTTTAATGGGTTCAACTATAAGGTCTTCCCAATTGTATTTACTCTTTTTTTGATTCAGCATCAAAAGTTCCAAATCGTATTTTCTATTATTATTTTCATTGTCAAAATAAGTATATGTTTCATTTTCAGGTATTTCCAATTGAGAATTCAAAAAGTAAGTACCTATTATTGACGGTCGTTGGTTGAAACAATAGCTTTGAGACGGTAAAACACTGAGGCTTAAATAGGTATTTTTACTATCGATTTTTCCAGAAATAGTTATACTGTCGTTTTCTATTTCTCTTGCTTCTAAATTAATTAAAGGCTTATTTGGATTGCCAACGTAAACCAGTCTTTGGGCTATTTCCTTCAAATTTTCATCGATAACTCGAATTGTATTTACTCCTTCTGATAAATATTTCTTATCAAAACCTAAAATCTGCTCTGTTTCTTTATTATCAAATGAAAACGTCTTTTGAATTGAATTTGCATCTTGATGAATAAGCAATATAAATTTTTTATTTTCAAATAATGGAATGCTTGCGGTATTTGTATTTACAGAAATTACCAAATGATTGTTTGACAGATTGTTGTTGTAGCTGATTTTTATACCTGTTTCTTTGGCAGATGGCAGTGGCTCTAAAATAGTTAATTTGTCTGAATTTATTTTAAGCGTGTACTTTTCATATAAAATTGGAGTGAAATAAAAATTCCCATTACCCGTTTTATTAGTTGAAAATTTTGTAATTTCCATACGTTTGGAATCTAATATTACAATTTCATTAATTGCGATGCCTTTTTGGTTGCAGTCTTTAATTTTAACACCAACTCTATTAACAACGCCATTAATTAGTATACCACTTTCAGGAAAAAATGAGACTTTAGCAGTAGCGTAATTGGGCAAGTTGGGATTAATATTGAAAGGGATATTTTTATCTAAAACTTGAATAGATTGAATGAAAGAATCGTCTTCTTTAAAGTTGTTCATCCAGTTGGTAAAAAAATGAAATTGATATTTGCCGGGTTGGTATTTTTCCGTCAATTGAAAAATCCCTTCAAACGTTCCTGCAACTGCAAAAAACAGTTGCTTTTGAACGATTTCTTTTTTTTCATTGTATATTACCAGTTGAATATTGGTAGAAAAAATAAAAGGTAAACTCGTATTTTTATTTATTATGTATCCTTTAAATCCTATAGTTTCATTATTTAGGAAAGTATTTTTATTAAATTGAACGTGAATGATTTCTCTTTCATTTCGGAAATAATTCTCCAAACTGCCTTTAATTTTTTCTTCATTTTCAGCTATTTGAGAGTAGCACGAAAAAAATAAAAGAAAACAAAAAATACTTAAGTAATTTCTCATATAGTTTGATTTAACGAGGGTAAGAATAAAAACATTTAAATTCAATAAGGGTAAATTTATATATTTATTAATTTATACTTTGTTAATTAAATTATAAAAAAAAATCCGCTTTATTGAAGCGGATTTTAAAATTAACTTTGGTAATTACTACATCATTCCGGGCATTCCACCACCCATTGGGCTTCCACCGGCATTTTCTTCTTTAATTTCTACCAAGGCACATTCGGTTGTTAAGATCATTCCAGCCACTGAAGCTGCATTTTCAAGGGCAACTCT
>Ga0114964_10002906_pt1 | contig 11792 bp, 9 predicted proteins | sample C_131016_MF_Meta_FD_92638 | JGI IMG/M metagenome (GOLD analysis project Ga0114964, IMG submission 92638) | Freshwater microbial communities from Lake Croche, Canada to study carbon cycling - C_131016_MF_MetaG | ecosystem: Environmental > Aquatic > Freshwater > Lake | place: Lake Croche, Canada... | reverse complement strand
GAGCGCCCAAAACGCGAAAGGAAAAAGCCACCACTTGACCCATCCCCGCACCGCGGGGCACCATATCCACCCGGGTCACTTCTCGATGAAAATCCCGGGTCAACTCTCAGCGGAAATCAACAGGCAGAGGATCTGGCGACCAATCGCATCGTGGTGCAAGGATGTCTGCACAAACTGGGCTGCGAGGTCAGGGTCGTCGAAGACGGGAAGCAGGCCCTCGCCGCCGTGGAAGCAGGCGATACCTTCGATCTGGTGCTGATGGACATGGCCATGCCCGTGATGGACGGTCCCGAGGCCACACGCCGCATCCGCGCCTTGCAGGCCCCGCATCGCGACCTGCCGATCATTGCCCTGACCGCTTTCACGCGGCCGGAGGAACTCGCGCCCATGATGGCGGCCGGTGCCAACGACAGCGTTGCCAAGCCCATCGTGATCGAGGAACTCTACCGCGTGATGGCCAAAGTGTTGGCCGTTCCGGCCGAGATCGCTCCCGCATTGTGAAGCTGTGGGATTTCACATCGTGGCGGCCACGCCGCGCCAAGCTAGGCACCCTGTCCATGGATCTGATCGACCCGGAACTGACCCTGAGCCAGTTCGAAGCGCTCCCAGCCGCGATCGTCGCCCCGTTATGCGAGGCGACCGAGGCTGATTTGCGGGAGTGGGGATCCCGCCTGCTGGAGGCCATGGCAGCGCAAGATGCTGAAGGCGTTCGCCGCGCGCGGCATTCACTCAAAGGTCTCTGCGGCAATTACGGCGCGACCGCCATCATGCTTCGCGCCGATGGCGATTTGCCGGATGCCAGGGCGCAGCGCGAATTTCGCGCGTGCATCGAAGCGACGATCACCGCCATTCAGGCGATCGCCGCTCCGCTCATCCCCCCTCAATAAGCGCCGCGCGCGGTTACAACCGCCGGGATGGTGCGCAGGATCAGCACCAAATCGGTCAGCAGCGAGCGCGTGCGCAAGTACGCCACGTCGAGTTCGACCTGCTGCTCGAACGGAATGTTAGCGCGCCCGCTCACTTGCCAGGTGCAGGTGAGGCCAGGCTTGCCTGCCAGGCGTTCGCGCACATCGCGGCGATAGCCGACCACTTCGCGTGGGAGTGCGGGGCGCGGTCCGACGACGGACATGTCGCCCGCAAAGATGTTGATCAGCTGCGGCAATTCATCGAGCGACAACCGGCGCAGGACAGCACCCACTCGGGTGACGCGGGGATCGCGCTTCATCTTGAAGCATGTACCATCGCGCTCCGATCGTTCGCGGATCGCTGCCAGCCGGGCCTCGGCATCTATGACCATCGAGCGGAACTTCCACATCCGGAACGGCTGGCCATTGGCGCCGATCCGCGTCTGGCGGAAGAACACCGGCCCGCCATCCTCTAGGCGGATAGCCACACCCAGCAGCAGGAACAGCGGCGAGAGCAGCAGCAGCGCCATGCCCGCCGACATACGATCGACCGCGTGCTTGAAGGCGAGCGAAGCGCGGCCGGACATGTCGCGGGCCTGCCAGGCATGACCCGCCGCAGCAGCAAGAAAGCGCTGATTGCCGAGCACATAACGCACAAACAGGCGGCGCGGCTCCTGCGCGAGACGCCACATCCATTCACAGCCCATCTTGCGGATTGCCGAAGGCGCACGCGGGATCGCGCCCGAGTAGTAATCGAACAGGCCGCCAACGCCCATCACAACGCGCGCCATCAGCCGATCACGGACACGGTCGATCCAGATTTCCTGCGTCGGCACGCCAAGACCGACAAGCACAATGGCAGCGCCCGAAGCGTTGATGTCCGCCACCACGCTATCATCGTCGCCCGCGCTCCAATAGCCGTCGCGAACGCCGGCGATGCGCAGCGCCGGATAGCGATCGACCATGGCCTGGGCTGCGGCTGCAGCGATGCCGGGCTTGCCGCCAAGCAAATAGATCGACCGGCCGGCCTCGGCGGCACAGCGGCACAGTTCGGGGAAGAGATCGGTGCCATTAAGGTTTTCGCCGAGCTTGCGCCCTGCCAGCTTCGCAGCAATCGCCATACCGCTGCCATCGGGCAGCAGAAAATCGGCCCGGCCAAGCGCCTCGCGATAGGCCGGGTTCGACTGCACCATGTTGACGCAATGCGCATTGATAAACTGGACCGTAACGCATTCGTTGGCACGGGCCATCGCCGCGAGCTCTGCGGCGACATGCGCCCGGCTCGAAACCACGAGATCGAGGCCGAACAGGCGGGTGCGCTCGGCCAGACGGAGCGGGTTGCGAAACGGGCTGCTGCGCATGACCGCCGGGAAGGGCGCTTCCAGAGACGGGAAGAGAGTGTCGGCTTCGAAACGTTTGAGCATGGGGCTTTTCCTGCAAAGTGATGCTCAGCCCGTCGCAGGTTTTGTGCCAAATTGATTATATTATAGAATTCAAAGAGTTGGATGATCCAGCCGACGCTTGCAGCCGGTTTCCTTTCCGATCTGCAACGTCACCGCGCGCGCATTTCGCAAATGGGGTCGCAAAAGGCGAAGAATTTCCAGTATGCTATTATTTTTTATGCAATTCATCCAGACACACAAAAGCGCGCGCCCAGCCATCATCAGGCCGGGCGCGCGTCCATCGCACGATCAACACCAATTCGATCAGATCGAATTGATATCCTATTTGGTACTTTTAAGATAGCCTATGCCGCCAGCGGCTTAGCCTCCATGCGGTCGACGACATGGCGGATCAGGCCGGGCTCTTCGGCCGGCACATCGGAGAGGCAATTCTGCCTGGACTGCACCGGATTCAGCGAATGGGGGAACAGCACCACATCAAGGTCATTGCTTGCCGAGAGCACCTGCTCGTCCGGCGCTTCCCCGTTCAGCAGCGACGCCAGCGCCCCGGCAAGGTCCACCCCGATGTGACGCCCCAGATGATGGACCGGTACAGGACGCGGATTGCATTCGATCAGCAGGGGATCGCGTCCGTCCGACGGGATCATGAAGTCAAACGACAGGAACCCTGTGAATTCCAACGCCTCGACCATCTTGGCCGCCACACCTTCCAGATAGGCATCATGCTGCAGCTTCACGACCTTGCTGGGTCCGTGGCAGTACAACGGCTCCAGTTTCACCCCGGAAAAGCCGCCGACAAGGCGTCCGCGCCAGGCCAGCGCGCAATACATGGCGCATGGGCCTTCGATCCCGCCCTGTACGTCAATCGGCGTGTCTGTCGGAAACCAATCACGGCCGAGCGCCTTGCGGACGCGTGCGCGCAGCATCGAGCGGCGTGGACGCGCCGCCTTGAACGCCGCCCGCAATGCAGCGGCGTCGTTGCACTTTGCCACGCCTTCGCCCGCCCAGCTGAAGGACTGCTTGAGATAGACCGGATACCCCAGACTCTCGCCCGCACGCACGGCATCATCGGCAGACTGGGCAGTGCGGCCGGGCGGCACGCATATGCCAAGCCCGCGCGCGAGGTCCATCGTGTCCGACTTGAGCAGGCTTGCGGCGAATTTCGTGGGATCGCCCAATGAATCCGCAATGATCGCCCGAACCTCGGGTCCGATCACGGCGCTGCAGCGTCCATTGGCGAAGGCTTGCAGCAAGATGACGGCCTGTTCGTCGCCCGGGATGATGAGCTTGACGGGGGACTGCTTGATGGCCCCGGCAAGCGCCTGCGCGATGTCGCGGATGTTGCGCGATTTCGGGAGCCGATGAAGCGTTTTCAGAAAGGCGCTTTGCGCGAGCAGATTGTCGGCCGGGCAAAGCGCAGCCACTTTGAGACCTGCCTCGTCAAACATCTTGGGCAGGCGGGCCGGACCGAAGCGGCCATCTTCGATAGCGAAAATAAGAATGTCCATGCGGGCACCTCGTTGAAGGGAGCGTGCAAATGACGCCTAACCGCTTACGCAGGGGTCGTGCCAAAACTCTTTTGTATTTTTTATCATATAGATAGATTCACAAGTCGTAGCGGTGACTTGCAAATTGGCACGGCAGCCATGGCCATAGTCGCAATTTGCAACGCCCTGCCGCGCGCACCGGCGCACATTGCAAATCGGCCCTGGCCTCTGGGCAAATCGGCCATGGCATCCGGCGCGCGGCAGCCCGGAAATGCGTCATTCTGCACGGCTGGCACGCTCTTTGAATATGGGTGGCAGTCCCCATTCGGAGTGTGTCCTTTGCTGTCCAGTCTGATCCGCCAAGCCGAGCATCGCGTCGGTCCCCACCTTGCGCAATTGGCGCGGGGGCTGTGCAGCTATGGCAGCGCCGAACTGGCCGCGCGGGCCGTCCGGCTCCTGACCACGGTGGTCATCGCCCGCCGCCTCGCCCCCGATATCGTCGGCGAGGCGGCGCTCGCGCTTACCGTGTTCGAACTCGTCCGTGTGCTTGAGCGGATTGGCACCGGGCAGCAGATCGTGCGGGCCCGCCCCGATGAACTGGCCGCGACATGCAACTCGGTGCGGCGTTTCTACATCGGCTGGACAAGCCTGCTCATGATCGTGCAGCTGCTGGTCGCGGCTGTACTCGGCCTGGTCTTTGGCCGACCGGTCGCGGCTGAAATGCTGGCGGCCCTCACGCTGGTCTATCCGTTCATGGCGGGCGGCCACGTGCAGTTTTTCCTGGCGATGCGAGCGGGTGGTGCGGCCCGGCTGGCCCGGATCGGTGCCAGCCAGTCCATCGCCGACCAGATCCTCACCGCAGCGCTGCTCATCGCGTGGCCCAGCCCGTGGTCCGTGGTGTTGCCCAAGCTGCTGACCGCGCCGATCTGGCTCGTTCTCGCCCGCCGCGCCGCGCCTTGGCAGCCTGATCGCGCTGCTGGCACTATTCCCGCCGCGACCGTGCTGCGCTTTGCCGGTCCGGTCATGCGGGCCGATGGCATGACCGCGCTGCGCACGCAGGGCGACAACCTGATCATCGCCGCCACGCTGGGCACTTCGGCACTGGGCACATACTATTTCGCCTTCAATGCCGGGGTTGGCATCATCAGCTCGCTGGTATCGGCTCTCGGCATGGTGGCCTTCCCGATGCTCTGCTCGGCCAAGGCCGGGGCTGCGCGGATGGCCGTGTTTCGCCGCATCGTGATCGGCGGCGGCGCGGTGTTCGTGCCGGTCGTGGCGCTGCAAGCGCTGGCCGCGCCGTTCTATGTGCCGCTCGTGTTCGGCGCGCACTGGGCTTTTGCTTCGCCGCTGATCGCCACGATGTGCCTGGCCGGCGTGCCCCTCCTGCTTTCGCAGCTGACCGGCTGCTGGCTGCGTGCCGAGGGCCGCGTGGGCACCGATGCCCTCACCAGCACCCTGACCTGCGCGCTGGCGCTCGGCGGGCTCTGGCTCGGTGCGACGCTTGGCGGACTGACGCTGGCCGTCATCGGCCTGATCGCAGGGCAAACGCTCGGGGCGCTGTTCAGCGCGGCGCGTGTGGTCCTGCCCGCCTTGGACATTCGCAAATTCAGCATCCTTCGTTCGGAGTTCTGCTCATGATCATGTCCGATTTCCCCGTCTTCCGATCAGAAGTCGCCCTTTCCAATGCCGCCCGTTCCAATGTCGATATCTCGGTGATCCGTCCCGAAGTCTCGGTCATCATTCCCGTCTACAACACCGCCGGAACCCTGCCCGCAACGATCCGGTCCGTGTGCGAGCAGACGTTCGGGGGCTTCGAGATCATCGCGATCGACGATGGCTCGACTGACAACAGCCTTGCAGTCCTGCTCGGCCTCGCGGCGGAGGATCCGCGCATTCGCGTGATCTCGCGGCGCAACGGCGGCGTTTCCTCGGCGCGCAACATGGGTGTCGAGATGGCCTCGGCCTCGCTGGTCGCATTCCTCGATGCCGACGATTTGTGGGCCCGTGACAAGCTGGCCAGCCACATCGCGCTGCACCGGGACGAGCCCGCGCTGGCCGCAAGCTATGCCCGTATCGCGTTCATCGCCGAAGATGCCGAGGGGCTGGACGGTGCCCGCACCGTTTCGAGCCTGAGCGCGCAACCCCCGCGCCTGTCCGATGTGCTGGGGGAAAACCCGGTGTGCACCGCCTCCAATCTGGTCGTGCGGCGCGACTGGTTCCTGCTCATGGGCGGGTTCGACGAACGCCTGACTTTTGCCGAGGATCAGGAATTTGTTGCCCGGCTGGTATCGCACGGCGGCAAAGTAGACGGGATCGACCGCGTTCTGACCGGCTACCGGTTCAGCCCCGACGGCCTCTCCATGGATCTGGCAAAGATGCATGCAGGCTGGCGCATTCTGGTCGATCGCTACATCGACGATGCCGCGATCCGGGCCTCGCTCGAAGCTCTCTACTACCGCTACCTCGCGCGCCGGGTGCTGCGTTCGGGCGGGCGCCCGGTTCGCGCGCTGCGCTATGTCTTGGCCGGCCTTCGCCTCGATGCACGCAGCTTTCTGGCCGAGCGTCGGCGCGGCTTGTCGACGGTTGCAGCGGCGCTGATTGCCCCACTCCTGACCGCGACGATGCGCCGCCGCATGTTTGCCTGAACACCTCATCTCCGACTCCCCCCATTGAAAGCCTGCCCCATGAACACGCCTTCCCGCAGCAGCGTTCCATTTCCCCGCGTCTCGGTCGTCATGCCTGTCTACAACGTGGAGGCCTACGTGGCCGAAGCGATCCGGTCGGTGCTGGCCCAGAGCTTCACCGACTTCGAGTTGATCATCGTCGATGACGGCGGGACGGACGCGTCGCTCGCCATCTGCCGGAGCTTTGACGACCCGCGCATTACGATCGTGTCGCAGCGCAATCGTGGTCTGGCGGGGGCGCGCAACACCGGCATCGCGGCGGCGCGCGGCGAATTTGTCGCCTTGCTCGATTCCGATGACCGCTGGCTGGCCGACAAGCTGATGCTGCAGGTCATCCACCTCGACAATGCCCCCTCCATCGGCGTCAGCTACGCACCTTCCCGGTTCATCGATACCGCCGGGCGGCCGATGCGCGTGGTTCAGCGGCCCAAACTTTGCGGCATCGCGGCCGAGGACATCTTTTGCCGCAACCCGGTTGGCAACGGATCCGCACCCGTTCTGCGCCGCACAGCGCTCGAAACAGTCGCCTTTCCGCATCCGGATGACCGGACGCGCACGTGCTGGTTCGATGAATCGCTGCGCCAGTCCGAAGATATCGAGATGTGGCTGCGGCTCTCGCTCGCGGGCGGGGTACGGTTTGAAGGGATCGCGCCGGTCCTGACCGAATACCGCATCGGCGGCGGCGGCCTTTCCGCGCACATCCTGCGGCAGTATGAGACTTGGCAAGGCGTGGTCGCGCGCATGGCCCGCTATGCCCCGGACTTCACCGCCCGCCATGTCGACCGGGCGCGTGCCTATCAGCTACGCTATCTCGCGCGCCGCGCCATCCAGCTGGGCGATGCCGGAATGGCCATGGCGCTGCTGCGCGCCGCCGCCGGCAGCAGCATCCGCCCGCTGCTGGAGGAGCCAGTGAAGTCGCTCACCACGCTCGCCGTCGCCATGGCGGGGCGACTGATCGGACCGGACCGGTTTGCCCGCATCGCCGGGCGCGCGGCGGGTGGAAAGCTGGTCGCGTGAACCCCAGCGGTCCTCTCCAGCCGCGCCTGCGCGTGGTCAATCTGCTCGACGATTGTTCGCTGGGCGGAGTCACGCGCGCGCTCGGGGTGTTCGAGTCCGCGCCGTTGAAGCGGATTGCAGACGCGTCGACCACTGTCCTGCCGCCTGCGACGACCGCCGCGCCGCACCTCGCGGCGGACGTGATCATCACCCATTTCCCGCCGAACTGGCGGCGGCTGGCGCTTCTCGCCGGGCTGCGGCTGCGCCATCGCAGGGCCCGGCTCATCCACGTCGAGCATAGCTATACCGCCGCGTGGGAAGCGATCCATGTGCCGAGCAAGCCCCGGTTCCGGGCCATGCTGTGGCTGGCCATGCGGCTCGTCGACCGGGTTGTCTGCGTTTCGCACGCGCAGTCCCGGTGGTTGCAGGACGCCGCGCGGATCGACGCTGGGAAGATCATGGTGATCCATCCTTATGCGGAAAATCCGCGGCTGGCCGAGCTGCCTGTCCCCGTACCCGGCCCGCGCCTGCGGATCGGGGCCTATGGCCGGTTTTGCGAGCAGAAGGGTTTTGACATCCTGATCCGCGCCTTCCGCAACGGCTGGTTTCCAGATTGCGATCTCGTGCTCGGCGGGTTTGGCGAAGACGACGCCAAGCTGCGGGCCCTGGCGGCTGATGCACCAGACATTCAATTCGCCGGCAAGGTGCACGACGTGGCCTCGTTCCTCCAGACCTGCGATGTCGTGGCGGTGCCCTCGCGCTGGGAAGCCTACGGGATGGTCGCCAACGAAGCCCGCGAAGCGGGGCGGCCGATCCTGGTGGCACCGGTCGACGGGCTGCCGGAACAAGCAGACGGTGCCGGTTTCATGGCCGACTTCAGCGATCCTGAATCGATCAGGGAGGCCCTTTGCGCGCTCCGGTCGGCAGGTGTGCAGGCCGCCGCGGAAAGCGCCCGCGCGACAATCCGCAATTGCCGCGCTATCCGTCAGGCACAATGGGCAGCGCTCCTTCAGGCCGAAGTCGCCGCCTGACCGGCACATCAGAACAGACTACGTGCGAACCGGCGCGCGATGTTTAGCCCAGCACCTTCATGCACGCGACGCCGCGCGCCATCAGCCGGCTGCAGATCGCGTGGGCATCCTGCCCCGATGCCCGGAGGCGGAAGACCTGCACCGCGCGGACCGTTGCCGGGATGATCGCGGGGCTCAAGGCCTGCAGTTCCGGCTCGGCCTGCGAGAGCTGCTGCCAGAGAAAATCCGCCCCCCGCGAATTCGCGGCGGCTGCGAGCTGGATCGTTTCGACATGCTCGGCCAATGCCGGTGCAGATATGGCGGACGCAGGCAGGGCAGACGCAAGCAGGGCAGGCGCAAGCAGGGCAGGCGCGGGCTTTGGCGTCTGCAAGGCAGCCTGCCGCACCGGCGCGCCCGGCCAAGGGGCCCCGCTGACTGTCCCGAGCGCCTGCTCGGCATATTGCAACGGCTGCCGGACAATCAGCACCGAGGTGGAGGCCGGATTGGTCAGCGCGTAGAGCCTGCGTGCAAAGTCCCATGGCAGGCGGATGCAACCGTGCGAGGCCGGATAGCCGGTCACGTGCCCGGCATGGAGCGCCACGCCGCCCCAGGTAAGGCGCTGCATGTAGGGCATCGGCGCACCGTAATAGGTCGTGGAGCGGTGATGGACCTGCTTCTGCAGGATCGGGAACACCCCCGCCGGAGTGCCATGCCCGGAGCGGCCGGTCGAGACGCTGGTCGAACCCCATTCGCTGCCATCCTTGAACACGAACAGCTTCTGCGAAGGGATGCTCACAACGATAAGCACGCCGCGCTTCAGCGCTTCGCCGGGTGCGGGCGGCGGCGGAGGCGCATCAGCCTTAGCAGAAGCGGGGGCGGGGGCAGCATCGGGCCCGCACTGAGCCTGCTCAGTTGCAGCGGGCTTTGCCTGCCCGACGATCTGGTTCACCGGCCGGGCCGCCGACTTTTCGACGAAAGGTGAATACGCGACAAAACCGAATCCGAACGCGAGCAGCAAAACGCTGATCGAAAAGGGAAGTGTGCCAATCGCCCGGAACATGACTGCTATGGTTAAAGGATCGTTACTCCGCGCGACACAACTATTTTGCTTGGCGCAAAGCGGTCTGGACCGGCCCGCCGCAATGCGGCAAGTCCGGGGTCTTGCCTGACGGCTTCGTCGGGCCGCTGCATCGTACTGGAGTGCTGCCTTGCCGCCAAAGCGGAAACCGCACGAGCAACCAGGCCTGCCCGGGCTTGCGCACCGCTATGCGCTCCCGGCATTCCTGCTGGCGCTGGGCCCTGCGGCCTGCGCGCCCTACGCCCCGCTGCCGCTCGCCCCCACTCTCCCCGAAGCGGCACCGGCCGATCTCGCGCTGTTGCAGCGTGAAGCCGCCGCGATCCAGCGGCCGTGGCTGCGGCCGGTGACCATCGATCTGGCCGCGCCGCTCACCGGCGATGCGATCGCGGTGATCGCGGTGATCGGCAATCCCGATCTCAAGGCCCTGCGCGCCCAGACCGGTGTGGCCGAGGCGCAGGCGCTGGCCGCAGGGCTGCTGCCCGATCCCACGTTCAGCATCGGCGCGGACAAAGTGATTTCCGGGCCCGACCCGTTCGTCAATATCGCAGGCGCGCTCGGGCTCGATCTCAATGCGCTGCGCACGCGCGGCGCGGTCCGTGCAGGCGCGCGCGCCAGTGCCGCACAGGCCCGGCTCGATCTGGCGTGGAGCGAGTGGCAGACCGCGTGCCTCGCCCGCCAGCAAGCACTGCGCGTCCTCGCGCTGACGGGGCAGATTGGCCTACTCGAAGCCTCCACCGCCAGCGCGCAGAGCCTGCTGAGTCGCACGGAGCGCGCAGCCATGCGGGGCGATCTCGCGGCGAACCAACTCCAGTCCGCCCGCGCGGCCGCCTTCGATGCTGAAGGACGGCTGCGCACCGCACGCGGCGATCTGGAGACCGCGCGGGCTACGCTTAGCCGCCTGCTTGGCCTGCCGCCGACGCAGATGCTCAGCCTCGCGCCCGAAGCAACAGGCAGCACCCCGCTGCCTGACAGCGCCGCGTTGTTTGCGCAGGCCACAGCGAGCCGCGCCGATCTGGCCGCGCTGCGCGCTGGCTATGATGCCGAGGAGGCCGCCGTCCGCAAGGCGGTGCTTGATCAGTTTCCGGCGCCGGGGCTGACGCTCAACGGCAGCCGCGACACCGCTGGCAACCACACGCTCGGCCCTGCGCTCGATATCACCTTGCCGCTGTGGAACCGCGGGCGCGGCGGGATCGCGGTGGAGCGCGCGACGCGAGAGGCCTTGCGCGCGGAATACACGGCGCGCTTGCAGCAAACCCGCGCCGATATCGCCGATGCGCTGACCGGGCTCGCGCTCGCCCGCACCGAACGCGCGAAGATCCGAGAGGCATTGCCGGGGCTGGAACGCTATGCCGAATCGGCGCAGCAAGCGGCGGAACGGGGCGATCTTTCGCTTGCCAGCGCGGAGGCCGCCGCGCAGGCGCTGCGCGACCGGGAGTATCAGGATGCCCGGGCCGAGCAGGACGAAGGGGAACGCATGATCGCGCTTGAACTCTTGACCGGCCGCCTGCGCGAGACGTGGCAGTGAGGGCTGCCCTGACCTGCCTCATGGTGCTGGCGCTGGCCGGATGCTCCGCTGCGCCCGTCGGCGACGAGGCAGAGCCCGCACCGGTCGCGCTGGTCAAAGTCGCGCGCGCCGAGGCAGGCTCCGTCGGCGAGAGCGTGACGCTCTACGGCACCGTGGAAACGGGCGGCGCGGGCAGCGCGGCGCTCTCTGCACAGGTCGAGGCCAGCCTTGCCCAGATCCTTGCGCCTGCCGGAACCCCCGTTGCCGTAGGCACACCCGTCGCGCGGCTGACACCCAGCCCGCAGGCGCGGCTCGATCTCGCCAAGGCGGCCACGGATGCCCACGCTGCGACACTGGCCGCCGCCCGCGCCGAGCGCCTCCGCCGCGACGGTCTGATCAGCGACGCGGAGGTCGAGACCGCACGCGCCGCCGCGAGCACGACCAGCGCCGCGCTCGCCAGCCTTTCGGCGCGCACCGGCCAGCTGATCTTGCGTGCGCCGGTGGCGGGTTTTGTCCAGACGGTCGCGGCGACACCCGGCGAGATTGTCCAGCCCGGCGCGACGATTGCCACGATTACCACGATTGCCCGCAACGGATCTGGCCGGGCCCGCTTCGGGGTCGATCCGGCGCTGGCGCGGCGCGTGGCCATCGGCGCGGGGCTGACCGTACGCACGGCGGGCGGCGAGCGCAGCTATGGCACGAGGGTCATCGCAGTCGATCCGGTG
>Ga0114964_10002903_pt1 | contig 11800 bp, 10 predicted proteins | sample C_131016_MF_Meta_FD_92638 | JGI IMG/M metagenome (GOLD analysis project Ga0114964, IMG submission 92638) | Freshwater microbial communities from Lake Croche, Canada to study carbon cycling - C_131016_MF_MetaG | ecosystem: Environmental > Aquatic > Freshwater > Lake | place: Lake Croche, Canada... | reverse complement strand
CCACTTGAATCGGTAAGAACTAAAAACAAAAAAGGGGGGTATTTTTTACCCCCCTTTTTTGGGAAAACTTTTCCAACTAATCTAAAACAACCTTCCACACCCTCCACTATATCATAAAATTAAAGAAATCACAAAGTAGTATGACGTAGTTGTATCGTGGAGGGTGTGGAAGGTTGAGAGTGGAAGGTTGTCCTCACCCTCCACCTTTTTTTTGGGGGATTTCCCAGAAAAGGGGGGGATTTTTTCCATCCCTTAATAGATGGAGTCTTATGCTGCGAAAGCATTTCCAGACAACTATACAGCAGAAGCAATAGCGGTATTGAAGGCGATGAGTATATCAAACCTCAAGAATTTCGTACTAGTCGGTTCTGCCTCGCTACGGTCGCAACAGTACGCTGGAGACTTTGATGGGATGGATTCAAGCAACGATAAGGGAATAGCCGAAAAATTGAAGGACATTGTGAAGAAAATAAGAGGTCTGAAAGACTGCTACATAAGCGAAACAAAGATTGGGGAGGTTCCCGAGTGGAACGTTTTTCGTCGTACAGCACGTCTAGAAGGTGATAGAATTCTAGATTTCAACATCACGGAAAGCAAGGGGGTCGTTGATAAACTCAAGGCCGCTAACGTCATAAACCCTAAGGAGGCTAGTGAAGCCAATGCCCTATTAGACAAGGCCACAGACCCCATCGGCTTTATAAACGCCAAGAAGGAGATTCGCTTCCACATCCTACGCTGGATGCCGATTGACATTCTAAACGGCTTCCTAGAGTACAGACACTCACGCTTTGAACTTAATGACGCAATTCAGAGCGGCGGTCTCATAAAGTATGACGCGATTTCCAACCAGTCGGATCGCTTCACGGAGTTCTCGGTTATATACAACATTTACAAGGGCAAGAAACTAATTACACAAGCACCCATCAATATCACAGAATCCCTTAAAGAAGATATACTCTTCTACGAACCCAAGAACCCCTTTAAATCCCTCAAGAGATTCTTCGCACTCGCTAAAGCCCAGAAGGCCCACGATAAGGCGGATGAATTGGTAGGCCTTTTGAATTCAGATTTGGGTCGCTTGTACCAGATTATCGGCGATCTTTCAACCCTCCAGAGGCTTCTAGAGATGAAAAAAGGGTCTGAGGCTGATATAAGACAGCAGATAGACGATATGCGGTCGCGTCTAGGGAATTTATACGAGATGAAGGACTTCTTGAAAGAAGAGCATTCTATAATAGGTACTATCATCGCCATAACAAAATCTCCGATTTCAACGATGGCCGGTAAATTAGAGAAGTTAATTGAGGCTCTCAAGGTAATCTTGAATAAGGCTACCGTGAAAGAAGTCAAACATATAGAGAAAAATGTCTAAAATCGTCTTGTAAGCAAGTGTTGTTTTTTGAGGTAAAAATCCCAAAAATACGGGGGTTTCATAACAGTCTTTAAGAATCTTAAAATCTTTTCTCCGCCCTAGGTATATGCCGTCTATTTCCTTCCAACAAGGCAAGGGAGCCAGACCCATCGCACTCGTAAAAGGTGGCGACGAAGACACTAAATTGCTTTATTTACACGAAAACGATGTCAAGGAGTCAAAGAAGGGGGCTTCTATATCATCTACGGACTACGCTACGGAACTTAGAGGCGTGAAGCCGACCGAGAGGCCGAAGTTATTGGCGAGACTAGAGGAGGCTCGTGATAAGGGCTTGGAGCCAGAACAACTCATCGGCGAGACGGCCATTGGTAAGCAGTTGTACGAGCGGATTATATCAGACAGCGTCACGTCTAAGGACATTAATCTAGAATCTGGTGCCTTTGAGTTGCTCCCAACCCCAGACCCGAAGAAGCGTGAAGTGTGGTACATCGCGGGGGCTTCCGGTTCTGGTAAGTCATACATCGCCAAGGGTCTCGGCGAGTACTACCAGCGGCTCTTTCCAGACCGTAGTGTGTATTTAGTCAGTAAATTGACGGAAGACGCTGGAACACTAGACAAAATGAAGCCCAAGCCCAAGCGGATCAGCATCCAGTCCCTTATTGACGACTTCCCACAACTAGATGAATTTAAGAACTGTATGGTTATTTTTGATGACTACGACACATTCACTGGCCCGGCCGAGAAAGTCGTCCATAAGTTAATAGATGACTTGGCTACTATGGGTCGCCACACTAATACTACTATGCTCTGCTTGTCGCACTACCTTACAAACTACAAGAAGACCCGCCTCCTTCTCAACGAGGCGACCCACATCGTCGTCTATCCGATGGCTACCTCCTATCACGCCCTCTCCTACTTGCTAAAGACTCATATTGGTATGTCAAAGGATGACATCCGAGACCTCAAGAAGATGGGACGATGGGTGATGATTTACAAGTCTTATCCCCAGTATATGATTTCTTCAACGAACGCTCGTCTCCTAATCCGAGACTAGGGTACGGCCTCAAAGGCTTTGAGAATTTTGGCCGTGAAATTGTCCGCCCCTTCACCAGCACCGAAAGTCCTTATAATTTCAGAAAGTAGATCATTAGACAGAAGGTTCTTGGGGAGGCATTCGCCGCGTACGGTGTTTTCCATATAATCATTTAGCCAATTGGTCTCCGCTGTTCCTATAATTCTCTTGGATGGCTTTAATAATTTCTTGGCTATTGCTAGAGATATTCTAGGCTTCTCCTTCTTTATCTTCTCCGAAGTAGGCTCTTTCTTCACCTTGTGGTCTTTGGCTAACGGGCTACCCGTATTCATTCCTATAATATATGTCTATATTATAGAAATGGCGACAATCCCCGCGACCCCCCTCCGTTTTGCTGGAATTTGGAACAACACTCGTACTTACAATTATGCGGATTTAGTTGAAAGTCCTATCAATAACATTGCGTATGCTGTAGGAAATGCGACAAAGTCTTCCGTCACTGGGGGATCAGACCCGAGCGTCCAGCCTTCCGCGAACTGGGTACTAATTCCAGACGCTGGTGGTGGTGGCGGCGGCGTGACTCAAATTACGGCTGGAACGAATGTGTCAATTAGTCCCGTTGGTGGAACTGGAAACGTGACGGTAAATGCCTCAGTCCCAGCCCCTCCAACCCCTACAGCAATCACTGGGTTCGGAGCGACTGTGGAATGCGTCACTAGTGGTTATATTAATGCCACAGCCCCAAACACAGTCACCATCCGATCTACTGGCGATGAATTACATCTTGAGGGTCAAAATATTCAGTTAGGCCTTAGTGGTTCTTCTACGGATATTGTTGCTAATGGGACGATATTTACTAATAACATTGAAAACAGAACTACAGCCCTTACTATAGCAGCAAGTGCTGCTAATGGGATAAATTTAACACCATCATCTGGTCTTGTATCAATCAACAGTGCTGGGACTGGAACGGTAGGTCTCAATCTTGGAAGCAGTACTGGAACAGCGGGGCAAGTCGTGTCGGCCGTTGGCGACGGCACACTTGCTTGGGCTACCCTTCCAGCCTCTTTCACACCCTTCCTTGACGCACAGCAACTCTATGTCTCACCAAACGGCAATGACACGACTGGTACTGGCTCACAGCAGAAGCCTTTTTTGACAATTGGTAAGGCTCTAACAGTCAGAGCCACAATATCAACAGCCATTGAAGTTTCTATCATACTAGCATCTGGAACTTATACAGAAGCCGTCGGAATCAATCAGAACACTTACCTCGTGGGAGTTCAGACTGGAGAAGCCAGACAGCCTTGTAATATAGTCGGTTCAATTTTAATGACTGGAAATGCTGGAACTACACAAGGTATTAGTGGCCTAGAGATAACTGGATTCGTTCAAGCGAGTGGAGTTAGTAGCACCAATGTTCTATTCGCTTGTAATATAACTTATGGTCTTGCCTCAACAATTCAGATTCAGTCTGGATCTGCTTTTATCACAGAATGCCGCATCGCAAATACGGGTAATTTCACGACTGTGCTAAACACTGCTGGAAATACTACGATAAGAGATTCATTTATCACGACATCTAGTATTGGAAGCCCTTTATCTTCAGCATTCCCAATAACTGTAAGACAGTGTATAATTCAATCCACGAGTGCTTCCACAAGTCCCGCTACACTTATGAGATTATTTAATACAACATCAATTGCTGTAGAAGTAAGTCTATGTCGGCTAGAATACACGTCGGCAGCGACAGATGTAGGAACGAATAAGTGCTGTATTCAGTTTAGTGGAAGTGCTGGGACGGTGACGGCTTCTGTTTCTCAGAGTGTCCTACTCTGTCAAGGTGCTGTCACTGGAACACCTCTTATTCAGTGTATCCAGAAGACTGGTGCTGGTGCTGTAAATCTATCTTATGGTGGGCTACTCGCTGGTGCTACGGCTAACAACATCGCTCCAGCCATCACGAAGACCGCCCTTACTCCAGTTCCTTAATCAGAATTCAATCCTTCTAATCTCTACCCTTGGTCTTGGTGATACAACCGTGACTTCTTCTCTATATATTTCAATTTTATCCAATCCGTTGGCTATAATGGGCTTAGCCGTTGTGTTCTCTTTGAACTCGGCCTTATACATCTTAATCACACTATCTGGAATGTCTGGGGCCACCTCCGAAATTCTTGCTAGTTTATCACGTACATCGGCCAGAAGTTTGGATGGATCTATTCGCTGCTCTGGAACTAGGGCTAGTTCAATTTCTATATTTTTATAGATTTTAAGGTACAGTTGCGACACGACGCGATGACCTTCAGCACGTGCTGAGAAGCGATAATAGGATAAAAGGGTACTTAGAATTCCGGTAAAAATGCTTATGGCTCCAAGAGCAAGGGGCGGAACCGTCCCATTTGTAGCACTCAGAAACCCCGTCACGGTCTGAAGGATGATGGAGGGGATGTTGATGTAATCATTACGACGCTGTGCTTCCCTTGCCGCCTTGTTGTGTAGCCAGAATAGACTCTGAGCCTCCTCACCCTCCTTGGCTAATATACCCTCAAGGCCAACCGACCATTCTTTGACTTCTGGGGCTGACATTTACTATACTCTAGAATAGATATAATGGAGGCTGGAGCAGAAGCAAAGGCCGAAGCCTATGCCCTTAGTGATACAGATATAAAAAGACTGCTGGGCGGAAACATCAAAATTACGACGTACTCTGACCTAGAGAAAGTGCGTCATATCAACGAATTATTTGACGGTATGGGTAGAGCAATTCTATTTTTTCCACAGAATAACGAGCAGTCCGGTCATTGGTGCTGTATGATTAAGAAGGGTCGCGAAATTGAGTTTTTTGACCCATACGGAGAGGAGCCAGACGACCAGAAGAGCGGCATACCGAAGCAGAAGTTGGAGCAAATGAATATGAATAAGCCCTTATTATCTAACTTACTAGAAAATTCTGGTTATAGAATCATATTCAACAAGGTACAACTACAGAAGTTGAGCGATGACACTCAGACGTGTGGCCGCCATTGCGTGACCCGTCTTCTTTACGCGTCTTACCCTATCAAGAGGTACAGAGACATCATCGCTAAGTCTGGCCTTACGGCCGACGAGTTCGTGGTGGATAAAACGATAGATAATTTGGGGAAGTAAATATTGTCTCTATAATATAGAAATGAGTTACTCGTATAGGAGCGTAATTGATGGCGGTGCCGACTCTGATTACATTTATTACTCAGCGTCTATCGTCGCAGCACAACAGACCGACAGCCTCCAGATCGGCGACCCCCCAATCCTACGATTTAACGAGACACGTGATGCCCCGATTATAAGAGACGCTAGTCTTTATGATTTTTCTATTATCCGGTTCTCTATGAACGGGCCTAACAAGAACCTTCCGCTCTTCATTCCGCTCATTCAGACCAACAATTTTTACGCCCCCATCCAGCAGAACCCTAATTTAACCATCTACACGGTCTCAATTCCCTACCAGAGAGAATGGTACTACACGAACGTGGCTGGAGGGGTTTCTAGTAAGGTCTTCACAATTACGAATCCATCCACGCCCGTCATTTACAAGCCCGAGACGGTCAATTCACAGTCAGCACCGGTTCCAATCGCTCCAGCAACTGGCTTCGCTAAACAGAACCTTTCGTCCAGATACTACTGGGTTTATACCTATAAGCACTGGGCCGATCTAGTCAATAATACCTTCATAGAGGCTATGTACCAGACTTGGTTTGAATTTAAGAGACAGTGGAATGATGACCCAGATATTAATGAGACAGCAAGTCCCTTCCCCTACTCTTCCTTCGCTAGTTTCGTAGCGGACCACGACATCCCCTTCCTCAAGTACAACGAGGAATCTAAACTCTTTGAGATATACGGCGACACAAGAGCCTTTAACATAAGCGGTCAGTTAGATAACATAGAAACCAGACTTGGTCCCCAGAATGGAGTTCAGTTAGGCATCCCATTCTTCGTGCCTCCTACGGCTCCGACAGCCCCAACGGCGGCCGTCGCGAAGTCGGCACCTTACCTCCGACTCTTTATGAATTCAAATCTCTTCGGCCTCCTTACGAACTTTAACAACACCTTCTTTGGGGCAACGAAGAACACGGTCCTACAGTGGCCTCTTGGAGCCGTCCCGATCGCCAGTGGCTCCGCCAACATCGGCCCCTTTGACTATACGACCGAGATTCTATTCAAGAACCAGCAATACACCAACATCCTTAACAACAACCCCACCCTCCAGAATGTCGCTTCATCTCCTCCTCCTTCCTACAATCCCCTTTTCTTCATCCCGACAGCCAAGCAAAATCTCTACTGGATTTCTAAACAAGACTACAATTCCACAAATTCTCTATGGTCTCCTTGCTCTGGTATAGTCTTCACCAGCACAATGATTCCAGTGAAGAACGAGTACGTTGGGAGGGTTGTAACACTCGGCCAGAACAATGTGTCCGACTCTACTGGCTCCGCCGCCGCTTTCCAGCCCATCGTCTCAGACTTCGTGGTGGATCAACAGACCGAGAAGGCTGAGGGATGGCGTGATTTCGTTCTATACGAGCCTACAGCCGAATACAAAATGTCATCGCTTACGGCATCCCACGAGGAAATCCGTACTATTGACATCCAAGTCTTCTGGCGGTACAGACTCACGGGCGAACTCATCCCACTCACCCTTTTTAACTGCTCCGATGTGACCGTCAAAATGATGTTCCGAAAGATAGGTATTTAATTTATGACCCCCAATAAAAAAGCGTTTTGATATTTTCACAACGCTTTTTTTGTTCCCCTATAATATAAGAAATGAGTGCTGACATTGAGAAGTTAGCCGTTTTTGACGACCGCATCGTTCAGACACGCCCCCGCTACGCTGTTGAGAAGGGTGCCTTGAGTTTGACGAACTCACCCTTCCAAGCCATCTCCCAGACGGCTTCACAGCACACGTATAACTTATACGTTCCCTCAGAAAACGTCTATGTTTCACGCGACCTTGAGTGGTCTTCCACGGTCTTCCTTGAACTCAAGGTTCGTCTAATTGACGACGCAGCGGGTCAGTACCCCATCGGCGAACCCCTCTTCCAGTACGGCGTAGATGGCTCACTCGCCGCCTTTCCCCTTAACGCCCTTTGTGCGACGATGACGGCGACCATCAACGACACGACGGTCACAATCAACTCCCAAGACGTTCTCAACGAGGTTCTCCGCCTTACGGACTACAAGGGCAACCGCCTTCAGCGTACTTGCCCCACGATGTTAGACAAGTACCAGCAGAACAAGGACTCTCTCAACGCCCAGAATGACCCCATCTCTGGCTACACGAATATGGCTCACGACTATGCCGAGCAGCCCAACGGTGCGTACTACAACGTATGCTACACGGATGCCGCTGGAAACGTACTCGCTGGAAACGGCACGTATGTATTCAACGGCCTCAACATCAATTACGTCAATGGTGTCCCAGTCTCAACGGCTCAGCCCAGTGGAAACGTTGATGGCCTCTACTCAGTTTTCCTCAAGTGGCGTTCAACGGAGAAACTCGTCCTCTCTCCCTTCATCTTCGCCGAGGAGCATTCCTCCGACACGGGTCTTTTCGGCATCAACAACATCCAGTTGGTGATGAATATGCGTGACCCCAACCGCGTCTTACGTCTCCGCAACAAGATCGTCGGCTCAACGCAGAAACTATACTACGGCGGCGGTGCGGACCCAGACACTTGGACTCCCCCAGTCTCCTATAACACGAACGTCGGTGCTGGTTCATTCCGCGACTCAGTCATCAACTGTCAGTTCCTCACGCCCTCCCTAGACATCCCCCTTCCTCCTAAGTCAGTCGTTCCCTATGTTGAGTTCCCTCGCTACATCACGGCTCCCCAGAACACGGTTCTAACTGCGTTCGGTACGGCTGGTTCAAAGGCTCAACTCCAGTCGCAGACAATCACGCTCCCCCAGATTCCCGACCTCATCATCATCTACGTCAAGGCTACGGCTGACCCCGCGAACTTCCAAGGCCCCGATGCTGACCGCTCACTAGACCCAACTCTTCCTCAGTTCGGCACGGCCTACCTCCCAATTGAGGTAAGCACGAATGGCGACCGCACGGTTCAGCCTCTCTCAATGAACTTTGACAACTTCTCTGGTCTCCTCTCATCACAGACGGCCGAGCAGTTATACCATATGTCAGTCAAGAACGGCCTTGAGATGGACTGGAACACGTGGTCTGGCTTCGGTCGCACCCAGATAAGTTCTACGGGCGGCCAAGTCTCCACGGTTGGCGGCTTCCTAGTACTCAAGCCATCTGTTGATCTCACGCTCCAGAGCGGACAAGCCCCTTCACTCGTCGGCAACTTCACGCTCCAGTTCAACGTCAAGGTTCAGAACACCTACCCCTTCTCAGTTCAGCCCCAGATTTACGTCATTACGGCGAACAGTGGGTTCTTTGAGTCAATCCGTGGCTCATCTCGCATCATCAAGGGCGTACTCTCAGAGCAAGACATCATCGCCGCTCCTCTTGCCCCCACCGGCACACGCCTCTCTCTTGCTCGTATGATTGGCGGTGCGGCGATGGGTCTCGCTAACCGCCTCGGTATGGTTAAGGGCCACAGCGGAATGAAGAAGGATGATAAGGAGGATATGGAGGGAAGCCGTCGCAACCAGAATATGGCTCCCCGTTCAAGCGGCCTTTCACGTCGCCTAATGTAATTCCGATTAGATAAAAAACGCACCAAATAAATTTGTGAAACGCAAATTTATTTGTTGCCCTATATTATAAATGTCCTTGGATCCATTGAAGAATCCCGTAGAGCGTCTAGCCGTACTTCCGACAACTATGTGTTGGCGTAAGAATACCACCACGAATCTCGCGGTTTGGAGTGCCGTGGTTCAGTACTATGTGAATGATGTTGTCCTTTCTCCAGTTGATGGGGGAGCCTATGTAATGAGTGGAAACGGAGACACCCTTGCGACTTCAGACGTTGTCGTTCGTGGTGGAAGTGACCCATCAGCCGACACGGATGGAAACTGGGTTGCTCTCTACCCCGACGGCGTTGGTGCGGCGAACTGGAACAGTGGGTCATCCCCTTTCACCCTCACACCAGCGGCGGCCAATGCTATCACGGTCGCGGGTGGTGCCTTACTTCGTGCCGCTGTCCCCGCTGGAGCGTCCGAGAAGTGGATGGTGACGCTTACAGCGACGGCCAACAAGACTGGAAACTTCGTCGCTGGTGATGCGGTTCAATTCACATTCACACCCACGGTCGCTGGTACGGCGGTCCCAGTTGCTGACGGCACGGTCGTCGGCATATCCTCTTGTGGTGTTTCAGCGACAGCCGTCGTCACGCTCCCAGCCACAAGCACTGGTGCGACAGTCGTCGCGAACTGGTATGGAACCCAGCCCACATCACTCACAAACCCCGTCATCACGTGGGTTCGCATCGCGTAAATTACTCCTCTATAATAAGAATGTCATCACTCGTTCAGAGTTTGGATACACCCTTTGAACGTTTGGCCGTTTTACCGACAACAATGAGTTGGCTGGGGACGTGGGTCGCTGGTACTCTATATTTTAAATTTAACGTGGTCGTATCACCGGCCGATAATGCCTTGTATATTCTAATAGGGGCCACAACCGTGGATGACAGCATAGACCCTTCTACGTCTGCCTTATGGGAAGAAGTAGTACCTACGACAACAACTGGGGTCACGTCTGTATCTGGTAGTGCTTACATCAATGTAGATAACACCGATCCGCAGAATCCAGTTGTAAGCAACACTGGCGTTCTAACACTAATAGCACAGAATGGTCTCCAAGCCAGAGGCACTGAGAAGAACCGCATTATTGTAAATACTGGGGTCTCCCAAATAGGAGAAGGCCTTGGAATCAAAGTGGCTGGGAATACTATCTCCAACACTGGACTCCAAGGACTCGCCGCGAGTACTGGAATTCTTATTCCAACGGGTCTAGGATTTGAACCGACTGTAATCAATAATGGAGTCGTGAGTCTAGTGGCTGGATTCGGAATGACTGTGTCTGATCTACCAACAGCAAGGGCGGGTTCTGCTCCTTTTGTGTCGTTAAACGGTCCTATAACTACCCGGTTCTTGAATGACACCGACCAGATTAGCGACACCGCTATTCCTTTTGATAACGTGGGACTCATTCCAGTACCAAATGGCTCCAATCCTAACAGCATCCTTTTCAAATACATAAATGGAACGCCGCCAGATGCTACTGGTGGATTTCTATTTGACTTCAATGGCTGGTGCTTTACTGTTGGACCCACTGGGTCTTTTGGTTTTCCCCAAACGGGCCACACCGCCCAATTTAGTTTCTTTGACAGCACGACACAAAAAACGTATTCTTCGCCGTTAGATGTAGTGCGTAGCACTATTTCAACAGCCACTCCTTTTTACATCAATATCCCTCCTATTTTCGTCCCTATTTCAGCACTAAAGGCAGAAGGTCTTACGAGAATTACTGATATCGTTGTATATAATGGTTACCCACCGAACGGTATATATAATTACACAATAGTATTACAGTCATCGGCTGGTACCTTCGCCACTTATTACCCGACTAATATATTCTAATAATATAACAGATGTCTGTCGCTCAGAGTTTGGATACACCATTTGAACGTCTAGCAGTCCTTCCGACTACGATGAACTGGAGAGGAGGGTGGAGTGTTAGCCAACAGTACTTTCAGAATGACGTTGTCGTATCACCAGTAAATTTTGCGACGTATATCCTAACGGTCACGTCTCAACTAGGAGGAACTGACCCTTCTCTCTCAGACCAATGGCTAGAACTATCGTCCCCTAACACTGCTGTTAATTCCGTGAGGGCTGGTGTAGGAATCTCAGTGACTGGTGGTACAAATCCAACAATCACAAACACGGGTGTTCTTACCGTCACCGCTGGACTAGGAGTCGTCAATACTGGCTCAGCAAACGCAGTAGTACTAGAGAATACTGGAGCCGTCCAATTACAAGCGGGTAATGGTATCTCTATTACTGGTTCCGCTCAATTTCCAACGATCACGAACATCGGTGTTAGAGCCGTCCAAAAAGGGGCTGGGATTAGTATTGACAATACGAATCCGAATATCCCTACTATTTCCAACGATGGGGTTCTAACAGTCAATCAAGGGGCTGGGGTGATCGTGGATAACACTGACCCACACAATCCTATCGTGTCGGCTGCTGTCGGCTCTGTAAATCAAATCATCCAAGGGGGAGGTCCGGGCGGTATTATCCAAATGGTCCCCACGACGTGTTCTGTTGGAGGCCAAGCAATCGTCATAGTCGTGCCGAATGGAATTCTAGCCTCTTATCTAGCAACTGGTCCTCCTTCAGCCACTGGGGTCTTCTTACTCAATTTCACCGGCTTCAAT
>Ga0114964_10002901_pt1 | contig 11806 bp, 12 predicted proteins | sample C_131016_MF_Meta_FD_92638 | JGI IMG/M metagenome (GOLD analysis project Ga0114964, IMG submission 92638) | Freshwater microbial communities from Lake Croche, Canada to study carbon cycling - C_131016_MF_MetaG | ecosystem: Environmental > Aquatic > Freshwater > Lake | place: Lake Croche, Canada... | reverse complement strand
GGTCTTGTTGCTGCAGCGTCTATTGGCAGGGGTTGCCAGTGCTTCGGTATTTGTGACGGGCGGCTTGCTGGCTGCGCGCCTGGGTAGCCACGATCCGCAGCGGGCTGGATGGCTGTTGGGTGTGTACTACGGCGGCACCGGTGTGGGTATCAGTGTTTCGGCCGTCTTGGTGCCTTGGGCTTTGGCGTTTTTTGTAGCGCAGCCGCATGGCTGGCGCTATGCCTGGTGGCTAATGGCTTTGGTTTGTTTGCTGGGCAGCCTGGTATTGCGCTGGCCGGCTAGGCAGCTCGACCAAGGTCCCGCGGGGCAGCAGGCTGCGCGCACGCGCGTGGCTTTGCGCCCTTTGTCCTTTGGTCTGGCCGCTTATGGGATGTTTGGTGCGGGCTATATCGGCTACATGACATTTGTGGTGGCCTTGTTGCGCGCCCAGGGCAATAGCACGCAAGCTATCTCGGTGTTTTATGGCGTGCTGGGCCTGTCGGTGATGGCATCCTCGCGCGTTTGGGCGCGTTTGCTGGACCGCGAGACAGGCGGACGCGCCATGGCCTTGCTCAATGGCTTGTTGGGTATGGCCACGCTCCTGCCCGCAGTGTCTGACAACTTCACCGTCTTGATGTTTTCGGGCATCGTGTTCGGCGGTGTGTTTTTGTCGATTGTGGCTGCGAGCACCGCACTGGTGCGGCATAACCTGCCGCCCCACCAGTGGGCTAGCGGCATCAGCGCGTTTACGGTGGTGTTTGCCGCCGGTCAGATTGCCGGCCCGACCATGGTGGGTTGGATTGCCGATGGCGAAGGCGGCCTGGAGCGCGGCCTTCTGGTATCGGCGCTGGCCTTGTGGCTGGGGGCGCTTTTGGCTTGGTGGCAAAAGCCTTTAGCAGCGCCTTAGAGCAGGGCAGTGCTTTGTCTTTCCTAAGCTCAGGTCCGAAAGCTGCTGTCCATCCGGTCGAGTTTGCGTAGCATAGCTGGCCAGGCGAAGGCGCCGCCGATGCCATTGCTTTGGGTGCGCATGGCATGCCCGACGCCGTCGATGATGCGCGGGTCCACCTGGGTGAGTTCGCCACCGGCTTGCGCACTGATCTGGATCTGGCAGGTGGACTCAAAGTTGTACATCAGCAAGAAAGCTTCCGGGATGGAGCTGCCCACGGTGAGCAGGCCATGGTTGCGCAGCATGAGGTGGTTGGCGCTACCCAGGTCGGCTTGCAAGCGCGGTTTTTCTTCGTCGCGCAGGGCCACGCCCTCATAGCTGTGGTAGCCCAGCGAGGCCAGCACAAAGGTCGATTGCTGGCTGATGGGTAGCACGCCACAGGCCTGGGCGCTGACCGCCACGCCAGCGCGGGTGTGGGTATGCAGCACGCAAGCAGCGTCCTCGCGCACCGCATGCACGGCGCTGTGGATCACAAAGCCAGCGGGGTTGACGGGAAAGGGCGAGTCCATCAATTTATTGCACTGCTGGTCCACTTTGATCAGGCTGCTGGCGGTAATTTCTTCAAACAGCAAGCCGTAGGGGTTGATCAAAAAATGGTGCTCGTCGCCGGGCATGCGTGCGCTGATGTGGGTGAAGATGAGGTCGCTCCAGCCATAGGCGGCGGCTAAGCGGTAGCAGGCGGCGAGGTCAACGCGCAGCTGCCATTCTTGCGCGCTGACCTGGTCTTTGACCGAGGGGATGTGCATGCGAAAACTCCTGTGGGTGTGCGCTTCACTCTAACCCATAGGCCAGGCCAAGCTAGGCGCGGAAATGACCGCGACATCACGTGCGCGACAGCGCCGCCTAAAATGCAGTCCCCCCTTGATTTGGACTGCGCGCCATGCTGTATCCCCAACACTTTGATGTGATCGTTGTCGGCGGTGGCCATGCCGGCACCGAAGCGGCGCTGGCGTCTGCGCGCATGGGCTGCAGCACACTGTTGCTAACGCACAACATCGAGACCCTGGGGCAGATGAGTTGCAACCCGTCCATTGGTGGCATCGGCAAAGGGCATCTGGTCAAAGAAGTCGATGCTTTGGGTGGCGCGATGGCTTTGGCTACCGACGAGAGTGGCATCCAGTTTCGCATTCTTAATTCCAGCAAAGGCCCTGCGGTACGCGCCACCCGCGCCCAGGCCGACCGGGTTTTGTACAAAGCAGCGATACGCCGTGTGCTGGAGAACCAGCCTAATTTGTCACTGTTCCAGCAAGCGGTGGATGACCTCCTGGTAGAGGGCGACCGCGTGGTGGGAGCGGTTACGCAAATAGGAATTGTTTTTAAAGCAACTACGGTCATCCTGACGGCGGGTACATTTTTGGACGGCAAGATCCACGTTGGCATGAACCACTACGGCGCCGGCCGCGCCGGAGACCCACCAGCGGCGCGCCTAAGCGCTCGCCTTAAAGAGTTGAAATTGGCACAAGGCCGGCTCAAGACCGGTACGCCGCCGCGCCTGGACGGGCGCACGATTGATTTTTCCCGTTGCCTGGAGCAGCCGGGCGATGGCATGCCTGGCGGCATGGGCGCGCAGCTGCCGGTGTTTAGCTTTATGGGTAGGGCAGAGCAGCACCCGCGGCAAGTGCCGTGCTGGATTACGCATACCAATGCCCGCACCCACGAGATCATCCGCAGCGGTTTTGACCGCAGCCCGATGTTCACCGGCACGATCGAGGGCGTGGGCCCGCGCTATTGCCCTAGCGTGGAAGACAAGGTCAACCGCTTTGCAGATAAAGAAAGCCACCAGATATTTCTGGAGCCCGAGGGCCTGGACACCCATGAGTATTACCCCAACGGCATCTCTACCAGCCTTCCTTTCGATATTCAGTACGACTTGGTGCGCAGCATGGCGGGGCTGGAGAAGGCGCATATTTTGCGACCCGGCTATGCCATCGAGTACGACTACTTTGACCCGCGTGAGCTGAAAAGCAGTTTCGAGACGCGAGCGATCCGGGGCCTGTTTTTTGCCGGACAAATTAACGGCACCACGGGCTACGAAGAAGCAGCGGCCCAGGGCTTGTTCGCCGGCATCAACGCCGCATTGCAAGCCGGTGCCCGCACTGCTTATGCCGGCGAGAGCTGGCTTCCCGCGCGTGACCAGGCCTATATCGGCGTGCTGGTGGATGACCTGATTACCAAGGGCGTGACCGAGCCTTACCGCATGTTTACCAGCCGCGCCGAGTTCCGCTTGCAGCTGCGCGAAGACAATGCCGACACCCGATTGACCACGGTAGGCCGCCAACTTGGCCTGGTGGACGATGCCCGGTGGGAGGCTTTCAGCCGTAAGCAAGAAGCGGTTTCACGTGAAACCGAACGCCTGCGCAGCCTGTGGGTCAGCCCCAAAAACCTGGCCGCGCCCGAGGCCGAGCGTGTTTTGGGCAAGGCCCTCGAGCATGAATACAGCTTGGCCGATCTCTTGCGCCGCCCGGAGGTGGGCTACGCGGATCTGATGTCTATGGCCGATGGGCGCTTTGCCAACCCGGATTTATCGGTGGCAGCAGGGCAGGGCGATGGACTGGTGGCGGCCCCGGCGCAGGATGTGTTTGTGCAAAGCGTCGTCGAGCAGGTGGAAATTGCCATCAAGTACGCTGGCTATATCGACCGGCAAAAAGAAGACGTGGGCCGCGCCGCGCACTATGAAAACCTGCGCCTACCCGAGACTTTGGACTATATGCAGGTATCGGCGCTGAGCATCGAGGCGCGCCAGCGTCTGAACAAGCAGCGCCCCGAGACGCTTGGCCAGGCCTCGCGCATGTCCGGTATCACGCCGGCGACGATCTCACTTTTGCTTATTCACCTGAAAAAAGGCAACTTCCGCGAGTTTGCCGCCAAGCCGCCGCAGCCTGCGACCGAGGCCGCGCAGTGAGCATCAGCCTGGCGGCGGGCTTGGATGCGGGGCTCGATGCGCTGGCTTTAGACCTTAAGCCAGCCCAGCGCCAAGCCCTGCTGGACTACCTGGCGCTGCTGCAGAAATGGAACCAGGTCTATAACCTGACGGCGGTGCGCGACCCGCAAGCCATGCTTAGCCACCATCTTTTGGACTGCCTGGCCGTGGTTGCGCCGCTGCGTGCGCAACTTGCAAGCCTGGCTTCGCCGGGCCCGATACGCTTGCTAGACGTGGGCTCGGGCGCCGGTTTGCCCGGCCTGGTGCTGGCAATTTGCCTGCCGCAATTGCAGGTGGATTGCGTAGACACGGTCGCCAAGAAATCCAGCTTTATCCAACAAGCGGCCCTCAGTCTGGGCCTTGCCAACTTGCGCGGCCTGCATGCGCGGGTGGAAAGTTTGGGCCCTGCGTATCAGGTGGTCAGCGCCCGCGCCTTCTCGTCTTTGCCCGACCTGGTGGCCGGGTCCGATAAAGCTTTGTTGCCCGGCGGCTTCTGGATAGCCATGAAAGGCAAGACCCCGAATGAAGAAATTCAGGCGCTGCCCTCGCAGGTGCAGGTGTTTCACGTGGAACCTTTACAGGTGCCGGGGCTGGACGCCCAGCGCTGTGTTGTATGGATGCGCCGTCTAAGCGAATAAGTCAGGCCGATACGGGCGCCGAATCGGTCACATAGAAAGGCCCTGTTTCACGTGAAACAAGCGATCACGTAAACTCACCCCCTTGTTTCCTTAAGGTTTGCGATGCTTGGCGTCACCGATTACGGTACTTTTGTAGCTGCCGTCCTGATTTTTCTTCTGATTCCCGGGCCGGGCAATTTGGCGCTGGTGCTTTCTACCAGCAAAGGTGGCATGCGCGGCGGCTTGGCGGCGACCCTGGGAGTGATCCTGGGCGACCAGGTCCTGATGTGGTTGGCGGTGGCCGGCGTGGCCGCTTTGCTTAGCCACTACCCAGCAGCTTTTCATCTGGTGCAATGGGCGGGCGCTGCTTATTTGGCCTGGCTGGGTGCTTATATGTTGTTTGCCAAGCCCGGCGCGCCTTCCCCCATTGAGATTCGGCCCAGCCAGTTTTTGCGCCAAGCGTTCTTTATTACCTTGCTCAACCCCAAAGCCATTTTGTTTTATATGGCGTTTTTCCCTTTGTTTGTGGACCCGGTGCAGCAGCAGGGTGTGCTCACCTATGGCTTTATGGCCTTGACCATTGCCGCCTTGACTTTCTTGTATGGGCTGGCGGCGACCTTGTTGGCCTATTTCTTTGCCGAGCGCGTGCGCGCCAGCCCGAAGATCAGCCAGGCACTGGAAAAACTGGCCGGCGTGGTCTTGATCGGCTTTGGCCTCAAGCTGGTGGTCTCGCAGTAGCCGCGAAGTCTGCTACTGCGCTTCGTCCTTTTTCACACGACTTTTACCGAGACAGCCCATGGCCAAGATATTTTGTGTTGCCAACCAAAAAGGTGGCGTCGGCAAAACCACCACCACCGTGAACCTGGCTGCCGGGTTGGCGCTGCAAGGCCAGCGCGTGCTGATGGTGGATCTGGACCCGCAAGGCAATGCCACCATGGGCTCGGGCGTGGACAAGCGCACCTTGAAGCTCTCGGTCTACGATGTGCTGCTCGAATCTGCCAGCATGGCCCAGGCGATAACGCGCAGCGACAAACTGATAGCTGCCAAATGCAGCTACGACATTCTGGGTGCCAACCGTGAATTGGCTGGTGCCGAAGTCGAGATGGTGGAGCTCGAGCGTCGCGAACGCCGCCTCAAAGCCGCTTTGGCAGAGGTTAAAGAGCAGTACGACTTTGTGCTCATCGACTGCCCGCCCTCGCTGTCCATGCTGACGCTCAACGGCCTGTGCTGCGCCCATGGCGTGATCGTGCCCATGCAGTGCGAATATTTCGCGCTGGAGGGCCTAACGGATTTGGTCAACACCATCAAGCAAGTGAAAGCCAATTTGAATGAAGATTTAAAAATTATCGGCTTATTGCGGGTGATGTTTGATCCGCGCATTACCTTGCAGCAGCAGGTGAGCGACCAGCTCAAGGCGCACTTTGGCGACAAGGTGTTTGACAGCGTGATTCCGCGTAATGTCCGCCTGGCAGAAGCCCCTAGCTATGGCTTGCCCGGCGTGGCTTTTGATCCGGCGTCCAAAGGCGCGCAGGCCTTTGTGGCCTTTGCGCAGGAAATGATCCGCCGCATCCCCACCATGCAATAAGCGCAGATGCACGCACAGGTATTGCTCTTGCCCGGTTGGCAAAACTCGGGTCCTGACCATTGGCAAAGCCGCTGGGAGGCGCGCTTTGGCTACACACGGGTGCAGCAACACGACTGGATGCGGCCCCTGCGCGGCGACTGGATGGCGCAGCTCGAAGAAGCCGTGCTCAGCCAGAGTCAGCCCTGCGTGCTGGTGGCGCATAGCCTGGGTTGCTTGCTGGTGGCCAGCTGGGCCGCCCATTCGCGCAACACCGCCAAAGTGCTTGGGGCTTTGCTGGTGGCGCCGGGCGATGCGGAGCGCGACGACTTGCGGCCACTGCTGTCTAGCTGGGCGCCAGTGACCCTGCAGGCCCTGCCTTTCCCCAGCGTTTTATTCGCCAGCCAGAACGACCCCTATTGCAGCTTTGAACGCGCCAGCGCCATGGCCCAAGCCTGGGGCGCACGCTGCATCGATTACGGCATGGCCGGACACATTAACGCGGACTCGGGCCTGGGCGACTGGCCTGAGGGACACGCAAGCCTCACCCAACTATTGCAAACAAAGGACGATTCGCATGGCGACTAAAAAACCCAAAGGCTTGGGCATGGGCCTGGAGGCCTTGCTCGGCCCCACAGTGCAAGACAGCGCGCCCGGCGCAGCGGATGAAAACGCTTTGCCCGTGAGCCTGGTGCTGGACGACTTGGTAGCCGGTCAATACCAGCCGCGCACCCACATGGACGAAGGCGCCTTGTACGAGTTGGCCGAAAGCATCAAGGCCCAGGGCATCATGCAGCCGCTCTTGGTGCGCCAGCTAAGCAGCGAACAAGCGCAAGCCATTCAGCCGGCGCGTGGTGCCAAGCCGCTGTATGAAATTATTGCTGGCGAGCGCCGCTTCCGCGCTGCCCGCTTGGCCGGTTTGGACGCGGTACCGGTGCTGGTACGCAATGTGCCCGACCAGGCCGCCGCCGCCATGGCGCTGATTGAAAACATGCAGCGCGAGGACCTGAACCCGCTGGAAGAAGCGCAAGGCCTGCAGCGCCTGATTAAAGAATTCGGCCTCACGCATGAAGCTGCCGCCCAATCCGTAGGGCGGTCGCGTAGCGCGGCCAGCAACCTGATGCGCCTCTTGCAACTGGCCGAGCCGGTGCAAGCGATGTTGATGGCCGGTGATGTGGACATGGGCCATGCACGCGCTTTATTGGCCTTGGACAAGGCAACACAAATATCCGCAGCCAACCAAATCGTCGGTAAAAAACTGTCGGTACGCGAAGCCGAAAGCCTGGTCAAAAAACTCAGCGCGGAATTCACACTCACTTCGGCCAAACCGAAAAAAGAAAAGTCCCGCGACTTAAAGCGCTTGGAAGAAGAGTTGTCTGACACACTGGCCGCTGAGGTAGAAATCCGCATCAAAAAACGTGTCAAGCGCAATGGCCGCATGGACGAGATGGGCGAGATGGTGATTCAGTTTGGCTCGCTCGATGCGCTCAATGGCTTGGTAGAGCGCCTGTCCCCGCAAACGGAACGCTAAGCCGTGTTCAATGAGCCCCCCGAGTCCACTGCCACCAGCGGCTGGCGTAAAGCACCGCCCTGGCCGGCGCCCGCGCTTTTGTCCTGGGGCGCGAGCTGGGTTTTGTTCCGGTTTTTAAACACCCTGGGCTGGCCGCCGATGTGGGCCTTGGTGATGGCTGCTGCCGTTGGCGTGCTGCTCAGCGTGTGGGGCAATAGCTGGTGGCGCAAGCTGTTTATTGCCGGGGGTTTTCCTGTTTCCTTTGCGCTGAGTTTGCAAGTGCTGGGCCCCGGCGATTTGCCCAGCTGGATGTGGCTGCTGCCGTTGGCCATCATGCTCTTGGTGTACCCGGTCAATGCCTGGTCCGACGCACCTTTATTTCCCACGCCGGCCAAGGCTTTGCTGGAGCTGCCCGCGCATGCGCCGCTGCCCGTGGGCGCCAAGGTGGTGGACGCTGGTTGCGGCATGGGGCACGGCTTGCGTGCTTTGCGGCTGGCCTATCCGCAAGCGCAGTTTTATGGTTTGGAGTGGAGCGTAGTGCTGCGCTGGTGGTGCGCGCTGCGCCTGCCCTGGGCGCGCATACGCCGCGCCGATATTTGGGAGGCCGACTGGTCCGGCTACGACATGGTCTACGCCTTTCAGCGCCCCGAAAGCATGCCGCGCGCGGTGGCCAAAGCGGCCAAGCAATTGCGCCCTGGCGCCTACTTGGTAAGCCTGGATTTTCAGGCACACGACCTGGTAGAAAACGCCCGCTACCAAGCGCCCAATGGCAAAATGGTCTGGATTTACCAAAGCCCTTTTGTCTATGCGCATGACTGATGCGACCAAGCCGGGCTAACAGCCTGCGGCTATTCGAGTGCTAGCGGTTTCAAGCAGCCGGCACACCTAATAAACTTTGCAGCAACACTGCTTCCAAACCACCGAAAGAACACCCCATGGGACAACGCCTGACACAAATTGCTACTCGCACCGGCGACGGCGGCACCACCGGCCTGGGCGACAACTCGCGCGTCTCCAAAAACAGCTTGCGCGTGCACGCCATGGGCGAGGTCGACGAACTCAATAGCCACATTGGCGTACTCTTGTGTGAGGCCATGCCCGAGAGCGTGCGCAGTGTCTTGGTGGAAGTGCAACACCAGTTGTTCAACCTGGGTGGCGAATTGTCGATTCCCGGTTTTGAATTGCTCAAGCCCGAGGCAGTGATAGCCTTGGACCAGGCTTTAGAGCAGCACAACGAGCACCTGCCCAAGCTGCAAGAGTTCATCCTGCCCGCAGGCAACCGCGCCGCTTCGCTAGCGCACGTATGCCGCACCGTAGCGCGCCGCGCCGAACGTGCCGTGGTGGCGCTGGGCAATGAAGAGGCTTTGAAAGAAGCCCCACGCCAATACCTGAACCGCCTGTCCGACCTGATGTTTGTGCTGGCCCGCGTGCTCAACCGTTATCGCACCGATGGGACAGTGGGGGATGATGTGTATTGGAAAAGTGAGCGCTTGGCGCGGGCAGATCAGGGGGGGTAAAAAGCATCGCCCCAACGCCATCAAATTGAAAAGCCTATCGTTGTGATGGGCTTTTTGTTATTGCCGCCATGTAGCGCAGCGCGCGGTGACTATCAAAATTGCTCGTTTGCTTTAGGAGCGAGTACGTAGCATCCAGTAACTGCAGCACACAAAATTGAGACACCGATCTGGCGCGACTGGAGCGCTGTCGCTCTAAAGTTTTGGATTGCAGGTCTGCTTTGGACCCATAGCGATCAATGGGCTCAACAGAGTGGATGACTGCTATGCCGCGATTACTGACATTTGATTTGCCTGCCGTTTGCTACCATTTCTCTGAAATTCCTAAATTCACTTCTTTTGGACCTCATGGCAATCAATTCCCTACTAGGCACGGAACTACCAATTATTCAGGCTCCAATGGCCGGTGTGCAGGATAGCGCTCTGGCAATTGCTGTCTCTGATGCTGGCGGACTCGGCTCGTTGCCGTGTGCAATGCTTGGAATTGATGCCATCAGAAGGGATTTCGAGAGCATTCTTAGTCGAACCTCAAAACCATTCAACGCCAACTTCTTTTGCCACAATCCACCCGCGCCCAATTTGGAAAAGGAAAGAGCTTGGCAGGCACTTTTTTCTTCGTATTACACGGAATTTGGAATCGACGTGGACACAGTTCCCACTGGAGTGGCGCGTTTGCCTTTCAATCGAGAAATGGCGGAGTTGGTTTGCGAATTTAGACCCAAGGTAGTTAGTTTTCACTTTGGCTTACCGTCACCCGAACTGTTGGGAATGGTCAAAGGTTGTGGAGCAAAAGTAGTGTCCTCCGCGACTACTGTCAAGGAAGCCGTCTGGCTCGAAGACCACGGTGTGGACGCTGTCATTGCACAAGGACTCGAAGCCGGCGGTCATCGGGGCATGTTTTTGACCACAGATATCAATTCACAGTTAGGCACGTTCGCGCTACTTCCACAAGTCGTTGCAGCAGTGAGGGTGCCCGTCATTGCTGCAGGCGGCGTTGCCACTGCTCGTGGTGTCAAGGCGGCCTTGGACCTTGGAGCATCGGCCGTACAAATCGGTACCGCTTTCATGCTCTGCCCCGAGGCGACGACAAGCTCGGTGCATCGTACTGCCTTGAAATCCGATGAAGCGCGGCTCACCGCGCTGACAAATGTTTTTACGGGGCGACCTGCCCGTGGAATTATCAATCGTATCGTGCGCGAGTTAGGTCCCATGTGTTATCTGGCGCCAGAGTTTCCAAAGGCAGCTGCTGCATCGTTTCACTTAAGACAAAAAACGGAAGGGGTGGGTAAAGGGGATTTTTCACCCCTATGGGCCGGTCAGAATACAACAGGTTGCAAGGAAGTTTCTGCGGCGCAGTTGACACAAGAGTTGGCGAGTTTGATTTAAGGGGAATCAACAGAATTACTCTGGCCCCCACTCGCCTCTGTAGCCCGATTACCGCGACATCTGTTGCTTGTTACTAAATTAGGAAATATCGGCTTCTTCGTGCTGCAACCGCGGCCGCGATGAAATCAACTTTGGAGCGCTGGAATTATCAGCTTTCAGTCCAACGCAGTCCTGCGGCAAGGTTCGGACCTGTGACCGCTCCTGGCCCGGAGCGGACAAGCCAAAAGAACACAGTGTTTGTCTGCAAACAGCCTATTGCAGCTCCCCAGCCAGGTTCGGCCAAGGGCTGCACCTGACCCGAACCAGCACCAGGAATACAACTATGACATTGTCATTACTTCGTGCTATTATTGGGTTTTGTAGGGGAAACCTCCATGCCAGCCACGCTCGAAGTTAAACGCGAGACCCTCAACATCCGAATCAAGCCCGAGGAGCGCAATCTGATTGACCGCGCTGCCAAGACGCGCGGCAAGAACCGCACGGATTTCATTTTGGACGCGGCCAGGTTGGCTGCGGAAGATGCACTACTTGACCAGGTCATCATTTCGGTAAGCTCTGAGGCCTACTCGCAATTCTTGGCGCGGCTTGACATGCCACCAAAACCTAACCAGCGCCTGCGCAAAACGATGCAAACTCCGCCCCCATGGGAGCGTTGATTGACGAAGATACTTGCGCCTGTTCTGCTTTCTGAACAGCACCAGACTGAGCAATTTTTTTGCGGCGTAGATAGTCTGGACGCATGGCTCAAGCGCCGCGCACTTAAGAATCAAATTCAGGGAGCCTCTAGAACCTACGTGGTTTGCAAAGGTGACCAAGTCGTGGCCTATTACGCCATCGCTTCTGGTGCCGTCAACTGCAACGAAGCCACTGGCCGCATGCGCCGCAACATGCCTGACCCCATTCCTGTTGTGGTTCTGGGCCGTCTGGGCGTCAACATCAGTCTGCATGGGCAGGGTTTGGGCCGTGCACTGGTCCGTGATGCTGCGCTGCGCATCCTCCAGGCTGCGGACGTAATTGGCATTCGCGGTCTGACTGTTCAAGCACTGTCCGATGATGCCAAGATTTTTTACGAACACATGGGCTTTGAGCCATCCCCTTTGGACCCTAAACTGCTAATGATTACCTTGGCGGATCTCAAAATGTGCTAACCCGGTCATGCGATAGGAGCATCCTTCAGAATGACCGTAGATGGCCCCTTGCGAACCCATACTTCAACTGATATCTAAATTGGGGTAAACCAGGCGCTCGCCCCCCAGCGCCGCAAAGAGAGCCTGCGCGCTTGGGCCAGCTGCATGGCGGTGTCCACAAACCCTTGACTGCAAGGGCATGCGCCTTAACCCGCCGGAACCAAAACCGCCATCGTGATGCGCGAG
>Ga0114964_10002898_pt1 | contig 11818 bp, 11 predicted proteins | sample C_131016_MF_Meta_FD_92638 | JGI IMG/M metagenome (GOLD analysis project Ga0114964, IMG submission 92638) | Freshwater microbial communities from Lake Croche, Canada to study carbon cycling - C_131016_MF_MetaG | ecosystem: Environmental > Aquatic > Freshwater > Lake | place: Lake Croche, Canada... | reverse complement strand
CGAAATCTTCACGGTTTAAACTTAAGAGTTGATCGCCGGCTGCTGATTTTTTCAATAAAACCCTAATTACCGGCAGATATTTATTCCAGATATAAGTGTACATGTTTCAGTTTTTGACCTTTTTTTTGATCCAATAAATTAGATCATTAATTTAAAATGTAAAAAATACTACCTTAAAGGTAAGCTTTATTGCCATAGCAAGCCTTTTTGATTTACAATAAATAAGTTCGACTAAGTTGCTAACTGACTAAGAAATTGTCTATTTAACAAAACCAAAGCCTCCTTTCGCACAATAATTAATACCAATGATTGTTAGAAAAATGACTACTGTTATGGAACAACACACAATGGAATTAAATAGGCTGATCAGTAAGCTGGTTTATTATAAAAATTTAAAGCCAGTTAATTGCTCTATATGGTGAACCGTTACCTCATTATTCTTAATGCCGTCTGCCTTAGATAAATCATTGTTAAATAAATAGGCTTTGTATTCTTTGGTCTTTAAAATATGTACTACTTTCCAACATTGCAAAGGCACCGATACTTTTCCTATTTTTTTTGACTCCCCAATATTGCCTGCCCAAATATGGATACTATCTTGTTGAATGGCTGTTTTTCTAGTAAAACGTTCCAATGCTTCCCAGTCTCCCGCATTTAAGCTATGGTATTGAGGTGCCATGTTAGAAAAATAAAAACATTCTTCCATCTCTTTCTCACCATTGCATTTATTAATTGCCGCTGGACACATATGTCCACGATCGGTTCCAGAACGAATATAATCGTTTTTTAAATTGGTTTCTATAGGAAGTAACGGGTCGGGTTTAAATTTGTCCTTTCTAGCAGTAGGAGTTGCACAATCAGCTTTAGCGGTAGTCTCCCACCACTCAACCATCAGGGGATAATACTTTTCGATACAAAATAAAGAAGTATAACCAGCGTGCTTGATCTGAACTACTTTCTGAGCCAACAGATTATAATTCAAAAAAATCAGTAGGATTATAAATATTTTTTTCATATGAAATATAGAAGCTTTTTACAAATTTAGGATAGAAATTTTGAATAAATCAATTTCTAAGAAAAACATTTGAATTGCTGTGGTAAAAATGTAAGCAATTTCCAAAAAACCTATTTAATTCAAAGCGGTGCAATTTAATGGAATAAAGAAGCTTCACTAAAAGTTAAGAAAGATTTAAAAAACCCTTTTATAAAAAAAATTTTTGTAAAGCTCAGTAAAATCAATAGTTTTAATAAGCCTTAGGTAGCTTTTAGAAACTAAAAGACGGCAATAAATAAATATCCAACCATCATGAGAAAAAAATTTTTCATTTACGGAATTCTTTTAAATGTCATCTTTCTGCTTCTATATTTCTATCAAATCATTGGTCCTATTGCTCCTTTAATTCTAGTTGTTTTATTTACCATTGGATTTATTGATGCCAGTCAGACCAAACATACCATTTTAAGAAACTTTCCTTTGATTGGACATTTCAGGTACTTATTTGAAACAATTGCCCCTGAAATTCAACAATATTTTATTGAACGATCTACCGATGGAAAACCATTTTCAAGAAACGAACGATCCTTGATTTATCAGCGGTCAAAAAATGTTGACTCCTCATTACCCTTTGGAACACAATTGCATTTGAACCAATCGAATTATGAAGGAATAAAACACTCGATGTTTCCTGCCAAGGTGAATGAAGAACTTCCGAGAGTTTTAGTAGGAGGACCAGATTGCAAAAAACCTTATTCAGCTTCCTTGTTGAATATATCTGCAATGAGTTTTGGATCACTCAGTGAAAATGCAATTAAATCATTGAACCTAGGAGCCCAGAAGGGTAATTTCTATCATAATACTGGAGAGGGCGGTTTAACCGAATTTCATTTACAAGGCGGAGATATTACCTGGCAAATAGGAACTGGCTATTTTGGATGTAGAGATAAGGAAGGTAATTTTGATGCAGATAAATTTTCTGAAAAAGCCAATTTGCCAGCGGTGAAAATGATTGAAATAAAGCTTTCACAAGGAGCAAAGCCAGGTCATGGTGGTGTTCTTCCGGCACAAAAAAACACCTTAGAAATTGCTAAAATTAGAGGAGTAGAACCGTTTGTCACTATTTATTCTCCCCCCCGCCACTCTGCATTTAATGATTATAAGGGATTGGTTGAATTCATCGCACAATTGCGCCATTTATCAAATGGGAAACCGATTGGTTTTAAACTATGTATTGGGGAAACCAGTGAATTTAAAAACTTGTGTCAACAGATGATTCAACAAAACTGTTACCCCGATTTTATAACGGTAGATGGAGCTGAAGGTGGAACCGGAGCAGCGCCACCAGAATTTTCTGACGGAGTTGGAATGCCATTTGAACCGGCATTGATATTTGTGAATAAAACATTGGTCAATTTAGGAATAAGAGATAAAATCCGGATTATTTGCAGTGGTAAAATTATTTCAGGCTATACTATATTAAGAGCAATTGCTTTAGGCGCAGATATTTGTAATAGCGCAAGAGGATTTATGTTTTCCTTAGGCTGTATTCAAGCTTTGCGATGTAATAACAATGAATGCCCTACAGGTATTGCTACTCAAAATAAGATGTTAATGAAAGGACTAGTGGTTAGAGAAAAATTTGATAGAGTATTTCATTTTCATAAAAATACTTTGCACTCAGCCAATGAATTATTGGCTGCTGCTGGAAAAAATAATTTTTCAGAAGTAGATATTTCTATTTTCATGAGAGGGGATGAATTTTCTCATTTAGCTAATTTATATTTTCCAGATAACTTGAAAATTTAAATACTATCCAAATGAAAACGAAGAAAACAGCTTATCTACAAAATTTGGCAAAATTCTAATCTTTCGCCATCAGGACCGGTGATATAAAAATATTTACATCCTTTCACCCAAAAATTTAAAAAAACTGGTTGCTCTTCTATTATTGAAAACCCTTCTTTTTTTAATATATCAAATGCTTCATTGATATCATCCACATCAAAAGCGATGTGATCAATTTTTCCATCCTTTCTATGTTGAACGTTGACTAGTTCAGCTTCTGGCATTTGGTACAATTCTATGATCATTCCATCACGCTTCATCATTGAAACTTTCCCCTGGTCACCCTCGTGCATGAAGGTAGAATTCATTGCTCTTTGAAAACCCAATCGCTCATAAAAAGATTGAGATATTTCAATATCAGTAACTGGAATTCCAATATGCTGTAAATGATTTATTTTTAAGTTCGTCATTTAAAAGAATTTGAGATTAAAAAAATATCGACTTATAAAAAAGTAAAATCAAATTAGCTAATTTCTTGTACATCTCGAACTGCACGAGCATTGTATTTAAAACCCTTAACATATGAATTGAACTGAACACCAGCATCATCAAAAAGCTGTATCCATGCACTGTAAATACCTTTTGTTTCAGTAGAACTCCAATAGTAATTCTCAATAAATCCCCCAATTTTATCCTTATTTTCGAAAAAAATATTTAGTTCATCTTTAGTGAGTAATCGCCAACCCTCTCCTAATGAATCGCAGGCTTTTCTAGCTTCTTTCCAATACATTTTTTCAGGAAAAATAATGTCCGCGACCTCCAAATTTCCAATAATCAATAGAGTGGTTTTAAATAGTAAAGTAATCCTTTTTATTGAAATTAATGATAACAATTAAATTAAATAATACCCATTTATTCATCAAGTAACCAGGTATTAGCTGTATTTCATATTATTTGGCATCAGTTTATTCCGATAGTATTTCACATAGAATATACTCTGATAGTATAAAGTTTTAAAAAGTAAAAAGCTTTGGCAATGTTATAAAATAATTATTCTACTTAAAATTAATAATTTGATAAAGATTTGATAATGTTCAATAAACATTAATTTTTTTTATTTGCAATAATGTTTAAGTCTATAATAAAGAGTAAAAAAAGCTATTTTTTATCCGTCACAATTTTTCTGATAATTGCCAATATATTCCTTTTGATTAATGGCAAAAAAAATAGCTTTTTAATCCTCAATACTTATCACAATTATTTCTTGGATATTTTTTTTCAATTGATCACCTTCTTGGGAGATGGGATTTTTTTCTTAATAATATGTGCTTTACTATTTGTAATAAACAAAAAAAGGGAATCCTTCCTTTCTTTGTTAACTTTTATACTCTCTGGATTGTTTTCACAAATATTAAAAAATTATTTTCATAGACCCCGACCTGTCAACTTTTTCGAAACTTATTCATACACCAAATTCATCGAAGGATTTACCAATGCGGTACATAACAGTTTTCCCTCTGGCCACACTACATCTATTTTTGCAATAATAACTTTATGGGTTTTTTTTATTGACAAAAAAAGATATCATTTATTTCTTCTTTTGATCGGCTTATTGGTTGGCTATTCAAGAATATATTTAGGACAGCATTTTCTTGAAGATGTTATTTTGGGTGCAATTATTGGGGTAAGTACCTCAATAGTTATTTTTGGCCTCAGTTTGAAATTCAATTTAGCCCCTAATCAACAATACATTTCGGGATAAAAATATTACGAAATATTACCCCCTTGGAGTTTCTGGACAATCAATCTATTTTTTTAAGTAATAATTTCAGAATGCCTGATTCTTACAATCGGATTTTTTATACTATTGAATACCACAACACCATAGTAGGCAATGTTATTTTAAACAAAGCACCAAGTTTTGAAGATATCTTGAATCGTTCTTGATTTAATTCAATTTATTTCAGTTTCTTTGTTTGCATTAATAATAAATTATTTTCATAAATCTTTTAGCAGATTTTAAAATTTTAATTACAATACTGCCTTTGGTTATACTTATTATTCAATTTTTATTTAATTAGCACTGAGCCATAATTTTAGACTTAACCAATGATTCAAAAAGAATATAAGAGATATTTCTTACTATTATTGCTTTTTTCAACGCTGGTAAGATCAGCGATTGCCTTTAGCACAGAGTTGGGAAATGATGAAGTTTATTATAGACTATTTGCCTCTAATTTGCAATGGAATTATTTTGATCATCCTCCAATGGTTGCCTGGCAGATCAGACTTACGACAGGTAATTTATTTTTAGACACCGATTTTTTTATCAGATTAGGAGCTGTACTATGTGGTTCACTAACACTGACAATGATTTATAAATGTGGCAAAATAATAAAAGATGAAAGAGCTGCATTCTGGGCCAGTGTTATTTATGCAGCCACACTTTATGGTACAGTCATATCGGGTACTTTTATTCTACCAGATTCACCACAAATGTTGTTCTGGTCAATTAGCTTATTTTTTTTAATAAAAATATCAGACCAAACAGTCGAAAAGTTTCAGTTAAACTCCTACTTAATCTTATTTGGTTTATCTGCAGGACTAGGTATGTTGTCTAAAGTCCATACTGTATTTTTATGGCTAGGCTTTGGAATGTTCATTCTAACGAAAAGGAGAGATATTTTTAATTACTATGGATTGTATGTTGGGTTATTACTAAGTTTTATTATTTTTCTTCCTGTGATTTTATGGAATTTTGATAACGATTTTATTACTTACCGTTTTCATTCAAACCGGGTTAGCCATTTGGGGAGCGGTATTAACTTGGCCTCTTTTTTAAGTTTTAATATCGGTCAGGTTTTTTATACCAGCATAATTCTTTTTCCCCTTTTTATTAAGTCCATTATTTTCTTTATCAAAAAAAATAAGTCGAACCAACAACACTCTTTACTGCTCATACTTTGGGTGAGCTTACCGTTGATAATTGTCTCTACTTTTCTTTCAATCTTTAATACCATTTTACCTCATTGGACAGGACCTTCCTTTTCAGGTTTGTCACTAGTTACTAGTATTTATCTAATAGAAAAATTTCCTTTAGAAATTAAATTGCCAAAAGCAATAGGCTTTGCTCTTGGGCTAACCCTATTTATTTGTATGAGCGGACTAATTGTTATTAATTTTTTTCCTGGGACAATTGGAAACAAAGATGACTTCAAAAAAGGAGATGGCGATTTTACTTTAGATATGTATGGATGGTCAAAAGCAAAGGATCAAGTGTCGCTAGTAATCAATAATGACATCAGAAATAAAACGATGAGTAAGGATGCATTGATTATAGAAAATAAATGGTTCCCTGCTGCTCACATAGAACATTATATAGCAAATCCCTTAAATAAAACTGTTTTGGTATTTGGACCTATTGGTGAAATACATCAATATTATTTTTTAAACAACGAAAGAAATACACTCAAAAAAGGAGACAATGCCTATTCTATAGTGCCTTCAAATAATTCATTCGATGCAATTAAATCATTTGAAAATTTATTTTCTACCTTTGATACTGCTGCAGTAATTCCAATTTTAAGAGGAAACAAAATATCAAAAAAAATCTATTTACTAAGATTAAAAAACTATAAAAAATAAATAGGCAAATTAATTTTAAAATTTATTAAAAATGGATGAATATGGGAGAATAAAGATTATATTCAAATACTCAAATCCCATCATTTGATTTACAAATCTACTATTCAGCTTTTACGAATTCCATTTAGCTTTTTTCTTATGCCAGTTTACTGGTTTGCAATAAGCATTACAGATCATATAAATTGGACCAGAGCTGTTTTAGTTTTCGTTTTATTGCATGCAATTCTCTACCCTTCTAGCAATGGCTTTAATAGTTACAATGATCGGGATACAGAAAGTATCGGCGGTGTGGCCAATCCGATGAAGCCAACAAAACAATTATATTATTTATCACTGATCATGGACGTAATTGGATTTATCCTTTCCTTTTTTATAAGTCCAATTTTTGCTACCTGCTTTCTATTTTTTATTATCTGTTCAAGATTGTATAGTTGGAGGGGATTACGTCTAAAAAAATATCCGATTCTTGGTTATTTACTAGTAATTGTTAATCAAGGATCGCTGATGTTTTTTGCCATAGCACACGGTGTTAGTAGCAATTATAAGATTCAGGTGCCTATTAACCTAATTCTAGCTGCCGGTCTGCTAATCGGAGGTTTTTATCCGATTACCCAAATTTACCAGCACATCCAAGACAAAAAAGATGGTGTCAAAACAATTTCAATTTTATTAGGGAAAAAGGGCACTTTTATTTTCTGTGGCATCCTTTATTCACTTGCCTTTTATACGCTATTTACCTATTTTAGAGAAGTTGACCAACTACCTAATTTCTGGATCATTCAACTTTTTTTCGTTCCAGTGGTTTTATATTTTATTAGTTGGATGCTGCAAGTTTGGAAAAACCCAGATCAGGCAAATTTTAAAAAAACGATGCGAATGATATGGCTGGCCAGTACTTGTACCAATTTAGCATTTCTAACTTTATTAATATTAAATCATTTTGGCTGATATTGTTTCTATAGCAACCGCTACACCATCCTTTGCGCACATGCAAACGGACATCTTGAATTATATGCAAGGTGCCTATCAATTAGACGCTGACGAAAAGAGAAAGTTAACTTTTCTATATAACCACAGTGGAATTGAAACAAGGCATTCAGTAATTTCGGATTACAGCACACCAAATACTGAAAATAATTTTTTACCAAAAAATAATCAAGACCCATTCCCCTCTATTGATCAGCGCATGGCATTTTATAAAAAAAATGCTTGCCTCCTATCAATTGAAGCCATCACAAAATGCATCGAACCATTTATTAAAGCTGAGCAAATCACCCATTTAATTACCATCAGTTGTACCGGAATGAGCGCTCCTGGATTGGATTTAGAAATTATGGAAGCAATGCAACTTTCACCAACAGTCTTTAGAACCTCCATTAATTTTATGGGCTGTTATGCCGCAATCCATGGTTTGAAAATGGCAAAATTCATTTGTGACAGCGAACCTTCTGCACAAGTTGTTTTAGTAGCAACAGAATTGTGCACCCTACATTTTCAGAAAGAATTTACCCTAGAAAATGCATCTAGTAGCCTTTTATTTGCAGATGGTAGTTCGGCAGTTTTAGTGAATAATAGTGCTGCCTCTGCTTCGTTACATTTGGAAAGTTTTTATTCAAAAGTTGCCTTTCAAGGAAAAAAAGACATGGCTTGGGAAATAAGTAGCAAAGGTTTTTTAATGACACTTAGTGGATATATTCCTCAATTAATTAAAGAAGATATAGAATTACTCGTTTCTGAAGCACTCGAGAAAAAAGGAATGACGCTAGCTGATATTCCTTTTTGGTGCATACACCCTGGAGGTAAGAAAATAGTGGATGTGATTGAACAAAAATTATCTCTAACTGCAGATCAAACAAAATATGCTAGAAAAATACTATCGGAATATGGAAATATGTCATCGCCCACCATTCTTTTTGTATTAAAAGAAATTATGAACGACAAGATAAAATCGAATGAAAATGTTTTTGGCGTTGCATTTGGGCCGGGACTAACCATGGAAACCTTTCTTTTAAAAAAGAATTAAATGAATCAATGATGAATTTAAAAACAAGATCCTACCAAAAAGAATTATTAGATCAAGAAGACATTCCATTTGCTGACATTGCTCAGACGATGCGTGAGCTAAATACCATCAATACTTGGCTTGGTGGACATGCCATCACCATCAAAGGTTTTAAAGAATTACTAAAAGATAAAAAAGAAATTACTGTTTGTGAAATTGGATGTGGGGGCGGTGATAATTTGGTAGCGATTGTAAAATACTGTCAACAAATGAATATTAAAATCCATTGTATTGGCATTGATTATAATCAAGAATGCATTGCCTTTGCAAAAGAAAATAATTACTTAAAAGAAAATACAGAATTTATATACAGTGACTATTCAAAAGTTCATTTTGAGAATAATCCTGATATTATTTTTTCCAGTTTATTTTGCCACCATTTTACTGATGAAGAATTAATTTTTCAATTAAAATGGATGCAAGAAAATTCAAGCACTGGATTTTTTATCAACGATCTTCAACGTCATTGGTTGGCTTGGTATTCAATCAGATCCCTAACGCAGCTATTTTCAAAATCGTATTTGGTAAAAAATGATGCTTCCTTAAGTGTAGAAAGGGGTTTTATTAAAAAAGATTGGCATGTATTGTTTTCAAAAGCCAAGATTTTTAATTTTCGAATTAACTGGCAGTGGGCTTTTAGATATTTAATTGTTCAATCCAAGAATTAAAACAATGAAAAATGAGTATGACATTGCAATCATAGGAGGAGGTCTAGCTGGACTTTGCCTATCTATTCAATGTGCTGATGCGGGCTATAATTGCATTTTATTTGAAAAAGAAGATTACCCATTTCATAAGGTTTGTGGTGAATATATCAGCAATGAATCGCTTCCCTTCTTAGAAAAATTAGGAGTTCCTATTACACTTTGGAATCTACCTTCTATTAATGAGTTGAAAATATCTTCGCCCAATGGAAAGGGTTACTTATTTCCTCTTTCACTTGGAGGTTTTGGAGTAAGTCGGTTTAAATTAGATGAATGTTTGTATCATCTGGCTATCAGTAAAGGAGTAGAAATTTTCACAAACACAAAGGTGCAGGATATCCATTTTCTTGAAGACCATTTCGAAATTAAAACAGATAAACAAACTTATCATTCTAAATTAGCTGCAGGAAGTTTTGGAAAAAGAAGCAATCTAGATATTCGAATGTCACGTCCTTTTGCTAAAAAAAGACCCCATGCTTTAAATAACTTCATTGGTGTTAAATACCATATTAAATACAATCATCCTCGGGAGCAGGTTGCTTTACATAATTTTAAAGATGGCTATTGTGGAATAGAGGAAATAGAAAATGGGGAATGTTGTTTGTGTTATTTAACTACTGCAGAAAACTTAAAGAAATCAAATAATAGTATTCCTGAAATGGAAGAAAATATTTTATGGAAAAATCCGCAGCTAAAAGTAATATTTGAAAATGCACAGTTCATATATGATAAGCCGCTGGTTATATCACAAGTTAGTTTTCAGTCCAAATCACAAGTTGAAAATCATGTATTGTGCATAGGTGATGCTGCAGGAATGATCACTCCCTTGTGTGGCAATGGAATGAGTATGGCGATGCATGGCAGCAAAATTGCTTTTCAGAATATAGATTACTATTTTAAGAATGGAAGAAATCGTTTGGCCTTAGAAAAAGGCTATGAGCAGCAATGGAAAAAACAATTTGCCAATAGAGTTTTTCTTAGTAAAATAATTCAACGCTTTTTTGGCAATGAACAGATCACGAACTTTTTTCTATATTTCATGAAAAAAATTCCTTTCATTAATAGAAAATTGATTAGTTCCACACATGGTAATCCGTTTTAATTATTAAGAGTAAAAATGATTGTCGGATTTTGTTATAGTAGAGTTTACTTAGGTAAAAAATAAAGTGACGAAAGCTGGTTATTCTGTTTAGATTTTCCAGTAGTGTATTGCATTTTTATAAAACTGAAATCAACCGATTTGACCCAATTTCATAGGGTATTTTCCTCATGCAAGGGATATTAAGTTTTTCATTCTATTATTTAAATCATTTGATACTTTGTTATGTGTAATCATCAATGAATTTTAATTTCAAATAAAAAATAAAATTCGATAAAATATTAAATGAATTCTAATTATTTATTGGTAAACTATTACTTACAAATGAAATATGCTTACTATCTGGGCTCCAGCTAGGCGTATTGATTGTTCCTTGCCCTCCAAATAAATAAGCGATTACTTTAGGAGCTCCCCCACCAACTGGCATCAAACGTAACATTACTTTTTTATATAAAGGATGGTCTGCAGCAGCCACTGTATTTAAGAATGAAATGAATACAATCCATTTATTATCAGGCGAAATATGAGCAAACCAGTTATTGTATTCATCAAAAGTTAACTGTGTTTTTTCTGTACCATCTAATTTCATTCTCCACAACTGCATATTTCCACTTAAGGTGCAATTATAATAAATATATTTTCCATCAGGCGAACATTCAGGACCATCTGCAAGCCCTTTTGTTAAATTAGTTAGTTGTACTTCCTCTCCTCCACTAATTGACTTTTTATAAATATTAAACACTGGACTCTTACTTTTTCTCTGTGCTGTATAAACAATCTCCTTATTATCTTTTGTCCATCCATGTAAATAACTAGGCGTACTATCCGTAAGTAAAATTGGCTCCCCTCCAGTCAATGGCATATAATAAATTGCGCTTCCACCACCAACTCCATTTACCCCAACTTTTTGAGATGACAATCCAAGTTTTTTACCATCAAAAGAGATCACATGATCATTGTTATTTTTAATTACAGTTCCAGTATTCAATAAAGTAGGAGCACCGCCTATAACAGGAACACTATATATTTTACCACCTTGATTAAATATAATATTATTGCCATCGGGCATCCAGTTGGGTGCTTCAAATCTACCTTTATCTTCATGCACCACTTTTCTCATTCCGGTAAAAACATTTAAAATTTCTAATTTACTACTTAAAACACCATCTCTATAACCATTATAAATTTCAGGAACTGTTTTTTCCACTCTCACATTCCAGGCTGATCCCTCTTCAGTAACTTCTGTATTATGGCTACAGATAAAGATTCCAGCTAAAACTTCATCTGGAATATCAATTGCACTTGCTCTTCCAATTTCTTGTAATGGTTCACCTGGATTGGCTACCCGCATAATAAATTCATTGTCATTCCTTTCTAATTGAATAATTTCTGTAGCAGTTTTTTTTGTAAATATCTCGTCCTGCGGATCTCTCATAAAAGCACCCTTCATCTTTCTCCATTGAAGAGCCACCAATCCATCACCATGAACGGTAGCCGTAACATGTGCTGCATCTTCAGTTGAGGCT
>Ga0114964_10002896_pt1 | contig 11818 bp, 11 predicted proteins | sample C_131016_MF_Meta_FD_92638 | JGI IMG/M metagenome (GOLD analysis project Ga0114964, IMG submission 92638) | Freshwater microbial communities from Lake Croche, Canada to study carbon cycling - C_131016_MF_MetaG | ecosystem: Environmental > Aquatic > Freshwater > Lake | place: Lake Croche, Canada... | reverse complement strand
TTGCACTTGGCTCCATCCAGAACGGTCAGATCAAAATGCTTGGTAACATTGCCAGGTAAAGGCTCGTTTGAATCTTTTACAAGGACAATTGAGAAATCTTGGTCTGTCTGCTCGTGCAAGGAAAGAAGCGTGGTAAAAAGTGATTCGCGACACAATGTGGGAATACAAATAACGAGTTTCATTTTAAAAAACATTTACGACAAAAGTGAAAAACAAAACGCATTTCGTTTCTTGGCATTAAAATATAATTATTTTTAACGATTAAATGCTTGCATTTTTAATACCCTCGCGGTCAAATCATGACTGGAACAAAAAAGAATCTTTCATTGCTCAAACAATCAAAAGCATTGCAGAGACAAAAGATACCCCATGCAAAATCTTTTTGGGCCACGATCAAGATGACATCTTCTACAAGAATGATGTTAACACAACGCATTTAAGAGAATTGGCTTCTTCTTTTGATATCTGCGTACAATTTTATGAAATGGATATTGAAAGAGGTCATCTGACGAAAATGTGGAATTTTCTTGCTCAAAAAGCTTGCGACGAAAACTTTGATTATTATTACATGTGCGGCGACGACATTCTCTTTAGTGAAAAAGGATGGATGTCTAAATGCATTTCAAAATTACACACTGAAGGCAATATTGGAATGACTAGCCCGAAAGATCTTGGCAACCTACGTCTGCTGACACAATGTCTTGTCCACAAAACTCATTTAATAATTTTTGGTTTTCTCTTGCCAGAAGAATTGCGCAATTGGCACTGCGACGATTGGATGAATTTAATTTATGATCCTTTACGCATCGATCCTATTTTTACATGTCGAAATATAAGTTCTCTAAAAGGAGGCGAGCGATATGATATTATAGACGGCGCCCGTGTTTTACAAAATCTTGTCTTACGAGACAAGACTCGTATTTTAGAGTTTAAGCAGAAAAACCTAACACCCCACTGAAATGGAATTTCCTCTCTGTAAATACTGCAAAATGTACGAGACTATTTCAAGATAGCGCATGGGCTTAAACGGCACAACAAACTTTTCCCAATTGGGAGCTTGACCAATCATTTGTAAACATTTCTTTTACATTGTATTCCTTAGCCCCATCACGGCAACAAACTCCTTCTTCTTCCAATCTGGAGGAAGGTCTTCGCCCAGGGCACGTTCAATCTTGGCTCGATTGTCTTCGCGAGCGCGTAAATACTGCAAGCCGAAATTTGCTAGCGAAGGCTTGATCTTTTCTTCATCGCGTGCAATCTTTCGGCGCACAGAAGGATGCAAATTTTCTTTTTCTGCATATTCCTTGAAACGTGTCAATAATAAATCCAAAGAAACAGCCGAAGTTTTGTCGAAGCCAAATCCGCATGTTGGGTCGTTTAGGAAACCTGCCAAAGGATCTGACGCAGCGCTCAACTTTTCTCTTGTCCATTTGAAATATTGAGGCAAGACATTCCAAATATCGCATTCCTTGTACATAAGCGTCGCATAATGATACGCGAGATTGCATTTATGTATAATAGCAGGCAGTTCGGCTTCCAATTTAGCAGGCAGTGTCGGGTCTTTGACGCTCTCCTCAATAGAAGCTGCGAAATTAGACACAATGACACGTCGTGAAATAGATCCAGAATTGTCCTTCCATCCTCCAAAGTCGTTCCCTGCCAAGATTCCTGGAACATCCCATGTTACAGAGATGGTGACCTTGTGCAAACGATCAATAGGCACGATTTCGCCGGAAACCATTGATTGAAAATGCGATTGAGATAAGGAAAAGTCGTCCTTTACTTCGTAGCATTTCCACAAGTACTTGTCGTAAAGATTTTCCAAAACGCCGATAGCTTTGCCGCCACCTCTTGCCTGGTTCCCTAGAGTCTCTGTATCTTCAGGGCGAAAGAACATTCCGGCCAAATTCAATATAGTCGATTTGCCGCATCCTGCGACGCCTTTGAAGAACTGAATGACTTGCCATGAATCCTTTTCGCCAATCTTGTAAAGGAGGCGTCCTAGTAAAACATAATGCCAGAAGATGATATGCGAGAATTCATTAAGGAAAAGCTTGTCGTAATAAGCAGGTTCCCATGAGTCTACAGGAATTCCTTTGAAGCGATGGATGTATTCATCAGGGCGCGAATGATCTGCCCGTTCTTTAAGTTCGCGTTTAAAACCCTGATTCCAGTACTGAGTTTTCGCTTCCTTTTCCTTATCGTCTTCAAATTGCGAAAAAAAGATATTATTGAAAGCTTTCGTATTAAAACTGTCGCCAAATGTTTCATGGTCATTCAAAGTGAGAAAGATTGATTCCCAATTGATGAATTCTTTAGCGTGACGAGAGTCTTTATAGAAAAGGGGGTCCGTATTCTTTTTACCGTTTTCTTGCACGTCACCGCAATCGATCAAGGATAGAAGCGTCGGCCATCCATTGCATTCGCCTTCTCCTGAACCAAAATTCTTGCTAATATAGTTATGCGCGACAACATTTGACTTTCGCATTGGTGTTTTAATAGGGAATCGATGAAAGATAGGTCCAGATTTTCCTGTTCCTCTCAAATCCAAAAGTCCGTTTTTAAAAGAAATGTAATCGCGATCAGGGCGCAGCGTCATGAATTCCTCCTCATTTGATGACTTTAAGTAGTCTGCAAGCGAGCGCAAATTGCCCATTCCATTTGTAGTAAGATTCTGCCACTGCTTAAAATGATCCTCCTTCTTGATAACCATAAGAATAAATTTTTCCATGTCGATAGGGTAATTCTGATCATCAGTCGCAGGCTCCCATGCCAAAGTCGCAAAACGTTTACGCTCTCCGTCAACTTCGATAAATTCACTCATGATTGAGCGCCAACACGTTCCTCTGAATTTCTTGTAGCCGCGATCCTTCATTTGCATAAGCACAAATAATAAGAGCTCCTGGTACGAATTGTTTTTCGCAAGTGGATCAAATGGCATGTATTGAAAAGGATCTAAAGACGTTGGAGCTCCAGAGTCGATTTGCGGATCGAGTGCTTTCAAATAATTCTTGTGTGCGTGTAATAAAGCGCGCGACGAAAGCATCGTCTCTGCGATTTTCTTAAAATCTTGAGCCAAGTCTTCTGTTTCGTGATCCACGACTTGAATCGCGTGTTTTACGATTCCAGAGTCCAAGAGATTCTGTTTGCGAAAATGATATTGCAATTGAATCCACGCAAATAGTTCCCGACGATAAGCTTTCTCAATGTGCGCCGTCTCGAATCGTTCCAGAAAGACCAGATCCGCAAGAGAATTTTTATCGTCGATCATGCAATCAAAGCGCAAAGCAGCATTGATTGTCGCGTCTTTGAACTCGAATTTATTTTCAGAGAGCCACTTTTGCTTGAAAACTGCCATCACGGCTGTCAATTGTTTCAAAGAAAGATTCTGCTCGTCATTAGGGACGTCTTTCATCGTCTGCAATAACCCTTCGGCGTCGCATTCTTCTTCGTCGTCATCTCGTACTCGTTTCATTTATGAATAAAAAGCGGGATCCAGTGTCAATTCATAACTCAGGAACTGACACTGCACACGCAAACAATGGAAATGCCGTCCGTCAAAAGCACGGGTCCGCTCGAGTTCGTCTTCACGCTTGATCGCAACGGGCCCAAGACGTTTTCTTTCGGCGAGCACCACGTCGAAATCGTCCGCGACAAGCCGGAGAACCTCAAGTCGTGGGAACGAATGAGAATCAAGGGACCTCCGCACGAAGACGGCTTTGTCTACTTCATCGAGGCATCTCCAGACGACGTCGGACTCGCGACGCTTATCTGGCTTTCCAAGGAAGAGGCGAATGTGCTCAAAGACCAGCTGATGCGTGAGAGCGCGCGGGGATGGCCATATTGAAACTCCGCACCCTTTTCACGGAATCCGAATCGCGCCGTTGCGGATGGTTGTCCAGAGCTGCCAGCCGAGATCGTCGACCTCGTCAAAGTCGGGGACGACGCTCTTGATCATCGCGACGTAGTTCTCATAGACGATCATCTCCTGCTTGTTCATGTAGATGGTGACGAGGCCGCGCGGGAGCAGGATGATGACGGCATATTTGCCCTGCGCCTTCATCTTCTCGACATTCTGCGCGACGTTCTCGATCGTGGTGCTCAGGTTCTCGATGTTGGCGCGCTCCCCTTTCGGCTGCACCGACTTGGCGACTTCAAAGACGCTCGCGTGAAGTGTGGTGAGGCCTTGGTCGTGCGGCCGCGCGCAGCTCTGCGTCCACAAGCGCGCCTCCATCATCTCGACACGGCTGCGGGCGTCACGGTCCATGAAGAAGAAGGACGGGGAGGAGGGGGAGGAGTGGGACAAGGAGGAGGACACGGAGGGGGAGGCGATGAGAGCGGAATGACGAAAAAAAAGCAAAAATGTGACACTGAAAATTTTTAGTGTGAAACTCGGAACATTGGAATCCATTCAAAAGATGTCGTGCTCGTCTCCGTCTCCTACTTCTCGCAAGGGCCCGCCGTCGTTAACGATCGCGCGCAATCGCATGAAGAAGCTGCGGTCGTCACATGCGGCTCTTCTTGGCATCATCGAGATGCGCAAATCTTTTGACGTCGAGAGCTCCGACTACATGGACGCGACACGGATCATCGCGAATATGATCGCGGATTTGCGCGACGAGAACATCATCTGCGAATGCTCCAACGAGTGCACGGACATCAAGACGTTCAGCTCTGAGGAGGAGGAGCAGGAGGAGGAGGAGGAACCACCCAAGATTGTGCGCAAAAAGATTGATTTTTAGCCGTAAAGATCAATGTGCGATTGAAGAAGAGCAGATGCTCCCATCAGACGGAGCGTTTCTGTTGTTAACACGCTTGTTCCTCCCAATCTTGGTCCTAGTAAAACGTGGTCAGACCACGCAAACTCAGTTATTGTACTTGGGCAGTTTTGAGATGCAGAGCTAGCGCCAAATGTGCAATCGCATGTCTGCGAACAGACTATTGCCCCGGTTGTTGCGTTAAAGCTTGCAATGTTTCCGCATACTTGTGCCGTCAACGACGTTCCGCCAGTACCTGTAGCGTCCGGGTACACGTACAACTGCACAGGAATCGATTGAAAGAAAAATAGACCGTCGTACAGGACTATTTCACTTTGGAAGCTTGTAAATGGACTTGTGTTGCTCGTATTTACAAAGAGTCGCAGATTCGCAGTAGAACTGTATTGTGGCCCCCGAACGTCTTCTGAATTGTACTTGTATATTGTCTGAGAGACAAACTCTGTGGAAATATTACCGTCATTATAAAAAGAAACTTGGGGAAGGTCTGAAAACGCATTCACGATACGCGTCTGTTGATTTGAAGCATTGTCATGAATAGGATTTGAAACGAGCAGATTAATAAAACCTGTAAAATTGATTGGAGCAGTTATAAATAAAGCTTCACACCCTTGTTTTATGAGGAACGGATTGTAATCAGATGCGTAACCTTGGCCTTGATTATTGAAACTGCATCCTTGAAAATTACTTCCCATATTAATAAATGAATCTCCTGTAGCGTTATTTAAATTTACATCTGATCCGGCAGAATACATGTAGCAGACTGACGGGCATGTCTTTGTAAAAGCCATCAAGTCGGGAAATACCAAATGATTTGATTGCCCATTTGCGGCTGTACCTACGCAAGCTGGAAGCCAGCAATGCATGGGCATTGCATTTGCTGGCCCGTCTGTACCATTAAGTCCGTCGGGCGTAATATTTAAGTCACCAAAATTTGTCAATGAAAAAACGGAGCGAATCGGATTAATTGTTGGGCGCATGTACTCGGTTTGACTCCAAAAGAGAGCATCTGAGCAAGCATTTGAAAAAGATGTATATGTTCCGTTTGAGCTATAACTCAATTCTCCAGTCCACTCGTTTCCAGTTTCGCAATATGCATCGACGCGTCTGAATCCTCCATTCGCATTTTGGACCACCATTGTCGGAATCGTTGCTCCTTGGTAGCTTGTTAGCAAAGAGTCAGCCTCGAACCCAGTTGCGAAACCGACACTCGCTTGTTTGTACCCATTTATGCACGCACATTCTCCGTTGCCCTTTGTTTCCGGAGATGAGCAGTGTTTCTTTACAAGATTCATGACATCTCCAATGTGCTGCTTTACCATGTCTTGCTGCGAATACGAATTAAGCATAAATGCTTGAGCAACGACTTCATTATAAACTGCATTACACTGTACTCCTTTTGAATTGGTGTCAGCCCCAATAATCTGTATTGCATTTAGCAATGGATCTTCAGAAGGAACTGGGGAATGGTATGTAAGAAACGAGTGGCGTCCACAAGAAGCCGTCGAATCACACGACTCAAAAATGTCTCTGCACAAACCAGCAGGATCAGATAAACACCAATCGGGAGCGCATGCGTGTTTTGCCCAATTATCGTTAAATTCTCGTCCAGTAATTGGATCTGTGCCTGAGAAAAGTGAAATGTTGCGCGCGTTACAGCATAGTGGCCGATAAGAGTCGTCTGGCGTAACGACGCTGCACGACCAATTGAAATTACAATTTTTCAGAGTTACAGGAATGTCCGGGTCGACTGCTTGACAATTAGAGAATTTGGGGCGCGTTACGTCAGCGTCTGTGAAACTGCATTTGGTGTACCGTGAATTGTCCGAGCGCGTGTAGATTGGACAGCCTATATTAGTTAACGTGTCTGCGAAATTGGAGTCGTACGCTTGATTGAGTTTCCAGTTCACAAGTCCGAAGCATGTCAATTCGATATCGTTTGCTTTCGCGTTTGGAGCGTCGACGTAGACACCATCACCTGCATACTGCGGAGAATTTGGGGGATCTAAGCAACCAAAAATTTGTTTGTTAATATTACAGTACGTGCGGTGGTTAGGATCTTGTTGCTGCCAGTTAAAAAAACGCGCTTCTAAACTTGACCGAGTGTCTTGGCAACTGAGAAGCATTTGTTTTTATCCGCTGTTCTAAAACTAAAAAACACGAATGAACAATCCTCTTCTTGTTCGGTCCTTGCATGCTCGCCCGTCGTCACAAACTCGTCTCCCTTTACAACTTCCGTCTATTTGGCCGCCTATGCTCAATTGCATAAAAACTGGAGAGGAAATTGTGTACGAGGAGTGGAAGACCTGCAACTCCGCATGTGAGCATTTTACAGAACGAAAAAAACGCATTGCGGCGATTCTGGCGCATCCCTTTCTCGAGGAGATCGTCAAAACTTTGCGATCCGACATAAATGTGTGGGCTTTAGATGGGACTGATTCAAAAATACGCTGGGTTGCTGAACAATTAGTTTTAAATGTGTATGATATTGAGTCGGACATTACCCGTCAAACTTTTCCCGTAAACGCCTCATTTGTCAACTCATATTACAACGAGTCGCGGAAATTGCGCAACGAATTCTTTGATCTCGTGCCCGATTTTGATGACGGTGTGCGTGTTTCAGAAATTAAAAATTCACTCAATCCGAACGGCACTCTAGATTTTTGGGTTGCTTTATACGCCTTCAATTCGTTTCGTTTTCATTTGATCGATTTAATGGAAGCTTTCAGAGTTGCCGAGCCGATTCACATTGAAGACGATTATCAAACTTTGGAATCGACCCTCGTATGTGAAAAGCTCATTTTGAATTCGGCGCGCGTCCGAGAGCATGCGTGCATGTCGGTCCTTTTCAAAGCACAGCAAATTCTTAGAAAGATTGATATGTCTTCGAGCACATTGATGAAGCGAAGCATTGCCAAAACATCCAATGCATCAAACCTTTTTTTATTAGTCAAAACGATTCTGGGTAACATGCATGCGTACCGTTTATTAATTAAAGAGGGGCGCATTTCTGTTCTGTGCGAGCTCATTCGCAATACGGGATGCTGGGCATCAATGAGATCACCATCAATGATCGTGTTAAACTGCGCAAAAAATAATCGCGAGTTTCATGAATTATACAAGGCCGTCGTTCAATACGAAGTTGCGTGTATTCGCGAGTGCACCGCAATGACGAAATTATTTTACTCAAATGACATTGTGGCGCAATTCATGGAAGACGACGATTTGGCTGTGGAGATGATTTTGAAACGTTCTTTTCTCAAAGTCCAAATTTGCTTAATACGGCAAGATTCAGAGACAGACGATCGTATTTTCAAGAGTTTAACATCCAATGAAAGAGATTTGATTCAAGTATTCCACTACCAATCCTTTTACTTTGCTCGTCCGTCTATTGTCTTCCCTTGCTTTCTTCAAGTTCTTCAAATCGCAGCGCAAGAAACAGACAATCCTCTTATGGTTATTTGTAATCTCGTTACAAATGACCGTCTTATTTCGTTGTTGAAAAGGTCAATCGACGGAATTGATCCTCGACTTTATTCAGATTTACAGAATGACGTTTACTTTGATAGTGCAGATATTTCAGTTCAAGAATTATACAAACTTGTTCGAGATGAAGCAGAGAAACGTCAAAATCTTGAAGGCGACGCTGACGCTTTTTACGCTTTGCAATACAATGAAAACGAACTCCTCGTTTTATCTAAAGTTATTGCGACTTTTGGTTGGGATTCCTGAAACGGAAGCAGCAGTATGAAATGGTCTCCTCTGCCGCATGTTCTGCGATTTCTTTTGCTTCCGCGGTCGCTTCTTCAACTTTTTCGACGACATCTTCTTTGATGTCTTCGACAACTTCGGCAACTTTTTCCTTTGCGTCGTCTACTTTATCCGCCACAAGATTTTCTGAAGCGTCCATAACCATTTGGGGAAGTTTGTCCAATTGAAGAGACTCGATTTGTCTGAGAACAAGGTCGCTCAAACCTTGAAGAGGCGGGTGCTCGTCTTCAGAGTCGGGCGAAGGAGGCAAGGAATTTATCCATTTGGTGCCCGTACAAAATGACGTTGTCGTATTCATTTTATTAAAACAAATGAAACTGCGAGTGAAAATATCGAACGAGTTCACTGATTCCGATTTGCATTTTTTCCGTTTGTCGCAAGCGGCTTTCAAAAAAGCAAAAATCGCGATAGAGTATGTTTCAAAGGAGCAGCAAGTTGATATTTTTAAGACTAACAAGAAACGCATGCAAGAATTGTACCCAGAAATTGGCGATTCAGGTTTGAGCTTGACAGACAGGGAAGAACATCCAATCAAAATTCATTTGTGTGAAGAAAATTGGATGACGGTTCCAAAGCATCTGGGTTCTGAATATGATGATCTTGGTGCCTACCGAACAGCATTGATTTCGCACGAATTTGCGCACGCTCTAGGACACGATCACGTGCATTGTGCTTGTGTCGGATGCCCCAGCGATGTTCGCCAACAGCCCAGCCGCGCTTTAAAAGGTTGTAAACCGACGACGCAGGTTATTTTTAATCCAAAATCGCCGTTCACGTCCGACAACTTCTAAGACGTATTGAATAAAAATGTCAGATAGAGATATTTGCTCCAAGATGGACAGGGTGGGCGCTCCGACAAACATACAATATGATTGCTACAATTTCTTGCAACAAACGCCACAGTATTTTACAAATCAACAATGTGATTCGTGGCCAGGAAATCCGTCATTCCAGACCAATTCGTTTCCGTATCGAGTCCCCTTTGACTTCAAGGTTTCAGGATCTGGCGCTGCGTACATTCCTGCTGTCACTACCAATGATGTTCGCAGTCAACTAGATACTAACTGCAAGGAGCTTAATCGCAATTTTCCGGGGTGTTCCACGACCGACGGATGTGAATGGGCTTATCAAACTATGGGCTTCACAGACATTGCTGGAAATTATCATGACTGCGGAGTCGCGCGCAGCGCTTACAAGGCCGGCTTCTGCATGTATGGTATACGATGCTGTTTTATGGATGCATCATTTTGTTATCGAACTGCTTTCGACGAGACGTACAAGAATTCGTGCATTAATAAATCATTGGAAACTGATTTTGGATTGAGCTCGACAGTGTGGCTAAAGGACACTTTTTGGAAATTGCCAGATGTTCCGCTGACTTTACTTGCTGATGGAACATTTTCAGGGGCATCTTTAACGTCGCAAAGTTATAATATTTATCAAATCTATTGCGATCCGTCTTGGTGCGCGTCAAATCCGGCAGCGGACGCTGTACATTTTGCAAACTGCAAAAACTCAGTGACTATGATTGGCGGAGCGCAAAGACATGCTGCGCTCGCTGCTTCAGGCGAATGCCATGATTGGTACACTAATTCAACGGCAGATTTCAGATTTGGGACTCACAATTGGCAGCTTATTGACACGATGATTGAAAATTACTGTCAGAATACTCCGTACTCGGTGGACTCATACAGTTGTAATTGTGTAGGCGGCCAGCCAGATCGTCTCCAAGTGCCAAACTCGACTTATTATACGTCTTGTTCTGCAGTAGGAATTGGACCTGGCGACTGTGCAGGAATCGTTGCACCCGTTCGAGCTGCTGTCCAGTCTCAGTCTTCGCCGCCGCTTCTTTTGTCAAACCCGATTTGTGCAAATATCACGTGCAAACAGGCTATCAGTGAATTTACGTCTTTTGCGACTCGAAACATACATCAGCAGCGTGTATCGTGTCCTGAGCAGTCGTGTTTTTTGACTGTGTTGGGAACGACGTTCACAGCGGGCAATGTAAACAGTTCGTCTGTCTATATTGGATCCACTGACCAGTTTTGCGACAATAGAAGCATATCCGCCACTGCTCCCAAATACACAGTACAAGAATTTCCAACAGTTTGGTTCTGGTCCAATTTAAAACAAGAAGTTCTAAATCCTGCGCAAACTGCTTTAATCAATCTTACAAATGTGTCCCCTGCTGGTTCCGGCGAGCTCATGCAATACAGTGTGACTCATGGTCCCCTCCCTTCTTGGTTATACTATGAAGGAGCGCCATTGTTTGGTACCTTGGAAGTAGGAAATGTTGCAGGATTTTCATTACGGCAACGAGCTCAGTTCGCGCCGCAATCTGATTTAATTCCTTTTACATTCACAGCTTTAAATGGAGATTCTACATTTTCACAGCAAATCGTACAATTACAAGTGGGAGTAGTTGCAACCGATAAAGCAGTACCTGTTGGTCCGAATCCGGGATCTGATACAAATCCTAATGACGTGCCGCTTTTGATATCAAACAAGTTGTCACCAGGAGGAATCGCTCTTGTTCTTTTATCAGTGCTGTTCTTGGTCGTTTCTTTTGTGCTGTACATGCAAGGAGTTAATATTCAAAATTTGGCTTTTCGTTACATAAAATAAAATGTTGAATACGGTGAAACTTGCTGGGCACTCTCAAGGCATTGTTTTCGTCGATGTTTCAAATAAAACCGTCAAAAGAATTGTCGGAAAAAATGTTGCTCAACTTCTTGCATCCCGAAATGCTGCTGTCGCGCGTGATAAGCCTTCATGGGAGAGCGCGATAAAAGTGAGACAGATTCTTACGTATATAAGCAACAACAATGAGTGGTGTGCGCCGACATTAACAGTGCCTTTTAAACGACGCGCTCTTTTGATGAATAATGACGCATGGCGTACAGACACACAATTTGTTCTTGCTTTTCAAACCGTGAATCACCAGATTAAGTGCGTCGGCGTTTGCTCATTTGGAGAAGCAGACGAAAGTGATCGAACGTTTACTAGCAATATTTTTGAAGCGCGTGTTAGTCAGGGCAAAGTTCTTGAAGTGGATCTTCTGTGTACAAAAGACGCCTCAGCAGGAACAGGGACGCTTTTACTCGCTTACACAATCGCAAAACAATTCACTAGAAGATCTAAAAATCAGAACAAGTATTCAGATGTTATTATCCCTCTTGCACGTCATGGCAACCCAGCGGTTTTTCCACTTTTCGGACCAGCGCAGCGGCTCGGATTCCAAGACGAACCTTGTGGACCTGGACAGCATGGTC
>Ga0114964_10002895_pt1 | contig 11826 bp, 13 predicted proteins | sample C_131016_MF_Meta_FD_92638 | JGI IMG/M metagenome (GOLD analysis project Ga0114964, IMG submission 92638) | Freshwater microbial communities from Lake Croche, Canada to study carbon cycling - C_131016_MF_MetaG | ecosystem: Environmental > Aquatic > Freshwater > Lake | place: Lake Croche, Canada... | reverse complement strand
GACGATGACACAGTTGGCTCAGTTTACTACACTCCAGCAGACAACCCAACTTACACAAAATCAAAGTTTAGCTACTGCGGCTAGTTTGATTGGATCTACGGTTAGCTTCCCTGGTCTCAATGGTGCAGCAGGAGCAACTGGATTAGTACTTTCCGTAGATTCTAGCCAAGTTGCTATGGGTGGTTTACCACAGTTAATCATCTCTGGATCTAACATGGAATATCCGGTTACGTCTGTATCTCAAATACTCCCTTTCACAAACCCCACACCAGCAAGTATCAATCCTAAAGGATGATATAAATAACTAGAAATTAGCAAAACTTTAACTCGAACAACATACTATCATGGCATATCTAGGTACACTCAACACAGCAACATCTGCCCTTCAATCGTTCAGTCAGGGATTAAATGATGTTGGTAATAATATAGCTAATGTTAACACGACAGCATTCAAAGCAACAACTGCTTCATATGCAGACACCTTTTCTGGTTTGGGTGTTCAAGTCGCAGCGAACAGCACTGATTTTACACAAGGTTCCCTCACTACTACGGGAGTGCCAACTGATTTAGCTATATCGGGTAATGGATATTTCCTGTTACAAAATCCTTCTATACCTACACAAATTTTTGCTACACGTGACGGCAAATTCACCTTAGATCCTAACGGATATCTTGTAAATACATTGGGGTATCGCGTGATGGGTAATGACCCTCAGAATTCTCTTTCGGCTGATAATGCACCTGTTCGTGTGCATTATCCTGCTGTTTCAACTGGAAGTACATTAACAATTGCATCAGTTGCGATAGATGCGAACGGCTATCTACAAGAAACAATGTCAGATGGTACGAAAGCAGATACTACAACAATTCCTCGCGTATTATTGTGCAAATTTAACGCACCACAGCAATTACAGGATGTAGGTAACAATTTGTTCACTAATTTAGCTGCTGGTGGTCCTGCTGGGACTAACGGTACTAACCTAACAGCTGCACAAAATGCTCCAGGATCCAACGGTATGGGAACTATTCAGTCAGGTTGTGTTGAAGCCTCAAACGTGGATTTAACTACACAATTTACTAACATGATTCGTCTCCAACGTGCCTTCGATGCCAATGCGCACGTAGTTACAGTGACTGATACACTCATGCAGACGATCACCGATCTAAAGAGGTCATAAGTTTAAAATTTAGCTCCATACACGATGTCCGACAAAGTAGAGTCAAAAGAAGCTCCAGAGGCTGCAACCGAAGAGAAAAAAGGTGGTGGTCTCAATATTGCTGCCCTATTGCCTGCTGTTGTTGCTATCGTTGTGGCACCTCTAGCTAGCTGGGGAGTAACTAATTTTGTATTACTACCAAGGCTTGAGAAAATAATTAAGCAGACTGTAGCTGTTTCATCACCTACTGAAGCTGGTGCTGCAAAATCTGAGGAGACAAAGTCTGAAGCTAAAGCTGAAGGCAAGTCAGAGGCTAAAGCTGAAGGCAAATCTGAAGGATCTAAAAAAGAGGGCGAAGCTGGAGGTAGTTCAAACAGTTACACCTTCGATAATTTACTTGTTAACCTATCAGGAACGATGGGAACTCGATTCCTTAAAACCTCATTCATTGTGACTGGTTCCGAGGCTAACATACAATCTGAGTTCGAATCCAACAAAGATAAACTCAAGGATATTACACTTAATATTCTATCCTCACTCACCTTAGCTGACATTGAAGAGCCAGGTGCTAGAAATGTTCTACGTGAAAAACTAGTCACCGCTTATAATCAAGCTTTAGGTAAACCACTGGCTAAGCAAATCTGGTTTTCTGATTTTGTAGTTCAGTAATTTTTGGCTATGTCAGATGAATCTAACGAGCCAAAGTCTGAATCACTTGATGCTGATGAAATAGCTCAAGTTGCAGAGGAGGTGCATACCCAAGCAGAGCAGGCCGCAACTTCGAGCGAAAATGCACCCGAGCAAGCTAAAGTAACACCTACTGTAAGGTCGTTTAATTTTCGTCAGTCAGTAATACTGACTGACCAGGATAACCGGATTCTTCGCTCAAGACAGAATGATTTTATCGCATATTTTAGTGCGAAGCTATCGGCTTTTTTCCGGATGGAATTCACTGCTGAGATACAGCAGTTTGCTTCAGTTCAGTACTCCAATTTTCTTACAACGATACCGAGTGCAACTCATATTACACTTTTTTCCTGTGATCCATTACCTGGCCTAGGAATATTAGAGATGAGCCCACGCATCGCTATTTCAATAGCTGATCGTTTACTGGGAGGTAAGGGAGTCCCTACTAATTCCGAAAGGTCATTAACTGATATTGAAATAGGATTAGTCGATGACGTTATATTAATTATTCTTGATGAATGGTGCCAAATTTGGAAATCAGAAATCGAGGCTAAACCTGCAGTAGTTGGCCATGAGAAATCTGCTGAATTTCTTCAGACTGCCTCTAAGGATTCCAATCTCTATGTTTTAACACTAGATATTAAATTTGGTGGTGCAATAGAGCCTATGCAGCTCGCTGTACCATTTGGAATGCTTGAATCTATCATTAAGAAGATTCAATTGTCGCATGCTAAGGTTTCTACAAAATCGAGTTCAGCTAAAGCTACTGCTCGCATCACTCCAGCGCACTCCCAAATTCAAGTTCCTGTCACAGCACAGTGGCCTGGTATAGACTTGAGTATACGTGAAGTTGCTGGATTTAGGGTAGGCGATATTATTGAAATGCCTGCTTCTGTACTTCAGGAAACACGTCTTTTACTTAATGGATCTCCAAAGTTCTCTGGGGTAGTTGGTTTTGAAGGAGATTCTGTCGCAATTCAGATCGTTCACAAAACTACCTCTTAACCTCTTTAATCCGCTATCACCATGGAAGAAAAAACGCTCGATATTGTCTTAGATGTTAAAGTTAAGCTGACTGTACAGTTGGGCTCTACCCACTTATCGATGCGTGAAGTCCTTGAGCTGTCTGCTGGCTCTGTGGTTCAGCTCGATCAACAAGTGAATGATCCTGTTGGGCTTTTTGTGAATGATAAGTTAGTAGCCTATGGTGAGGTTGTTGTCTTAGATGATAATTTCGGTATAAAAATTACTGAATTAGTAGGCAGTGCTAAACCTTCCGCATGAGGCGCTTTTATTTAGGAATAATCCTAATATTTGCAGGATTATTTACAGGTACTCATCTGGTATATGCTGAAACAGCTCAGCCTATCCAAATTGCAGCACCTGATTCATCGACTGTTATTTATCCACGAACCCAGGCTCCTGCGCAGCCAGCAGTTTCCCAATCATCATACAGTGGAGTTGGTTTAGGAATACTCTTTGCGTTGTGCGGCGCTGCCTTAGGTGTATATTTATGGATTAGATCTAAAAATGGCTTACAGCTTTCTTCTCGTTCGGAGCAGAAGCTTAAAGTTAACGAGATGCGCTCTTTGGGTAATAGGCAGTACTTGGTAGTCGCAAGCTACGGAGAGCAGAAGTTTTTATTAGGGGTGTGTCCAGGTAAAGTAGAAATGTTGTCTCCACTTGAACGGACTTTTGATGGGGGAGATATATGAAGCGGACTTTAGTTTTATTCTCCTTTATTTTATTTATTGTATTTCTGACTTTACCTCATGTAGGTCATGCTCAAACAGCACGCGCTGCTGATCCACTTCATTTATCTATTAATTTAGAGGGAGCTGAAAAGCCAGCTCAGCTGAGTGTTGCAGTACAGATCGTACTGGTCATGACACTACTTACAATTGCTCCGTCAATTGTACTGCTCATGACTTCGTTTACTCGCATAGTCATTGTCCTTGGATTTGTACGTACTGCAATTGGAGTGCCTAATGCTCCAGCAAATCAAATCATTGTGGGGCTAGCGCTATTTCTTACATTCTTTATTATGGGGCCAGTTGCTGATAAAATTCAAACTAACGCACTTAAGCCCTACATGGATGGTAAGATTACCTCGGAGGTAGCCTTTGAAAAAGCGAGCGTTCCTTTAAAGGATTTCATGCTTAAGCAAACCAGAACTCGTGATCTAGAATATTTTCTAGAACTCGGTCACTATGGACCAACAAAAGTAAGTGACTTATCCTTACGTGTCGTTGTTCCTGCTTTCGTAATTAGTGAGCTACAGACGTCATTTCAGATGGGATTTTTTTTATTTCTTCCATTTCTTGTCATCGACTTCCTAGTCGCATCCATCCTTATGGCACTTGGTATGATGATGATGCCACCCAATGTGGTTTCTCTGCCGTTTAAGTTACTCTTGTTTGTTCTTGTAGATGGTTGGCATCTGATCGTTCGCTCTTTAGTGGAAAGTTTTATTAGTTAAATCTTTTAGTATGAATCCAGAAATTGCTATAGATCTTTTCAAAAATACAATGGTGTTTGCCTTGTATGTCTCTGCACCCTTTCTCATAGCTATGATGGTTGTGGGTTTAGTGATGAGCTTATTTCAAGCTGTAACAGGTCTTCAGGAAGCTACACTTACATTTGCTCCTAAGTTGATTGCATTTGCTGGACTAGGTATCTTGCTTGCTCCTTGGCTTTTGCGGTCACTCGCAGAATTCACAATCGCTACTTTTAGTCACATGTCTAGTATGGCACACTAGAGTTTGATTGATTTTTAAAAAGTTGATGTGCGACTATGAGTGTCAATTACCTCTTTACTTGGGCACTCATCTTCATGAGGTCTCTTGGTATTGTGATACTCATGCCTCAGATGGCTGGTAAAACACCACCTGCGACAGTCAGAATCTGTTTAGGTATGGCACTAGCAACGCTACTTGTAGGCGTAGTTCCTATGGCGCAAATGCCCGGCAATGATTTACGTTTTATTTATGAAATAGTGGGGGAGATTCTTCTAGGACTTACTTTTGGTTTTATGGTTCAGATGACTTTTTCTGCAGTTGATCTTGCTGCGCGTTTATCTTCCTCAGAGGTTGGTCTTTCTGGATCCCCAGGTCTAAATGCTCCTGAAATGGGTGCTGAACCACTCGCATCGTTTATATCCTCGTTCGCAGTTGTACTCTTTTTTATGTTTGGGGGTCATTTGATGGTGATTAGCGCTTTTGCCCGTAGTTTTACAATGGCACCAGCTGGCGCTCCTTTTATAAATGCAGCAGCTCCTGAACTTATGATCCAGCAGACTTCCCACGTCATTGAGTTAGGACTTCGTATAGCAGCCCCCTTTATTGCACTTAATTTCTTGGTCAATTTGGCTTTCGCCGCCCTAGGTAGGGCTGTTCCAAGACTCAGTGTGTTTGTTTTGAGTATGCCTGTTCGGGGACTTGTTGGGTTTAGCCTTCTAGGCGGAGTAGGGGGCTTAATAGCTCGTTATTACTTCAATGAAATAGCTGAAATTCCAACTCGTTTACTTCAGCTTTTAGAAACCCGATAAGCCCAATATGGGAGCTTTTCTTTAGGCAATAATTGCCTACTTTGAGGCGTTCTCTCAACTACAGACTATTAGCCCCCTGTGATAAGTTAATACGATTGTAATTTTATTATAATCAATAATTTACAATAGTTTACCCTGCATTGGCACTCCTGTTGCTCTAGCATAGATTGTGGCAGAAGATAATGGACAAAAAAGTGAGCAACCAACGGGGAAGAAACTCTCCGAAGCGCACGATCGTGGCCATTATGCCAAAGCCCCTGAAATTCAGGTGTTTGCCACTATGGCTGCCGTACTTGCAGTTCTCTCATTTACTGCAGAAGCGAGTAGTAAATACGTAGCTGTTTATACAACAGGTATATTCTCACAATTCACACGGCTCTCACTTAATTCTGAAACAGCAGTCTCTCAAATGGTGAGTTTACTTCTAACGGCCGGTATTGTTGTAGGGCCAATTCTTCTTGCCTGCTCACTAGCTGCAATTCTCGCTGGAGGGTTACAAAGTGGCTTTAGGCTCAGTACTAAAGCAGTCGGATTAAATTTCGATAAACTTAATATCGCAGAAGGCTTTCAGCGCCTTTTTTCAAATAAGATTTTAATCAATGTCGGACTAGATAGTTTAAAGGTAATAGCCGTTGGAACGACCTTCTACATTGGAGCTCGTAAATTAATGGCTGATCCACTCTTCAGTGTCCCTATTGAAGCGGCGTACTTAGCTTACTTTCTTAAAGCCGCAGCCGCTAGTTTCTTTGGAAGACTTCTCTTTGCGATCGGTATTTTAGGTGCGATCAATTATTTTTACGAACGCTTTCGTACGAATAAAGACCTCATGATGACGAAGCAGGAAGTCAAAGATGAGTCTAAAGGTGCAGAGCTCGATGGCAAAATTAAGATGGCGCAGCGTCGTTTGGCACGCCGTTTATTACAAAAGCAGATGCTAGCTGCAGTTCAGACAGCAGATGTTGTTATTACAAATCCAACCCACTATGCGATCGCGCTCAAATACGAGAGAGGCCGTGATCAAGCTCCTGTTATTTTAGCGAAAGGTGAAAATCGTTTTGCTTTCAGAATTAAAGAATTAGCAGCTGAGCATGGTGTTCCGATGGTAGAAAATAAGCCTGTCGCTCGTCTTTTATTCTCAATTGGAAAAGTTGGCTCAGCAATTCCTTCCGAACTTTACCAAGCCGTAGCTCAAATTCTAGCCGTGGTCTACAAGACGCACCGCTACTACTTCTACCGCTTGAAATCCCGTCGCCTTGAAATGGCCGCATAACGATGCCTACAAGCGCAAATCAGTTTATTAATCAGTTGCTGCGTAGGGCAGACCTTGTCTTCACGTTTGGCTTATTTGCGACGGTACTTTTACTGATTATTCCAGTACCTCCGTTTTTAATCGACGTACTGCTTGCTCTTAATATCGGCATGTCGCTACTTGTGCTACTTGCCATCATCTACGTAAAAGATGCTCCAGAATTTTCAGGATTTCCTACGGTACTACTGACCCTTACTCTGTTTCGACTAGCGCTTAATATCAGTTCAACACGCCAAATTTTAAGTTCAGGTTACGCAGGTGATATCATTGCTTCATTCGGTCACATGGTGATTGGCGGCAACTACATCGTAGGTGCTGTAGTCTTTATTATCTTAGTTGTAATCAACTTCGTTGTTATCACAAAAGGTGCAGGCCGTATCGCAGAAGTGTCTGCTCGTTTTACTTTGGATGCTATGCCTGGTAAACAAATGGCAATCGATGCTGAACTTAACGCAGGCATTATCGATGAAGCATCAGCTAAAGCACGTCGTTTATATATTCAAAAAGAAGCTGACTTTTACGGTGCGATGGATGGTGCTTCCAAGTTCGTGCGTGGTGACGCTATAGCTGGTATTTTAATCACCTTAATTAACGTTGTGGGTGGATTTGCAATTGGTGTTTTCCAAATGGATTTGTCCCTTACGGAATCACTACAAAAGTTTACTGTCTTATCAATTGGTGACGGTCTAGTTACTCAAATCCCAGCTCTTATTATTTCTATTGGTGCAGGTTTACTTGTAACTCGTTCTTCAGAGAATTCGAATTTAGGAACACAAGTATTTGGTCAAATATTCAAATATCCAAGAGCTTTGGCTATTGCTTCAGCCATGCTTGCGGTGTTTGGGCTTTTACCTGGTATGCCTTTTCTACCTTTTGCTGTATTAGCTGTCATCTCAGGATTCTTATCCCAAACTCTCAAACCAGCAGAGGATCCAGCTCTTGCATTAGCAACAGGTGCTGACGCAAGTGCCCTTGGAAAACAAAAAGCGGGTGGTAAACAAGGCCAAGGTAAACCCGGTGAAGCAGCTGCTGGTACTGCTAATACGATTGATGAAGTACGTAAGTTAGTAGACGTAGATGTATTCGCTATCGAAATTGGCCATGGATTACTTAATCTAGCGAACGCTAAAACAGGTGGTGATTTACTGACTCGTGTAACGGGTGTTAGAAAGAATCTAGCCAGAGAACGCGGTATTATTGTACCTCCAATATCCGTGCGTGATAATTTAGAACTAGATGCTAATGACTACCGCTTCTTGATCCGTGGTAAGTCAATTGCAAGAGGTCAGATCATGCCCACTCGGTTACTTGCAATGAATGTATCAGCAAGTAAGACAGTGCTGCGCGGTGTTCCAACCAAGGAGCCCGTATTTAAATTGGATGCTACTTGGATTGACGAAGTAGATAAAAAGAATGCTGAACTAAGCGGTTATACCGTTGTGGACGCAGCTTCAGTGATGATCACGCATTTAGCTGAAACGCTAAAAACAAACGCTCACCTACTACTTGGAAGACAAGAAGTTCAATCTCAGCTCGATTACGTCAAACAGTCACAGCCTGCACTTATTGCAGAATTACTACCTGACCTCGTATCCATAGGTATAATTCAGCGTGTACTCCAAAATCTGCTCCGAGAAAATCTAGCTATCGGTAATTTACCTATTATTTTAGAAGGTATCGCTGACTTTGCTGGAACTACAAAAAATCCAGATGATCTTTCAGAATTAGTACGTAAACGACTAGGTATCTATTTCGTACCCGAGTACGAATACCGTTCTGGCTATATCAAAGCACTCACTATGGATCCTCGTTTTGAGCAGTGGCTTAATACAAAGATTCAGCGCTCAGCAACTGATATTGGCCTAGCTGTAGACGCTGCTTCAGGTAGACACTTAATTGAAGAACTCAGCCGTAAGTCAGCTGACTTAGTTCAAAAAGGCTTACCTGCAGTTCTTATTGTTTCTGCTGAAACGCGTCTTGCTTTAAGACGTTTCCTTGAGCCTTCGTTTCCACGTCTAGCAGTGCTTGCTTACAGCGAATTGCCTGGAGCTACTGAAATTGAAAACGCAGGTATTATAACGCTTCCTGATAATCTTGCAGCTGCCTTAAATCAAGGCAACCAACCCTTAAAGGTAGCAGCATAATAACTTATCATGAATCCTGATTCACAAGTTCTTATTCCTGGTGCAAGTTACCGATTTGTTGTTAAATCGGCTGAGGATGCTGCACGTCTTATTCGGGAAAGACTTGGTCCAACAGCTCGTGTATTATCTGTAAAATCAATTGAAACTCAGGGCTTAAGTAAATTGTGGTCTGCTCCACGCTTGGAAGTGATTGCGCAAGTAGGTGAAGCAAATAAACCTGCTGAGACATCTCTCTTAATTGAGGAAAATAAAGAGGTCTCTATTGCTCAGTTTAATTCCACGCAAGCAGCCTATGTTCCGCCAAGTTTGATGGCTCTACTTAAAGCCTCACGTATTTCAGAATTAGTCTTAGGTAAGTTAGTTGAGTCACCTCGCTGGGATGATATTTCTAAATTACCTCTACACCGCGCTTTAGTCGAAGTGGGTCGTGAATTAGAACGCCAAGCCTCTACACGCTGGACAGGATCAGCTCTTACGCGTGCTGCTTTCTTTGGCCCCTCAGGATGTGGTCGTACGACGGCTTTATGTAAATGGGTAGGCCAAGATGTTTTCCGTAAGGCGCGTCTTGGGCATGTAGTCACAGCTGAATTTAGCCGTCCTAATCCTCCAGGCGTTTTACCCGTATTTTGTGAAGCACTAGGTGTACCTGTAGTGCGCTATCCTGCCTCCACTCAACCAGCGATTCCTGGTGGTTTTGTTTATTTTGATTTGCCAGGTATGTCGATTGGACCAAGCGAGCATAACCAGGCACTGAGAGATTTTTTCGCGACTGAAAAAATTGAACAACGTGTTCTCGTACTTAATGCTGCGTATGATCATAGTGTTCTACGTAATGCTCACGCAGTGGGTAGAGATCTGGGCGCTACACATCTTGTATTAACTCATTTAGACGAAATTCCGCAGTGGGGTAAATTGTGGGATTATCTGCTGCAGGGTGCTCTTGAGCCCCTGTTTTTTTCAACAGGCCCTTCGCTTACTGGTGACTGCACGGAAGACGTGTACGACACCCTTGTAAGACGAACCCTTGCAGCAGGTTCTAACTTTAATGATACAAGCGAAGAAGATCAGGATCATACTTATTCAGGGAGGGTAGCAAAATGAAGTTTATATTTATTTCAGGTGGTCTCATTGGTTTCTTAACTGCTGCAGTAACGGATTGGTACATGGACCGTGGCCCTGATCGCATCTTTTTTGATGGCGCAGCTGGCTGCTTAATTGGAGCTCTACTTTTAAAATGGTTTTGGGGTGTTGTAATTCGTGGAGTAAGAGAAACCTACATCGCAAAACAAGCTGCAGCAGCCCAGGTAGAAGCAGCTAAACGTGCACAGGCTAAGACTGGTATAACCGTATAACATTTGTGAACACACTAGCCATGCAAGATCAGCAAAAAATTGAATCAACTCCTGATTCAAGGCCAACACCTGCATTGAAGGTGTGGCAAACCTACCAAGGGGTAGGTCCTGGTCCTATTGGAGATAATGAGTTAATTGAGCGCTTTCTACCAATCGTAAGAAATGTTGTAGACCGCTTAAAGCTTACCTTACCCGCTCACATAGATGCCGATGATTTGTACAGTGTAGGTGTTGTTGGTTTATTAGCAGCTGTTAGAAAATATAATCCTGAGCAGGGTAATACGTTCACAGGCTATGCAATTACACGTATTCGCGGATCCATCTTAGATGAATTAAGACGTATGGACTGGTGTCCAAGACGTGTCAGAGCGCGTGCAAAGAAGTTAAAAGAAATGATCGGCTCCTTAGAGCAAAAAATTGGTCGTGCAGCTACAGACCAAGAAATTTGTAAAGAGCTCGATATGACTCCTTCTGACTATGCTAAGTGGCTAGAGGAATCAAAGCCTGTAACATTTATCGCTATAGACCAAGATATTGACAGCGAAGGTAATTCAACTGCCTCACTGCATGATATTCTCAAAGACGAGAATGATAGTACGGGTCGTGAGACTTTAGAAAAAGACGAACTAAAGCAGCTTTTGATCGATCGCATATCTTCCTTACCTGAAGTTCCTAAAAAAATACTTTCTATGTATTATTATGAACAAATGAGGCTTGCTGAAATAGCAGTAATTTTCAACTTAACTGAATCAAGAATATGTCAAATACACGCTCAAACCATCCTAGGCTTAAGAGCCTATCTTGATCGTGCACGTAACGCATAATTTATCTAACACACTTATAACATGCTTATCATAGTCGGCGGTTTAATCGTTTTATGCTCTACCCTAGGAGGCTTTCTAGGTGAAGGCGGTAATCCTTTGGTGCTACTTCAGCCTTATGAATTAGTCGTTATTCTAGGAGTCGCAGCTGGCATTCTTGTTATTGCAAGCCCTGGGCATGTTCTAACGGCCATCATCTCCAAGTTTACTGCATCACTCAAAGGTGGTAGGGAAAGTAAAGCGCAGTGCTTTGATCTTCTGAAATTGCTTTATGAATTATTTAATATTGCGCGTCGTAACGGTCTAATCGCTTTGGATGAACATTTAAATAATCCTGAATCAAGTGCTATCTTTCAAAAGTATCCTTCTGTTCTAAGTCACCATGAGCGTCTCGTGTTCATTTGTGGTGGTTTGAAGCCTATCGTGGATGGTAAAATTAAGCCTGATATGTTAGATCATATGATGGAATCGGAATTAGATGCTAAAGCAGAAGAAGCAGAACATCCTATTCACGTTTTACAGTTAGTCGGTGATTCTCTTCCTGGTGTAGGTATCGTTGCTGCCGTCCTTGGTATTATTAACACCATGGGCTCTATTAGTGAAGGTCCTGCCAAGGTGGGTGAACACGTTGCTGCTGCACTTGTGGGTACACTTTTAGGTATTTTCGTAGCCTACGGCTTTGTTAATCCACTTGCTAATCGCATTAAATTTGCAAACGGCTCAGAAGCTATGTTCTTACGCTTAATTAAAGTATCCATTTGCTCCTTTGCTAAAGGTCTAGCTCCGCTGACCGCAGTAGAGAGTGCACG
>Ga0114964_10002893_pt1 | contig 11830 bp, 12 predicted proteins | sample C_131016_MF_Meta_FD_92638 | JGI IMG/M metagenome (GOLD analysis project Ga0114964, IMG submission 92638) | Freshwater microbial communities from Lake Croche, Canada to study carbon cycling - C_131016_MF_MetaG | ecosystem: Environmental > Aquatic > Freshwater > Lake | place: Lake Croche, Canada... | reverse complement strand
TCTTGCTTCAGGTGGGGTTTACATAGCTACATGTATTGCTACATGCACTGGTGGTCTCTTACACCGCCGTTTCACCCTTACCAATATTGCTATTGGCGGTTTACTTTCTGTTGCACTTTCCCGCGGATTGCTCCGGGTGGGCGTTACCCACCACCTTGCTCTGTGAAGTCCGGACTTTCCTCGGTGCCTTGCGACAACGCGGTGATCCGGGCGACTCTTCGTTGCCTAATGGTACGGGAATTTAATTAGCGCTTGCGACGTAATCTCTAAGGGCTTGGCGCTCGGAATCGAGTTCGCTCACATGGTTTTTAACAACATCGCCGATTGAGACTATTGATATGAGAGCGCCCTTGGCATCAACAACTGGAACATGGCGAATACGAAGTTCGGTCATCATCTTCATTAGTTCTGCAACGGTTGAATCAGGTGTGCAGGTGTGGACTTCAACGGTCATGATGTCGCGAACGTGCATACCAATCAGTTGATCAAGTTTGCCAGGCATCGCTCGGACGACATCTCGCTCGGAGACAATGCCATCAATTTTCTTGCCATCACTAGAAACAACTAGTGCGCCAACATGGTGAGAGTTTAAAGAGTTCACCAAATCATGAACACTCGCACTTGCCGAAATTGTTTCAACGCGCTTGCCAGAAATAATGCTGCCGATCTTCATTGGCCACTCCTTAGCTCTTGAGTGGTTCCATAGTGCTCTTGGCTAAGCCAAAAATACAATGGCTAGGAGCTACTTTTTTTACCCCGAGTTGCAAGCAGGCTCGTAACCGCTGTTACTGCAAGTGTCAGCACTATGACGCCGAGGCTAACCTCAAGTGATACTTCAGGCACGTGCACGCCATTTCCATGGAGCGCTTCCAGAATCATCTTCACGCCAATGAATGCAAGAATGAATGAGAGGCCGCGGGAAAGATAAATTAATCGATCCATGAGACCTTGAAGTAAGAAGTAGAGCTGGCGCAAGCCCATTAACGCAAAAATATTTGCAGTGATCACAACATAGCTACTGGTTGTAAGGCCAAGAATCGCCGGAATGGAATCGAGTGCGAAGATGAGATCGGTAACTCCCAGTGCGATGAGCCCGATGGTAAAACTACTCAGACCGCGGTTACGAAGAAAACTTACTAACTTGCCTTCATCTTTCTCAACTTCTTCCTTTTCGTTGATGAGCTTATAAGCAGTGAAGATCAGGAATCCTCCGAAGAGATAGAACATGCTGGTAAAACGGGTGACTAGAGCAACGCCTAGGAATATAAGAATGACGCGAAGAACGATTGCAATCATGATTCCGTAGAGCAGTACAAGTTGCTGAGATTCCTTCTTTATCTTCAAGGTTGCAATAAGAATGATAAAAACAAAGATATTGTCTACAGATAGTGAATACTCAGTGAGCCAACCGGCGAAAAATTCCTTGCGCATCTCAGTTGATGCCCACCGAGGCATCAAGAGCCCAAAACCAACAGCTGCTGCTATATAGAAAAAAGTCCAACCTAATGCTTCGCGACTTGTTGTCTCTTTATTTCTACGAAGAATCGCAAAGCTCATATCGATGAGAATCATGGCGCCTAGTACGGCAACTGTGATTAACCATTCGGTGGATGAAATCATCGCAAGTGCCCTCTTTCGTTCACTGATCGGAGTGCTCGCAAGCCATCTGATGGCCAAATAGATATAGATGTAATTGAACACGGAGATGCATCTACGTGAAATACCGAATCTGCTGGAGCGCCCATTGCTAATTTAACCGCTGTCTTAATGACGCCATTATGAGTGACAACGATGATCTTTTTGCCTGGGTACTCGGCCACCAGTTTTTCTAGCGCCTCATCGATGCGCACAGATGCTTCGTCATAAGACTCGCCGCCACCAGGTGCATACGAAGTTGAGTTAAGCCACGCTTGATAATTTTCTGGCTCTTGCTCTCGTACTTCCTCAATGGACTTGCCATCCCATGTTCCAAATGAAAGTTCGAACCATGCCTCATCAAAGATAATTTCTAAGCCAGTGGTTCGCGAAATAGCTTCAGCCGTCTGGCGTGTGCGATTTAATGGAGATGCAATCAAAATATCTGCCCCAAGTTTTACCGCTTCTTCGGCTACTAACTCTGCTTGATCAAGACCATCTTGCATCAGCTCGGGATTGAGTTCGCCTGTGCCAGAGAATTTACGTTCTGGTGTAAGAATTGTTTCGCCATGGCGCACAAAATAAATAAAGGTCGGAATCTCCGCACTACGCAAGCGATCAGTGAGGTAATTCTGCTGAATCACAGGTGCTGGCTTATGTGCACTTCCACCGTCGAGTGCCTTATTTGCTAAGCGATCAGCGTGTGAATTTTCATCACGTGGAATCCATGAATAAGTAACAAGAGATGGACTGTGGGCATCGCGGCATTGCTTTGCTAAATCGCGCATATCCGCGTGCTTAATCTGCCAACGACCTGACATCTGCTCAACTACTAACTTGGAATCCATAGCAACTTCAACTGTTGCGTCAGCATCTAACTGATGAATATGTGAAAGGCCGGCAAGTAGGCCGTTATATTCGGCAACGTTATTGGTGGCAGTTCCAATTACATCAAAGAGTTCTGCAACTATCTTGCCGCTTTCGGTAACGACGGCGCCATATCCGGCGGGACCAGGATTGCCACGCGATCCACCATCGGCGGTTAATTTAAAGTGGCGAGCCATCAGTGATCACGCACCAATATGCAGCGACATTCCTCGCAGCGAACGACTTCATCTTCGGCAAGTGCAGCAATTCTCTGCAGCTCAATCGTATTCAAAGTTAAATTACATCCCTTGCATTGATTTCCAGCAAGAACGGCCGCGCCAATTCCATTACTTCCTTCTCTAATTTTCTCATAGAGAGCAAGAAATTCAGGTGAAACAGATGCCGTCGTTGCCTTGCGGTCAGCTTCAATTCCCTCAAGTTCGGTATTAATTGCAGCCATCGCATTCTCTTTACGGATATTGAGATCTGCAATCACTGCCCCAAGTTCCGACTCTTCCTTTGTCTGATCTGCAATTCGCTCTTTGATTGCATCTACGCGCATCATGATTTCTAGTTCAATCTCTTCGAGTTCAGACCGGCGCACGGCAAGGGTTCCGAGTTCATGTTGAGTCTGTTCTAACTCTTTAGCCGAACCAGTACCAGATGAAAGGCGGGTTTCATCTCGAGTAATACGAGTGACAATCTGTTCGACATCGCCTTCGGCTCGAGCAAGCTCGCGCTTTACATCGCTGAGTTCGGTCTCGGCTGCAATTCGCAAATCACGGGCATTATTTTGCTTAATTGTTGTAGAAGTTAGCTCAGCAAGTTCCGGCAGAGTTGCTGCCTTATTTCTCAGAGTCGCGGATTGGAGATCAAATTTTTGAATATCAAGAATCGAACGCTGGTCGCTGGCGCTAGCTTTCACGGCGTTCTCCTTTTGAGAATTTTGGTCAATCCTTATGTAATTCTGAGGCCAACCTTACTTTACGCGCCGCCCGATACCTAGCCAGCCTTTATAGTTCACGCATGACGAAAGCATCACAACTGCGCACATTTCTTTGGTTTAACAACAATCTTGGCGAAGCGCTTGAATTCTATAAAGAGACTTTCGGAGCCAATCTCGTAATTCAATCATCCGGAAGCCCAGATGAGAGCGGAAAATTAATGACTGCTGAATTTTCAATTTATGGCCACGAACTTGTTGGTATGGGTTGGCCTGGCGGAGATACTTTTAATAATTCAATTTCTCTTGCAATTTCTTGTGACGGTCAAGAGGAAGTAGATCGCCTATGGAATGCGATTACTAAAGATGGAAAAGCTGGTCAGTGCGGTTGGTGCGTCGATGCATTCGGAGTCAATTGGCAGATAACCCCTTTTCAAATGGGTGAATATTTAGGAAGTAGCGATCCCGAGCAGCAGGCGTATGCATGGCAAGCAATGCGCAGTATGGGCAAGATTATTCTTAAATACTTTATCAAGCCCTAATTACTTCACAGAAAAGTTATAACTTCCACTGACTACGTGGCCATCCTCTGAAACTGCTCGATATTTCACAACATATTTTCCTGGTGCAAGAATTCCTTTGATTTTAACTATGGCTTTTGTACCTTTGATGATTGTCGAAGAGTTGTCCATTCGCTTACCAGAGGAATCAGCAACAGTTACTGAATTAATGTGGTTCTTATCTAACACAAGTAAATTCTCGCCAAATTGAACCCATACTGATTGGGGCGAAGTTGTAAGAACAGCACCTTTGAGTGGGCTTGTTGCCTCTACTTGAGCATGTGCGAAAGCGTTAGTGGATCCCAGTAGCAAAATGGCAATGACCATTTCGGCAACTAGGACTTTTCTTCTCATTTGACCATTATCTACTAAATGCCTTTGTGATGTGCTATCCCCTCACCACTTGTAATCACCCCGCGAATAGGGGTCAATTTCCCTATAAAAAGTTCTGCAATAATTCAGTCATGGTCAAGCGCATTCCTCCAGTTGTTAAGGAAATGTATAACGCAGCACCTAAACCACATAGAGAAACGATGATTGAGATGCGAAATCGTATCCTAGAAATCATTCCTGAAGCTGAAGAAGTAATCAGTTACGGAATGCCTGCATTCAAAGTTGATGGCGATACCGTGGCCGGCCTTTTGGCTAATAGAAACCATGTTGGCTACTACCCCTTCAGTGGATCGGTGCTCCACCAATTCCCTGAAGAACTAGCAAAGTTCAGCAGAAGTAAGGCAGCAATACACGTCCCAGTTGATAAGCCGCTATCAAAAACCTTGCTAAAGAAATTAATTAAGGCCAGACTTGCAATCGCTGATAAGAATTGAAATAAACGTGGGCGGCGAGGGTTTCGAACCCCCGACATCCTCGGTGTAAACGAGGCGCTCTACCACTGAGCTAGCCACCCGGCTTGTACTGCTCGCGAATACTACTTTATATATGCGAAAGTAGGAAAATCGTGCGTGCGTTAAGCGAAATTAGAGCGCTGCGATAGCGCTCTTGTAATCACCATTATTGCGAGCATCGCCAAGACCATTTACTACCTGCCAGCGAACGATGCCTTCTTTATCAATGATGAAAGTTCCACGCATTGCGCAACCAAGATCTTCATTGAAGATTCCATATGACTTTGCTGCCGCGCCGTGTGGCCAGAAATCTGCAAGTACTGGGAACTTATAACCCTCTTGCTCAGCAAATATTTTCTGTGTGTGCATTGAATCGCAAGAGATTGCTAGAACTTGAACGTTATCGTTCTGGAAAGATGCAAGGTCATCGCGAATTGCGCAGAGTTCGCCTGTGCAAGTTCCGGTGAATGAGAATGGGATAAAGAGAACGACTACGTTCTTCTTGCCTTTGAAAGATGAGAGAGAAACTTTTGTTCCAGTTTGATCTTTAAGTTCAAAATCTGGGGCTGCCTGTCCGATTGCGATTGTCATAGCGCGAATCTATCGCTTGACTGCTTTTCGTGCCACCAGACGAGTAGCAGTCCAATCTGGTGCAACGGCAATTGTTGATGTTTGATTGAGCCCACATGTTGGGGCTGCATCTTGAATATCACTTGGTTCAACATGGCCTTCACGACCAACTTTTGGTGTGAGAACCCAGATTGGTCCTGTCTCAGATAGATAAGTCATTGCATCCATCAATTCATCAACTAGATCGCCATCATCTTGGCGAAACCAGATCAAAACTGCATCGACAACTTCATTGGTGGTCTCTTCAAGAAATTTGGTGCCAGTGATTTTCATGATGTCATCACGGAGAGCGGAATCACAATCTGACCCATGTCCTACCTCGAGGACGAGCTCTCCTTTCGCAAATCCCATGCGTATTGCCACGGGATAAGTCCAACGGATGAGACGAATTTTTACAAGGGTTTATTGGATACTGAGGCGTATTTTTTTGTGCTTGCCCCCGTTTTGGGCGAGAATACGGCTATGACTGCATTCGGTGGATTCCCAGATCAGATTATTGACCAACTTGTAGATACCGATCCAGCAGAGACAGCAGAGTGGCAAGCATCCTTTGATGCAGCCCTAACGGCAGCAGGCCCAGTTCGCGCTCGATACTTGATGCTCTCACTTCTTCGTCGCGCACAAGAGAAGAACATTGGAATTTCACAACTTCGCACAACTGATTACATCAACACAATTTCTCCAGAGCATGAACCTCAATTTCCTGGTGATGAAGCAATTGAACGTCGCATTCGCGCATTTAATAGATGGAATGCAGCGATGTTGGTTCACCGTGCTCAGCGCCCAGGAATTGGTGTGGGTGGACATATTTCAACGTATGCATCATCTGCTTCTCTGTATGAAGTTGGCTTTAACCACTTCTTCCGCGGACAAGATCACGCTGGTGGCGGAGACCAAATTTTCTTCCAAGGACATGCAAGTCCCGGAATGTATTCACGTGCATTTCTTGAGGGCCGATTTACAGAAGATCAGCTAGATGGGTTCCGCCAAGAACTTTCACATCAAGCAGGCGGACTCTCTTCTTATCCTCACCCACGTTTGATGCCTGACTTCTGGCAATTCCCAACAGTGTCAATGGGAATCGGGCCAATAAATGCAATTTATCAAGCACGCTTTAATCGTTACTTACATAACCGTGGCATCAAAGATACAAGTGATCAGAACGTTTGGGCATTCCTTGGCGATGGTGAAATGGATGAAGTCGACACAATCGGCGCAATTGGTTTAGCATCACGCGAGAAGCTGGATAACTTAACTTTCGTTGTGAACTGTAACTTGCAACGCCTTGATGGCCCTGTACGCGGTAACGGCAAGATTATTCAAGAACTTGAATCAATCTTTGGTGGCGCTGGATGGAATGTCATCAAGGTTGTGTGGGGCCGCGAGTGGGATCCACTATTGGCACAAGATCGCGAAGGCGCACTTGTGAGCCTTATGAATACAACTCTCGATGGAGATTTCCAAACATTTAAGGCAGAAAGTGGCGCATTTGTTCGCGAGCACTTCTTCGGTCGCGATCCACGAACAGCTGCAATGGTCTCTGGTTGGTCTGATGATCAAATCTGGGGACTCAAGCGCGGTGGCCACGATTACCGCAAACTCTTTGCTGCATACACAGCAGCAGTGCAGAAGAATGGAAAGCCAACAGTCATCCTTGCAAAGACAATTAAGGGCTGGACACTCGGTTCGCACTTCGAAGCTCGTAACTCAACGCACCAGATGAAGAAGATGACTCTTGAGGACATTACTGAATTCCGTGATCGTTTGAATATTCCACTCACTGATGACAAGTTGGATAAGTATTTGCCTTCTTATTACCGTCCACCTGCGGATTCTCCAGAGATGAAGTATCTCGAAGAGCGCCGCCGCGAACTCGGTGGATCTATTCCAAGTCGCCGCAAGGTTTCACGTCCATTGCCGCAGCCTGCAGATGAAGTCTATGAATCTGTTCGCCGTGGTTCAGGTCAGCAAGAAGTTGCCACAACCATGGCATTTGTTCGAATGCTTAAAGATTTGATCAAAGATCCAGGATTGGGCAGTCGCTTAGTACCAATCATCCCTGATGAGGCTCGTACCTTCGGTCTTGATTCTCTGTTCCCATCACTGAAGATTTATTCACCACACGGCCAGCAGTACCTAGCTGTGGACCGCGAATTGATGTTGTCGTATAAAGAATCGACTTCGGGTGTCATCCTTCATGAAGGAATCAACGAAGCAGGTTCTGTCGCATCATTTACTGCAGTGGGATCTTCTTACTCAACACATAACGAACCAATGATTCCTATCTACATCTTCTACTCGATGTTTGGATTCCAGCGCACAGGAGATGCCTTCTGGGCAGCTTCTGATCAGTTAGTCCGTGGATTCGTACTGGGTGCAACAGCGGGTCGCACAACTCTTAACGGTGAAGGTCTGCAACATGAAGATGGTCATTCGCATCTTCTGGCAGCGACCAACCCTGCAGTTGTCGCATATGACCCCGCATTTGCATACGAAGTAGGACATATCTTTAAAGATGGTCTGCGCCGTATGTATGGCGAGAACAGCGAAAATATTTATTACTACATGACCGTTTACAACGAGCCATATATGCAACCTGCTGAACCAGATAACTTGGATGTTGAAGGTCTGCTCAGGGGAATTTATCTCTACGCAGGTGTCTCTAAGCAACGCAAGAAGAATGCACAAATTCTTGCTTCAGGTGTTGGCGTCAACTGGGCGCTTAAGGCACAGAAGTTGCTTCAGGAAGATTGGGGCGTTGCAGCTTCTGTCTGGTCTGTTACTTCATGGAATGAACTTCGTCGCGATGGCCTAGAAGTCGATCGTCACAATATGCTCAATCCTGGAAATAAGAAGACTGCATACGTCACAGATAAACTTCGCGGAACCGAAGGTCCGGTCATTGCAGTCTCTGACTTCATGCGCGCTGTGCAAGATCAAATTTCACCGTGGGTTCCAAATCAATTCCACTCACTTGGAACAGATGGATTTGGGCTATCCGATACTCGAGGTGCACTTCGTCGCCACTTTAAAGTTGATGCCGAATCAATCGTCGTGGCAACTCTGGCAGAACTTGCAAAGGCTGGCGATGTGAAGCAATCAGCGGTTCAAGAAGCTATCGATAAGTACCGCATCTTCGATGTTCGTTCAGCAGATGCCGGAAATACCGAAGGTTCTGGCTGATTAAATAAAATCAGCTCTTTGCTTGCGAATCTGCTTTCAGCGCGTGAGTGAAGAAGGTTCCGGCAACCATCATGGCAGCTGGAATCATCAGGGCTAGTGCAATCGAACCTGTAAATTGAATCGTCCATGCAACGATCCACTTAATAACAAATGTAAGTGCATTGTTAACTACACCGAATTGACCAACTACAACAGCACTCGGCAGCTTTGATCTGCGATTTGCCGCTGCAAAGAAGGATGGCGCTGTAAATGAAGAACCAAGTCCTGCCATCGCAAAGCCCAAAATAAAGAGTGCGTAAGACCACCACTTTAAGGTAGGTGATAAGTGAGTTGCGATTGTGATGCAGGAGGCAAATCCAAGCCCTGCAAAGATGGCAGCGCGTTTAACCCAGATGTGAAGCGGTGCATGTTCTAAGAATCGATGTACTAAAAGTCTTCCAACAATCATCATCGCAGTGAAGATAATGAATGGCGCAGCGCTGAGTCCTCCAGACATATTGAGGCGATCTTTTGTAAAAATTGTTCCCCAGTCCCCTAAGGCAAATTCGAGATATACAACGCATGCCATACCGAGACTTACAGGCCAATCAACTCTGAATGACGTAAATATCTCCTTGATTGTGTAGTCGTGCTCGCTACTTGTATTAGGAAGAATCAAAACTGGCCGCAGGCGAATGACTATCGCAATCATGATTAGTGCGAGCACTGCAGCCAATGTATCCAGATGGGCAACGAGTCCGACTCGACCAATCAACAATCCCGACAGAATCGCAGTAGAAAGAGAGCCTGTGCTCCAAAATCCAGAGCTAGTAGTTATTAGATTGACGCTACTTCGCTGCAAAAAGTGAAATGCCTGAGAGTTAATACAGACATGCACTGCCGTTATTCCAAAACCGAAGGCAATATTAAAAATCAAGAAGATAAAGCTTGTGTGTAGATGAACTAGAACACCAAGAGTTGAGTAAAGGGTAAGAATGGCAGCGATTGTGACTTTAAAGGCACCAAATCTGTGGATGATGTGACCGACGGTCAGAAGCCCGAGAAAAGCTCCGATAGAGCCGGTACTCATAATGGAACCAAAGGCACCGTTATTGAGATGAAGATTTGCCTTTACTTCAGGAAAGCGAGGTATCCAAGCCATGATTCCAAAGCCGAAGCAGAAAAACAGTGCGTGAATTAAATTTTTTTCAAGCTTATGGTCGACCTCTTGCGCCATTAAAAAAGCGCATTCGCTAACTGAGCACGAGCTTTAATCACACGAGGATCAGCTGGATCAACAAGTGCAAAAAGTTCAAGTAAGCGATCTTTCACAGTCTTCTGATCGACACCATCTAGAATCACAACAAGACGGAGCATGCGCTCAAAAGCTGGTTCTAAATATCCGCTCATTATTTCGATATCTGCACAGCTCATTTGAATTGCAATATCGTCCGGGTTAGAGATGGCATCTTCCATGATCTTTTGGCCATCAATACCTTCGGTACGGATTAGTAATTGGACTTGAGCTAAACCTAACTTTGCAAAGTTGTCATTTGGCTTACGAGCCAAGAGTTTTCTATAGGCTGCTTCAGCAGTGGCGTAATCGCCTTGATCTAAAGCCGCTAGAGCTTCCTCTTCTTCGGGCTCAACAGCCTCTACTGGCTCTTCACCGATTCCTTGTTCAGCTGCAACGGTAAGAATCTTATTCACAACTTCGCGCAGTTGTGCTTCATTCAGTGGTTGCTCCAAGAATGGAATTACTTGCCCATTAATAAAGACGACACCGTATGGAATCGTGCGAACTTGTAAAGCTTGCGCAACAGGCGCTTGCGTATCAACATCAACATGAGCCAGCAGCCACTTGCCAGAATCTGCCACTTCTAAATTTCCCAGTGCTCGTAATGTGTCTACAGATTCAGCTGAACGCGCACTCCAACAGAGAACAACGACTGGTTTTGTTACAGAAAGCGGCAGAAGTTCTGCCTGTAAATTCTGTGGATTTACTTCAACTCCGGGCATTGGAGTGCTGGTATCCGGCGCTGGTTTTCCAAGAGAGCTGAGATCTACAGCTTGCGAGAAATTTGGTGGGAGGCTCACAGTTGCATCATGCCATCAAGACGTACATCCACGCCAGAATCACGACGAAATGGAAGAACATCTGAGACATATGACTTCGCTGCGAATTCAAGACCCACGTCATGTCCTGCTTTTTCGCTGAGATACCAACGATGTTCAAGGGTTTCATGGAAGAACTGAGCTAATTCAATTCTTCCTTGAAGTTCTGGTGGAATTAATTCAACAGTTGGCTTAAAGACTTCATTGAGCCAACGTCGTGCCGAATCGTTGATGGGCGGCTTAGGAGATTTTTCTCGTCCACGGAATCTATCGAATGATGCAAGTAGCCTCTTTGCTTGAAGCTCTTCGGTATCAAGCCCCATTAATTCGCGAAGTCTATTCTTGTGATATCCAGCTGCGACAAGTTTAGGTTGGAAAATTAACCTACCCGCATTCTCGCCCTCCTCCATTGAAACTGAAACTTCTTCCACGGCAAATCCGAGATCATGTAATTGACGCATCGCGCGCTCCACCGCATGGCGATCTGTTGGATCAAGTACTTGTCTATCTTTCAACGCAGACCATAAACGGTGATATCGCTTTATCAGCGCAGTACTTGCTCTAATGGGATCCATTCCTGGATAAAGAACGCCAGAGAGTTGCAGATCTTCGAGTTCAGCAGCAACGTTGAAGTGTGCAATCTCTAAATCGTGTTCACGTTGGCCATTGGTCAACGTCTTTTGAAATTCTCCGGTTTCAGCATCTACTAGATATGCAGCATAACCTTCGGCATCTCTGCGAAAGAGAGTATTTGAAAGTGAGCAATCACCCCACCAAAATCCTAGTAGGTGCAATCGAACTAACAGGAGCGCAAGCGCATTAGCCATCATCGTTACATCTTCTGCAGTTACATGCTTATCGCTGAGTACTACGCGAAATGGAAGTGAGTAAGGCAAAAATCTAGTCACGAGAGCACAAGGTAGCTCTTCGCCATTCTTATCTGTGCGTCCCTCAATTACCGCAATAGATTGCACACTTGGCGAATCCAGCTGTGTAAGCTCGCGCAGAATTTTGTATTCGCGGTTTGCAAATTCCGAGACCGTCTCTTTCACTGCATAGACTTCAGAATCTGG
>Ga0114964_10002891_pt1 | contig 11831 bp, 9 predicted proteins | sample C_131016_MF_Meta_FD_92638 | JGI IMG/M metagenome (GOLD analysis project Ga0114964, IMG submission 92638) | Freshwater microbial communities from Lake Croche, Canada to study carbon cycling - C_131016_MF_MetaG | ecosystem: Environmental > Aquatic > Freshwater > Lake | place: Lake Croche, Canada... | reverse complement strand
CAACTCAGTGGCCAGTGGAACCGCGATGGTCACTGAAAATTTATTTGAGGCTAGATTCCGTTTTGTCCAGGAATTGAGCCGACTCGGCGCCGAAGTACGTACGGATGGTCATCATGCTCTCGTTCGCGGAAAGCCGCTTCTCTCAGGAGCACCAGTAGAAGCCACGGACATTCGAGCCGGCGCTGGACTAGTCCTTGCCGGCCTTGTCTCGGAGGGCGTCACGACTGTACATGGCGTGGAACACATTGACCGTGGCTATGTGGGCTTTGAAGACCAACTAATTGCGCTAGGCGCGCCAATTAGTCGCGAAGTACTTAGCGACCTCGACTAAGAATTGATTGCGCTTTCACTTGGTCACCGGGCCAAGTTAAGACTCTAGGACCCTCGCTGGTTGTAGCGAGCGTTGCCTTCACCCCAGCATCAGCAAGTTGGCGGCGCAGAATCTCGCCCTGGATGTAATCATCAGGCGAGGCTACCGAAACTAACATCCCATAGTCGGCAGGATTGCCAGATCTTGCAGGTCGCGCTACCAATGAATGCCCACGGCTAAAGGTCCAGCGCAGAATCAGCACTAGAACGCCGATGCCAAGAAAGCCAATCAATGGACCGAAGGCAAATGAGAATGCATTCCATTGAGGCATGTCTCTAGCATGCCGTTAGCCATGGTGGTTCGCATCTTGAATGCTCGATTACTGCGCAGAATCCACGGGAGGCGGCAATTGCCTAGAATTGACCTATGGGTCGCCATAATCGCCGAGAGCCAATGCCAGAGCCACGCGAATTCAACCCAAATGGCTCACGCAAAGTAGAGTCGGCCGCTGATGGCACATGGGTTACTCAACAAATTTCGGGCTCCGATTCAGGCAAGCCTTATCGCTGTCCAGGTTGTGATCACATAGTGGCGGTTGGAGTCGCACACGTTGTCGCCTGGGAATACTTTGGTGGCAACATGGACGAGGGCGTTGAGACTCGCCGACACTGGCACAAAGCCTGCTGGGTTAACCGAATGAATCGACGGTAGCGCGAGTGACTGAGCTAGCTGCCAACAGTGTGCTACCGGCGCGCCGAGAGTCGATCACGTTAACCACGGCCGATGGACTCAATCTTGTCGGAGAATTAGCGTTGCCTGAAGCGGGCGAACCCATCGCAACCATCATTTGCTTGCACCCGAATCCAACTGGTGGCGGGATGATGGATAGTCATCTATTTCGCAAAGCTGCCTGGCGCTTGCCGGCGCTGGCTCAAGTTGCGATTCTGCGCTTTAACTTTCGGGGTACGACCAGCGCTGCTGGTACTAGTGAAGGCATCTACGACCAAGGACACCTCGAGGGCAATGACCTACGCGCTGCTCTGGACTTTGCCGTTGCCCGTGGGTTGCCCAATATCTGGCTGGTCGGCTGGTCGTTTGGTACTGATGTCGCTTTGATGCATGGCAATGTCGATCCAGTTCAAGGGGCGATTCTGTTCAGTCCGCCACTTAAGTGGAGTGATCAGTCCGCTTTGGCGAGTTGGGCCAGCTCGGGCCGCCCACTAGTTGCGCTGGTGCCAGAACTTGATGAGTACTTAACTCCGGAAGAGGCTCTGCCCAGATTTGCCACAGTTCCACAGTGTGAAACCGTGGGCATTGCTGATTGCAAACACTTGTGGGTAGGAGAGAAGTTTGTTCGCATCGCTTGGACCCAAGCACTACATCGCATTCGCCCGGATCTACCTGAACTCACCTGGCATTGGGACGGCCCAATGCAAAAGTGGGATGACTTGCACGGTGGACTTACCGCATGACCGTTGAGTTAACCTTTGACTCCTATGGCGTGCCAGGAAATCCGGCCGTGGTGCTGATTCACCCATTTCCATTTAGAGCGCAATTCTGGAGCGCTTGCGCCCCAGTAATCGCCGCATCTGGTTATTTCGTAATTGCGCCAAATTTACGCGGCTGTGCCACCAGCCCTTCGGATACGGCGCCGCCCAGTATGGAACTGTTAAGTGCTGATGTCTGGCGGCTATTAGATTCGTTGCAAGTAAATAACCCGACCATTCTCGGTGTCTCACTCGGCGGATATGTAACTTTGGCAATGCTTCGGGCTCGACCTGATGGGGTGAGTGCAATCGGGATAATCGACTCTAAAGTCACTGCCGATTCACCGGCTGCAGTGCGCAATCGTCAGCGTATTGCCTTTGAGATTCAAAATGACCTGACTACAAGTGAGTATGCCCAACAAATGTTGCCGACCCTGCTATCGCCGTTTTCTCGGCAAAATCGCCAAGATGTTGAAGGTCAAGTAGCGCAGTGGATTAGTGCCAGTAAGCCAGAGACGATTGCCTGGCTACAAGAAGCCATGGCGCTTCGCTTGGATAGCACGACCGAGCTAGCTAAATTTGCTGGCCCAACTTTATTAATTCGCGGGGCCGAAGACGTCGTGAGTAGGCCGGAGGACTTTTCTACTATGGTCGAACTGGCGCAACAGCCAACTTTTGTTGAGGTGCCCGACTGTGGACACTTGCCACCGGTAGAAGACTCGACGGCAACTGCGCAGGTAATTATTCAGTGGCTAGTTAAATCTGCGTTCGATCATGCATCGTAATCGCAAAATCAATCGCTGACCTACCTTTAACACTTTCCTCATGAACCGCGGCAGCGCCGCCGTTTATTCCGAACAAGTGCTTGGTCCAAAGCAGCCAGAGCACAGCGGCCAAGTTCAGCACCAAGGCCCCAGCCCGTAATACCGTAATTTTGTGAGTCAGTTCAAAAATTTCAAGCGGAATAAATGCGCTGGTCGCAACAACAGCTAGGTACTCAGCCCAGCGCTTTTGGTACCACAGTCCAGTTCCCTCAACTATCTGCAATATGCCGTAGCCCAATAGCGCGATCGAAATTAGATACAGAGTGTGCGGTGAGGTCGAGAATAATTTCGCCAGAAAACTAACTATGCCGGAGTCTTTTATGTTCCAGCCGATCTGATCTGCAAAAGGTTTTAAGAGTGGCAATGCAGAGTTCAAATGTTGCACCAAGGTTTCCTGTGAAATCTTGAGTTGCCACACCACTAGTCCAAGAATAAACACAATAAACCCGCGCACTCCGCGCTCCACTGCCAGCAGGCGAATGATGAAGCGGTCGCGAATCTGTCCAGCATGCGGCACTTCTGGAGCGTTGGCCGCTGGGCCAAAGGCAAAGGGGTCTTCCGGAACAAAAGCGCCGCAGCGCAGACATTTCCAAGCCGGTCCGACTGGGGTTACAACGGTTAATTTATCTGCTAGTTCAGGTTCATCAGGGCGGTAGGTGACATGCCCGCTTCTGGCGCAGGTGCGTAAGGACCAATCCATAGCCGTCAGTCTATTCCAGCAACCTTTTGAGATACGGCACAATGGAACAGTGAGTAATCTGAATCTAAATGGCGCGGTCGATCTTGGTGCATTAAGTGCACAACGCAAAGCGCAGGCCGCTGTTGCAGCCCAACATGAAGCGGATCCGTCGAGTGGCGTCAACATTATTGAAATAACAGCCGATAATTTTGAACTGGAAGTTTTAGCCAAGTCGCAAATGGTGCCGGTCATCCTTGATTTCTGGGCGCACTGGTGTGAGCCATGTAAGCAACTTTCACCTATTTTAGAAAAGTTAGCTCGGGAAGATGGCGGGCAATGGATTCTGGCAAAAGTAAATATAGATGCCGAACAACAAATTGCTGCTGCGTTCCAGATTCAGTCGATCCCTAGTCTGTTTGCGATGATCGGTGGGCAGCCGGTACCACTGCCACCGGGCGCGCACCCAGAGCATCAGATGCGCCAGATCATCGATGCAGTAATTGCGAAGGGCAAAGAAGTAGGTCTACCTGGACTGGATACTGCGGACACCGCGGTAACCGATGAAGTGGCCCATCCGGTTGAGGAGCCGTTAGACCCTGGCCTTCAGGCAGCCCAGGACGCTATTGATGCTGGAAACTGGGATGAGGCCATCTCGGCCTATCGTGAGCTCCTGAAAACTTCGCCCAATGACTCCTTGGCCCGAATCGGACTACTTAATGTCGAGTTATTCAAGCGCCTCGACGGAGTCGATTTTGAGGTAGCGCTCGCCGAACCCGTTACTTCAATCGATGCTCAACTGCTGGCTGCTGACTGTGAATTCATGCTCAACGAATGGGCTAGTGCGTTCGCCAGATTAATCAATTTAGTCCGCGAGACGGCCGGCGATGACCGCAATCGTGTGCGTGCCCGAGTCCTAGAACTTTTTGAAATAGCTGGCCCTAATGATGCAGCAGTGGTTAAAGCAAGAGTGGATCTAACTAGCGCATTGTTCTAGACGCGGCTGGACGGCTGATTATTTTTGCAGCGTGAGCCAAATAGTCGAGAGCGGCGGCAGCGTTAAATTGGCAGATGCTGGCTGACCAAAGTGCGGTTCACCAGTCCCATCGATTGGCGCATGGTTTCCCACGCCACCCCCACCAAAAGCCAAATCGTCGCTGTTAAATACTTCGGTCCAGGTGCCGGCTAATGGCAGCGGAATTTTGTAGTCGTGATGGGGGATCGGGGAGAAATTACTAATCGAAATCAGCGGATTGCCAGTATGGTCCCATCTCACCCAGGCAAACACATTCGCGCGCGCGTCATCTCCAATGAGCCACTGGAATCCAGCTTGGTCATCATCGCGCTCCCATAGCGCTGGAGTCGATTGGTAGATATCGTTCATCGCTGCCACTGATTTTTGTACACCTTGGTGCCTGTCTTGGTCAAGTAGATGCCATTCCAGACCATGAGCTAGTGCCCATTCACCAACTTGACCAAATTCGCAGCCCATAAAGAGCAATTGCTTGCCAGGATGAGCCCACATGAAGCCGTAATAAGCACGAACATTTGCCAACTTCTGCCAATCATCCCCAGGCATGCGCTGATAGATCGAACCTTTACCGTGCACGACTTCATCGTGACTAAGTGGCAATACGTAGTTTTCGCTCCAGGCATAAGCGAGCGAGAATGACATTTCGTTGTGATGGAACTGGCGATGAATCGGATCGTGTTTCACGTATTCAAGGGAGTCGTGCATCCAACCCATGTTCCATTTCAGACCAAAACCTAAACCACCGGCGTCAGTTGGTGTGGTAACACCGGGCCAAGCTGTGGACTCTTCAGCGATAGTCACAATGCCCGGCATCGCTCGATAAGCCGTGGCATTCATCTCTTTGAGGAATTCAACTGCATCAAGATTCTCTCGTCCGCCAAATTGATTTGGTGACCACTGCCCGTCTTCGCGCGAATAGTCGAGGTAGAGCATCGATGCAACTGCATCTACTCGCAGTCCATCTATGTGGAACTCCTTAAGCAAGAAGACCGCATTTGCCACCAAGAAGTTTCGAACTTCATTGCGACCAAAGTTGAAAATGTAAGTGCCCCAGTCTGGATGTTCGCCTAGCTGCGGATTCGGGTGTTCGTAAAGTGCGGTGCCATCGAATCGACCAAGGGCCCATTCGTCCTTTGGAAAGTGTGCCGGCACCCAATCAATAATCACGCCGATGTCAGCCTGATGGAATTGATCCACGAGGTAACGGAAATCATCTGGGCTGCCAAACCGTGAGGTTATTGCGTAGTAGCCAGTGACTTGGTAGCCCCAAGACGGGGAATATGGATGTTCGGCCACCGGCATGAATTCCACGTGTGTGTAGCCGTTTTCTTTCACGTACCTCACCAAGTCGACAGCTAGGTCGCGGTAAGACTTACCTGGCTGCCAGGACCCTAGGTGGACTTCATAAACCGACATTGGTGCTTTATGTGGGACGAAGTTGGCTCGCTTGGCTATCCAAGCCTGATCGTTCCAGGTGTAGGTCGATTCGAATACCACCGAAGCATTGGCTGGCGGAATCTCTGCATAAAAGGCCATCGGGTCAGATTTCGTTAGCCATTGCCCAGATTGCGCGAGGATTGCGAATTTGTACTTGTCCCCATGGCCAAGTCCAGGAATGAATAGTTCCCAAACTCCCGATGAACCCATGGAGCGCATTGGATGGGTTACGCCGTTCCACATATTGAAATCGCCGATTACGCGCACACCCTGAGCACTTGGCGCCCACACAGTAAATGCGACTCCGATTACCCCTTGTATGGTTTTGATGTGCGCGCCTAAAACCCGCCACAAATCTTCATGTTTGCCGGCAGAAATTAGATGTAAATCGAGTTCACCAATTGTGGGCAAGAATCGATAAGGATCATCAGATTCCACAATCCCATCGCCATAATCAACTTGAATTCGATACTCAGCGATGTTCGGCTCTTCTATAGTGATGGCCCAGATCCCTTGGCCCTGATGCACCATCGCAATGACTACGTTGTTGACAACCGCTGATACTGAGTTTGCCCACGGGCGCATTGCCGTGATTGTTGTGGCACTTGCAGTTGAATGCGCGCCAAGGATGGAATGGGGATTGTGATGCCAGCCTTCAACTAAACGATCAAGGTCATTTGGCACAGTGGGAACTCGAGTCTTTAGGCCAAAGGGCAGTCTAAATCTAGACATTTGGCTGCACGCTCAGAATTAGAGCGGTGCCCAGCGTTGGATCAAGGCGGACAAAGTTATGCTCAGTCCAAGTCCACTCTTGACCGGTTAGTTCATCGCGCACAGTGAACTCATCGCCCCAATTAAGACCAAGTTCTGGCAGGTTCAAGTGAACCGTAGCCTCTTGAGCATGCTCTGGATCAAGATTCACAATGACTATCACCGCATTCTCTCCGTGCCGCTTTGAGTAAGCCAGCATTGCTTCGGAGTCAATCCAGTGGAACCGCAGGTTCCGCAAGTAGTGCAACGCAGAATTTTCACGTCGAATCTTATTTAACTTTTCTAGATAAGGAGCCAAAGTTTTCTCGGGGGATGCACTCCAGTCACGGGCTTTGTATTCGTACTTTTCAGAATCTAAGTACTCCTCGGCACCGGGCTTAGTTGGCACATTCTCGTAGAGCTCAAATCCGGCATATACCCCCCATGTTGGCGAAAGCGTGGCGGCCAGAGTGGCGCGAATATCAAAACTGCGCTTATTGCCGGTTTGAATATTCAACGGGAGAATGTCAGGCGTATTAACGAAGAAGTTTGGCCGGAAATAGGCACTGGCATTTCCAGAAAGTTCAGATAAGTAATCGGTTAGTTCCTGTTTAGAATTTCGCCAAGTGAAGTAAGTATAACTTTGCTGGAAACCGGCTTCACCCAATGCACGCATCATCGATGGATTGGTAAAAGCCTCCGCCAAGAACAATACATCTGGATCTGTCGCATTTATGTCGGCAATTAAGCGCTCCCAGAATGCCACTGGCTTTGTATGCGGATTGTCAACGCGGAAAATTCTTACGCCAAGATTGCACCAGTGATGCACGACTCGTCGCACTTCTTGGAAGATTCCTTCGGGGTCACGGTCGAAGTTAATCGGATAAATGTCCTGATATTTTTTCGGCGGATTTTCCGCGTAGGCGATTGAGCCATCAGCTCGCTCGGTGAACCAGAGCGGATTTGAAGTGACCCACGGGTGGTCTGGGCTTGCCTGTAACGCAAGATCAAGTGCAATCTCAATTCCGAGCTCGCTTGCTTGCTTAACAAACGCCTTGAAATCTTTTTCAGTGCCTAGATCGGGATGAATTGCATCGTGCCCGCCAGCCTTTGATCCGATGGCCCATGGCGAGCCTGGATCATTTGCGCCGGCATCAAGCGTGTTGTTGCGTCCTTTTCGATTTACGGTGCCAATTGGATGAATTGGCGGAAGGTAGAGCACATTGAAGCCCATTTGCGCAACGGCAGGCAGCCGTTTGGCCGCCGTTTTAAAAGTGCCGCTCTTCCAGGAGCCGTCTTTCTGTGCCACGGCTCCTTCGGAGCGAGGGAAGAATTCGTACCAGTTGCCAAAGAGTGCGCGCTCGCGCTCGACCAAAACTGGAAATGGGCCATAGCTCGAGGTGCACTCACGAAGAATGTTCGAGGTTAGGGCTTGGCGCACGTCTGGCTCGGCCAAAGTTGCTAACCGCTGCTCATCCGAGAACTTCTTGTCGGAGAGCGCAGATGAAAGCCGACTTAGCGCAGACAAACTTTTTGCATCGGCCGTCTCAATTACTTTGGCGATTAAGATAGCGCCTTCTTGATACTCAAGTTCGACATCAACCCCAGCAGGAATCTTGATGGTGGCTCGGTGTATCCAAGTGGCAATTGGATCGCTAAATGCTTCAATTCGGTAGTGCCATAGTCCCGATGTATCTAGAGTGACGTCGGCACCGAGTTCCTCGACTTCGTAACCAGCCCGAGTCAGCGGTAGGCGAGCGCTTTCAACACCACTTGGGTCAATAAGCACTACTTCTGCGGAAACCGAATCATGACCTTCGCGAAATACACGCGCTCGAACCGCAAAAGTCTCGCCCACCACAGCTTTAACGCTTCTGGCACCACCAGCGATAACGGGAGCAACATCTAATACGGGAATGCGCCCAAAATCTAGCGATGGAGTCGACACGGGCTGCTGGGGCTGGGGTTGCGAGTTCTTACTTGAAGGGATTCGCGCCATATGACAACCGTACCGAACCTTGGGGCAAAGGTGAAGAGTTGGCGATTAAAGACTTCACTTAATTTGCTCTCATTTGAGTAAGCAAATTAGTCGCGGCGCGTGACCATCCACAAAGCACTCGACCATGGCTTGAGTGTGATTACTGAGTTTGCGGGGATAGTCTGCTCGCCTTGCCAGTTGAGTTCATCGGCGGTATTGAAGCGCAACAGATATTCGGCTGCGTAATCTCCGTTTGGCAGAGTTACCTCAACTGATTCGTCACTGGAGTTCAAGAACCAGTAGAACCCGTTGTCGACCAGATCATGTCGATTCTGCGAACGCACAGCGCCGGCAAGGTACATGCCAATTTGTCGGGTTTCTGATGATTCCCAATCCTCATGCGTAAATTGCTCACCACTTGCTCGGAACCAGGCAATATCAGGAACGTTCACAAAGTCGACATTGTCGCCGTTTAGGTAGCCATTTCGTTGGAAAACGCTGTGTTCTTGCCGAAGGTGAATCACGTGGCGGACGAAGTCATAAGTGTTCTGCTGCTCCTGAGTGAAGTTCCAGTGATTCCAAGCAATTTTGTTGTTCTGGCAATAGGCATTGTTGTTACCTTGCTGACTACGGCCTACTTCGTCGCCGCTTAGCAACATCGGAGTACCCGCACTAAGAAAGGTTGTGGCAATCAGGTTGCGCATTTGCCTTCGGCGCAGTTCTAGAATCTCGGGATCATCGGTGTCACCCTCAACTCCGCAATTCCATGAGCGATTAGTGTCAGCACCATCTCGGTTTTCTTCGCCATTGGCAAGATTGTGTTTTTCGTCATAAGAGACAAGGTCGCGCAAAGTGAAACCGTCATGTGCGGTGATGAAGTTGATTGAAGCACGTGGGCCATTCATCTGGTCCCAATAGAGGTCGGCCGAACCAGTCAATCGCCAACCTAGCTCAGCTACGCCGCCACTCATGCCGCGCCAGAAGTCGCGGACGGTGTCTCGGAATTGGTCATTCCACTCACTCCATGGCGGCGGGAAGGAACCTACTTGGTAGCCGTTGTGACCTACATCCCACGGTTCAGCAATTAGCTTCACTTCACGCAGCACTGGGTCTTGCGAAGATGCCGTAATAAATCCGCCCTCAAGATCAATGTCTTTGTTAGAGTTTCTGGTCAATTCGGTGGCAAGGTCAAACCGGAATCCGTCAACATGCATTTCCTGAACCCAGTAGCGCAGCGAATCCATGATCATTCGCAGGGTGGCCTGATGAGAAGCGCGCATCGAATTTCCGCAGCCCGTGAAATTCACATAGTGTCGACAATCTGCAGTGAGGTGGTAGTAACCCTTGTTGTCTAATCCTCGGTAACTCAGGGTTGGGCCGCATTCATTGCCTTCGGGTGTGTGGTTATAAACAACATCCAGGATCACTTCAAGACCGGCTCGATGGTAGGCCTTGATCATGTCTTTAAATTCGGTCACTTGCTGACCGAGCGAACCCGATGATGAGTACTTAGCGTGCGGGGCAAAAAACGAGAGTGTGTTGTACCCCCAGTAATTTGCTTTACCTTGAGCGAGCAGAAATGGCTCACTAACAAATTGTTGTACTGGCAAAAGTTCCACTGTGGTCACGCCGAGGTCTTTGAGATATGCGATGACATCTGGATGAGTCATACCGGCGTAAGTTCCCCGTTGATCTTCGGGAATCGAGGGGTGCTTACCAGTTAAGCCGACCACATGGGTTTCATAGATGATGGTTTTCTGGGGTGCGATGTTTGGTCGCTGATCGTCTTCCCAGTCATAGGTATTGTCAATAACCACACTTTTTGGCACATAGGCCTGGCTGTCTAATTCGTTCAACACCAAATCGTCGTCACCGAGATGTCCATAGATCGCTTCGTTCAGCACTAGATCGCCAGTGACAGCTTTGGCGTACGGGTCGAGCAACAGCTTGGCTGGGTTAAAGCGCAGACCGCGCTCGGGTGCCCATTCGCCGTGCACGCGATATCCGTATTGCTGACCAGGACCAACATCAGGTAAAAAGCCGTGGTAGATACCTTTAGTGAAACCAGGAAGGTCTAAGTTCCAGTAGCCACCAGCTTCATCGATTAGGCAAATCTCAACGCGCACTGCATCGGGCGCCCACACCGCAAAATTTGTCCCACCATCACGAGTGGTTGCTCCTAGTGGTTCGGCCAAGCCAGGCTCAATGCCAGGATTCACGACCGACCTCCTAGCTGCTGTAAGTGGCGTCCTGATACACGCACATTCACACAATTGTGAGGCACTAATAGCCCTTTTGCACTTTATTGGTCGACCAACACGGTCGTGTCCTAATGACATGCACTCGTTATCACATGGTTAACTGAACATTTCTTGCTGGTACAAGCCTCGGTCAACTGCTTTAGACTTAACCTGTGGCGTATTTAGATCACGCTGCCACGACTCCTATGTTCACCATGGCCGTGGCTGCTATGAGCGAGTTGTTGGCTGACCCTGGCAACCCATCTTCCTTGCATGCAGCCGGACGACGCGCTCGTCGCGCAGTTGAAGAGTCGCGCGAGCAGGTCGCCAGCGCGCTAGGCGCCCGCCCAACCGAAGTTGTATTCACTGCTGGTGGAACCGAGGCAAACAACATCGCTTTGAAAGGTTTGGCTTGGGCTCAGCGCAACGCCGATTCAAAGCGCACTCGCCTGGTAATTAGCAGTGTTGAGCATCACGCTGTACTTGATCCAATCCAATGGCTGGTTGATGATGATGGATTCAGCGTCACTTGGATTAAGGCACAATCTGATGGAATGATCACCCCGCAGGCTTTACAGGAAGCCCTTGGCGAGGATTCCAGCGATGTGGCGCTAGTTAGTGTGATGCTCGCAAATAACGAAGTCGGAACCATTAATGATGTAGCCGCGCTCACTGAGGTGACCCGTGGTCACGGCATTAGTTTTCATACTGACGCAGTGCAAACACCAATGTGGCTTGACGTTAATTTTGCCGAGCTTGGCGTTTGTGCCATGTCGGTCTCTGGTCACAAATTTGGCGGTCCTAACGGCGTTGGCGCACTAATTATGAGTCGCGACTGCAAAGCAGTCCCACTGATTCATGGCGGTGGTCAAGAGCGCGACTTACGCTCGGGAACATTGGATACGCCAGGAATCGTTGGGTTTGCGACTGCGCTAACAATTGCGGTGAGTGAGCGGGCCCCGATTGTCACTCGGGTGCGCGCGCTGCGTGACTCGCTAGTTGCTGGCGTGCTTGAAGTCGCACCCGATGCGCATTTCAACGGCTCCACAACACATCGACTAGCCAACAACTCACACTTTGCCTTCCCTGGCGCACT
>Ga0114964_10002890_pt1 | contig 11831 bp, 12 predicted proteins | sample C_131016_MF_Meta_FD_92638 | JGI IMG/M metagenome (GOLD analysis project Ga0114964, IMG submission 92638) | Freshwater microbial communities from Lake Croche, Canada to study carbon cycling - C_131016_MF_MetaG | ecosystem: Environmental > Aquatic > Freshwater > Lake | place: Lake Croche, Canada... | reverse complement strand
CTAAGCCCGCAACGCTACATTGAAACGCCACTGCGCACGGTGCCAGTGGCGTTTCTTTTTTTGACCATGCAAAGACAACACATCAGCTCCGGCTCGCGCTTTGCGACCGAGATCGGCTACTCCCGCGCGGTGGTGGTGGGCGACTGGGTTTTTGTATCCGGCACTACGGGTTTTGACTACGCCAGCATGACGATATCGGAAAACGTGGCCGTACAGACGGCGCAGTGCTTTAAGAACATTGCAGCCGCCCTGGCACAGGCTGGCGCCACCTTAGATGAAGTGGTGCGCGTGAACTACATCTTGCCCCAAGCCGCCGACTTTGAAGCCTGCTGGCCGGTGCTGCGCCAATACCTTGGCCGCGCCCGCCCGGCTGCGACCATGGTCAGCGCGGGCCTGATTGACCCGCGCATGAAAATTGAGATTGAGGTGACGGCACTGAAAGGAAGTGGGACACACAATGGCTAAGTCCACTCCCCCGCATGGGCAAGCCGGTTTCGTAGGCTGCCGCGCTTAGGCCACCCGCAACACTACCCGTTTGGGCGCGCCACGCGCGAGGGCCAATTCATCCACGGCGGCGCCCAGGGCTTTGATGCCCGGCGCGATTTGCTCGGCCGCGATGGACGAAAGGCGTAGGCGGAAATAGGGGCAAGGGTAAGGCGGGTTCATAAAGAATACATCACCCGCCTCGATCAGCACGCCGTGCTTGCGCGCGATCAGCGCCAGCTCCGAGGAGTCCACCCAGGCCGGGGCGCGCACCCACACCGAGGCGCCGCCCGATGGCAGCGTGAACTGAAAATCCGGCAAATACTGTTTGAGCGCCCGGGCCACCAAGGCCATGCGCTCTTGCATGGCTTGGTTGACGCGCCTGGCATGGGCGTCGTGGTGGCCCAGCGATAAAAACAGCGCAAAGGTGTGCTGCAAGAACGCACTGGGATGGCGCACCATGGCGTGGCGCAGACCGCGCAGCTCGGCGATCAAGGCACGCGGCGCCACGATATAACCCAGGCGCAAGGAGGGCGACAGGCTTTTGGACACCGAGCCCACGTAAATCACGCGGCCCACTTTGTCCAGGCTTTTGAGCGCGGGCATGGGCTCGCCTTCATAAAGGTTTTCGGCCTCGTAGTCGTCCTCGATGACCACAAAATCTTTGTCCTGCGCTCTTTGCAAGAGCTGGCGGCGCCGCTCCATGCTGAGTGTGCCGGTGGTGGGGCTTTGGTGCGAGGGCGTGACAAACACATAGTCCAGCGCGGGCAAGCGGTCTACCTTGAGGCCTTGCTCGTCCACCGCCAGCGGCAGGCATTGCGGATGGCGCAGCGCAAAGCTGTTGCGTGCATGCGGGTGGCCGGGTTCTTCCAGACCGACGCGCTGGTTTTCATCAAACAAACCCTCGGCCAATAGGTAATACGCGTGCTGCGCGCCCACGGTGATGAGTATCTCTTCCGGCAGGGCGAACACGCCGCGCTTGGGCAACAGGCGCAGACGGATTTGCTCAACGAGTTCGGGCACATCGCTGAGCTCAAAGTCGGGCGTCCAATGCGGCAGGTGCGCGCGCGCCAGGCTGTGGACGCAGCACTCCCGAAAAGCCTCGGACGGAAAAAGCTGCGGGTCGTACGTGCCGTACACAAAAGGGTAAGCGTAGCGGCGCCACTGGTCGGGCTTAGCCAGGGTGCGCTGGTCGGACAGCGAGCGCAGCACGCGGCTTTGCCAATCAGGTTGGGCCGCAACTGCAAGCGCTTGGGCTTTGGCCTGCGCAGCGTCCGTGCCACGGCCCGCACCCAATGCCAGCGGTTTGCTGGCAGCGGCCTGCGCGTTGTCACTGACGAAGACGCCGCTGCGCGGACGCGATTCGATAAAGCCATCATCCATCAAATGCGCGTACGCGGCGGTGACAGTGTTGCGGCTCAGGCCCAGGACCTGGGCCAGTTCCCGCGACGAGGGGAGCAAAGCGCCGGCAGGCAAGCGACCATCCAAAATGGCCTGCACCACCGACAAGCGCAGGCGCTGCTGCAGCGGCAGGGCCGGCTTGTCGGGCAGCGTGAAAAGGCTTTCCCACTGGGCGTCTTTGGTGCGTTGGCGCTGGGTCATGGTGCCAGATAGTATAAGAATGGGCCAGATCGACAGGGCCAGCGCAGCCTAGCTGCCGGGCAATGCAGGGCTGGATCGACCGAATCCAAGCATCTGGCTCTAGCGCACTGGAGCCAAGGTCTCTATCCTGTGTCCCACCGCAACCCGTTCTTTGGAGAAAAGCTTTGAGCCACGCACCTGTTACCACCGCCACCTTAGAAGCCTTTAGCGCCGCCTGGAACCGCCACGATCTGGACGCATTGATGAGCTTTATGACGGACGATTGCGTCTTCATGACCGCCGGCGGCCCCGATGCCTGTGGCGCCCGCCATGTTGGCCCCGAAGCGGTGCGCAAAGCCTTTGCCGGCGCCTGGGCCACTTTGCCAGACGCCCAATGGCGTAACGGCGTGCATTTTGTGCAGGGCGACTTTGGCGTCTCGCAATGGACTTACACCGGCACGGCCGCCGATGGCAGCCGCGTCGAGACCGATGGCGTGGACATATTTAACTTTAAGAACGGCAAAATTGCCGTCAAAAACGCTTTTCGCAAAGCCCGCCCCAATCTTCCCCCGGCAGCCTAAAAACCAGAGCAATCCCGCCATGAGCACTGCGCAGCATTTTCACGGCACGGCAGCCGTGCCACCATCGCGGCCCGGCCCGGGTGCGGACACGCGTTACGACCCGCAATACGACCCCTTGGTGATGCCCACGCCAGGCGCCGGCCGCGCTTATGCGCCCACCTACTGGGTGGCCAGCGCGGGCACGCCACCGTCCGATGACGGGCCGGTGCTGCACGATATGGACGTGGACGTGGTGGTCATCGGCGGTGGTTCGACGGGCATGTCGGCCGCGCTGTACCTGGCGCAAGACCATGGCATTGGCGCCGTCGTCTTAGAAGCTAACCAAACCGCCTGGGGCTGCTCTAGCCGCAGCGGCGGCCAGGGCCAAAACGCCAGCGGGCGGCTGACGCGCTCGCAGTGGATAGAGCGCTGGGGTCTCGAGACAGCCAAACGCCTGGACACCGAAATCCGCACCGGCTTTGAGAACTTTCGCGCACTCACCCAAGAGATCGACTGTGATGCGCATGACGGCGGCCATTTGTACGTGGCGCATCGCGCCTCGAAGGTGGCCTATTTGCAAGAGCAAACCCGGGTGCGCCGCGATATCTTTGGCTATGGCACGCGCATACTCAGTACCTCCGAGCTGCACGCCAACTACTGCGACGAGCGCGACGCGCACGCCGCCATGTGGGAGCCCGAAGGCGTGGGCGTGCATCCTCTTAAATTTACCTTTGGCCTGATGCGCAAAGCCCGCGCACTGGGCGCCAAAGTGCACACCGCCAGCCCGGTGCAAGGCTGGCAAACCATCAATGGTGTGCACCATTTGCAAACGCCCGGCGGCGTGGTGCGCGCCAAGCGTGTGGTGGTCTGCACCGGCGGCTACACAGGCCAGCGCATGACGCCGCTGCTCAAAAACAAGCTGCTGCCCATCTTGTCCAACTCAGTGGTGACGCGGCCATTGACGGATGCAGAGATTGCAGCAACCAACTTCAAGTCGCACACTTTTTTAACCGATACGCGCACGCTACGTTTTTATTACCGCCTGCTACCCGACAAGCGCTTGCAGCTGGGCAGCCGCAGTGCCATCAGCGGCGCCGACGCCGAGCGCGGGGTGCATTTGCAGTTGCTCACCGACGCCATTGCGCGCAAATTTCCGCCCTTGGCGGGCATACCGATTGACTACTCCTGGTGGGGCTGGGTGGACGTCAGCCACGACATGATGCCGCGCCTAACCCGCCCAGACCCCGCGCAAACTGTCTGGCACGCGCTGGGCTACGGCGGAAACGGCGTATCATTTTCCACATGGGCGGGCAAGCGGATTGCCCAGCGCGTGGCGGGCAAAGACCAAGGGCAGGCGGTTTTCGATTTGCCGATCTACAACTCGCCACTCGAGTACCCTAACTTCTTCAAGCTGTTTCGCTCCGAGGCGCTGGCGCCGTTTCGCAGGCTGGGGCAGCACTTTCTGTACAAGTGGTACTGGATGCAAGACGAGCTTTAATAGATAGGTCACATGGTCACAATTCTCGATGGCGGCATGGGCCGTGAACTCAAGCGCATTGGCGCCCCGTTTCAGCAACCCGAATGGTCGGCGCTGGCCTTGATGCAAGGGCCGCAGTTTGTGCGCCAGGTGCACGACGCCTTTGTGCAGCACGGCGCGCAAGTCATCACCACCAACAGCTATGCAGTGGTGCCTTTTCATATCGGGCAAGAGCGCTTTGACGCCCAGGGCGTGGCCCTGGCACGCTTGTCGGCCGAGCTGGCCCGCGCCAGCGCCGATGCTGCTGCGCACAAGGTCTTGGTGGCCGGCTCGCTACCGCCTGCGCTGGGCTCTTACCGGCCTGATTTGTTTGCGCATGCGCAATCCGTTGCTATCCACCGAAAGCTGATCGAAGGCATGGACGCCTCGGTCGACGTGTGGCTGGCCGAGACGCAAAGCTCGATTGCCGAAATCCGCGCCGCGCACGAGGCGCTGGCGGGCAATACCAAACCGCTGTGGATTTCATTCACCCTGGATGACGAGCCCGAAGCGGGCGCGGTAACGCTGCGCTCGGGCGAGACGGTGACCGACGCCGTGCAGGCCGCCTTGGCCTTGGGCGCGCAAGCGGTGCTGTTTAACTGCAGCCAGCCCGAGGTGATGGAAGCAGCCGTCAACGCGGCGCGCCAGGCCATTGGCGAGAAGGCGGTAGACATCGGCGTGTACGCCAACGCCTTCCCGCCGCAGTCCAAAAAAGCCACGGCCAATGCGGTGATTTTGGACATCCGCGCCGACCTGGACCCGCAGTCCTACACCGGCTGGGCGCAGCGCTGGGTGGACCAGGGCGCCACCATCGTAGGCGGGTGCTGCGGCATATCGCCAGAACACATCGGCGAGTTGTCGCGCACTTTTGCTTGAGGGGCGGCACCATGCGCATTTGGCAAAAGCCCATCAGCGTCGAGCTGCTCACCGCAGGCACCCGCAAGACTGCGGACGAACACCTGGGTATTGAATTTTTGGAGGTCGGCGACGACTACCTTGTAGGGCGCGTACCCGTGGATGAGCGTACCTGCCAGCCCTATGGTTTGCTGCACGGCGGCGTGTCGGTGGTGCTAGCCGAAACGCTGGGCTCCTGTGGAGCGGCATTTTCTTGCCCGCCAGGCTACCGTGCGGTGGGGCTGGATATCAATGCCAACCATTTGCGCGGCGTCAGCTCGGGCTGGGTAACAGCCACGGCCCGCCCCTTACACCGCGGCCGCACCACGCATGTGTGGCAAATCGAGCTGCGTGACGATGCGGGCAATATGAGCTGCATCTCGCGCATCACTATGGCGATATTGGCGCCGGCAAGCTAGTTGCGTTGCGCGTGTTGAGATGCGTCCTCTTAAGCTCGACAGCACCCCAAAAAATTGGCGGCCACATCTCAAAGCTCCTCTGCGCAAAAGATGGCTGGCGTGAAGAAACGCGTGCGACCTATTGCTCCAAGCTGCAGCAAGCCGGCTCGCCGATCGCCGGTCACCACGTAATCCGCTTCGCTGCCGATAGCCATCGCCACCAGGAAAGCATCATTCGGGTCATTTATTTGCAGAGCGTCTGGCAGCTTGGGTAAGGCGCCTAATACCGTGGCCCGCTGCATGTTGTTGACCATAGTGCCGACGCGGTGCGCAGGCAATAGGGTCTTGAGCTTGGGGTAGCGACTCACGCGGCGCAATTCGTCGAGCTGCGCGGCGGAGGTCACCAGTTCAAACTTGGCGGCGCGCCAAGCACGGTAAATGGCATCGGGTGGGCCGTAGGGAGAAATCAGCGCACCAAGCAATACATTGGTGTCCAAGATAACGCGCATCAATGCTCACGCGCCCATTGCACCGCCTCGTCGATGAGGGCCGTTAATTCCGACTCCTCCATATTGGATCCAGCAGACTTCGCTTGCTCGACCGCCTTTTCCAAAAGGTAGGAGCGCACCGCCTCTTCAATGAAGCGCGAAAGATCACCTTTGCGACCGCCGCCCTGCGCGGCAAGAAACATGCGCACCGATTGATCCGTATCGGGCGACACTGCAACATTCCAACGGACGGTATCCATGATTCCTCCTGCACCTAAGTACTTAGATGTTTATACACCGACTTTAGATATTGTGCTACTTTTTTCGACGCCAGCAGTCGCAGGGGTGCGGACTAGCGCCTAGGTATTGAACTTGTGGGTGTGGGCGACACCTATTTGGTGCGCCGCGTGACCGGTGCATCGGAACCGCAACATGGATGTGAAAAAATCAAATTAAGCGACGAGGCCGACAATATGAACAGTATCACGCGCATCGCGAATCAAAGGTGTCTGGTCACTTATCAAGTTGTTAAAGGATAGTGCTTCTAGTTACGGTTCCTGCGCAATTGCTTTAACTATACGACCCCTTGAAAGCGCTCGTTTCGCCAAAAGCAAATCTTCGCCAGTTTGCTCTAGCCATTCAAAAAACCGTTGTGCCGCATGCCGAGTTCTAGGGTCATCTCGGCAGTTATTGAGAAATACGAACTGGACTTTTTGAATCTTGTCTGCTACATAAACGCCAAACGGTCCACTTACGATTGTCGCGTCTGCAAACCCCAGGAGCTTGATCGCTTGGGCTTCAGTAGCAGCCTTTAGACAGGCAATGAGATGTATCGGGCCACCTGAATCTGGGCTCAGGCTATCAATAAGTTCGTGGTCTTGCAAAAAGGGTTGTCCCACGAGCTCTCTAGCTGTCGCAATACCAAGTGCCGCCGGAATTGCATGGCAAGCAACTAGCACCTTAGTATTTGCAATTTGAGTCATAACTCCACCCGCGCACTGCTTACTTCCCTTACGACCTAGAACAGCGTCAAAGAGAACGTTTTCCATGGCACTCTTGCGTTCCCGAAATCCCATGCGATTCCAGTCAAGCGCTTGCCCCATATCGAATCGACCGGTTCCTGAATCATGCACGCCACGCTGTGTCAGCGTGATCAGGGCATCACTCAGCGCGCCCTTAACCCGATCTTTCAATTCATTTGCTGACTTTATCTCCCCACCTCGAAAGGCCGACTGTGTGCTTACAAATTCTTGAAACCTCTTATTCCTGGCGCCTGCCTCGTTGTTAGTAATCTTGACTTGATCAAGAGACACCAGCCAAACCTTTCCACGCGCTGTTGACAGCCCTTCCATGTATTCTGCGTGGCAGATGCCGATGTCTCCAGCTTCCTTGGCCCACCCAGCGTTTCCGTTGGAAAGCACAATTAAGATATCGCAGGCACGAACTTCAGCCAAACATTTTTCCCAGCTATCAACTGATGCGGGGGCAGGCGGCGCATCTTCATTGATCCAGACTTCGAAGAGTTGCTTTCCAAAAATCGAAATCGACTCTATTTCCTCTTTTAATGACTTGCGTATTTCACTCAGCGCCTTTGCCCCCTTTTTTTCTGCTGGCGGAAATTTATCGTCGCAACGACTAGACAGCATCACCCGAATCTTAGAAGCGTTTGCCAAGGTCTAACTCCTGCGCGGGATTACATTAAGTTGAAAAAAGATAGTTGAAGCAAAGTATGTCTCCGTTATCAGCGCTAGGTAGGACTGGTCGGCAACTGATCAGGTAGTTGTATATTGCCCAAAGCGGCCGCCTTCTTGGCGAGGAACCTCGGCCTGTCAGGTCGCTTGTAGTTTCGATTGAAATGACGGGCAGATTTACCTTTTGGCACAACTTAACCAGAATTGTGAGCGCCAAATACTGCTTTAACAGCATCATCTTTTACCTAACTGGGGTATATATATATTACGTTCGTAATTTCATTCAAACCTTGTTGCATGTTGTATATGTTGTGCCCATTTCTCCCGGCCCTCCACTTGCCGATGAATATGTCAAATTAGATGGAAGAGGTGTTGGTGAATATGACGTAACCAGAAGTTTGCCATTGCCATCAAGGCTATATTCATTCGCTGACGTCCCACTAACTTGACCTGTTAGTGTGGCGACACCAATTTTTGTACTTTGTCTTAAGACTGGTACATATCGTTCGTAGATCAGCTTGTCGCCGTACGATGTCTTGTTGTAGTAATACGGCGCCGTATTTGGCCCCTGGAAAACTCCCATGTTGTAATCAACGTTTGATGCGGTTGCGCCTGAATAGCCGAAATATTTATTACCAGAAAAAGTGATTTTTGTCGTGTAGGTTCCTTGCAATATCTGATTGTCTGTGTAGTTTCCGTTGAGGATTTGGCCAAATGTTAGTGGTCCACCGACGCAAGCCCATGTTCCATCTAATGCACCAACTGCTAGTTGTGTATTGCCAGCCGTTCCTGATATTGTTTGTTTATCGTTGCCACCGCCACCGCAAGCTACCAACATGTTTGCAACACAAAGGCCCACTATTAATTTCATTAGTTTTTTCATTTCATACTTTCGTAATAGCGCACAGCGGCAATCCATGCCTGATTGCAAAGCAAACTACGCTTTGAATTAAGGAATTCCGATCGCTCTATGGCAGAGTGATGGATTGCTTGACTCGCTCCCAGATGCATCGACATTTGCGATGCAAAATTTCAGGATCGCCCACTCTGCGGTGTGTAGTTCCTGCAATGTTGATGAGGACTGCTCATCAACGCAACGTTGTCCAACATTGCAACTTACATAAATGTTATCAGAATAACAAGGATATGCGGGGATAAATTTCTTATGCCATTTAGGGGTCAGCTAGATGATTTAGACCCGAACTGCCAAAATAATCTGCCACAAAAAAGCCCCACTTGCACTATGCAAGGGGGCTCCAGCTTGAGTGACCTGAGTAATGGGTTTTTTACCCCTCCTGCTCCGCCCGCGCCAGCCGCGTACTCTTCCAATACACATCATCCCCCACGGTCCCATCGCTGCGGTGGCGGTTAAGCACGCGGGCCAGCACAAACATCAGGTCGGACAAGCGGTTCAGGTACTGGCGCGGGGCTTCTTTCAAAGCCTCTTCATTGCCTAGCGCCACCACGGCGCGCTCGGCGCGGCGGGCTACGGTGCGGCACACATGGGCGAGTGATGCAGCGCGGTTGCCTGCGGGCAGGATGAACTCTTGCAGCTTGGGTAGGTGTTCGTTGTGCTGCGCCAAAGCTTGGTCTAGCGCTAACACCGCCTCGGGCTTGAGCAACTCAAAACCGGGGATGGACAGTTCACCGCCCAGGTTGAACAACTGGTGTTGCACTTCCACCAAGACGCTGCGCACGCTCTCGGGCATGGCTTCGCACAAGAGCACGCCGATGTGGCTGTTGAGCTCATCGACCTCGCCCATGGCGTGCACGCGCAAGCTGTTTTTGGATACGCGCGAGTTGTCGCCCAATCCGGTGGTGCCGTTGTCGCCGGTGCGGGTGGCTATTTGTGTAAGGCGGTTTCCCATGAGGCTTCTTTCGGTACGGGCTGCGCTCAGGGCAGCGGAGGCTCGGCGACGGCGTCGAGCATGAATTCGATTTTGTCGCGCATGTCTTTTTCGGTGTCCGCGTAGCGCTGGCGGATGGCTTGCATGGCCGGCGCGCAGGCCATGAAGGCGTCCACCACGTCGGGGTCAAACTGCACGCCACGCTCCTCGCCAATATGCGCCACGGCTTGTTCGTGGCTGAGGGCGGGTTTGTAGACCTTGGCGCTGCACATGGCGTCGTAGGCATCGGCCAGCGCAAAGATGCGGGCAGCAGGCGGTATGGTGGCGCCTTGCAGGCCTTGGGGATAGCCTTGGCCGTCCCATTGTTCGTGGTGCGAGAGGGTCACTTCTTTGGCCACCTGCAAGCCCGGGTCTTTACAGGGCAGCGCCGCTTCGGCTTGCTGCAATGCCGCCAGGCCGCGCAGCGTATGGGCTTGCATGGCGCGCCGCTCGGCAGCGGTGTAGACGCCGGGGTTGAGCAGCACGCGCTCGGGCACAGCCAGTGTGCCCATGTCGTAGACCCACACGCTGTCTTGCAGTTGGCGCACAAACGCGGGTGTGATTAGGTCCGCCCATGCGCCGTTGCTGCGCAGTGCGTAGGCCAGTTGCGCCACATAGGCTTGCATGCGCAGCAGGTGGTGGTGCGTATCAGCGTCGCGCTGCTCGATCAAGGTGGCCATGGCGCATAGCATCACGCGCTCCAGCGGTAGGGCGGCGGGGTTGTCAGGGGTCAAACTAGTGTGTTGCATAGACAAAGGGCGTTTGATAAATCCAGACCATTTTGCCATTGGGCGCTTCGTAGCGGGCACTTTCTACCAGCTCATGCGCTTGAAAATCCAGGCTTACCAAATAAGCACCTTTACGCAATTCTTTGGCCGCTTTGGCCACGGCGCGCGGCATGCTTTCGGGACGCTGAAAGGCGTACACCATGTCGTAGCCCGACCAATCGGCTTCCCAAATATCAGCCCGCGTAATGCGTGCCCACGGCAGGCGCAGTGCGCACCACCAGCGCAGCACGACACTCCACTCCAAACCATAAAACTGCACCTGCGGATAAGCGCTGCGCAGCGCGCGCAAACCATGGCCCAGGCCACAGCCCGCGTCCACCACTTTAGCCCCTGCAGACAAGGGCGCAAAGCGCGGCAACTCGAGCAAAGCCTTGGCCGGTGTGGGGAACAAGGGTGCGTCACTCCAGGCATTAACCGGGTAGACCAAGAGCATGACCGCCAGCGGCAACAACCACACCCACGAGGGCACATCGCCATGCCCCAGCAATTGCGCGCTCAGCGCAAACGAGACCGGGAAGCCCCCCGCAATCACCAGCTTGCGCCACCAGTTGCTGCCCCACACGCTGAGCACCACGCCAATAGCGGCAGCCACGACCAAGGCCGCCAGCGGCGACCAAGCTTGCCCGCCCAATAAACGCAGCAAAGCCCAGCTTGCGCCCCAGGACAAAAACGCCGGCGCTGGCCACGGGGGCGCTTTGCGCCAGGCGCTGGCGGGCGTGGGTTCGGCGCTGGGCGCGGTCATGGCTTAGCGCTCGCCTTGGGGCGCGAGGCGTTCGATCAGGCCGTTAAGCGCATCGAGCGAACCAAACTGAATTACCACCTCGCCCATGTCCTCGAAGCGGCCATTGCGCTTGACGCGTTTTTTAACACGGATGTCCACCTGCGCGGCCAGCGCATCCGAGAGCTCTTCTTCCAGACGTTTGAGGTCGCGTGATTTTTCTTTTTTGGGTTTGGCAGAAACCAGGGTGAATTCGGCGCTGAGTTTTTTCGCCAAACTTTCGGCCTCGCGCACCGAGAGTTTTTTGCCCACGATTTGGTTGGCTGCCGAAATTTGCGTGGCCCGGTCTAGCGTGAGCAAGGCGCGGGCGTGGCCCATGTCTAGGTCGCCGGCCATGAGCATGGACTGCACCGGCTCGGCCAGTTGCAAGAGGCGCATCAGGTTGCTGGCGGCGCTGCGCGAGCGGCCAACCGATTGCGCAGCGGCCTCGTGCGTCATGCCAAATTCTTTGATCAGGCGCTGCAGGCCTTGGGCCTCTTCCAGCGGGTTGAGGTCTTCGCGCTGCATGTTTTCGATAAGGGCCATGGCAGCGGCGGCCTCGTCAGGCACGTTGCGTACCAGCACCGGCACCTGTTCTAGACCAGCCAGACGTGCGGCCCGATAACGGCGCTCGCCCGCGATGATTTCGTACAAAGGCTTGTCACCGCGCGCGGGCTGCTGCGCCTGGGCTTGGGCCGCCGTGAGCTGGCGCACCAAGATAGGCTGCATGATGCCCTGGGCCTTGATGCTCTCGGCCAATTCGTAGAGCGCGCCTTCGTCCATGCGCGT
>Ga0114964_10002888_pt1 | contig 11835 bp, 9 predicted proteins | sample C_131016_MF_Meta_FD_92638 | JGI IMG/M metagenome (GOLD analysis project Ga0114964, IMG submission 92638) | Freshwater microbial communities from Lake Croche, Canada to study carbon cycling - C_131016_MF_MetaG | ecosystem: Environmental > Aquatic > Freshwater > Lake | place: Lake Croche, Canada... | reverse complement strand
CTGCCGTCCGCCGCGGTAGCGGGTCTGGTACTCCCGTTGGCCGGCCTGAACATCGTCATTGGCCAACTGCTGGGCCTGCGCCGCCAGCATCGCCGCGCCGTTGGCGTGTGCGATCGCCTCGGTGATGTTGGTCTTCGACTTGGTCTGGGCCGCGTCGAGTTGACGCACCGCTTCGTTGAACCGGGTCCGGGCCTCGGGCCCGACGCTGCCGCGGCGGGTATCGATGTAGTCCGACACCGACCGAACGCGCGACTGGGCGGTGAACAGCGCCTGCTCGTAGGACTTGTTCAGCCGTTCGGTGGCGTCGCGTTCCTCGGCAACTCCGGCCAGCAGTCGGTCCAGATCGGCATCGGCCTGGGTCAGCAGGGTGAAGGCGCCCAGCGGGTCGGTCGCGCCGGTGCCCTGCGCGCTGGCGACGGCTCTCACCGCCGCATCGCGCGCAGCCGACAATTCGGTTGCCTTCTCCAGCCCGCCCTGCGCGAGTTGCTCGGAGGCCTGGTTGATACCGCGCTGGATGTCCTCGATCGCGGTCGGCAACGTGGAGACCGCCTTACGGATATCGCTGGCCGCGCTGTCGACAGCATCGAGCATCGTATTAGCTTGCTGCAGAGCCGATTCCGCACCGCGCACACAATCGACCAGTTCGTCCACCTCGCCGGCCACCGGCTTGGCTGACAGCTCACGGCCGCGGGTGATCGACTTGTCAGCGAACTCGACCCGCTCGCGCGCGGCATTGACGTTGCGCGCCACCGACGCCAGCGCCGACTCGTCGAACTCGGTGCGCAACTGAGCTATTTTCTGATCGGAGGGCTCCAGTCGGGCGGTCACGGTGACCAACTGCTGGGTGAGAGTGTCCAGCCGCTCGGGGGCGTTGAAGACCAGATCGCGCATCTGATGGAAGGCCGTGGTTTGGGTTTCCAGTTCCCTGTTGGCCTTAGCCGCTGACACCACCACTCTGGTCAGCAGATCGCGGCGCTCGGGCAGCGGTTCGGGAACGTCGTCGTCCAACTTCTGGCGTACGGCGAAGGCCTGCTTGAGGGTGGTCCGGGCCCTGTCCACCGCGGCGGCGAATGGTGCCGTCTGGGACTCGCCGCACTCCTCGACCGCCAGCACCAACTCGTTGGCACTGGTGCGCACGGCGTTGTCTACCTCGACCACGATCGACTTCGACAGGTCGTCGAGAGCGCCGATCGGCACCGACGCCAGCGCAGCCGGATCGGTGGGGTCGACGTTCTTGGCCGCCACAACGTCAGCCTCGTGGCGCTTGGCCCGCCGCCGTCGGCTCCAGAACATCAGCGCCGCGATCACCAGCAGGCCGATGCCGACGAGCGCCAGCATCGGGATCAGCGACAGGCCGACGCCCTTGCCGCCACTCTTGTTGAGGTCCGTCAGGCCGGTGGCGGCCGCGGTCGCCGCGCCGGCCCAGTCCTTGTTGCGCAGGGCCGGCTCGATGCGGTCGCGCCGGATGGCATCGACCTGTGTCGACTTGCCTCCGGAGGCGGCGGGCGAGACCAGGAAGGCATACGAGCGCTGGCTTGGGTCCGTGGCGACCGCGAGGATGGCATCCTCGCTGCCCAGATCGCTGATCTTTTGGGTCTGCTGAGCCCAGCCCACCGCACCCTGCGGGGCGAACGACTCGACAAAAACCACCCACAGCCGCACGTGCCGCTCGCTGTAGAGCTGGTCCACCGCCTTTTGCACCTCGGCCTGCTGGCGGTCGCTGAGCACGCCCGCGTTGTCGGTGACGTAGTCGGGAAGCCGGAATGGCGGCTCGGCGGCCGCTGATGGGGCCAGCAGCGTGACGGCGAACAGAATGGTGGCGAGCAGACTGAGCAGACGGTGCATGCGCATGACCGCCAATGTAGTAGCTCTGGGCGAGTTGCCAGCAAAACTTCGTCCCGATCCGGTTTCAGCTGCGTGCTGGCAGACTGTGCGGGAGTGACGACGATGGTGACGACGAATCAGCGGGACCGTTATGGCGAGGCCGATCGTGAGCGCCTGGTGGCCGAGTCGGCGAAGGTCGCTGCCCTGCCCGGAACCGATACCGAGCACCGCACCGATTTCGCCCGCGATCGGGCCCGGGTACTGCACAGCGCGGCATTCCGCCGACTAGCCGACAAGACCCAGGTGGTCGGACCGCGGGAGAGCGACAACCCACGCACCCGGTTGACCCATTCGCTGGAGGTCGCCCAGATCGGCCGCGGTATGGCTGTCCCGCTGGGGTGTGATCCCGATCTGGTGGACATGGCCGGACTCGCTCATGACATCGGCCATCCGCCCTACGGGCACAACGGGGAGAGGGCGTTGGATGAGTTCGCCGCCGGATGCGGCGGATTTGAAGGTAACGCCCAGAACTTCCGGATCCTCACGCGCCTGGAGCCGAAAGTGCTTGATGGCCAAGGGGTTCGGAGCGTCGGCCTCAACCTGACCCGGGCCGGACTCGACGCCGTCACCAAGTACCCGTGGCAGCGCGGGGAACGCGGCCGCAAGTTCGGCTTCTACGCCGACGATCTGGATTTCGCCGACTGGATGCGGGCCGACGCACCTCCGCAGCAGCCCTGCCTGGAGGCGCAGGTTATGGACTGGGCCGACGACGTCGCCTACTCGGTGCACGATGTCGAGGACGGGGTGATCTCCGGTCGCATCGACCTGCGGGTGCTGGCCGACGACGATGCCGCCGCCGCACTGGCCCGATTGGGGGCGGCGACCGACGGTCTCGGGCCGACGGTCGGGGAGTTGGAGGCCGCCGCGGCGAGGCTGTCGGAACTGCCGGTGGTCGCCGGCGCCGGCAGCTATGACGCAACGCTGGCGGCCTCGGTCGCCCTCAAACGGCTGACCAGTGAACTGGTGGGCCGGTTCGCCTCTGCGGCCATCGCCGAGACCCGCCGGTTCGCCGGTACCGGGTCCCTGGTTCGCTACCAGGCGAATCTTGCGGTTCCGGCGGCAGTGCGGGCCGAGGTGACAGTGCTCAAGACCCTGGCCCTGCAGTTCATCATGTCCGACCCCCGGCATCTGGAACTGCAGGCAGTGCAACGGGCGCGGATCCATCAGGTGGCGCATTGGCTGCTGGCCGGTGCGCCGGCCACCCTCGATGCCCTGCTGGTTCCGGCGTTCACCGCCGCCGGCAACGACGACGAACGGATGCGGGTGGTCGTCGACCAGATCGCCTCCTATACCGAGGGTCGGCTGGAACGTATCCAGGCCGTCGACGTCGACCGGCGAATCTAGCCGGCCGCGCGGATCTAGACTGACCCGGTGACCGGGGCACTGGGCGGAGGTGGCGGGCGCAAGGGCCGCATACCCGATACCGATATCACCGCCATCCGGGACAAGATCCGTATCGAGGACATCGTCGGCGACTACGTGCAACTGCGGCGTGCGGGTGCGGATTCGCTCAAGGGGCTGTGCCCCTTCCACGACGAGAAGTCGCCGTCGTTCCACGTCCGCCCGAACCACGGTCATTTCCACTGTTTCGGGTGCGGCGAGGGCGGCGACGTCTACGCATTCATGCAGAAGATGGAACACGTCAGCTTCGTGGAGGCGGTCGAGTTACTGGCCGACCGGATCGGTCACACAGTCAGCTACACCGGTGGCGGCACCAGTGTGCAGCGCGACCGGGGCAGTCGGAGCCGCCTGGTCACCGCGAACGCCGCCGCGCAGGAATTCTATTCGGCCGCACTGGAATCCGACGAGGCCGCACCCGCACGCAAGTACCTGACCGAGCGCAACTTCGACGCCGCCGCGGCGGCTACGTTCGGCTGTGGCTTCGCGCCGTCGGGGTGGGACGCGCTCACCAAACACATGATCCGAAAGGGCTTCGAGTTCAAGGAGCTTGAAGCGGCCGGATTGTCCCGGGAGGGTCGCCGCGGCCCGATGGACCGCTTCCACCGGCGACTTCTGTGGCCCATCCGCAGCGCGAGTGGAGAGACGGTGGGCTTTGGTGCCCGGCGCATCTTCGACGACGACCAGATCACCGCCAAGTACGTCAATACGCCCGAAACGGTGCTGTACAAGAAATCCGCGGTGCTCTTCGGGATCGACCTGGCCAAGCGCGATATCGCCAGGGGACATCAGGCCGTCGTGGTCGAGGGCTACACCGACGTGATGGCCATGCATCTGGCCGGCGTCACCACCGCGGTGGCCTCCTGCGGCACCGCATTCGGTGACGAGCACCTGTCGATGCTGCGGCGGCTGATGATGGACGACAAGTTCTTTCGCGGTGAACTGATCTACGTTTTCGACGGCGACGCGGCCGGACAGGCGGCCGCGCTCAAGGCGTTCGCCGGCGAGCAGAACCTGGCCGGGCAGAGTTTCGTCGCGGTGGCCGCCGACGGTATGGACCCCTGCGATTTGCGCCTGGGCTCCGGCGACGGCGCCCTGCGTGATCTGGTGGCACGGCGCACCCCGCTGTTCGAGTTCGCCATCCGCACCACCCTGGCCGGCTACGACCTCGACAACGCCGAGGGCAGGGTGAGTGCATTGCGCGAGTGCACGCCGATTGTCGCCCAGATCAAGGACCCCACGCTGCGTGACGAGTACGCCCGGCAACTCGCCGGCTGGGTCGGCTGGGCCGACGTTGCTCAGGTTCTGAGCCGGGTCCGGGATGCGGCCGGGCGCAAGCCGAGTCCCCGCCGCACCCGACTGGCGAGCGAGGCGCCCCCCACCCAGGTCGCCGGTCGCCCCGACCCGCGGGATCCGACGCTGTGGCCGCAGCGCGAGGCGCTCAAGGCGGCGCTGCAGTACCCGGCGTTGGCCGGCCCGGTGTTCGACTCGCTCACGGTTGAGAGTTTTACCCACCCGGGCTACGCGGCCGTGCGGGGAGCCATCGGCGGCGCCGGCGGTACCTCGGCCGGGGTGACCGGCGCGCAGTGGATCGAAACGGTGCGCGAGCAGGCCGGAGCCCCGGCGACCGAAGGCTTGATCACCGAACTCGGGGTGGAGATCATCAACGTCGACGAGGAGAAACTGCCCCGCTACATCGGCGGCGTGCTGGCTCGCCTGCAGGAGGTGTGGGTGGGTCGGCAGGTTGCCGAGATCAAGTCCAAGCTCCAGCGGATGTCCCCGGTGGACCAGGGCGACGAGTACCACGCCCTGTTCGGCGACCTGGTGGCACTCGAGGCCTATCGTCGCAGCCTGCTGGAGCAGGCCACCGGCGACCACCTCAGTGCGTGAGGGCCGGATAGCGGTTATGGTTAACACGTCGGACGTCTTCGGCGAAAGGTCAGGTATGGCGAACTCGCAGAACCGTGCGCGGCGCGTTGTCGTCGCAGGTGCGCTCGCCGCTGCCGCACTGTGCGCGCCTGTCCTGGCCACTGTGGGCGCCTCTGATGCGTCGATCAGCGCGACCAACGGTAAATGTCTGGCGTGGTTCGGCTCCCGCGATGACGGCATCTGCATGGGCTACTCGAACGGCAGTGGCACCACGATCGGTACTCCGGACATCGGCGTGTACGGACCCGGGTACGGCCTCGGCGTCACCAGCGGACCCTTGCTGCCGGGCCAGACGTTCAATCAGGGCATAAGCCCCTAACCTTCCGGCTGGATCACTGTCGTGTCGGCATCGATCTCGGTCAGGGTCACCATGGTCGGATCAGGCGAGACCCGGTCTGCGATCTTGCGTCGGCCGGCGTCGATCATCGACTTGGTGGCGGGGTTGCTCGTCACCGCTCGATAGGTGCCGACAAGCTGCTCGTAACGTTCACGGCCGGCCTTGGTTCCCATCACATAGCCCGCCGCAAGCACGGCCAGATACCCGATCACTGCGTTCCCTCCACCTCGACGGCTCTTACCATCCTGCCTGACGCTTCCGGGTGCTGCTCGGAGCGGCCGTCTTTGGCGCCGGCCGGTGTCGGTGCGCTACAGTTTCTCCTCGACCCGCGTTAGCGGGACGGTCCCCTGTAGCTCAACTGGCAGAGCTTGCGACTGTTAATCGCACGGTTGATGGTTCGAGTCCATCCGGGGGAGCCACGCCGGAGTAGGCTTCAGCCCAGACGTTTACCAACCCCATCCAGACGGAGACGCATCGAGATGACCCTTCGGCTGAGAGCGTCCGCAGTGTTGTTCGGTGCTACCGCCGTCGCGATTTACGCTGCGGCGACCGGTGCAGCCGTCCCAGAAGTTCCCGCGAGCCCCGGATCGAACTGTGTGGCCGGATACATGGCGGACCCGAACTCAGGCACCTGCTGGCAGATGGCCGGCACCGGTTCACCCACCATCGGCGGGGGGCCATGCATGCCGGGCCGGATCGGCACCTGCCTGGGCTACCTGGCGAACAATCCGTTCTCCCCCGGCGACACGCTTCCGTCCAACAACTGGTGACGGCAGCCGCCTCAGGCCGGGTGCGCTGAGATGTCGTCGATGAGGCGCCGCAGGACGTCCATCGCCGCCGACAAGGTATCGCGATCGTCCTCCGACAGTCCCTCGATGCGCGGGTCGATCACCTTCGCGCGATCCGCGCGCACCTGAGCGAGCATGTCCGAACCCGTTGCGGTGATCTGGATGCGGACCGCGCGGGCGTCGTCTGGGTCGGGTGTTCGCGCCACCAGGCCGGCGCTTTCGAGGCGGCGCACCTGGGTGGTCATTGTCGGCTGCGAGCAGTGATCGAGTTCGGCGAGGTCGGAGATCCGCGCCTCGCCGCGGTCGTCGATGGTCCCCAGCAACCTGGCCTGAGCCCACGGCAGGGGCAGCCGGATTCGCTGTGTCGCCAACCGGTTGAGCCTCGCCACCACCGTGAGCAACTCAGATCCCACACCGGCGGCGGGCATCTCCGGTGCGCCCCGCGTCATGGCGGAGATGTTACATAGGACATCTATGCGCTGGCCCGTCGGCGAAGTTCGGCCTCGCTGACTGGCAGAATCGGGGAGTGACTTCGACAGTTGGGCGGCCCGCGCGCGCGCTGTCCCCGGTCGAAATGGCCCACGCCGCCGTGATGGGGGCTCTCAGTTCGGCGCTGGCCATCCTGTCGGTGATCGTTCCGTTCGCCGGTGGGCTGTCACTGCTGGTGACGGTTCCGATGGGACTTCTCGGCTACCGGTACCGGCTGCGCGTGCTGCTGGCCGCAACATTCGCGGCCTGCACCGTCAGCTTCCTGATCGCCGGCATCAGTGGCTTCATGGTGGTGCTCAACTGCGCCTACGTCGGCGGGATGACCGGCATCATCAAGCGCCGGCGAGGCGGTATCGCGATGGTCATCGCGGCATCGGTGGTCGCCGGTACCGCCCTCGGGCTGTGGATCGTCGGCGTCCTGCTGGTGTTGCACCGGTTGCGCACCGTCACCTTCGAGGCGATCACCGCCAATTTCGACGGTGTGATGGCGGTGATGTCCCAGTTCGAACCGTTTCGTCAGTCCGCTCAGGACACCAGGGCGACGTTCGAGATCGCGCTGCAGTATTGGCCGGTGCTCATGGTGGCGTACTCGATCTTCACCATCGTGCTGGTGTCGCTGGTGGGGTGGTGGGCGCTGTCGCGCGTGCTGGACCGCCTGCGCGGCATCCCCGACGTTCACAAATTGAACGCCCCAGTCGAGGTCGGTCCGGTGGGCCCGGTGCCGGTGGCGCTGACCGGTGCCCGGTTCCGCTATCCCGATGCCGACCATGACGCCCTGCGGCCGCTGACCATGACCGTCGACGCCGGCGAACACGTCGCCATCACCGGTGCCAACGGTTCGGGCAAGACCACGCTGATGCTGCTGCTGTCCGGGCGCCAGCCGACCTCCGGAACCATCACGCGACCCGGCGGCGTGGGCCTCGGACAGTTGGGCGGTACCGCGGTTGTCATGCAGCACCCCGAGAGCCAGGTCCTGGGCAGCCGCGTGGCCGACGATGTGGTGTGGGGCCTGCCGCCCGGAACCCGCACCGACGTCGGCACACTGCTTGGCGAAGTGGGGCTGGCCGGCATGGAGGAACGCGACACCGGCGGGTTGTCCGGTGGCGAACTCCAGCGGCTCGCGGTGGCAGGGGCGCTGGCTCGCCAGCCGTCGATGCTGATTGCCGACGAGATCACCAGCATGGTCGACCAACGCGGTCGAGACGGTCTCATGGACGTGCTGTCCGGTCTCGCCGAGCGCCACCGGATGGCACTTGTCCAGATTACCCATTACAACAGTGAAACTGAGATCGCCGACCGCACAGTCAATCTCAGCGACTCAGTGGACAACATGGTCATGGTCGAAGACGCCGCTGCGCCCGCGCCGACAGTGATCCAGACCTCGCACAGCAGCGTGCCTGTGCTGCAACTCGCAGGCGTCGGCCACGAGTACTTCCGCGGCACACCATGGGCCAAGACCGCTCTGCATGACATCGACTTCACCGTCAATGAGGGCGACGGACTTCTGATCCACGGCGGTAACGGCTCCGGTAAATCCACACTGGCGTGGATCATGGCCGGCCTCATCACACCGAGCACCGGCACCTGTCTGGTGGGTGGCCAACCTGCCGACGAATGCGTGGGGCAGGTCGCGATCGCGTTCCAGGCGGCCCGTCTGCAACTGTTGAGCAGTCGGGTGGATCTCGAAGTCGCCTCCACCGCAGGGTTTTCCCCGCATGACACCGAGCGGGTGGTGGCCGCGCTGGCGACCGTCGGCCTGGACGGGTCACTGGCCCGTCGACGCGTCGACCAACTCAGCGGTGGGCAGATGCGCAGAGTGGTGATCGCGGGTCTGCTCGCTCGCTGGCCCAAGGCGCTGATCCTGGACGAGCCGTTGGCGGGTCTGGACGCCGTGAGCCGCCGCGGACTGCTGCGGTTGTTGACCGACCTGCGCCGCAACACCGGGCTGACACTGGTGGTCATCTCGCACGACTTCGCCGGTCTGGAGGAACTCTGCCCGCGGATTCTGCACCTCGACAAGGGCACGCAGTTGCCGGTAGCAGCCGCCGTGGAGGGCGCGCTGTGAGGGCCGCACGCCAGCGCCGGTCGGTGGTGTTGCTGCGTCCGGTTCCCGGTACGTCGGTGATCCACCGACTGTGGGCCGGCACCAAATTGATTGTGGTCTTTGCGGTTTCGCTCGTCCTGGCGTTCTATCCCGGCTGGGCTGCGATCGCTTTAATGGCGGCGCTGGTGGCGGTAACGGTATGGCTGGCCCGGATTCCCCGCGGCGCGCTGCCGTCGTTGCCGTGGTGGTTGTGGCTGCTGGTGCTGCTGGGCTGTGTTACAGCGACCCTCGGTGGCGGTGAGCCGGTGCTGCACCTGTGGTCGGCCGATCTCCCAATCGGTGGTCTGCTGAAGTTCCTGCGTTTCACCGCGCTGTCGGTCGTTCTGATCGCGCTGGGCGCGCTGGTGTCGTGGACCACCAACGTGGCCGACGTCGCTCCCGCGGTGGCCACTCTGGGACGGCCGTTTCGCCTACTGCGCATCCCGGTCGAGGACTGGGCCGTGGCATTGGCGTTGGCATTGCGCGCCTTTCCGATGCTGATGGACGAGTTCAGGTTGCTCAATGCGGCCCGGCGCCTGCGGCCGCGACCGGTACTGCCCGACGGTCGGACCACCCGACGGCGGTGGTCGAGCGAGTTGATCGACCTGCTCGCCGCCGGCATCACCGTCGCACTGCGGCGTGCCGATGAGATGGGTGACGCCATCACCGCACGCGGCGGCACCGGCCAGATCTCCGCGGCGCCATCGCGGCCACGCCGGGCGGACTGGGTGGCGCTGGGCATCTGCGCCGTGCTCTGCGTGCTGGCGGTCTACTTGGAGATCCGGGGCGTCGGCGGCATCTAAGCCGCGGCGGGGCGTTAGCGTTGCGCCGTGACTCAACGTGGCATCGACTCCGACTTCCTGGCCCTGCCTCTGGGTGCGCTGGCCGATGCCGCGTTGTCGGCGGCCAGAGCGGCCGGTGCCAGCTATGCCGACCTGCGGGTGCACGCGATCACCACCGAGACCGTGCACCTGCGCGACGGTGACCTGGAGTCCGCCGTGCTGGATCGCGAGATCGGCCTGGCGGTGCGGGTGATCGTCGACGGCACGTGGGGCTTCGCCTCGCATGCCGGCCTGAGCCCCGAGGTCGCCGCGGAGTCGGCCCGGCACGCCGTCGGGGTGGCGACGACGTTGGCCGCGCTCAACGCCGAGCGGATCGACCTGGCCGACGAACCCGTCTACGCCGACGCGGTCTGGGTGTCGGATTACCGCATCGACCCATTCGGCGTCCCCACCGCCGACAAGATCGCCCTGCTGGGGGAGTACTCGCACCGGCTGCTGGCATCCGACGGCGTGGACCACGTGTCGGCAACGGTGATGAGCGTCAAGGAGCAGACCTTCTACGCCGACACGTTCGGATCGTCGATCACCCAGCAACGGGTGCGCACCATGCCGGCGCTGGAGGCGGTGGCCGTGGATGCGGCAGCGGGCAGTTTTGAGTCGATGCGCACGCTGGCTCCGCCGACGGGCCGCGGCTGGGAGGCGCTAGTCGGCGACGAGGTGTGGGACTGGTCCGGTGAACTGGCCGAACTTCCGGTTCTGCTGGCCGAGAAGACCAAGGCGCCCAGCGTGGTGGCCGGCCCGACCGACCTGGTGATCGACCCCACCAATCTATGGCTGACGATCCACGAGTCCATCGGACATGCCACCGAGTACGACCGGGCCATCGGCTACGAGGCCGCCTACGCCGGTACATCGTTCGCCACCCCGGACAAGTTGAACACCATGCGGTATGGCTCGCCGGTGATGAATGTCACCGCAGACCGCACCGCCGAATTCGGTTTGGCCACAATCGGATACGACGCCGAAGGCGTGGGTGCCCAGAGTTGGGATCTGGTGCGCGACGGCGTCTTCGTCGGCTACCAACTCGACCGGGTATTCGCCAAGCGACTCGGTAGGGCCCGCTCCAACGGCTGCTCCTATGCCGACTCGCCGCACCACGTGCCGATCCAGCGGATGCCCAACGTGTCCCTGCAACCCGGTGTCGAGGATCTGAGCACTGCGGATCTGATCAGCCGGGTGGACAACGGCATCTACATCGTCGGCGACAAGTCATGGTCAATTGATATGCAGCGCTACAACTTCCAGTTCACCGGCCAACGGTTCTACCGGATCCGCGACGGCCGCCTGGACGGGCAGGTGCGTGACGTCGCCTACCAGGCCACCACCACCGACTTCTGGAACTCCATGGAAGCCGTCGGCGGAGCCTCGACGTGGCGACTCGGCGGGGCATTCAACTGCGGCAAGGCTCAACCAGGCCAGGTGGCCGCCGTGAGCCACGGCTGCCCGTCGGCGTTGTTCCGAAAGGTGAACGTGCTCAACACCGTCGAGGAGTCCGGACGATGAGCGCGCTGATCCCCGCTCAACAGGTCGTCGAACTGGCGTTGGCGGCCGCGGCGAAGTCTCACCGCAGCGACGAGACGATCGTCATCGTCACCGAAGTCGCGGACGCCTCGCTGCGCTGGGCCGGCAATTCCATGACCACCAACGGGGTGTCCATCTCGCGGTCCACATCAGTGATTTCGATTGTGCGCAAGGGTGATTCCGCACACGTGGGGGCACTGCGATCCAGTGTGGTCGACGCTGGGGCGATTGCCGATCTGGTCGCAGCCGCCGAGGAAGCCGCCCACGCCGCACCCGCAGCCCGCGACAGCGCGGCACTGCTGACCGGCTCCGGGGCGCTGCCGGACTACTGGGAAGCCCCGATCCCGGAGACCGGCGCGCAGATATTCGGTGACCTCGCCCGCTCGCTGTCAGCCGGCTTCGCCCGCACCGACCGCCTTTACGGCTATGCCCACCACCTGGTCGAGACGACGTTCCTGGGTACCTCGACCGGACTGCGACGCCGCTTCACCCAACCCACCGGCACGGTGGAGATCAACGCCAAACGCGGCGACGCCAGCGCGTGGGCCGGGGTGAGCTCACCCT
>Ga0114964_10002887_pt1 | contig 11841 bp, 10 predicted proteins | sample C_131016_MF_Meta_FD_92638 | JGI IMG/M metagenome (GOLD analysis project Ga0114964, IMG submission 92638) | Freshwater microbial communities from Lake Croche, Canada to study carbon cycling - C_131016_MF_MetaG | ecosystem: Environmental > Aquatic > Freshwater > Lake | place: Lake Croche, Canada... | reverse complement strand
TTGAACCATCCAATTGTAGATTTCCAAATAGTCTTTGAGATTCTCTCCGACCATAAAGTTTACTTGAAGATCTGAATATTCAACATTACCAGGTTCAAAAACACGAACAAACGGCGTTGGTACTAAAGCTTGACCTAGATTCAAACCAGGGATAACCACCGACTGAGCTCTCATTTCAAGTTGATTTAGTGTCGGAAGCTTTACTTTAAAATTAAGCTGTGATAGATTATTTTGATCGAACATACAATTTCCTGTTTACATTTATTCTATAGTGTATATAATGACACTATGGTCAATGGAATATTTATATAGTACAATAAATTGCATTACCACAATCCCATATTCTGTCATAACCATTGAGTTTCATATTCTCAAATTCAGTTAAGTTCGGATTGAATTCTGCTAGAACAGATGAGAGTTTATGTTTTTGAAATGTAGTTCTTGACCAGAGTCTGTCTGGGTTTTTCTTATTAAAGTACCAATAATTAGGACCTGTATTTCCAATATAAGTTAACTTACAATGATTATAAACAGAACCTGATCCAAATCTTAAATCTGCATAAGTTATTAATGATGTCTTTCTAGAAAGAAACTCTTTAAATAATTTTGAAGCACCACCTTGAACTTTTAAAGTATCAAGACTTGACATACGAGTACATTCGTATTCAAACTTCCTATTAAAGCGAGATTTACCAAAGGAAGCCACCATAAGTAATTGAGGTCCATCAAAGAGACCTAAATGAATTGAGCCACCGATTGAACCATGAAGATGATATTTAGTGTGGAATTGATTTGCTAAACTGGAATCAATTAAGTTAAGTTGAGTCTTTCTTGCTCCAAGTTTCTCAACTCTATTGAGTTTTCTATCAATCAGTGCTTTTATTTTAGATAAATCATCTGTTTCAAAAATAGTAAGAAGTTCAATATCTTTAGATTTACATATATTATATTTCATCTGATGATAATCTCTAGACTTCTGCCCGTAGTATTCTGAATGCCAGTAAAGACCACAATATTCAATAGCTAACTTTTGTTGAGAAGAATATAAATCCAATTCATAAGGATTTATAATAGATCTATTGTTAGTGACAAAGGTATCATCACAATATGATAAAAGAAGTTCCTCTATTTGACTTCTAAATGAGTTTTTAGTCTCTATATTATAAAGATCTTTAAGTTTACGAAAATGTGATACAGAAATATTTAAACTATCGGCTGCAATAGCAATATTCTGATATTTGTTGTAAGTTTCTTCAATCAGATCTCGATCATATTGTATATCAGAATGTTGTTTTTTCTTTCCTAATTTACAAGCAGATGAAAGATCTCTAATAGGTAAGTTGAAATTTTTAAGCCATTGATAAATTGTTTCTTGTCCTACAGAGTACTCTTGCTGTAATTCAACTAAGGACATTGTATTGTACTTTTCTTTAAATTCTAATATATCAGGGAAGTTAAATCTTCTTTGAGAATTAACGATACCACAAGTTTCTTTGTGTGTTCTTTTTTCTATATTGTGAAATATCAGCCATGATCTTATTGTTGGATTTGATGTATTATAATGTTTACTTAATTTGGAAATAGAGAATTTCTTCACCGAATAAAGATCATATAATTCTTCATAAGATGGGACCGTTAATTTTTTACTCATATCTTCACCTAGAATGTTCCTGACACTCTATATATACTAAAAAGGAGGGAGACCTTTCAATCTCCCTCCAGTAAGCATTTAAGTTTTTTGTTATCTATAAAAGATTTTTAGGATAATCCTAAAATGTCACAATTACATCAAGTTGTTAACAATAATACGACGGTAGTAATTGTTGGAATCCTGGTTAAGATAACCGGAACCAGCAGTTAGACCTTCAGCAAATGGGTTTGCGACCATACCGTAACGAGTCTTGAAGCCAATCTTTGGCTGGAAGGTGTTAGGATCGACCGCACGAACCATCTGGAGTGGAACGTATGGGCAGTAGAAGATACCAGCATCAAATGCGCTTGAACCCTTGTAACCAACAACCATGTAGTTAGCACCAGCATATGGGTCAATGTAAACACGGAGGCGGCCGTTAAGGACACCAGCGAAGGTGTTGCCTGTATCGTCAACCTGTAGGTTATTGCTGTTTAGAGCAGGAGCGTAGTCAAGAACACCAGCCATCTGAAGAGCAGACGCAACGTCTGATGAACAGATGATGATGTTACCCTTACCACGACGAGTACCCTTAGCGATAGCATTCGCTTCACGCTCTACCTGGAACATAAGACCCTTGAACTTTTCAACTGACCAACGACCGTTGGAGTCTGTGTCAAGGTCGAAGATACCCTGTGTAGTTGTACCGGATTCTGCACCCTGCTTAGCAGTGATAACGATTGAACGAATAACTTCACGGTTGATTTCAGCAAGAATTTCAGCAGAAAGGATGTTGCTGAGTTCTGTTTCAGCATCAAGACCGTGGATTGCCTTTAGATCCTGAGCGAGTTCAAGTGAATATTCAGCCTTTAGAGCACGGGTCTTAGCAGAAACGGTAACCTTCTCGATTGAGAATGCCATTTCTGGGAATACTGATGGTGAGTTACCAAGACCTTCAGCGAAGGAAGTGTTAAGAGCACCAGCAAAGTTGTATGTGCTGTTACCTGCGTTGTTTGAGGCAAATACAGTGTTACCAACGTTGTTGACAGCACCACCAGGTGAAGTTGCACCGTAACTGCCTGACTGACCAAGATTGGTATCGGAAGCCTGGCCGTTTGCACCACCACGAGCAGACCAACCAGTGTTGACTTCGTTGTAGAAGGTTTCAGAACCTGTCTGGTTAGCATAACGTGCACGCATTGCGAAGATAAGTCCTGTTGGACCAGTCATTGGCTGAACGCCGCAGATATCGTAAGCAATGAGGTTTGGCATTGCACGACGAACGAGTGAGATAAGTACTGGGTCGAAGGTGTCGATTGCACCAGCATTGGTTGAGTCTGGGTTACCGATTGAGTTGGTTGGACCAGCTTCACCAAGGAAACCGCCAGACATTGCTGCACGTGCTTCACGAACTGCATTTTCAGTATTCTCAAGAATCTGTGCAGTTACTGAACGCTTGTGAGCATCCTTAATTGATGGAAGGTCACCATGCTCGAGGATTGGCTTCCACTTATTTTGAATTTCTTCATTTAAATATGACATTTTTCTTCTCCATTAATTTTTAAGCTTTATTATAAGCTATTCTTTATTTATATTTTTATTTACTTTGAAATTGTTTTGGAAATTGCCTGCATATACTTCTGCATATGTACTGGTACTGTTTCTTCATTTAGTGAATCATCTGTACCGTCAATTTCTTCTGTGATTAAACCGGTTGAAGGGGCGGAAGCTTTCTTACCAGAGAAATAACTTTCCTTGATAATTTCAAGCTTTCTTCTGTATGTATCGGCATCGGTAAACTCAATGCCTTCAGCTAGAGTGCGGAACTTTTCGATTTGAGTTTCTACTAGACCTGTTGAAACATCATCAAGTGTTGCTTCAATTACTGCCTCATTTAGCACATTCTCAAGTTCAAGCTTTGAATCGATTGTTTCGTTGAGCTTTGCCTTAACTTCTTCAAGTTCAGCCTTCATTTCAGCTACAAGATCAATCTGCTCGTCTGGAACAGTAATATAATGTTCTGCGAATAGATTGTGTAGACCCTTAATGAAGTCTTCTGCAATATCAGCACGAAGGCTGTTTTCAACTGCAAGCTGATTCTCTTCCATCCACTGCTCAATTACATAGTCGAGATACTGATCAAGTTTGCTTGATAGATCTTCGAAGATTTCAGCAGACTTTTCTTCAAGTGCTTCATTAAACTGCTCTTCAAGATCAGTTGTAATTGTTTCAAGCTCTTCCTCAAGACGAGCAACTTCAAGATTTACACGAGTTGCAACAGCTGCCTCGAAGATAACTGAAGTCTTTTCCTTGAACTCTTCTGAAAGGTCTTCACCTTCACCGAATACGTCGTCAAGATCTTCCTTCCATGCACCAGTACCAACAGCAGCGGATGGCTTCATGTTAAGTGTAGAAGCATTCTTTGCGGAATTATCAACTGCACCTGGAGCCTTATTAGCGCCATACTGAGCCTGAACTGCATCAAAGATGCTTGAAAGATCTTCTTTGCCGAGCTGTGCAAGAAGTGATGTAAATGTAGCTAGCATTTCTGCCTTAGATTCGGTACCACCTGAACCACCGCCAGGCTTAAGTGTATCTGCTGCGGCAACTTCTTGGATATTGTCGTCAGCACCTTCAATGATTTCATTCTCTTCCATTTGTAACTCCTTTAGGATAATTTATTATAGTTATTTATCTTTATTAGATTTTTGAAATTTTATTCAAGAATGATTCAAACATTCTCAATTTAGTCTGCTCATTAAGTCTTTTAGATGCTACAGCAGCATCAATATTCTTCTTGGTATCTTCAATAATCTGAACTGCTTTCCAACCTAGACGGTCATCATAAACCCAGTCGCAGTTTTCCATAATACCATTTACCCAAGCATTTGGAGCAGAAGGATCAGCCACAATGTCAGCAGCAGTAGCGAGTCTGAAATCATCTTGAACCTCGTTGACACCTTCTTTATTGAGTTTCAAAGAACCCATACCACGAGAAGACACACCAAGTCTAGCACCTGATTCCATAATACCCTTGGCAATATTACCCATTGGAGTATTAGTAATCATAGCCTTACCGATATAATCAGTACCTTCCTTACGAAGAGAAACAATACGGTGTGATACACGATCTAGATTAATCTGTGGGCCATTTGGGTGGCCAAGTTCACCCATTGCAGTCTTAGTTTCAACTGCTTCTTTCATGTAACGAGCAACTTCTTTGTCCATTACATGTTCTGGATACATACGGCCGTTACGATTTTTAATTGCGGACTGTAGGAAAATACCTTCAATATAGAAGTTCTTACCACCATCTTCATTTGCTTCAGTGACGTATTGAACATCTTCGAAGATTTCTGTAATAAGTTTCATGTTACCCTCTTATGTTTGGAAATATGCATCAGGAGCAAATGGACCGATCTTTTGAAGTTCAATCATAAGATAACCATTCGCCGTAGAAGAATCTAACGAAACAACTAATGTTGCAGCAGAATCAAGATTAATAGCATTACCATTACCAGCAAAATCAACATAAGAAGTAGAATCAAAGACACCTACAGTGTTTGACCCGCGTTTCACTGACCATTGTACTTGGCTTCCATGCCATACTTGTGTAATAGAAGCACCAGTAAGAACTTCATCACCAATAGCAAGATGGCTTACAGATGTATTACCTGACACGATAATAGTAGCATTAGCAGTAAAGTGTAGTGTAGCAGAAAGATTCTTTCTGTTTGCAATCATTCTAGCGCCAGCGGGAAGTGCAATAGCCATATTTAAGCTCCTTTATTCTGGATTGCAAAATCAAGAAGACTTAAAATACCTTCATGTGATTCGGCGGTATATAACATCTTTATTTGATTATCTTCGTTGAGACTATCAAATATAGTTAGAAGTGTATTTACATGAGTTTCGGAGAGACCATCAAGTTTGGAAAGTAGACGGTCAGCTGGAGTTGGAAGTTCTGCTTCACTAACCACATACTTTTCAATAGCACGGTTAATTACATCTTCCTTGGTGAGTTTACTTACTGCGCGGATTACACCATATGAACGTTTTGCAGCCTTAGAATCTTCTTTTTCACCATTTTTATTTGGATCTTTATCATCGTCACTGCCAGCTGATGTTGAAGCATTCTTAAATCCGCCTTTTGATGCAAGATTAGAAATACTATTTTCACGGCTTGGATGTGTGGCTTTGATCACATATGAACTTAGTGTACCCTTTGAAAGTTCATCAAGTAATGCTTCAACTAGAGTATCAAGATTCTCTTCAGTGAGATCTTCACCTTCAAGTTCTGCCATTTCAAGGATAGAGTTACGTAGCATTTCATCGGCATGTTCTTCAGCTACATAAACTGTCGTGTGACCATGCTTTTTAGCCCAAGCCTTAGCAGATTTAGCAGCATCACTAAACTTACCTTTACCAATGTGTGAAACTTTATCATCATTGAGATCAATGTTACCATTCTTCTTATGAGTAAAGATCCATGCACCAGAACCTGAAGCTTTCTTACCATGACTACGAAGGTAACGATCATGTGAAACACTTACAGCTTCATCTATATTAGGATTTTTTGCCCTTTTTAGATTATCTATATGGTGTATTCCATATCTAGGGTATTCTTCACCATCAACAATTTCATAATGATCAGGTTTAGTAGATTTACGAATAAAGCCTATATGACCTTTCCACTTACCTGATTTAATTTGTACAGTGTCATCATGTTTAAATGAATTAGATTCATCAAGATCTTCTACTTCTTCATTTGTCGCAGGAACTTTAGCTTTACCTGAAAGTTTAGCTTTGGCATTTTGATGCCCAGCAGCTCTTTTTAACAAGGTTCCGAGAGACTTATCAAAATTGCCGCCTGTATCATTAACAACTTCGCTATGCGCTTTGTCATAAACAGGCTCAGCTTTCTTCATATAATTGCCGACTTTTGACTTTGATAGCTCATCAAGATCTTCTACTTCTTCTTTTGTCATTTTATCAAGAGCTGTATCAACGCTTCTTTGTCTTTTGATAATTTTATGAAGATGTTTAAGCGCATCATCGCTCTCACCTTTATCAAACTTACTCTGAGCGGCGATTCCACGCTTTGGGAGATCTGAAACTGATTTCTTAACGTAGGATTTCAAAGTATCCTTTGATAACTCATCCAGCTCTTCGGCTTCTTCATAGACTTTTTCATCGTCACCAACATCATAACCGTGACGTTCTTTCTTGCGATTTACTACTTTGGTCTTGCCGTTAAACACATCGTCGCCGTTACCGTTACGATCCTTGTGCTTAATGACTACATGTTTGTTGACGAAATCTTGCTCGCCTTTAGCTTTAGGACGATAAATTTCAAATAGTTCTTTAAGCGTCTTCATCTGCACCCTCGCCTTCGTCTGAGCCTAAGTCCAAATCATCAAGATCTAGGTCATCGAGATCTAAGTCTAAATCGTCAAGATCGTCGTCATCAAAATCGACATCATCAATATCTACTGTGTCGTCGGTGTCTTCTGGATCACCATAAATGCTCTGAGCAAGTTCAATCTTCTTATTCTCTAGAGCAGTAATAGCCTTATCTCGTAGAATAGTGTCAAATGCACTAGCAAAATCTACAGGATTCTTATCAATGGCTAAACCGAGCAAATCAGTTGTATCTGGCATAACTTATTCCTTTTATCTGATATTCTATTTATTAAATTTTATTCTTGACCTTGAGCACCAATTGTTTCCTGAGAACCTACAGGTTGTTGTTCTTCAGGTTGTGTTGGAGCTTGTGGAGCTGGAGGTGTATACTGTGGATTATTAGCTTCTTCTTTGATCTGTGCATCAATCTCTTCCATTTCCTCATCGGTCTGACGAAGAACGTGGCGGCGGATCCACTCATTTGAATAATACTTTCCGGCATAATCATCAATATCTCTAAGCATTACAATGCGATCTCTAAGGATTTCTGTTTCTTTAAGTTCGGCAAAGTAATTATCTTGAGAGAATTTATAACGGATCTGATTCTTAAGTTGTTCCCATTCCTCGTATGTGATAATACCTTTGAGTACTAATTGCTTTTCGAGGATTTTTGTAAATAGAGCAGCAAACCGATTGCGTAGTCTATTCACAAATTTAGCAAACTTAACTTCGTCTCTAGTAATTTCGTTTGATCTACCGAAGCCAAATTGTGTTTCAGTGTCAAGTCTTGAAACAGGAACATTTAATGCTTGATATAGTTTCTTCTGGAAATACACAATATCGTCGATCTGACCTAGATTCTGACCGCCTGGTAGAGTTGTGATTTCTGTTCCTCTACCTTCACGGCGTGGAAGCCAGAAGTCCTCAAGCATAGTCATAAACTTGCGGTCATCTCGAACTTCACCAGTTGCGGAATCATAAACAAGCTTGTTTTTAAAGCGAGTCATCTGATCACGGAGGTATTGTTCCGCTTTCATCTTTGGTAGATTACCAACGTCGATGTAGAAAATACGGCGTTCTGGCGCACGACTGATACGATAAATGACCAGCGAATCTTCCATAGAACGAAGCTGGTTGAGAGGTTTAATAGCTTTATGGAGATATGATTGTACTAGGTCACCATTGATTGATGTGAGTCCCGACGTATTATGAATGATCGAGTCTTTAGCAATCTTGACACCACCAATACTATTATTGGGGATCGACGATACGTTACCAGAAGTTTTAGCAAAGCCTTTATCATTAAAGATATAATATTCTTTACTAGTCTGATTAGTAGGAATATTATCTACTAGCTTTTTACGCTTTACTTCTCTGACCTTACGAATCTTTCGTGGGTCAATATAACGAAGTTCAATAATACCAGCTCTAGGTTGTTTTTCATCTAGAATAGCATGGTAATATAATCTACCATCTACATACCAACGTTTGAAGATTTCATAACCTTGAGCATTAAACTCAAGAAGTTTTAGAACATTTCTAAATTCATCTACAAACAGTTTTTTAATTCGGTCTGATAGCTCAGTATCATCAAGAATCAATTCAACTGGTTCTGTTTCTGGTTCCTGAGTAATAACTTCATTTACAATATCATCTACAGCTCTGTCAATTTCTGGATGATATGACATTTCACGGTACTTATTGACTAATTCAGCTTCAGTTCTAATAGAACCGTCTAAATCTACATAAGTACCGTAAACACCACCTTCAGCAACAATAACCGCCCCATCATCACTCGCCTTTGGAGCGAATGAGATGGGTTCGGGATTCTTTCGTTTAAGTTCAAAACCAAATAATTCCATTATAAGATCACCACTTCATTTAAACTAAATTAACTTAGTGTGCCAGTATTACCTGGTGCAGTAACTTCGAACCAATCGTATGCGAAATTAACTTGGAATGTTTCAATCTGATTGGTTGAATCCCAGTTAAGTTCAATTGGCTGGATCTGAGTTGGAAATAGACCGTAGAAAGTATATGTTCTAACAATATCACCAGTTTTGGAATATTGAGATACTTCAGCCTGGAACTTATAGTTACTTGGTGAAGCACTTCCGGTTGTATTTCTATTGCCACCTAGTGAATTGATTTTATTGTGCCATAGCTCTAATGCATGACGAACCTTAAAATCTTCATCATTCATTACAGTTACTGACCAATCATCAAATACTCTATCACCCGCAACCTTAATTTTACGTCCCCAGTAACCAACCTCGATTGGTGTGATAGTTGATCCAGGCAAAGAGCTCGCCTGGATCATGAAGGATGCGATACTAGCTAAATCTGATGTAAAGTTACTTGTAAGTCTTACTTGGAATAGTGTAGGGCGAGCACCACCAAGTTGTAGATGAGCTCTAATATCATTGACTGCAAATGCCATGTTTGTTCTCCTTGTCTTTATTTATTCTGATTAGCTTACAATCTCTGAGAACTCAACGCCACTACGTACAGCCACAAAGTTAAGCTGAATGTAGTTAATTGATCTAGCAGGCTTAATATAGATATCACCAACAAATCTATTACTATCAATTACCTGTGATGTATTGTTAGTTTCATCACAGACAACCTTAAAGTCATAAATACCACGACGACCCTGAACATCTCTTAGATAAGGTTCAATCAAATTGCGGAATTGAGCACGAGTAAATTCGTCGTTGAACTCGAATAGAAGCGCCTTAGAAGCATTTGCAATTGCTTTTTCAAGAACAATGAATAGACGGCGAACGTTGATTCTGTCAAATGCTGATGGTTTATCTAGAAGTGTCTTATCACCGTATAGAATTGGTCCCTGACCAGATAGATTAACAACTGGGTTGATACCATTCTTATAAAGTTGATCACGCTGAGCAAGATTTGGATTGAATGCAAGCTTAATTACATTCTTGATAGCACCGCGAGTTGTACCCGCTGGTGAGAACCAAGGATCACGAGTTTTATCTGTTCTTGCACAAAGACCAGCAACATCACCATTAAGCGGGATGTAACGGTAAACGTCATTGTACTTGTCGTACATATACTTGTAACCTGAGTCTACAACGGCATATGATGAACTTCTTAGATTAGTTCTAAATGATAGAATCTGTTCTACTGGTTGTGTCTGATTAACAACTGTTGAACTTGAAGGTGAGATGAATACCACACAGTCTTTACGAACCTCAGCAACGTTATCAATAATATAGTTAGGAGATTGTGTTCCTGAAATACCACCTCTAGCAGGTCCGGTCATGATAAGTGATACATCAGCATCATCTGGTGAGACAAATAGATCATATGCTCTTGCAATATCACCAAATGAGATTGTTGTTTCGCCATAATCTCTATCCAAACCAGCACCACCAAATGATAGTGTAAGTGGTGTTACGTTTGTGGATGTAGCAATATTTAGTGAAGTATTTGATTCTGAACCAGTACGATCAGAGCCAACCCAAACATAGTTAGAATCCGAATTAATAACATTCTTAAAGTAGTTTGTTGTTCCGTCGGAAAGTTTAGAATCAGTAGCTCTTGAAAGTGCTTTATAAACTTCAAGAATAGAACCTGGACTACCAGTGAAACGACCTTCCTCATCTACTACAACTACGTGAATTTCATCATTCTGAATAGTTGTATTGTTAAGTTGAAGTGCTGTATTACCATTTACTGCAACATATGTAGATCTACCTGGTGCAACATCAACCTGGTTGAAGTATTCCCAATAACGATTTACAGCAGAAGTGCTAATATCAGATGAAAGCTTGAGAGGCTGGTCAAATGTAAGTGTAAAGATTGCAGTGTTTGGGGTTGAAGTACTTGTTGTAGCACTCTTTGCAATAACCTTAAGATACTGAACACCGGTGGTTGCAGTATTACCTACCTGAATGTAATCACCAAGTGTAATTAGATCAGAAACAGTATTTGCAGCTGCAACGTTAGCAGAACCTGTAGTTGAATAAAGAATAACGTTAGCTTGTTTTGATCCAACACCAAGTTCTAGACGTGTATTTGCATTATCTACTGACGTTCCATAACTTCTAAGATTCACAGATGAATTGTATTGTGAATTACTTCCGCATACAGATATCTTAAGTGAATTACCAAGTTCACCTACATAACGCGCAACGTAAGTTGGGCTATTTGTACCGAAGTTATTAGCCTTAGCAATATAGTCATCAGAATTTAAAATAGTATACTGTGCTGATGCAGTTAGTGAAGTATTGCTTGTTGCAATAGCTGAAAACTGATTAGCGGATACTGCACGGCTAACAAAAAGTGAGTTTGTATATGAAAGGAAGCTTGCTGCTGTGAACCATGTTTCAGCATTATCACTTGTTGGTTTACCAAACTTTAATGCTAGATCGTTCTCTGATGTTACTAAAACTCTTTGACCTGCAGGTCCCCAACGAAACACACCAGCAATAGCACCGGAAGTTGTATCAAGTGAAGGGACTACGGTTGTTAGATCAATCTCAGAAACATTAACGCCTGGGCTGAGTTGGAAACCACCTCCGCCTGATCCAAAATTTTGTACTGCCATTTATAAATCTCCTTAGAAGAGTTCGTTATTATTTTCTTATAGTGTATTTATAAAAATAAGAATCAGAAGAACATGAACTCAGGGTTTGGATTTTGTACTAGATCTATGATTTCATCTTCTGGTTGACCATCTTCCATAAATCCAGTGGGCAGAAGATCTCTTTCTAATTCTTCATCTGTTCGATCTCTAAGCTTCATCAGTGTATTTATGTCGGTGAGATCTTTGAAATACTGTT
>Ga0114964_10002884_pt1 | contig 11845 bp, 10 predicted proteins | sample C_131016_MF_Meta_FD_92638 | JGI IMG/M metagenome (GOLD analysis project Ga0114964, IMG submission 92638) | Freshwater microbial communities from Lake Croche, Canada to study carbon cycling - C_131016_MF_MetaG | ecosystem: Environmental > Aquatic > Freshwater > Lake | place: Lake Croche, Canada... | reverse complement strand
CGCCGGGACAATCGCTTCATTCTGATGTTCTGGTGGTAATTGTGTGGCTGGTGGGGCTATTATGATGCCAATAAACCCTTCGTTCTTTGGGGTGCCGGGGAAGGCAACTCAAGACGAAGGGAAAAGGGCATGGCACAGTCATCCCAAGCACGTGGCGTGGTGTTTCTACATAGTTCACCGCGGGCATTGTGTGCGCACATTGAATGGGCCCTCGGGGGTTTACTTGGCGTACCAGTCAACCTTGACTGGGTAGAACAGCCAGTAGCACCAGGCGCATTGCGTTCCGAACTTTCCTGGCAAGGCAAAGCGGGATTGTCAGCACAGATGGCATCGGCGCTTCACAGCTTCCCAAATATTCGTTTTGAAATCACTGAAGAACCTAGCGCAGGCTTTGATGGTCAGCGATACGTATCGACGCCTTCACTTGGTCTACTTCGAACCAACATGGGTGTGTTTGGCGAGTCGCTCATTCCTGAGGAAAAAATTCGCACGGCTGTGTCTACTGCAACAACACAAGGCAAGTCATTGATCGAAGTGATTGATGAATCTATTGGTGGACCATGGGATCGCGAACTTGAACCATTCCGATTTGCTGGTGAAGGAACTCCAGTACGTTGGTTGACGCAAGTCGGGTAAGAGATTTGAACAAGAGAAATGGCGACCATGACGGTCGCCATTTCTTTTGTGAGGTAGTTAAAGCGGAATGTTTCCGTGATTTCCGCGAGCGAACGAACCGTCTGTATTTGCGGCTGCTAAAAGTGCTGCAGCCAACGCTGTACGGGTGCGCTCAGGCTGAACAATCTCATCGAGTACACCAATCTCCATTGCGCGCGGCAGCCCGCCCGCGGTGATCTTGTGCTCGTCAGCAAGTTCCTTTTCAACAGCTTCGCGCGATTCAGGTTCAACTTCAGCAAGCCGACGTCGATGCAGAATGCGAATTGCGGCAAGCGGACCCATCACAGCAACTTCTGCGTCTGGCCAGGCCATGACGTGGGTGGCACCAAGACTGCGTGAGTTCATTGCGATGTATGCGCCGCCGTAGGACTTGCGAGTGACGCAGGTAATACGCGGAACAACACACTCGGCAAACGCGTGAAGTAGCTTTGCGCCACGACGCACTACGCCGTCCCATTCCTGTCCAACGCCAGGAAGATAACCAGGCACGTCAACCATCACAATCAGTGGGACGCCGAGCGCGTCACACATACGCACGAAGCGAGCGCCTTTTTCTGCAGATGTTGCATCGAGGCAGCCCCCGAGCCGCAGTGGATTGTTCGCAATCAGTCCGACTGTGCGTCCGCCAAAGCGACCCAGAGTGGTAATTAAGTTTGGCGCCCACCGTGGATGAAGTTCAATGGCTGAACCTTCGTCAAGAACGGCGAACACAATTGGGTGCGCATCGTAGGCACGGCTAGCTGATTCAGGAAGTAGCGCGCCAAGGTCCACGTCTGTGATGCTCGCAGCATCAAGAGTGCCCTGGTTGCCTAATAAATCAGTGATGTTGCGCGTATCAAGAATTGCTTGTTCGTCAGTTTCGCTGACGACGTGAACGACGCCGCTGCGACGACCATGTGGCTCTGGTCCACCGAGGCGCAGCATGTCTACATCTTCACCAGTGACTGAGCGAACTACTTCAGGTCCCGTAACAAAAACTCGCCCTTCTGGGCCAAGGATGACGATGTCCGTTAATGCTGGGCCGTAAGCACCACCACCGGCTGCTGGGCCAAGTACGACAGAGATCTGGGGAATCTTGCCTGAAGCCTGAGTCATGATGTGGAAAATGTCGCCAAACGCTTTCAGTGATGACACGCCTTCTTGTAATCGTGCACCACCTGAATGCCAGATACCTACGATCGGGGTGTTGCGTTCAAGTGCAATCTTGTACGCATCAACTATGACGTCGCCTTCAGCAATACCGAGTGCACCACCTTGAAACGAAGGATCGTTCGTAAAGGCGATGACGTCGCGACCGTTGATCTTTCCGCTCGCGGAGACTGCGCCGATACCTTCGACCTGTTCGTGAATGTATGTCAACGAACCGGCATCGAATAGGGCAGTCAAACGTGCAGCAGCCATCAACTTTTTGTCAACGATCAGCGCGCTCATTAGTTGCTCCTGAATGCAAGGACAACGTCATGTCCACCAAAGCCAAATGAGTTACTCAGTGCAGCGATGTCGCCGGCCGGTAATTCACGTGGCTTACCCATGACGACGTCAACGTCGACGCCATCAGCGAGGTTCTCTAGGTTGCCAACAGGAGGAACGATACGGTCCTGAATCGCCAAGATTGAGGCAATAGCGGCCAGTGAACCGGCTCCGCCTAACAAGTGACCGGCAACGCCCTTGACGGCAGTTACTGGAGCATGGTCAGCGTCAGCACCAAGGACCTTGCGAATCGCTTTTGCTTCAGCCACGTCGCCAGCAGGTGTACTGGTTGCATGAGCATTGACGTGGAAAATGTCCTTGGTCGACAAACCTGAATCTGCAAGCGCGCGATTCATGGCAAGTATGACACCGCGACCTTCGGGTTCAGGTTGTGCAATGTGATGAGCATCAGCAGCTAGCCCTTGTCCAGCGTAAGTGGCGTAAATATGAGCGCCACGAGCCTTGGCATGTTCTTCGGATTCAAGAATCAGAATTGCAGCACCTTCGGCCATGACGAAACCATCACGATCGCGATCGAATGGGCGAGAAGCAGCAGCTGGATTATCTTCACGCGTAGACAGTGCGCGCATTGCGGCGAATGCAGCAAGGGTTAGCGGGTGAATGCAACCTTCGGTACCACCAGCGATGACAACGTCAGCGCGGCCGGTACGAATCATCTCGGCGCCGTAGCCGATTGCTTCTGCGCCAGATGCACATGCTGACACTGGGGTGTGGACCCCGGCCATTGCGCCAAATTCCAAACCAACAATTGCGGCTGGACCATTTGGCATCAACATTGGAACGGTCATTGGCGAGACGCGGGATGCACCACGTTCACGAAGAATGTCGTACTGCTCCATCAATGAGATAGCGCCTCCTACACCCGTAGCAACGGCAACACCAAGACGTTCCTTATCAAGATCAGGTTCGCCAGCGTCTTTCCATGCTTCACGTGCAGCGATCAAGGCAAGCTGTTGTGAACGGTCCATGCGACGTACTTCATGCTTTTCCAGCACGTCTTCTGGATCGACCTTGGCAGTTGCGGCAATGCGGACTGGAAGTTCTGCGAACTTTGGATCATCAAGCAGGTGAATACCTGAACGGGCAGCAAGTAGCGCTTCCCAGGTTGATGCGACGTCTCCACCCAGTGGGGTAGTGGCGCCAAGTCCTGTAACGACAACCGTACGGCTCATTGTTGTCGACCTTTCTAGTGGTGGTGTGAGTTCTTGCGGGGGCCTTGCCTAGATTGCCGAGGTGGTGGCGAACGTAATGTCCGCCACCCCACGACGGTTAGTAATCGATTTACTTGTGTGCAGCGATGTAGTTAACAGCGTCAGCGACAGTGTTGAGGTTCTTGACCTCGGTGTCAGGGATGGTGACGCCAAACTTGTCTTCGCATGCCATAACAACTTCAACCATTGACAATGAGTCAACGTCAAGGTCATCAACGAAAGACTTGTCCATCTGGACGCTTTCTGCTGGGATGCCTGCAACTTCGTTTACGATCTGGGCTAGGCCCGCGAGGATGTCCTGCGACATGCTTGTTCTCCTTTAACTGGACTTCCCGCGGTGCGCGGGTCGTTATTCGTTTGCCGGTCGGCAACCGAAACCTATGGTACGAGCGCTACTTGCCCGGCGAATGCAAGACCTGCACCAAAGCCGACCATAAGGAATGGTTGACCCTTTGTGACTTGGCCTGACTCGCGCAATGCGTGCAGTGCTAGTGGGATGGACGCAGATGAGGTGTTACCTGCGTGGTGAATGTCGCGGGCAATGACAACTGAATCATCGAGCTCGAGTTTTTTGACGAGAGCATCAGTAATGCGCACATTTGCTTGATGTGGAACAAACGCAGCTAGTTCACCAGGTTGTAATCCGGATTGGGCCAGCACGTCTTTGCATACATCACCCATCGAACCCACAGCCCAACGGAATACCCGCTGACCTTCCATAGTCAACAACGACGGTACGCCTTCGCGACCTGCAGTGACAGTGTCTGGCTCCATGATGATTGCTTCACGACTAGAGCCATCGGCGCCCCACACAGTTGGGCTAATGCCTTGTACTTGGGTTGGACCAACGACTACGGCACCTGCTCCGTCAGCGAAGATAAAAGCGGTGCCACGATCATCGAAGTTCACAACGTCGCTAAGTTTTTCTGATCCCACCACTATCACGTAGCGCGCACCACCCGAACGCACGAGTGCATCGGCGACACTGATTGCATAGCAAAAACCTGCACACGCTGCACCGACGTCAAATGCAGAAGCATTTACTGCGCCAATGTTTGCGGCGATTTCCGCTGCGGCTGATGGAGTTTGATAACGATGTGTGAAAGTTGCAACGATGACGGTGTCGATGTCGCTTGCTTCGATTCCAGCATCGATCAGTGCGTTGTGTGCTGCAGTGGTGCCCATGCTGGCCACGTCTTCGTCAACACCCGCAAAGCGACGCTCAATAATTCCAGAGCGTTCGCGAATCCACTCGTCACTTGAATCAATCCGACCAGCTAGTTCATCATTCTTAACAATTCGGGTAGGGCGATAAACACCTAGACCAAGCAGTCCCGAGTGTGCGGTGGTGTCAGGTGTATTCAGTGTCATGCGTTGGACTTTGGGTGCAGACGCAGAAGGGGCTGTCCTGGGTTGACGGGATCACCATCGGTGACCAGCCATTCAACAATGGTGCCACCGTGAGGCGCTTCAACCGGATATTCGTCGCGCAGTGTGCGAATAGTCGCCACATTTGTTGCGCCATCAAGCACAGTGCCTGGTTCTTCGCTGACATTGAATTCGATGATGCCTTTGAATGGTGCAACTACTAGTCGCCAGGTAGGGGAGTCTGTTACTGGACTTGGTGTTCCGTGGCGCGCAATCAAATCGAGTGCGGCTGGTAAATCATCTGGTGTCTTGAGCGCAAGGGTTTCAACACCAGGCATTGCGCGCTTAGCCAGACCGACGAGCGTGCCTGCCGGTGGAAGTTCAATCAGTCCGGTGACGCCAAGATCCATCATGGTCTGCATGCAAAGATCCCAACGGACTGGATTGCTGACCTGGGTAACAAGGCGCTTGAGGATGTCGCGTCCATCATGCACAACTGTTCCGTCTGCATTCGACAGCAGGCGACTGCGAGCATCATGTGTTGAGATGGATTTTGCATGCTGGGCCAAAATTCCCACTGCTGGTGCCATGTGCTGTGTGTGGAATGCGCCAGCAACTGTGAGAGGGCGAACCCGCGCACCTTCAGGCGGATCGGATTCAAGGGCAGCAAGTTGTTCCATTGTGCCGGCGGCAACAATTTGGCCCGAACCATTTTCATTTGCTGCGGTTAAACCGTGCTGGGCCAATTTTGCGATCACGGCATCGCGGTCGCCACCAAGTACTGCAGACATTCCTGTTGGAGTGGTTGCAGCGGCTTTGGCCATCGCAAGACCGCGTTCACGAACGAACACCATTGCTTGCTCGCCCGAGATCACGTTTGCTGCGGCAGCAGCGGTAATTTCACCAACACTGTGTCCAGCGCCTGCGCCAACTTTTGCGTAGGCCTCACCTGGATGCGGAAACAAGCTCAAAAGCGAGACCATGCCCGAGGCAACGATCAGTGGTTGTGCAACTGCTGTGTCTTTGATGGTTTCTTCATCGCTGGTGGTGCCGTGAGCGACGAGGTCGATGCCTGCCACTGTGCCCAGCCATCTCATGCGATCTTCAAAATGAGGAAGCTCTAACCATGGGGTGAGAAATCCTGGGACCTGAGAGCCCTGACCTGGGGCGACAATTGCTAACACTTCAATACTCTCTCGTATAGGAGTCCCCTAAATAGGGAGATAAATACCTAAATTTCTCGTCTATTTTTAGTAGGAAACATACAAAAGTGTACTACTTGCGCTCAAACATCAGTGCAATCCGCAGAGTTAATGAGTCCACGGGGTCTGCGGGGTCCAATCCAGTGACCTCAAATACCCGCTTGAGGCGGTACCGAACAGTGTTGACATGAACGAAAAGCGTTCGTGCACATCCTTCGATTGTTGGCTCAATTTCCAAATAAGTAGCCAAAGTGTTGCGCACGTCGCCTTTAAGCTCGGTGCGAATTTGCTCCACTACTGAGTCAATCGCCCACGTGTCTCCACTGAGTACCCGAGCTGCAACTAAATTATCCGCGTAGATCACACGCTCAACATTTTTCACAAGCGGAAGTGCGCGGTAACCCGATAGCGCAATAGACATTGCTTGGGTTGCCTGCGACAAGTTTGGCGAAATAGGACTGGCCACAATTGTTCCCGGACCAAAGTGACCAGCAAAGGCTTTCAGTTCTGCGTTCGTGTCAGCTGTGGCACCTGCACCGCCGAGAACCGTGACCATGCGATCACTGTGCACGCCAACCATGGCATCGAGACCATGTGAAGTCGCAGTACGCCGAATCTGTTCCATGTGTATTTCCATAGCAACTTGGCTCGACGGCACTGGACCGACCAACACAATGATTGAACGGGTGCTGTCCCAACCAGATGCGCTTGCTCGCGAATTAATTGTTTCAAAATCGTCACCAGTGATGATGGCATCAAGTACCAAGTCCTGAAGTCTCGCGTCCCAGGCACCGCGCGATTCTGCCGCACGTGCGTATGCTTCTGCTGCAGCGAACGCCACTTCACTTGAATAGCGCAGCAGTGCTTCGCGCAACTGGGTTTGCCGACCAATGTTGTCACCAGCAATAAAAGCAACAGACTCTTCAACGACAAGCAAAGTTGTGCGCACGAGCTCGACGGTCTGTTGCAAAGTTAAGGCACGGGCAAGTTCACGGGGAGCCCGCGAAAAAATATCACTTGCTGAATCGTGGCGCTGGCCATCGCTGGTAAACCAATCGACAAAGGTAGTAATACCGAGTTGGGCAAGTTCACTCACTGCAGCGCGGTCTTGCGCCCGAAGTGCACGAAACCATGGCAAGGCTTCGTCCATGCGCGCGGTGGCCGCAGTAGTGAGTTCGCCCGTGAGGCGATGGACTCGACGAGCCAGCACGGTACGTTCGGCCGCGATTCTCTCGGGCGTAATGCGGTGGCCGTGCTCTGAATCTGCCATAACGGTTAAAGCGCGTTGATGGCTGAAATATGTTCAGGTGTGAGTTGTACGTCTATGAGCAGCGACTCAAGTTGTTGGGTATTGCGGGCACTTGCAATGGGTGCAACTACACCAGGTTGTTCGCGAAGCCACTGCAAGGCAACGGCTGGCATCGGCGCATTGAGATCCTGTGCAATTGAACGTAGAAGATCCACGATTGCCCAACCTCGCTCTGTTCCAAACTCATCCATGCCATCGGCTCGCACGCTGTCGACGTGAGCGCCTGGTGTGTATTTGCCAGTGAGGAATCCCGCAGCAAGCGCAAAGTACGGAACACACGGAATCTCTTCTTGAACACAGAGCTTCATCAATGCGCCTTCGTATTCATCACGTATGATTGCGTTGTAATTCGGCTGCAACACAAGGTACTCGCTGATGCCAAGATCGCGCGAAATCGCTAGTGCCTCGGCAAGACGTTCGGCGGAGTAGTTTGATGCGCCGAGAAAACGAACTTTGCCATCGGCGATTAATTGCTGGAATGCAATCAACGTTTCGGCAAGGGGAGTGTTTACATCGTCTTCGTGCGCGTAATACAAGTCGATGTAATCGGTGCCTAGTCGCTCAAGGGAATCATGTGCTGCGGCAATGATGTTGCTGGCAGATAAACCAGGGCGCGTTGGCAACTTGGCGACCTTGGTTGCGATGAACATGTCATCGCGTTGTCTGCGTGACTTAAGCCAGTTACCAATGATGGTCTCTGATTCGCCACCGACGTTCTGTTCGTGCCATTCGCTGTACATGTCTGCGGTGTCAATAAAGTTGCCGCCGGCTGATGTGAATGCGCTGAGAACGTCGTGTGATTCGGTCTCGGTAGCGCTCCACCCAAATACGTTTCCGCCCAGGCACAGATTGCTGACGTCGATGCCCGTGCGACCAAGGGCGACGCGCCTCATCCGCCACCTTCAGTATTGCCAGCGCTAGCAGCCTTTGGATCATTCAATTGGTAGCGATCAATGGCTTCCTGAACACGATGTGCATCGAACTCGCCACGCTTTGCCAGCATCGCCAGAGTCTGAACCACAATGCTCTGTGCGTCTACCAAGAAATGACGGCGCAGTGCGCCACGAGTGTCAGACATTCCCCATCCGTCAGTTCCAAGTGAAGCGAAGTCGTTAGGAACCCATTCGCTGATCTGATCTTGAACCGCGCGCATGTAGTCCGAGACAGCCACGACAGGTCCTTGAGTACCTTCGAGTTTTTGTGTGATGAACGCCTTGTGTTGTTCACCCGCTGGATTCAGCAGGTTGTGGCGATCTACTTCAAGGCCGTCACGACGCAACTCGTTCCACGATGTCACTGACCAGACGTCGGCGCGAACGCCCCAGTCGTCAGCAAGGATGCGCTGGGCGTCCATCGCCCATGGAAGTGAAATACCGGAAGCCAGAATTTGTGCGCGTTGGCCATCTTGATGATGACTTGGCGCGTACAAGTGCATACCCTTCAGGATGCCTTCGACGTCAACGTTCTCGGGTTCAACGGGCTGTGTGATTGGCTCGTTGTAGATCGTCAGGTAGTAGAAAACGTTTTCGGCGTCAGGACCATACATGCGTCGCAGACCGTCTTGCACGATGTGAGCTACTTCGAATGCAAACGCCGGGTCGTATGTGACGACTGCAGGATTCGTCGAAGCAAGTAATGGCGAATGACCGTCTTCGTGTTGTAAACCTTCGCCGTTCAATGTGGTGCGACCTGCTGTTGCACCGAGGACAAAGCCACGTGCCATCTGATCGCCGGCGAGCCAGAATGAATCACCTGTGCGTTGGAAACCGAACATTGAATAGAAAATGTAAATCGGAATCATTGGTTCGCCATGTGTTGCATATGACGTCGCGACGGCTGTCCAAGACGCCACAGAGCCCGCTTCGTTGATACCTTCATGCAAAATCTGACCAGATTCGGACTCTTTGTAAGACAACATCAATTCGCGGTCCACTGACAGGTATTGCTGTCCATGCGGCGAATAAATTTTTAACGTTGGGAAGAAACTGTCCATACCAAAAGTGCGCGCTTCGTCAGGAATAATCGGCACAATGCGTGGGCCAATGTTTTTGTCCTTGAGTAAATCGCGTAGCAAGCGAACAAAAGCCATTGTCGTGGCAACAGATTGGTTACCTGATCCGGTCTTCATGTCCTTGTAGATTTCGTCGCCAGGAAGTTCCAGCGGCTTGACGTCAACGCGACGCGACGGCAGGTAGCCGCCTAGCGCACGTCGACGTTCATGCAAGTACTGAATGTGCTCATGGTTTTCACCAGGGTGGAAGTACGGTGGCAGCTTTGCATCCAACTGATCATCTTCAAGTGGAATCTGCAACGTATCGCGGAAGGTCTTGAGATCTTCAAGGGTGAGTTTCTTCATTTGGTGGGTTGCATTGCGACCTTCGAAGTGCGAACCAAGAGTCCAACCCTTCACGGTCTTTGCAAGGATCACAGTTGGTTGCCCGGTATGCGCTGTTGCGGCTGCGTATGCAGCGTACAACTTGCGGTAGTCATGGCCACCGCGCTTGAGGCCCCAGATGCGGTCATCCGACCAGTCAGCGACCATGGCCTTGGTACGTGGATCTCGACCAAAGAAATTGTCACGAACGAAGCCACCATTTTCGGCCTTATACGTTTGGTAGTCACCGTCAGGAGTACGGTTCATCAAGCTGACGAGGGCGCCTTCATCATCTTGGGCAAGAAGTTCATCCCATTCGCGACCCCAGACAACCTTGATGACATTCCAGCCAGCACCGCGGAAGTGTGATTCAAGTTCTTGAACGATTTTGCCGTTACCGCGCACGGGACCATCGAGTCGTTGCAGGTTGCAGTTGATCACGAATGTCAGGTTGTCGAGTTCTTCGCGGGCCGCGATACCGATAGTGCCCAATGATTCGGGCTCGTCCATTTCGCCATCGCCCAAGAATGCCCAAACGTGTTGCTGCGAAGTGTCTTTGATGCCGCGGTGATGTAGGTAGCGGTTGTAGCGAGCCTGGTAGATCGCGTTCATCGGGCCAAGACCCATTGAGACAGTGGGGAACTGCCAGAAGTCCGGCATCAAACGCGGATGCGGATAACTCGGCAGGCTATTTGGTGCCGCAGAAAGTTCTTGACGGAAACCGTCCATGCGTTCAGGACTGATTCGACCTTCGAGGAATGCGCGAGCGTATGCGCCAGGTGATGCATGACCTTGTGAAAAAATTTGATCGCCGCCGCCAGGATGATCTGGTCCGCGGAAGAAGTGGTTGTAGCCAACTTCGTAAAGTGAGGCACTTGATGCGTAGGTCGAGATGTGTCCGCCCACACCAATGCCAGGGCGTTGTGCTCGGTGGACCATGATTGCGGCATTCCAGCGAATGTAAGAACGAATGCGACGTTCGATTGCTTCATCACCAGGGAAATCGGGTTCACGCTCTGGCGGAATTGTGTTGATGTAGTCGGTACTGCGCAAACTTGGTAGGCCGACGTTGCGCTCTGAACTGTGACGCAGAAGCGAGAGCATGATGTGCCGAGCCCGTTGTTCACCATGTGCGGCGATGAGGGCATCTAATGATTCGAGCCACTCTGCAGTCTCGGCCGGGTTCACGTCTACGTATTGTGTGGGTAGACCGCCGGCGAGGAGTGATTCGCGCTCTGGGCTTGTGGTCACGCGCATTACCTACTTTGCTTCTAGTCGAGGATCGCTCGATTACAAGGTCTATTGTGTCGGATTCGTTATAAAGAGCGCCATGCGAGTACCCAAAAATCTCACAGTGTGGTTTGCCCGTTTGTAACGTTTCGGCGCGCGAAGTTGCCATTTGGCTCATAGTCGGGTGGACTAGTGGTGTGACTTCACAAGAAGGTCCTGCGGGACTTGCTGGAAAGTTTGGCGTGACTGCTGGTTGGGTCATCCAAGAACTTGGTTTTGATGACGATTGTGACGCCTCGGTGTCCCAGGCACTTGCCGAAGTAGGCGAGATTGTTGGCGAAGATTTTGATGACGTCGTTGATGCTGTCCTATTGTGGTGGCGCGAAGATGATGGCGATTTAGTTGATGCTCTTGTGGATGCGCTAACACCACTGGCTGATAATGGCGTGGTCTGGCTAATGACCCCGAAAGCTGGCCGTGAGGGTCATGTCGAGCCAAGCGATATTTCTGATGCTGCCCCGACAGCCGGATTGCAGTCAACAAGCACAATCAATGCTGCCCCGGACTGGCAGGGCACTCGACTTGTTGCCCCGAAGTCGCGCAGATAAAACAAATACGGCACTCTAGAGACATGACTTTAGAGATTGGCTCGTTAGCCCCAGATTTCACGTTAAAGAATCAGTTCGGCGAAGAAGTAACGCTGTCTGAATTCCGCGGACATAAGAATGTAGTTCTTGTGTTTTACCCAATGGCATTCACAGGCATTTGCACCGGTGAGTTGTGCGAGATCCGCGACCGCAGCAATGACTTCGTCAATGACGATGTTCAGCTTCTCGGTATTTCATGCGATGCTTCACCTTCGCTGAAGACGTTTGCCGAGCAAGAGGGCATTGAGTATCCGTTGTTGTCGGACTTCTGGCCGCATGGTGGAGTGTCACAGCTTTACGGTTCGTTCTTTGAAGAGCGCGGCTTTTCGCTTCGTGGG
>Ga0114964_10002883_pt1 | contig 11854 bp, 9 predicted proteins | sample C_131016_MF_Meta_FD_92638 | JGI IMG/M metagenome (GOLD analysis project Ga0114964, IMG submission 92638) | Freshwater microbial communities from Lake Croche, Canada to study carbon cycling - C_131016_MF_MetaG | ecosystem: Environmental > Aquatic > Freshwater > Lake | place: Lake Croche, Canada... | reverse complement strand
CGTTCGCGAAACACGGTGTTGAGTTCCAAAATGCCCTCGGGTTCGATACCCAGTTTGTGGATGATGCGCCTGCGGTCATCGCCCAGCCCAAACCCAGCTTTGGTGATGCCGCCATGGGCCAGTAAGTCGGCAGCCACGGCACGGCATTCGGGCTCATGCAACTGGAACACCCACGCCCGTTCGCTGGTGGCCAGTTGCAGCACGTGTGGCCCATCAGACGCTTCGCCCACTTTGAATGTGGGTTTGGACTCCGTGTCAAAACCCCAGGCTTGCATCATCACCAGTTGCTCAAAAGCTGCGTGTGCCTGATCGCCTGTATTCACCAGCGTGATCCTGTCCAATCCCAGTCTCTCAAAGGGGGGGAGCAGGGCTATCGCATCTTTGTCCGGGGTCAGTTGGTGAGGTGTCATGGCACTTGGCTTGAGTGATCAGGCCTTGATGATCTCACGCCAAGGTCTTTGTTAAACCACGATCGGATTGAGCGCGCCGTCCATGCTCATGCTGATGCCGGTGATGTAACTGGCTTTGCTGGAAGCCAAAAACACCACGGCATTGGCCACTTCTTCGGGCGAGGCCATGCGCCCCAGTGGGATACGTGCGACCGCATTGTGCAAAACTTGTTCGGGGCTGATGCCTTGTACGCGTGCGTCGGCGGCCAGACCTTCTTGCAAGCGATCGGTGTAGGTGAGCCCTGGATTGACCGCATTTACACGGATGCCTTGGGGGGCATAAGCCACAGCCAAACCAGCGCTGGCCAACATCAGCGCTGCGTTGGCAGCGCCGCCAGGGATATGGATCGGACTGGCCACTTTGCCGCCATTGCCCACCACGTTAACGACGCTGCCTTGACCGCGCGCGGCCATGCGTTTGATGACCGGATCAATCATGTGGATGTAGCTGAAGTATTTGGCCTGCATGGCATCGGCCCACGCTTGTGGGGTGAGTTCTGCCGCTGGGGTGCGTTTGGCTGCCCCGGCGGAGTTGACCAGCACATCGACTGCGCCCAGGGCTGCTTCGGCTGCATTCAGCGCGCTCACGGCGGCTTGCGCATCGCGCAGGTCGCCCGCACAAGTGAATATGCGGTCTGAAGCAAAGTCCTTTTCCAGGGTTTGCCGCGCAGCAGCCAGATTGGCCGGATCGCGTGAAACCAAGCTGACCTTGGCACCCTCGGCCAAAAACGCCTGCGCGCAAGCCAGGCCAATGCCTTTGCTGCCGCCGGTGATCAAGATGTGTTTGTCGTTCAGGTTCAAGTCCATGGGGGTCTCTATGTATGAAGTGGTTCAATGGGTTGTGTTATTTAACCATTGAACACCTCGGTTGCACACAGCAACAGGACGGCCAGCGTCCCACGGGTGACCTCAGCACCGTGGCCCCCTGAGCGTCCAAACCCTGCGCCCATTCTGAGGGCTAGGCGCAGACTACAGGCCGGCTTGAGACACAAATTTGGGGTTCAGGTAAGCAGTGAGCGCTTCACTTCCCCCTTCTGATCCATAGCCAGAATCTTTGACCCCGCCGAATGGGGTTTCTGGCATGCCCAAGCCCAAGTGGTTGATGGTGATCATGCCGGTTTCTACTGCGCAAGCGACTTGTTGTGCGGTTTTGGCCGATCGTGTCCAGGCGTAAGCCGCCAAGCCGACCGGGAGTCGATTGGCTTCAGCAACGGCGTCATCGAAGCTGGAAAACGGGTTGATGATGGCCAGCGGACCAAAGGGTTCTTCATGCATGGCTCGCGCGTCTAATGGCACTTCGCTCAAAACTGTGGGGGCCCAAAAATGACCCTCACGTTTCAATCGATCACCGCCCACTTGCACTGCACTGTGGTGTTCGCGTGCATCAGCGATCATGGCCTCCATGGCCGATAAGCGGCGAGGGTTGGCCAATGGACCCATGTGGGTGTTGCTGTCCAAGCCGTTGCCAACTTGCAGGGCGCTTGCGTGGTGGCAGAAAGCTTGCACAAACTCTTTGTAAATCCCTTCTTGCACTAAAAAGCGGGTGGGGGAGATGCAGACTTGGCCTGCATTGCGAAACTTGGCCATGGCCATGGTTTTGGCGGCCGTGGCGACATCGGCGTCGTCAAAAATGATGACCGGGGCGTGACCCCCTAACTCCATCGTCATGCGCTTCATGTGTTGGCCCGCCAAGCTCGCCAATTGCTTGCCCACCACAGTGGAGCCGGTGAAAGAAATTTTCCGAATCGCCGGGTGCGCAATCAGGTAAGACGATATCTCAGCGGGGTCGCCAAAAACCAAGTTCACAACACCGGCAGGCACGCCTGCATCTGCAAACGCACGCACCAGTTCGGCGGGTGAGGCGGGTGTTTCTTCGGGGGCTTTAATCACCATAGAGCAACCTGCAGCCAATGCCGCAGACAGCTTGCGCGCGACCTGCACGATGGGAAAATTCCAAGGGGTGAAAGCCGCAACGGGCCCCACGGGTTCTTGAACGACCAGTTGATACACCCCTTCTTGACGTGCCGGTATCACGCGGCCGTAGGCCCGGCGGCCTTCTTCCGCAAACCAGTCGATGGTGTCAGCGCCGGCATTGATTTCCATGCGTGCTTCGGCCAAGGGTTTACCTTGTTCTTGGGTCATGAGATGGGCAATCAGTTCAATCCGATCGCGCAGCAAGGCGGCCGCTTTGCGCATGATTTTGTAACGCTCAAATGCGCTGATGCGGCGCCACACCTGAAAGCCGTTGGCTGCAGCTTCGGCAACTTCTTGAAGGTCAGGTGCTTCTGCGCAGGCCACTTCGCCAATGGGGTGGCCCGTTGCCGGGTTGTGAACAGGCAATGCGCGTTGCGTGGCGCCTTCGCGCCAGTGACCGTTAATGAACAACTGGGTGCGAGGATAGGGGATGGTCATGGGTGGACTTTCAAGAGGGGATGATGGAATCTGCGTCGTTCAGGCGCGAGCAGCGTCTTCGCGAATCAACGCAGCGCCTTTTTCGCCAATCATGATGGCTGCTGCGTTGGTATTGGTGGAGACCATGCGGGGCATGACGGAGGCATCCATGACGCGCAGGCCTTGAACTCCTTGGACCCTTAAGCGGGCATCGACCACGGCCTTGGAATCGTCCCCCATCCGGCAAGTGCCGACGGGGTGGTACACGGTGCCCCCTTTTTGGCGCGCAAACTGTTCGAGTTGGGCCGCGGTGATGACCTCGTTGCCCGGGAAGTATTCTTCGTCGGTTTTGAGGTCTTTGAATGCAGGTTGGTTGTAAATGTCACGCAATTGCTGCAAGCCTGCGACGAGAACCCGCGCATCTTCGGGTTCTTGCAAGTAGTTGGACACGATGCGTGGTGTGGCAAAAGGATCGGCCGATTGCAATTGCACCGAACCTCGCGACAAGGGGCGGCATTGGGTGACGGAGGCGGAAAAGCCCGAGAAGCGATGCAAAGCATCCCCAGGTTTGTCAACGGACAAGGGCATGACGTTGAACAGCACATCCGCACGCTCACTGCTGGCGTAGTGTGTGCGAGCCAAGCCGCCCACTTGCCCGGCGCCGACTGTCAAGGGGCCGCTTTGGTTGAACAACCATTGCGCACCCATTTGCGCCAGTTTCAGTGGATTGCGAATGTCGTCATTCAGGGAGTGACGTTTCTTCAATTTGACAATCACCCGGGCCTGGTAGTGGTCTTGCAGATTCGCACCAACTTCAGGCGCATCGACGGCCACTTTGATGCCGTGCTGTTGCAACAAGGCCGCCGGTCCAATACCTGACAGTTGCAGCAGGTGAGGCGATTGCAAGGCACCGGCTGAGAGAATCACTTCGGCATCGGCGCGAGCGGACAGGACTTCGCTGGCTTTTTCCCATTCCACCCCGACGGCTCGCCCTTGTTCCAAAATGACCCTGCGAACATGGGCATCGGTGATGACGGTCAGGTTCTTCCTGGACCGCGCTGGCGAGAGAAATGCGGTGGCTGCATCGCAACGCCAGTGACCGCGCAGGGTCAACTGATAACGGCCCACGCCATCCGATTGCGCGCCGTTAAAGTCATCGGTGGCAGGATGCCCGGCTTCTTGCGCGGCCTGCAGCCAGGCTTCGCAGTAAGGATGGTTGTTGCGCAGATTCGATACACCCAACTCACCTTGCGCACCGTGAAATTCGCTGGCACCGCCCTGGTATTTTTCAGAACGTTTGAAGTAGGGCAGTACGTCGCGGTATCCCCATCCATGGGGACCCAAGTTGGCCCAGTCATCGTAGTCTTGGTGTTGCCCGCGGATGTACAACAGGCCATTGATGGCGCTGGAACCGCCCAGAACCCGACCTCGCGGCCAACTCATTTGCCTGTTGTCGGTCTCCGCTTGCGCTTGTACTGGAAAATGCAGGGCGTAGCGCGTGTCGTTGATGGTGCGAAAGTAACCCACCGGCAACCGAACCCAAAACCCTTGTGACGCCTGGCCTGCCTCTAACAACAACACACGGCAAGAAGGGTCTTCACTCAGGCGGTTGGCCACAACACAGCCTGCTGAACCTGCGCCCACAATGATGTAGTCGTATCCGGATGGTGTGTTTTTTTCCATGGCAGTTTCACTGTGAGTGGGGTTGGGATAAGCGCTTGTTTGGGGGGGGCCAATTCAAACGCATCCAAGAATGTGGGTCTTGGTTTTAAGGTATTATAAGCCATACCTTAGGAATAATGATGAAAATTCAAAACTTACCGACCAGCGAAGCGCCTGGTGTTGTGCTGGCTAAACAGTTGTCGTTGCACATCACCCATGTGCAGGCCTATGTGTTCAGAAGCCCCAGTGCCGTGCCCGTGCGCACGTCATTTGGCATCATGAAAGACCGGCCCGCTGTGTTTGTGCGTGTTCAAACCAGCGATGGTGCGGTGGGCTGGGGTGAAATTTGGTGCAACTTTCCTGCTTGCGGGGCTGAGCATCGGGCGAAGCTTTTGGAAACCGTGGTGGCGCCTTTGCTGTTGCAGCGTGAATGGGCAGATCCGGCACAGGCGTATCTGGCCGCAACGCGCCAAACAGCTGTTCTGGCCATTCAATCTGGCGAGCCAGGGCCTTTGGCGCAAGTCATAGCGGGCGTGGATTTGGCACTCTGGGATTTATGTGCTCGGCGAGCGGGTTTGCCGCTTTACAAAGTTTTGGGCGGCGTTCGTTCACGCGTCCCGGTGTATGCCAGTGGCATCAACCCTGAAGGTCCTTTGGCCGTTGTACAAGCCAAACACCGTGAGGGTTATCGCGCTTTCAAGCTCAAAATCGGTTTTGATCCAGCGCAAGATGTACGCAATGCAAATGACTTGCGCGAATGGTTGGGCCCTGAAGCTGCCTTGATGGTGGACGCCAACCAGGCTTGGAATCTGGAACAAGCCACCGCAATGCTGGCCGCCTTGACGCCACTGAAGCTGGGCTGGCTCGAAGAGCCCTTGCGTGCGGATCGTCCTTGGGATGAATGGCTGCAGTTGCGTGAGCACTGTTCAATCCCATTGGCCGCCGGTGAAAATATCTTGGGGCATGAGGCCTTTGAGGCCGCCCTGCAAAAAAGAGCGCTGGATGTGGTTCAACCCGACGTGGCCAAGTGGGGCGGGATTTCAGGCTGTTGGCCCGTGATTCAACGCATCAGGGAAACAGGATTGCGTTTTTGCCCGCATTTTCTGGGTGCCGGTTTGGGCCTGATGGCATCGGCCCATGTTTTGGCTGCGGCAGGGGGTGATGGCCTGCTGGAAGTCGATAGCAACGAGAACGTTTTACGCAGTCTGTTGGCGCCGCCATTTCAGCAGGTGCAAGACGGCTGGATCGATTTGGGTGATGAACCCGGCATGGGTGTGGTACCCGAACTGGCCGTGATTCAAAGGGCCTGTCCTTGAAAATTGGCGTTGCTCGACAACGACGCCATGGGGCATCACTGAAACGGCGTCGACCTGGATCGAATCCGTTTCAGATGCTTCAGGTGGGGGTGCCAGTGGGCTTGTCGGGCTGTACCGGCTCGACATACGGAAAGCGTGCGCGTGATTTCACACTGGTTGGCCCTGCACTGCCAGAGCCGCGAATAAAGCGCTTGCTTTCATCCACAAAGGGCTGAAAAGCCCAGTTGGGCGTTTGACTGGAGGTGTTGGCCACTTCTGCCAAAAACAAACGCTCACGTTGACTTGCCAAAATACGTTCGTGCACTTGCGCTGGATCCCAGTCTTCAATCAAACGGGCATGCAATTGTTTCTCCATGTGGGCAAAGTCTGCCTGGCCGGCAAGGTCATGGAGTTCATCAGGATCTGTGTCTAAATTGAACAGCATTGGTGGCAGACCGTGGGTGAAGATGTACTTCCAAGGGCCATCGCGCAGCATGCGTGATGCGGCGCAAACGCCTTCCGAACTGTACTCCGAGATCACCACACGTTGGCTGTGGGCTTCAGATCCATCAGCCAGGGGAATCAGGCTTTGACCATCCAAAGGTCCCACAGGTTCAGGCGCTTGGCCCGCGTAGGCCAAATCCAAGAAGGTAGGCAGTAAATCCACCAAAGACACGTGCGCTGAAACCCGGGCAGGTGCGAAACGGCTGGGCATCGAAACCATCAAAGGAACGCGCACGGAGGACTCGTAAAAACTTTGCTTGAACCACATACCGCGCTCGCCCAACATTTCACCGTGGTCCCCACAAAAAACGACCACCGTGTTGTCGTCCAGTTGGGTTTCTTTCAAAACCGCCAAGATGCGGCCTATTTTTTCATCGACATAGCTGACCATGCCGTAATAAGCATGGCGCGCGCGTTGCACATCTTCTGGCGAGACGCTGTAAATGTCTTGGGCGTGCGCGGTGTAAAGCCATTGGCTGTGCGGATCCAGATCTTCAAATGCAATAGGGGCCACCTTGGGTGGTGGGATATCTTCATCTCGGTACAAATCCCAGTGCTTTTGAGGCGATACAAACGGCGGGTGGGGGTGTGTAAATGAAACGGTGAGAAAGAAGGGCGCTGGATTGGGCGACCTGGCCAAGTCATACAGACATTGCGCGCCGCGGTATTCCACTTCATCGTCATAGTCCACTTGCATGCTGCGCACGCAGGGGCCCGACTCCAACACGGGTCGCATGCTCACGCCGGTGGGGCGGTAGGCAGGCCCTTTGAGCCAGTCAGGCGTCCAGCTGAAGTCGGCAGGGTAAATGTCGGTGGTCAAGCGCTCGTTAAACCCGTGCAATTGGTCCGGGCCAATGAAATGCATCTTGCCGCACAAAATCGTGCGGTAGCCTGCATGCCGCAGGTAATGCGCCAAAGTGGGAATGGACGCTGGGAATTCGGAGGCATTGTCATAGGCGGCAATGCTGTGCGGCAAACGCCCTGACAGCATGGAAAAACGAGAAGGCGCGCAAATGGGAAAGTTACAGTAAGCGCTGTCAAACACCACGCTCTGCGCAGCCAGTTGGCTCAAGTGAGGTGCTTGCACGACCGCGTTGCCATAAGCCGGCAACGCAGAGACGGCCAATTGATCGGCCATGAGCAAAATAATATTGGGTTGCGGACGGGGGGCTTTGTTCATCATCTTTACTCGGGTTTGATGTTGGCAGCTTTCACGACGCGGGTCCACTTGAGGATGTCCTGCTTGTAAAACTTGTCGAATTCAATGGGGCTGCCTGGAACTGCCGTGTTGATACCCGACTTGGCCAAGGCTTGCCGAAATGCGTCTTGCGTCAAGATTTTATTGACCTCTTGGGACAGCTTTTCTGTGATGTTGGCAGGCGTGCCACGAGGGGTAAACAACCCAATCCATTGGTCGGCGTTGTAGTTGGCCACACCGGACTCCATCAGGGTGGGGACATCGGGCAGTAAAGGCATGCGAGTCGTGCTGGTCACTGCCAAGGCGCGAACACGTCCTGCCGTAATTTGGGGCAATGCGACCGTTGCGTTGGTGATTTGAAAATCAATCCGGCCCGCAATCTGATCGGTCATGGCCGCAGGCGCTCCTGTGTAGGGGATATGCAGCGCAAAAATGTTTTGCTGCATTTTAAAAAGTTCTGTTGCGAAATGGGCTGGCGAGCCTGTTCCGGACGTGGCGTAACTGAGTTTGCCGGGGTTCGCACGTGCGTTTGCGATGAGTTCTTTGAGGTTGGCCGCACCAGAGGGGTGAACGATCAATACCCCGGGGGCATGGCACAAAAGCGCAACGCGTTCCAATTCTTTGCTCGTTTCAGTTGACTTTTGGGGGTCTAAGGCTGCGTTCATGGTCAATGCGCTGCTGGTGACCAACAAGGTGTACCCATCCGGCGTTGCTCTGGCCACTTGTTCTGCACCGATCGCACCACCGGCGCCGACTTTGTTTTCAACCACAACTGGCTGAGACCACACTGTTTGCAAACGATTGGCCAGCTGGCGGGCGGCCAAATCGACGACGCCGCCTGCGGGCCAAGGCACCACGATTTTCACGGGTTTTTGGGGAAAGCCTTGGGCTTGAACCCCGCTCACAAACAGCCCCACTGAACCCCATACCATGGTGCGTAATATTGTTTGAAGTACCGGGTTCATAAATGTCCTGATGGGTTGAATTCACATGGTGGCCCTTTTCAGTCTGGGGCTGTGTTCAAGTGTACCCTAATTAGTACTATTAATGGAATGTTAGATCTTTAGGTATTAACCATAGGCCACAGCAATGCCAACAAGTGGTTTTAAAAACGAATTGAAAAAGGTTGCGCCTAAGGATTTCCAGGGGTCAGTTTCATTTCAAATTGAATGAAATCACCGCGGTAAGTGATGTTGCCCAAATAAAGAACCGTGCCGTCGGGTGACACAAAGATGCGTCTGACTTCAGCCACGGGCGAATTCAAGGGAATATGCAGCAAGCTTGCCAGCTCAACGTCAGCGGTGCCGATGCGCAAAGTCTGTTGGGCTGTGGCGATCTTCACTTGCGGCATGTCCAACAGCACAGGCACCACGGTTTCTTGGCGAAAACGTTTAGGCGCCAATTGAAAGACCCGTTTGTCTAAGTAAATGGAGGCAACGCAGTAAGCCTCGCCTGCGCGAGAGTGGACACGCCTTAAATGTTGGTAGGAGGGGGCTGCCTTGCCATCGGCTGGCTCCAATTTGGGTACCACGCCGGTCTCTTCGATCAAACTCAATTGGGGTTTGTCATGACGATAAGCCTCTGCCAAGCCTTGTAATGAGGTCTCCAGTTTCAAAGAGCGCGCGGTGGGGGCTTTCTCCGTGACAAAAGTACCCCGCCCCCGCTGAGGAGAGAGCAAACCTTCTCGTGTGAGTATGTCCACGGCTTGCCGAACGGTGACCCGTGCGACTTGAAACTCTTCGACCAAGCTTTCCAGTGAAGGTAATTTGTCGCCGGGTTTCCATAACCCACGGGCAATGCGCTGACGCAGTAAATCTGACAGCTGCGCATAAAGCGGCATGGGGCTATCCTGGAAAATGGTATGTGCAGATTGCCGCATGAAGTAAATGCCCTGAGCCAGTTGAAATGGTATTGTAGGCACTCGTGCAGAGCGCTATCAGGCGAAAGATTTTTGGTAGATCAGCTCGCAGTAGCCAACAGCCTTAAAAGATGGGAAACAACTATGCGTTTTGTGAGTTTTGAAGAAAATGGCCGTCACGGCATTGGTTGGATCAAAGACATTCATGCCACGAGTTTTGTCGACTTGACCCAAGTGGCCCCGGATCTGCCTACCGATTTAAGGGCGCTCATCGAGCTGCCCACTGGTTTGGCGCTGGCCCATGCAGCGGGTGCGAAAGCGCCAAGCGCTTTGCACAAACCCTTGCGCAATGTTCAATTTTTGCCCTTGCTGACTCACCCCGGCAAGATCGTTTGCATGGGCTTGAACTATGCGGATCACGCCAAAGAAGGCGGCAACGCTCGGCCTGACTACCCCAGTTTCTTTTTGCGCGGCAATACGTCGACGGTGGGCCATCAACAGGCCATCATCCGACCCAAGGTGTCAGACAAGCTCGACTATGAAGCGGAGCTGGCGGTGGTCATTGGTCAGCGCGCGCGTCACTTGACGGCGGCCAATGCGCTGGACTGCGTGGCGGGCTATACCTGCTTTAACGATGCCAGCTTGCGCGACTACCAGCGCAAATCATCGCAGTGGACGATTGGCAAGAACTTTGATGGCACAGGCCCCTTTGGACCTTGCTTGGTCACGCCCGATGAATTGCCGCCTGGCGCTGCAGGTTTGCGTATTCAGTCACGCTTGAACGGCAAGGTCATGCAAGACGCCAACACCACTGATTTTTTGTGGAACGTGGTGGAGTCTTTGGTGTTGATCACCGAATGCATGACGCTGGAGCCGGGCGATGTGATCATCACCGGCACCCCCGCAGGCGTGGGTTATGCGCGCACGCCGCCCGTGTGGATGCAGCCGGGCGATGTGTGTGAGATCGAGATTGAGGGCATTGGCATCTTGTCCAACCCGATTGCCGATGAGGTCTGAGTCGGCCTGGGCCTAATCGGCCTTGGCCCCAGAGCTCTTCACCACCGCCGACCATTTGGGCACTTCGCCGCGCAAGAAGCTGCTGAATTCAGCGGTGCTGTTGTGTGTACTGGACATGCCTAACAGGGCAAATTTCTCCACCACTTCGGGGGACTCCATGGCCCGATTCAGGGCGGCATTGAGTTTTTCCACCACGCCAGGGGGCGTGCCCGCCGGTGCAAAGAAGCCGAACCAGGTGTAGTCGTCAAACTCCTTGTAGCCATACTCGGTGATGGACGGCACATCGGGAAGCAAGGGCGAGCGCATGGCACTGGTCACCGCCAAGGCTCTGAGTTTGCCGGCTTTGATCATCGGCACGGCAGGCGGCATGGACGTGGACGCCATGGGCGTGTGCCCGGCCACCACCGCATTGATCGCCGCCGCAGGCTGGTAAGGCACGTGCACGATGTCGACCTTGGCCGCGGACTTCAGGCGCTCCATAGACAAATGCGTCGTGGTGCCTATGCCCGAAGAGGCGTAGCTGAATGGCGATTTTTTGGCTGCCTCCACCAATTCAGGTAAAGTTTTGACGGCGACGCTGGTGTTGACGGTGAAAATATTGGGCGTTTTGGGGCCCAGCGCGACAGGCACAAAATCCTTCAAGGCGTCATAGCCCGCATCGGCATACAAAGACGGGTTAACGGCAAAGGCCACACTGTGGACCAGCAAGGTATAGCCATCGGGCGCAGCGCGTTTGACCTGTGCCGAAGCAATATTGCCACCTGCACCGCCTTTGTTTTCCACGACGAAGTTGCCGCCGGTCAGTTCGGAGAGTTTTTGCGTCAAGCTTCGCGCCACGATGTCGGTGGAGGCTCCAGGCGCAAAAGCCACCAACAGGGTGACGGGCTTGGCTTTGGGCCATTCACTTTGTGCCCCTGCATGCAGGCCCGTCAGGCCAGTGCAAAGTCCAAGCACCAATTTCGGAAAGTCACGTGCAAAGTTCAGCATGGGTTGATCTCTCTTTGGGGATGGGTGTTGCCGGGCTTTAAGCCTGAGGCACCAAATGAAAATCGAAATTCATTTCAAAGAAGGGCGTTGCAATGCCATAACGCGCAGCCACTTCAGCGTTTTGTGAAGGCAGCAAAGGCACGATCAAACCCTCGCGCACGCCAAACACCGTGTCGTTGTCGATATAGGCCGAATCGGCAGGAAACAATTCGGTCACCAGACCGACATAGCCGGGCGCGCTGACGATCACGTGAAAGTGGGCTGGACGCCAAATGTTGCGCCTGCTGGCGGCCAGCAAGGCACCGACAGGCCCATCGGTGGGAACGGTGTAAGGGTGCGGGCGCAGGGTGAGCAAATTAAAGCTGCCGTCGGCATCGCATTGGATTTTGCAGCGCAGGTTCTGCGGGTCTTGCAAGGGATCTTGCGCCGGGTACAGGCCGTTATCGGCGTTTTGCCAGAAGTCGATTTCGGCGTGGGCGATGGGCTGACCCTG
>Ga0114964_10002882_pt1 | contig 11857 bp, 9 predicted proteins | sample C_131016_MF_Meta_FD_92638 | JGI IMG/M metagenome (GOLD analysis project Ga0114964, IMG submission 92638) | Freshwater microbial communities from Lake Croche, Canada to study carbon cycling - C_131016_MF_MetaG | ecosystem: Environmental > Aquatic > Freshwater > Lake | place: Lake Croche, Canada... | reverse complement strand
GAATTTTATTTAAATTTATTATAAAAAATATTAACGTATAAATTAATATATCTTTATAATTATTAAGTATAGTTTGTTTATCAATTTTATTAATTAATGATGATAATTTTATTATAGTTTTATTTTTATTAGGGACTCGTATATGTTCTTGGTATGATTCTAAATCAGATTCTAATTTTTTAGTAAAATCTATTATATTATTATCTATTATAGTTGGTCCTTCATTTATTTTTTCTGATTTAGTTTCTGATTTATTTTCTGTATTATTTAAAGATGCTAATATATTATTAATATTAATATTCATTTCATCATCAAAACTAAATTCCTCCGCCATTAAATTAATAATATATTTAAATTTAAAATAAAACTCAATATAATTTTTAATATGACATAAATTATAATTTGTTTTTTTTAAATGTGTAAAGTATAATTAAATATTTAATATAATTTTATTAAAATATGAATGTATTTTTTTTTAAATTATAGTTTACATTTATAAATCTCTAAATATGTAAAATTATAGATAAAAATAAATTATCATATTTTTTTATAAATTATATCTAATACTGTATATTTAGTATATTTGTTATTATCAATTTCATATTCTACAGGAGTTATATAATTTTTTACTTTTTCAGATATTTTAATCATTTTTTTAAATTCGTCTAATGTTATATGTCCATATAAATCTTCTGATTTCATAGTATATATTAAACATTTTTCTATTTCTAAATCATTTAATAAATCACCACATATATATTTTTTACCATATTTTGAAGTTATATATAATATATGAATATTATACATTAAAAAATCTATATGTTTTATTTCCGGTTCTTCATCATCAAAAAAAATTTTATAATATTCTTTTAAATTACATGATGCTGAAATAATATCTTCTGACCATTTTTCATCCCATAATAAAATAGTTCCATTTATTCGTTTATTTAATAATCTGTCTAAATCTATTTTTGTTATATTCTCAAATTTAATAACATCTTCAATATAAGATTCTTTTATTATTACTACATTACCATATATTAATTTATTATTAGTAGTAAATAATAATGCTACTTCATTTTGGTTTTCTTCATTTCCTTCAATATCTATATATAACATAGAATATTTATATTGTAATTCTTCATCAATAGTAATATGTTCAATACTAATTTCATCTGTATATTTATTAGTTTCTAAGTTAATATATAAATCCTGTAAAAATAATGATTCTTCTATAGTTATTTCATCTATTAATTCTAATATACTATTAATATAATTTGGATTATTCCAATTAAAATGATTAATTTTTGAAGGTTTTATTAATAAACAATACATTATATATATATATATTATATAATATCTTTAAATTTTATTTATTACACAAATTATTAGTTTTAATAATAATTTAAATTATTTAAATTATTATTAAAACCAATAAATAAACGAAGTTCCAGTTAACAAAGTTTCCTTTAAATAAAATAATAGAAAACTTTGTTAATCACAATTATTTAAATTATTATTTATGTAATTTTAAAATAAACTGATAATAACAGTAAATAGAACAGATGATAATAAACATGCTCAGTAAATGAATAATTCTATTTTTTAGAGAATATATTAGTTTTTAATTAAAGTTATAATGAACATTAATCATAACAGAAGATAATAAATATAGGGAATCTCGTTAACTTTGTTTATTTTTAATAAATCTTAATTATTTTAATATTTGAGAATTTTATTAATTAATAAAATATTAATCTAATTAAAATTAGGCTTATTTATTTTAGTATAAAATTATACTTTTATTTAATTCATAAAAATGAAACTTCGTCATGTATAAAATAAATAAACTTAATAAAGTTCTAAAAATTCCTACTAAATAAATTTTATTTTTTTATAAATTAAACTACATTTCAAAAGATTATGATTTTATAATAAAATGTATAAGTCTAATTTTTTATAAGTCTTTATAAATAAATTGTGCTTCCATATATGTTTATTATCATAATTAGCGCCATCTTAATTATAAAATTAGGTTTTGTTTATTATTAATTTACGGAAACTTTGTTTATTAATTTTGTTTATTACACAAATTATTAGTTTTAATAATAATTTTAATAATTTAAATTATTATTAAAACCAATAAATGAAGTTTCCTTTAAATAAAATAATAGAGACCTTTGATAATCACAATTATTTAAATTATTATTTTGTAATTTTTAAATAAACTGATAATAAACACGTCCTATAAATAAATTATGCTTCTTATATATGTTTATTATGAATTATAATTATTGCCTCTTAAGTATTTATTATTAATTTTGGGAACTTCGTTTATTATATAAAGTATTAGTTTAAATAATAACTTTAATTATTTAAATTATTATTAAAATTAATAAATTAAATAAAATAATAGGGAACTTTGTTAATCACAATTATTTATTGCTATTTTCAATTATAAAATAATTTTTGTAAACTATAAATTAAAAATAACAATAATAAATAATATTTAATTTATAAATTATTGTTATTTTAGATAATATTTATAATTAATCTAAAAATAATTCATATATCATTTTATTATTAAAATTTGTAAATGTCAATATTTTTTCATACATTTTTTGTTTTTTTAAATATTTAATATTTAAGATGCTATGTTGAACATCAAACTTATTATGACTAATAAAAAAATTAATAGGTATAAATAAATTATAATATTTTAATTTAAATTTTAGTTCAATTCATTTATTTTAAATTTTAAAATTAAAGGTAATATTGAGATTGGTTGATTATCTGATTTAGTGCTATAATAAATATTATCTTTCATATAAATAATAAATATATGTAAAAATTTAGTTATAATTTTAATTATATAAAATGGAATAAAAGGATATATACCATTTAAATAATATATATTATTATTATAAATAATACCATAAATTTGTATATTAAAATTAGAAATAAAAAAATCACGAATTTGTATTAACATTAATAACAATACTATAACAAATCTTTAAATAGTATTTAATTCATCAAATATTGTATTATATATATTTTCATTTTCAATATTAGTATAATATTTATAATAATTGAAAGATAATATTAAAAAAATTCCTAGTATTATAATATAATCAGTTATAATTAATTTTTTTCTATTATAGATATTAAATGTAATAAATATTATTAAAATAATTATATGAGAAAGAAATAATAACTTATTCATTATATATAGTTAGATAATATTTTAAATTAAATAAAATATCTTCTATAGAAGATAAAATATAATCTATTTCTTGTAATGTCATAGACCAATGAAAAGATATTCTACACCATCCCGAAATTTGCATAGTTTTCCATATATAATTTGCAAATATTCCACAGCATGCAATACCTCCTCGTGTTTGAATTCCATAATAATCACTTAAAATTTTAACAACTTTATTATGATATAATTCTTTTATATAAATACATATAATTGGTAATCTAATATTTAAATATAATCCTAAATATAATATTATTAAATTAGGATATTTATTTTGTATTAATTTTAGTTTATTATGAACATATTTTACTATAAATTCTTCATTTTTTATTATAGTATCATAAAGCATATCTTGTAAAGCTAATATTAATTTTATTTTTACTATACCTATTATGTTTGGTGTTCCTGCTGTTTCTTTTATTTCTGGATCATTATTATATTCTATAATTTCTTCATTTGCTTGATTAACACAACCACCACCAGGTGCATATGGGCATGAATGCATAAATAACTGTTTATCAGCTATTAATATTCCGGGTGTAGAATGACCACCTATATATTTATGTGGTGAAATAAATAGTGCATTAGCAATTGAACCATTTATTTTAGTATATGGAGACAAACAAGCATAATCAATAAATAATAAACTTTTATCTTTAAATATATTTTTTAAACGGTATAAATCAGTTTTAATACCGCTAACATTAGAACACGCAGTTACACTAGTAATAATTAAATTATTATCTAAATTTGTTGTTAACTTATTTATAATTTGTTGATAATAATCATAATCTATAATACCATTTTTAAGAGGAATTACATATAATTGTATATTTTTATATTTTTTAGATTTTTCAAACCACGGTAAATAATTACTATGATGTTCATAAGTTGATAAAATAATATGTACTTTATTAAAATCATCATAATTTATAATATTAACTAAATGATTGATAGCACCGGTAGCTCCTTGACCTGTAAATATTATTTTATGGTCTTGTTTTAAATTAAATTTTTTTTTAATATAACATTTAGTATTTTCTAAAAGTTTATTCATATATGCAGAACATAAAGCATTTGAATGAGTACTTGCATAATAAGGATAAACATTTTTATATCAATATTTTTCAATTATTGGTGAAATTCTACCTGTTGCTATAAAATCTGCATATATTAATTTTGTTTTTTTATTATTTGATAATTTTATTATTGGCGGAGGATATAATATTTTGTTTTTTATATTATCATGTATTTGTATCATTATACTATTATAGAAATTTAACAATTTATTTAAAAATATATAATAATACAAATATATGATAATAAATATATCATAAATTATTTTATTTAAATATACATAAATTATAAAAATCTATATATTATATTATTATTTTTGTAAATAATAATATAATTTATAAAATTTTGATTATTATATATTTTTTTGAATAACTTATATTAGTTATTATTATAAATAAAGTTTCAAATTTTAGTATTGATTATATTAATATATAATAATATAATTTTATAAAATATTATTCTTCATCTAAACTATCGCGTATACTTGATGAAGATGATACATTATCTATATTATTTAATAATTGTTTCATTGATGTATTATTATCTGTTAAAGATGTATTATTATCTATTAAAGATATATTATTGTTAGGTAATACTAATGCTTTAGATAGTAAACTATTTTGTAATAAAGATGTTTGTACTTTTTCTGAACTTGTTGAAGTATTATTAATAATTTTTTTTTTTGGTCCTCTTTTATTAGATACTTTATTCTTACATGATTCATTATTGACTAATGAGTTATATAATTCATTATATTCAGATTGTAATTTTTTATTATCGGTATTATTGGTATTATTGGTATTATTGGTATTATTGGTATTATTGGTATAAGTTAAAAAAATATTATTTTTATTATTAGTACCATTAATATCAGTATCAGGAATATTAATATTTTCAATATCACTATCTTCAATAAATTTATAATTATATAAATTATTAATATAAAATGAAATTATAATAGGTCTAAAAAAAATACCAAATACATTAGAAGAATGAATCCATAAAGCATAACATTCTAAAATTATTTTACATGGAGAATTATCAGGTATATTATCTATAAAATTATTCAAATCAATTTTTATATTATTATTTATTTTTATTAATGTTTCAAAATCATTATTTTTAATTAATTTTATTTTTAAAATATTATCTGTTCTAATAATTTTTTGATAATTAATTGTAGTATTATTATTATCTATAGTAAACCATGAAGAAAGATTAGTTTTTGCATCATGTTTAATTTTATTCTCTAATTCATTTAAAAAATGAATAAATTTATGAATATCCGGGGTATCATTATTTAATGATAAATCAATTTCTCCATAATTATCATATATAGAAATATTATTAACCATATCTAAAATAGGTATTTGAAAAACAAAATTTTGAAATTTATTATTATCATTATATTTTATTAAAATAATTTTTTTATCTTGATTTTCTTTAATATTACTATAATATATTTGATTTAAATCTATATCTGTTATTTTATACGGTTCTATATATTTATGTATAATAAATTATTTTTCACATAAATTATTAAAATAATTTATTTAAAATATAATTTATATTTTTTAAAAATTGTTAACTTTGTTTATTTAATTATTTTTTAGATGAAGAAGATTTAGCTTTTGCTTTACCTTTTGTATTTTTAGATTGTTCTACTACTTCAACATCTGATTCTATTTCTTTACTTGACTCATCAGAATTATCAGAATGCTCTACCGAAACAATAATAGGAGGTTTTGTGGATGGTTCTGGTTGTTTAATATCTTCTATATCTGGTATAGATGATTTATTATCAACAAATAATGATTGAGTTAATGACGGATTAATTGTGTATGTATTCATTTTAATCATTCTAACTTGATGTAATTTAAATATTAATCCATATCCGGGTTCAGGTAATGTTGGAAGATGTCCCCATAATTTTAGAATTTTAAAAATTATTTGAAAAGATGAACCATACGAAACAATTTTTTTAAAATCATCTAAAGTTTCTATATTCATAGGTGTAGTTTCATAATTATCAAAAACTTTAGTTTTAATATTTTGTGTTTCATAATCTACATCAATTTTAAATGATATTCTAGGTGGTTTTCCATCAGTAAATTTTTTAATAGTTGAACTTAATTTATATTTTTGTGCATCACATGATTTATATTGTTGTGCTACAGTATCAAATAGTTGTTCTTTAAATTTTTTTGTGCTTAAAAATTCATCCCATTCTTCATATTTAGCAATTTCATCTTTATTAATTTCTTCAGATAATGGAACTTTTAAATTATATTTTTGATTTTCATTACTCATATATTCTTCAGATGTATAACCATATTTTGAAAAAGTTATTTCTTTAGTTTTTAATAATAAAGGTCGACGCATTCCTTTAACATTATAATTAACATAACCCATTAATATTTTATTTTTTTTATCTTTTACATCAAACGTTTTTAATTCATACGATAAATTAGATAAATTAAGATCAGCCAAGTCAATCACTTCTGGGGCGTTTCTCGCGTAATTCATATATGCCATATTATTAATATTTAGTAATCAATATATTTTTAAATCATTTTTTTTTATTTTATTTTAATTATATAATATTACTTAAATATATAGCATATATCAAAATAATATTATTAAATTAAAATAATTATAAAGATTATATATTTTTTATTTAAAGAAAATAACCATTATTATTATAATGGAAACTTTTGAAAAACTAAATTTAAATCCGGAACTATTGAAAGGAGTATATCTATATGGATTTCATAAACCTTCTAAAATCCAGATAGACGGCATAGAAGCTATAAATACTCATCAAGATTGTATATTACAATCTCAATCAGGAACAGGTAAAACGGCTACATATTTATTAGGTGTAATTAATAATATGAATATAAATAATATTAGTATTATTATCATTCCAACACGTGAATTAGCAGAACAAGTATATAATGTTGCAATAAATTTATCTAAATATACCAATTTTAAAATTCATAAATGTATTGGAGGGACAAATATAAATGAAACTAGAAATAATATGAAAATTTCAAATTTAATAATAGGCACTATTGGTCGAATTAATCATATGATAGAAGAAAATAAAATCCAAATTAATAAATTGAATATATTAATATTTGATGAAGCTGATAATTTATTAGGAGATAATAATTTAGATAATATTAATAATATTATTAATAAAATTGATAGAAAGCAACCAGAACAAATAAATAATAAAATTCAATTTATATTAATATCTGCTACTATTCCATTACATATTTTTACATTTAGTAAAAAATATATGAATAATCCTATACAAATATTAGTAAATAATGAAAATATTATAACTGATTTAATATCTCAATTTTATATTAATGTTGAAATTGAAGATCAAAAATTTGATACATTGTTAGACTTATATAGTCTTGTTTCTACTTTCCAAGCTATCATTTTTGCTAATACTATTACAAAAGTTGAATATATTGAACAAAAATTACTTGAAAATAATTTTACTGCTTCATTAATTCATTCTAATATGAACCAATGTGACCGTGATACCATATTACATAATTTCCGGGAAGGATATACACGAATATTATTAACTACAGATTTATTATCTAGGGGTATTGATATTCCTCAAGTAAATATGGTTATTAATTATGATATACCTAGTAATCATGAAACTTATGTCCATAGAATAGGTAGATGTGGTAGATTTGATAAAAAAGGTATTGCTATTATGTTAGTAAAAATGAAAGATTCTATAGATATAAAAATATTTAATAGATTAAAATATTATTATAAAATAAATATTAATGAAATGCCAATGGATATAAATTCATATTTATAAAAAATATTAATGATATATTAATATAGGATTTTTTTAATATTCATATTAAAAATGTAAAATAATTAATAAAAATTGTTTTCAATATATTTTTATTAATTATTTTATTAAAAATTTAAAATAATCAAATTTATTATTAATAATTAGTTTAGAACATAATAGCAATTATATAACATTATAATTTTATTTTCAATTTTAGAAAAATATAAAATAATTATATTATTCATGGTTTATATATTTTTTTTTAAATTAAGAATAAATAAAATAAAATATTTTTATACGTAATCATTTTATAAATAAATTTATAAAATGCTTGCGCGTAAAAAATCAATAGTTTGACATGGCATGCATCTGTAGCACGCCAACACGCGGGAACCATTACATTATGGCACCCTTTCCGTGACCCTTAATTTTCATGATAGTGTCCAAGGGCGCCGTTATCTCTAATTTGAATGTGACAATGTCGCGGTTGTATCTCTTTCCGTCACGGTCGTGTTCTCTACGATTCTTTCCATCTTGACCCTTTCCACCCTGGTCTTTTCCTCCACGACTCTTCCCATCATGGTGGCTGTTTCCTCCATTGCGGTGTCCGTCGCGGTGGTATCCTCCGTCGCTGTGTCCGCTGCGGTGGTATCCTCTGTTACTGTGTCCGCTGCGGTGGTATCCTCCGTCGCTGTGTCCTCCGCGGTGGTATCCTCCGTCGCTGTGTCCTCCACGTCTTGTTTCACTATGGTTGCGGTGTCCACCATCACTGTGTCCTCCACGGCTGTGTCCTCCGTAGCTATATCCTCCGTAACCTTTTCCTCCATTGTCTTTCTCACTCTTCACATCTGGGACTTTTTGGTATCCACCGACACTGTGAGCACGTAACTGCCACGACGGAGACGGAAACCCAGGCATCCCATGCATCACAAGCACTCCAGGCATTCCAGGCATCCCGGGCATTATTCCAGGCACCATATCAGGCATCTTTGGCGCCAAAAATCCACCCACACTTGTCGAACGTTTCAAAGACATTGTAAGAACAAAACAAAGTATTTCTACTTTTATCAGTTCCCGGGGTATGTGAGCTGCTTGAGCCAAAATGGCTACGGTAAAAAGGTATATATAAAAGAACTATTAAAAAATTAGTTAATCATTTTTTTTTATAATTATTTTATTAAATTATCCTAATGAAATTATATAAATTTCTAAAATAATTTATCTGAAAATAAAAATATTTAATAATAATAATTATAGATAATTAGATTATAATTATCTATAATTTTTAAAAATAATTAAAGTTCCTATAATTAATATTATTCTATAATATAATATACTTGGTTCTATATATATATTATAATTAAAATATTTAATATTATGTTTTTATATGTATAATTATTACTATTTCAAAGAATAATACACAATAATTTATTATTTTTGTTTGATTAAAATAAAAATGATTTATTATTTTTGTTTGATTAAAATAAAAATGATTTATTAAAATTAAAATATCTTTTTTTTTAATGAAAATTACTAAAAATTTAATAAATAAAATTTATAATTTAGAAATAAAATTAACAAAAGAAAAAGATAAATATCAATTATCTAAATATTATGATCTGATACCAATGTATGATATTAGAAGTTTAAAAATTTATCCAATAGATAAATATAAGATTTATAATTATTTAATATTATCTGATTATAGATTTATTAATGATGGTATGTTTGATTGGTTAAATTATTTATATACTAAATATAAAACTGATCAGTATAAATATAATATTGATATAATGAATAATTATAATATTAAAACTTTATATAGTACATCAATTAAAACATTATATAAATATTCTCCACATTTAGAATTACAAATTAGTATATGTAAAAGAGAAAGTTTCCATCCTTATATTAATCATTTAAATCCATATTATACAAAATTAGAATTAATAAAATTAGGACAAAATAAAAATTTAATTAGAAAAAATATAGAATTAGACAAATTATTAAATAGAAAAATACAATATAATTTATGTATGAAAATATCTCATGGTGATGTTTCATACATAGAAATAGAAAATAGTCATGAATATATTTATTTAAATGAGTGCATAGGTTGGATTTCTTATTATAGTTTTATTGGATCATTTCAATTTAATTCTTATTTAAGAAATAAATATCCTATAAATAATATTTTAATTAATGGAATTAATAAAATAGTTAAACTATTTAAAAATGCACCTTTACTTAAAAATAATTATGAAATATATAGGTTTGTTTCCGATGATGAATTTATTTCATCATTAAAAATTGGTGAACAATTTATTGAAAAAGGTTTTTTATCTACTACACGTGATCCATTTTATAATCCTGGAGTTTTAGAACATTTTGGTTTAATATTAATTAAAATTAATATTCCAAAAGATATTAAAGGTTTAGGCTTATTTATAGAAAATTATTCATTATTTCCTAAAGAAGAAGAATTATTATTACCACCAAATACAATACTAAAATTAAAATCAAAAAATGATAATTTTAAATATTATCATATTAATTTAAAATTTGAAAAATTAATAAACAAAAAATATGAATTTGATTTAATTAATATAACTTATGACGATCCTATTAATTTACATATTAATGAAAAATATTATAATATTGATGAAATATTATTAAATGGATCTGATAAATTAAATATGATTAAACAATTTATTGATATTTATTCGTTAAATGAATTAATTTCTATAAGATTAAAAAATAAAAAATATAATTTATTATATCATTGGTTTAATTCTACAGAAAATAGTGTTTATCAACAATTTTATTATAATAAAATTAATAAAGGACTATTATTATCTTTAATAGATAATGACGGAAATTTATATTTAAATATAGAATTAGGACCGGATATGTGTATTAATTATTTAAATAAATTTTATATTCAAAATAATATTAAATATATAAATAAATCAATAGATTTTGATTTAATATATGCTATAGCTAAATTATTTCATTATTATGAAATAATTATAACGCATGAATTTACATCTTTTATAATATTCAAAAATAATTATACTAATATAAATCCTACATATTTAATTAAATATAATTTTAATTATTCAATTTATAATTATTTAAAAACTAATGAAAAATATTTAACTTCTTATAATTCTAATTATACTATTGGTTATTGGTATCTTGATAAATATTTTAATAAACCTATAGATACTAAAATTGAATTACCAGATATTTTTAAAAAATATAAAACATATAAAGAATTATATATTAATGTAGTAGAAAAATATTTTTATTATTATAATAATTTAATAACATTATTAGACAATAAAATTTTTGATAATGAATATGTTATTTATAATATTAAACAAAAATTATCTGAAGATATTAATTATTCTAAATTTATTAAACCAACTATAGAATATGATAATTCTGAAAATGCATTTTATAATCAAATAATACAACGTAGAAAAAATTAAATTTTATCATTTATTAAAAAAATAATATTAATTATTTTGTATATATTATATAATGGGTATATATTTTTTTTTAATAATAATTATTATAATAATAGTATTAGATTGTTATAATAATAATATTATTAACTATAATAATATTACTAAAAGTAATAATATTACTAACTATAATAATATTACTAAAAGTAATAATAT
>Ga0114964_10002881_pt1 | contig 11861 bp, 12 predicted proteins | sample C_131016_MF_Meta_FD_92638 | JGI IMG/M metagenome (GOLD analysis project Ga0114964, IMG submission 92638) | Freshwater microbial communities from Lake Croche, Canada to study carbon cycling - C_131016_MF_MetaG | ecosystem: Environmental > Aquatic > Freshwater > Lake | place: Lake Croche, Canada... | reverse complement strand
GATGAATTAAATGATTCATACGGGTGATGTAGCAAAATCTCTTTTCGAGCTATTACTTCATAGAATCCTTCATCATCATCAGCATCGACTGCGCGCAAATCCATTGCAACTTGATTGCTCCAACTTGGAAATTTGAGCGTTGGAATATCCAAATCAGCTATCTGATTAAGGCCAGTCAAATCAAGTGGAGACTTATAGCGACTGATGTCTTGGACGTTGATGTCTAGTTCATCCATGAGGGTACTTAAAAGTTCTGTATCCATATCGCGGTCAACTTCAAGACGAACTGGCGGCCCGAACTTTCTGCGAAGAAGTTCTTGTTCCATCGACGCTAGCAAATCATCGGATTCATCTTCTTCAATTTCAAGATCGGCGTTTCTAGTGAGTCTGAACATATAGTTATTGACAACTTCCATGCCATGGAAGAGCTGGTGCAAATTGGCAATAATTACATGTTCGGTGGCGATGAGGCGCTTTGTATCACTAGAAGTTTGAATAAAGCGTGGGAGATTGGAAGGAACCTTTACGCGAGCGAAGAGTTCGGCTTCTGAATCAGGGTTCTTAAGAATTACCGCAATATTAAGTGAGAGACCCGAGATGTAAGGAAATGGGTGCGCTGGATCAATTGCGAGTGGAGTCAGGACTGGAAAAACCTTTGTGGAAAAAATTGTGTTTACGTGTTCTTTTTCGCCATCAGTCAGTTGATCCCAAAATACCAAATCAATTCCTTGATCCCGCAATCCTGGCAAAACTGAATTATGAAAGCAATTGGTTTGTCGCTCGACGAGATCTTGGATCCGCTGCGAGAGCGTTGACATGAGTTCTAAAGGTGCAAGCCCAGCAGTATTCTTCTTAGAAATTCCATTTTCAATCTTGCGCTTCAGGGTCGCAACACGAATCATGACAAAGTCATCTAAGTTTGATGAGAAAATTGCTAGGAAACGACATCGCTCTAGCAGGGGAATTGAATCGTCCTCTGCAAGTTCTAGCACTCGCTCATTGAACGCAAGCCAACTCAGTTCACGGTCAATCAGGCGATCGCGTGGACTTTCGGCAATTGAGTACGAATGCATATCCTTATTCTCTCTTAAAGAGGTGAACAAGCGGTAACGCGAAAACAAATTACTAATGCTGGCCCCACTTTACGGGGTAAGAATGCTTGGATTTGCGTCCATCTCCAGAAGATTTACCTCTAGCCCTACGCCAAATCCAAGGAATGACAAAAGTGGCAATCCAGTGCAGATCTGATGAAATTTTTTTGACTCTCGGAATAGCGACTGGCGGGGGAAGAGGAAGCTTCCATTGCGAATCAAATGGAAGCCCTAATTTTTCCAGAACCCCTTGGGCCACTCGATAATGCCCTTTGGAATTTAAATGCAATCGATCCTTTGCAAGAAATCTCAAATCAGATAAGAACGGTGCGACGTTCCAATCAATGAGAACTGCGCCAGTTATCTCTGCTGTGTGACGAACAATTTTATTGAATTCATGGAAACGTGCTTCCCAAATCTGACCAGTTTTTCCATCACTCGATGGTTTTTCCATCACTGTGAACAACATCAAAGTGCAACCAGTCGCCGCAACTTTCTTGGCTGCCTCGATATATAGCGGTAAGGTAATAGCCGGATTGTAGTTAGGGCGAATTACATCGTTTGCTCCAGCATGAAAACTCACAAGAGTATCTTTGCCGCTCACGTACCTTTGGATCTGCGGTAATTGATCATCAATTACTTGCTTGATGAGTTTTCCGCGAACAGCTAAATTCATATATGTGAAATCTGGATTCTGTTCCGCCATTACATCAGCGATACGATCAGCCCATCCGCGGTAATGTCCATCCACGACATCATCAGTCATGCCCTCGGTCATCGAATCGCCAAGTGCGATGTAACGAGTGAAATTCATTTTATTGGGCTCTTTCCGCCGCAATCCAATGCATAACAATTGCTGTTGCAACGCTTGCATTGAGTGATTCCATCTCAGAATTCATAGGAATTGAAAGGATGACATCGCACTTTTCGCGAACGAGACGAGAGAGTCCCTTGCCTTCACTGCCCACAATTACATAGATTGAATCTTTAGCCAGCGAAAATTGCGGCAAGGATTCTTGACCATCGGCATCTAGGCCAACTACGAATAGGCCGGCTTTTTTTGCATCTTCGATTGAACGAACAAGATTAGTTACTTGTGAGATTGGCATACGTGCGGCTGCGCCGGCCGAAGACTTCCATGCACTTCCGGTCATAGATGCATTTCGGCGTTCAGGAATTACAACTCCGTCAGCTCCAAATGCCGATGCACTTCTAACAATTGCGCCAAGGTTATGTGGATCTGTGACTCCATCCATTCCAATTATCAGGGCTGGATTCTTTGCTTTATTAAGCAGGTCATCAAAATTTGTGTATTGAAATTCCTTGATAACAAGGCCGATTCCTTGGTGATTCGTTGTTCCGGTCATAATATCCAAAACGCCACGAGCAACTTCTTTAATCGCTAAATTTGCGTTCTTTGCAAGACGTAGCGCTTCCATCATGCGCTCATCCATCTCTGCGCGTGAAGCAATAATTAACTCTGTTGCTGGAACTCCGGCGCGAAGTGCTTCTACAACCGGATTACGCCCAGCGACTGCATCTTGCGTTGGTTTTCCACTTGAACGAGAAGGCCGAGCTGCGCGGGGCGCAGATGTGCGAGCAGGCGCGTCATCCTTTTGAGGACGCCTGGCGGCGCGCTTCTCTTGTTTAGTCGCTTGTTGCTTTCGCGCTGGTTTAGCAGCCTGCTTTGGCTTCATACGATCTGGATTACGTAATTGCTTTGTCATTTATCTACCGTCCACTAGAAATCTGCCATCGGGGTCCTTGCGGTGTATCTTCAATGACAATTCCAAGCGCAGCGATTTGATCGCGAATGGCGTCGGAAGCGGCAAAGTCTTTTCGTGCACGTGCGGCTTCGCGTTGTTGCAAAGCAAGTGAAATTAACCCGTCAATAGCATCAGTACTGCTCGCGGAGCTTCCTACAAAGGCAGCATCAAGTGGATCGCAACCAAGAACGTTGAGCGTTCCACGTACTTCTGCCACAGCAATCGTAAGCGCAGCAATGTCATTAGATGAAAAGGCGGTATTTCCGTTCTTCACAGTTTCAGATAGAAAAGCAAGCGCAGCCGGAACCGCAAGGTCATCATTCATTGCATCAGCGAATCCAGAAGCAATAACTCCTTCAGGAGTGAAACCTAGTGCGCCAATCGCGCGCTCTAAAAATGCTTCGATTCGCCGGAATGCGACAGCGGATTCTTCAAGTGCTTCAAATGAGAATTCCAACATTGAACGATAGTGAGCGCTCCCTAGATACCAGCGCAATTCAATTCCACGAAAATTCTTGATGATCTCTTGAACTTGAAGTGAATTGCCTAATGACTTTGACATCTTTTCACCAGCGGTTGTAACCCACGCGTTATGCATCCAAGTGTTGGCAAAGCCATAACCAGCCGCTTCAGATTGCGCGATTTCATTCTCATGGTGCGGGAAAATTAGATCTAGGCCGCCACCATGAATATCAAAACTTTCCCCCAAGTAGGCAAGTGCCATCGCAGAACATTCAAGGTGCCAACCCGGACGCCCATCTCCCCAAGGAGTTGGCCACGAGGGCTCTCCTGGCCTTGACGCTTTCCAAAGTGCGAAATCACGCGGATCTTTCTTCAAGCGATCTTCGGCATCTCCGGCTGGAAGTAAGTCATCTAATTTTTGATTCGAAAGGGTTAGGTAAGAAGTCAAAGTGCGGACTTCCAAATACACATCGCCGTTACCCGGGGCATATGCATGGCCATTTTCAATCAAAGTTTGCATTAACTCAATCATCTGAGTGATGTGACCAGTTGCGCGTGGTTCATAGGTTGGAGGCAGAACATTCAAAGCTTTGTATGCGTCGGTGAATGCTCGTTCATACTTCATAGCAACAGCCCACCAGGGGATTTCTTCATGCACTGCTTTATGCAAAATCTTGTCATCAATATCTGTGACGTTGCGAATAAAAGTTACATCAAAACCTGACGCAGCCAACCAACGGCGAAGAATGTCAAAATTCACTCCGCTACGAATGTGGCCGATATGTGGAGGTGCTTGAACTGTTGCGCCACAAAGATAAATACCGACTTTGCCGGGAACCAGAGGTCTAAATTCACTGACTGTCCGAGTTGCGGTGTTATATAACGAAAGCGCCATCAGGAGATTCTACCGGTCGCTCTGAGCAAGACTGACGCGATAGCCGAGATACCTTTTCCTTCGCCTGTAAAACCAAGTCCATCTGTTGTAGTTGCACTAAGGGAAACAAGAGCGCCATCCAGCGCTAAAGAAAGTGAGTTGATTGCTTCTGCGCGCCGTGGGCCAATCTTGGGACGATTGCCAACTATTTGTACGCTGACATTATTAATTTCATAGCCTGCTTCTTTTACTCGTCTCAATGTTTCCTGCAAAAGCTTTGCACCAGATGCGCCGGCCCATTCGGGTTCTGCAACCCCAAAATTAGAACCCAGATCACCAAGCTGGGCAGCGGAGAAAAGAGCATCGCAAATTGCGTGGGCAGCAACATCTCCATCAGAGTGGCCATCTACGCCTACTTCATCACTCCATAACAATCCTGCAAGCCACATTGGTCGATTAACATCAGCGCTAAATGCATGTGCATCCGTACCTACGCCAACGCGAATATTTATTGTGTTTATACCGAGTAGCGCTCTTTGCGCGCGAGCCAGGTCCTCAGGAATAGTAATTTTAAATGCAAGTTCTTCACCCTCTACAACTTTGACTGGAATGTTGAGAGCTTCGACAAGTCCTGCATCATCTGTCGCATCATTTGATGTTTCATGTGCTGCTCGTAACGTTTGCGCCTCAAATCCCTGCGGGGTTTGAATAGCGCGCAGAGTGTTTCGGTCATGTGTAGTAATCACAAAATTGTTGTGGTCAACTTGCTTGACTGTGTCAACGACTGGCAAAACGGGAATTACTGCTTTTTCTCCGGAAGCGAGCGCATCAATAACGCGACCTGCTAATTGCGTTGATGCGAGTGACCGCGCAGCATCGTGAACAAGAATGTAATCTGAAGTGGCATGAGAAAGAGCTGCGCGAACAGAGTCTGTGCGAGTTATTCCACCAGTTACAACAAGAATGTCATCGCCCAAAAGTGTGCGAAATTTATCTTCGTATCCGGCAGGGGCCGCGACAATAATCTGATTTGCAATAGGAGCAATACGGGAAACACAATGTTCTATAAGTGTGCGGTCAGCTAATTCAACTAACGCTTTTGGAATTGAAGCACCCAAACGTTCGCCACTTCCCCCTGCAGGGATAATGACGGTTACAGAGTGATTAGGAAGCAAGGACCTCATCAAGAATTACGCCGGCCTTCTCTTCATCTGTGCGCTCTGCAAGTGCGAGCTCGGAAATCAAAATCTGCTTTGCCTTTGCAAGCATGCGCTTCTCGCCAGCTGACAGACCGCGGTCAAGATCGCGACGGTAAAGATCGCGAACAACTTCTGCAACCTTGATGACATCACCTGATGCAAGCTTCTCGACATTTGCCTTGTAGCGGCGGGACCAGTTTGTTGGCTCCTCCGTATATGGCTGGCGCAAGACGTTAAATACACGATCCAAACCGGCTGAATCCACTACGTCACGGACGCCCACTAGGTCTACGTTTTCTGCTGGAACTCTGACTGTCAGGTCGCCTTGGGCCACCTTGAGAACGAGGTAAATCTTCTCTTCGCCTTTAATGGTTCGGGTTTCTATCGCCTCAATGAGAGCCGCTCCGTGATGTGGGTAAACAACGGTTTCGCCGACCTTAAATGTCATTGAGAATGGCCTTTCAGTAAGTCCAGCATGAACTGCAAGAGGGTAAGTCTACCAGCAACTCCGGACATCTCTCCAGCCCGTATTGAGGGTTGAAGGAGGCCAGGACAGGGCAGGGGCCTTGAAAAGATACGATTGCCCCCATGATTTCTAAGAAACTCGCGATTGCCACAGTTGCCCTCTTGTCAGCCGGACTTCTCTCTGGTTGCACGGCCGCCGGCAAAGATGCTCCTACTTCAAAGATCCGCCAAGTAACAGATGGCGTTGAAAAAGATACGGGCACGCTCAAACTTCGCGATTTCGTTCTTGTCGCACAACCCGATGGTTCAGCAGTTCTAGTTGGAACAGTTGTCAATGAAGATATGACTCCTGATGCAATCTCTTCAATTTCTGCAAATGGAATTGCTGGGACGATCACAGGAACGGTTGCGCTTGCACAAAATGCTCCAGTTATTTTCTCTGGTGATAGTGCGAATGCACATGCGACATTTCCTGGATTGAATCTCACACCAGGAGCACGAGCAGATGTCACAGTTACTTTTGGAAAAACTCCAGGAATTAAGTTCAGTGTTCTTGTTCGCGAGAAATCAGATATTTTCGCAAACGTTGCTTAAATTCTAGTTTTCGAACTTGTAACCTAATCCGCGCACTGTCTGAATAAAGACTGGATTTGCAGGGTCAACTTCGACCTTAGCGCGAAGACGCTTCACATGAACGTCCAGGGTTTTTGTATCGCCAAAATAATCGTTTCCCCACACGCGATCAATGAGTTGCGCGCGAGTAAGAACGCGACCAGAGTTGCGAATCAAATATTCAAGCAATTCAAATTCTTTAAGTGGAAGCGGTACTGTTTCACCATTTACCGTGACAATGTGGCGATCGACATCCATCTTGACGGGGCCTGCAACAAGTTGTGCATCTTCGCCATAATTGTCATCGAGTCCACCTTGACGGCGTAAAACTGCACGAATTCGTGCAACGAGTTCACGGGCTGAATAAGGCTTTGTTACATAATCATCTGCTCCAAGTTCGAGGCCAACAACTTTATCTACCTCAGTGTCTTTGGCGGTCAACATAATGATTGGAACCGCAGAGGTTGCGCGAATTTGGCGACAGACTTCTGTGCCTGAAATTCCAGGCAACATGAGGTCAAGTAGAATCAGGTCGGCACCGCTTCGTGTAAACATTTCAACAGCGGCGACACCAGTATCGGCGACGACCACTTCAAAGCCTTCTTTGCCAAGCAAATAGGCCAATGGCTCTGAAAGTGATGCTTCATCCTCGACGAGAAGAATCTTGATTCTTACGGTCATATCTCTGTCCCTCCAACTTGTAGGCGTTCTTGCGCATTCACTTGAGGGAAGCGAATTGTGAAGGTGCTTCCTGCACCTTCAACGCTCCATACGGAAACATCGCCACCATGGTTTGTGGCTACATGTTTCACAATGGAAAGTCCTAGGCCGGTACCGCCGGTCTCTCGGCTTCGAGCTGCGTCCACTCGATAAAAACGTTCAAAAATTCGTTCTAGGTCTTTATCGGGAATTCCAATTCCTTGATCAGAAATAGAAACTTCGACGAGTCCCTCATTTTCTTTCAACGTCACCGCGACCCGAGTTGATTCGGGGCTGTAATTGACGGCGTTCTCGACAAGATTATGAATAGCCATTACAACTTGGTCTCTGTCTCCCAGAATCTGAGGTTGATCAATAGGTGAGAAAGTTACTGAAATCTTCTTCGCTTCATATGACATTCTGGTCTGCTCTATCGACTCTTTAATAGCTTCGGATAGGTTAAATACTTTTCCATTTGATAATGGATCGTTATCTTGAAGTCGAGACAGATCAATGATCTCTTGAACTAATTCACTCAGTCGCCTTGCTTCAATCTGCATGCGTCCGGCAAAACGTGTGATTGCTTCTGGATCATCAGCTGCGCCAAGGACTGCTTCGCTCAAAATGGAAAGTGCACCGATTGGAGTTTTGAGTTCATGAGAAATATTTGCAACAAAATCTCGTCGAATAGAATCAAGTCTGCGCATTTCTGAATCATCAAAAATCAATATTGCTATTAATCCATTTTCACCAAGCGGGGTTACCCGAACAAAGAGTGAATGTTTTCCGCCGCCAACAGGACCGCGAGGAAGTTCCATAGTAGTTTCTTGTGGCTGCCCAGATCGGCGCGTTGCACGTACAAGTCTTAAAAGATGTTCGTGAAGAAGAGTTCTCTCGCGCACGATATTGAAAGTTGATATTCCAAGTGAAGATTGGATAACCCGCTCTGCGCTGTCAAGCAAAATATATTCAGCGTCAATTGAATCCATCATGTCAATTAATTCATCTGGAATTCCCGTGACATCAACCAGTTCGTTGAATGGCCCGGTAGATGTCTGGCGCCTACGATTCCAAATCACGGTGCAATCCTAGGAGAGAATGAAGAGGACTCCACCCGCCTTGACTCTCTCGTAGGTAAAAAAGCCTAAATTTAACTGATAGTTCAGGCGCTGTTAACAATAATGCCTGACTAGGACCTGCGCGAAAGGTACCCTTACCCAATGCGCGATATGTTTCATGAAGAACTCGAAGGAATCAATACCAGCCTCCTTGGCATGGCAGCAATGGTTAAGGAAGCCCTAGACCAGGCCTGCATCTCATTGACTACGGCAAACCTTGGAGTGGCTGAGCAAGTAATCGCTGCGGATGAAAATATCGACCACACCCAACATGACCTTGATGCCCGAATCATTAATTTAATGGCACGCCAACAACCTGTCGCATCTGATTTGCGCGCTGTAGTTACTGCCCTTCGCATTAGCGCAGACCTTGAACGCATGGGCGATCTTGCGCATCACATCGCAAAGCTAGCTCGCATGCGCTACCCAAATAAAGCGGTACCGGCTGAACTTGAAACCATTCTTCAAGATATGTGCAAATCAAATGAGCGCATCATGGAGAAGATGGTGACCGTTCTGCAATATCGCGATTTAACCCGCGCACTTGAAATTGAACAAGATGACGATGAAATGGATCGACTACACCGTTTGCTTATCTCAACACTGCTCAGTGATGACTGGGCCTACGGAATTGAAACTGCAATTGATATGACGCTGCTCGGTCGATACTTTGAGCGATTTGCAGATCACGCTGTATCCATCAGCCACCGTGTTTACTTCTTGGTGACTGGCGAATACGCAAAAAAGGGCTAAATTACTTCTTGCCTTGATTTGCAACGGCTTCGATTGCAGATTTAGCAGCCTCTGCATCTAGATATTCTCCGCCATTCTTTACTGGCATAAAATTATCGTTTAACTCATAAAGCAATGGAATCCCGGTTGGAATATTTAATCCAGCAATATCTGCATCGCTTATTCCATCTAGGTGCTTTACCAGCGCGCGCAAAGAGTTTCCATGCGCCGTAACCAAAACAGTTTTGTAAGCTTTTAAGTCAGGAATAATCGATTCAGTCCAGTACGGAATCATGCGTTCGATTACATCCTTCAAGCACTCTGTTCTTGGCAACGAAGCGCCAAGGTCGGCGTAGCGAAGATCGTTTTTCTGGCTAAATTCATCGTTGTCATCGATTGGTGGTGGTGGAACATCGAAAGACCGACGCCACAACATGAACTGCTCTTCACCATATGCATCCAGGGTCTGCTTCTTATCTTTACCTTGAAGAGCCCCATAATGACGCTCGTTAAGGCGCCAAGAGCGGCGTACTGGAATCCAGTCGCGCTGCGCAGCAGCCAAAGCAATTTGTGAAGTGTGAATTGCGCGACGGAGAAGTGAAGTGTGGAGAACATTTGGCAGAAGGTTTCGTGCAACTAACAATTCGCCTCCGCGCTTTGCTTCGGCTTCACCTTTTTCAGAAAGGCGAACATCAACCCAGCCGGTAAACAGATTCTTGGCGTTCCATTCACTCTCGCCGTGGCGAAGAAGGATTAAATTAGTTGTCATGCTGCAATCATAATCTAGGAGATGAGATGTTCAAAAAGCGCAAGATTGGCAAGTGATTCTCCGCGAGAAACTCGCCAAGCCCACTCTCGGCGAATTGCATCGGCAAAACCAAGTTCAAGCAAGACATTGAAAGAACTATCTGAATATTGCAAAACAGCGCCCAGGACTCGATCAATCTCCTGTTCGGTCACCGCAGAAAGAGGTAGGCGTCCCACCAGATAGACATCTCCAAATTCGTTAATTGCGAAAGCAACTGAATACATCGATGAATTCTTTTGGAGCAACCATTCATGAACACCTGCGATATTTTCATCTGGTTTTCGAATTACAAAAGCGCTAATGGTAAGCGAGTGATCACCGAGAATAAGCGCACAGTGGGTTTCAAGCTTTTTCTCACCTGGCAATGTAATGAAGAATTTATTTGGTGCCGGTGAATCAAAATCCAAATCGTGTGAAGCTAGAAACTCTTCGATGACTTCTTTTGCAATCACTGCACGGCCTTCAAAGTCGCCTCATGAGGTTTTGAAAGAACCCAGTCGTACACATCCAAAGTCTTTCTAGCTGTAGCTTCCCAGCCAAAATGTGATGCATGTTCTAGAGCTCCGACTGACAAACCAATTCGATGTGCAGGCTCCATCAACAAACGCGCAATAACTGATGACCAAGCGCGTGGATCGTGGCCATCTACAAGAGCACCAGAAATTCCATCAGATACAGCAGTACGCAATCCGCCCACTGCGGTTGCGACGACAGGTGTTCCGCATGCTTGTGCTTCGAGGGCCACCAAGCCGAAACTCTCGGTGTAGCTTGGTACGCAGACTAAATCCGATGCTCGATACCAATCAGGGAGATCTTCGCGCTTGCAAGGAGCTAGAAAGTGAACGATATCTTCGACACCAAGAAATTTGGAGAGTGCTTGAAGACGCTCTGGTTCGTGTGAACCAGTGCCTGAAGCCCCACCCATGATGACGAGGGCTAGTTTCGAACGAAGATGCGGCGAGTGGACAACCATTTCAGCGACTGCTCGTACCAATACTTCTGGACCTTTGTGAGGCTGTATTCGTCCCACAAATGTAAACATCAATGCATCCGCCGCAATTTTGAGTTTCTTACGAGCCATTGCCTGGCCGCTTCCCGGAGTAAAACGTTGTAAATCAACGCCCGGTGCGACTGTAAAAACTTTATCTGGGCAAGCGCTATAAAGAGAAACTAGCTGGGCTGCTTCTGCGTCCGTATTTGCAACTAGCGCATCAGCATTTCGAACAATTTGCTCCTCACCGTATGCGCGAACATTTGGCTCTGGGCTTTCACCTTCGGCAAGAGCTTGGTTCTTTACAAGCGCCATCGTGTGCATTGTGTGTACAAGTGGCAAGTTGCCCGCTGCTCGAACATTCCAACCAAGTTGACCGCTTATCCAATAATGCGAATGTACGAGCTTGTAATAATTATCTGGCAGCGCTCTCATCTGCCGCATGAAGTCATGCGTGAGAGCGCTTATTTGAGTGGGTAATTCCTCTTTTGTCAGTGGTGCGTGAGGACCAGCTTCAAGAAAGCGAACGTTGACTCCGTCAGAGATATTTACGACTTCTGGAAAGTCATCAGAAGTTCTGCGAGTGAAGATATCGACTTCGACCCCATGGGATGCAATTTTTTGTGCGCTCTCAACTACATAAACATTCATTCCACCGGCGTCGCCAGTGCCAGCTTGCTCAAGGGGCGATGAATGGATCATGAATGTTGCAATACGACCTTTCATTGCGCAACCACCTGTCCAACTACTTTTCCGCCACCGTAGACATAAACGTTTTCATCAGGTGCTTCAACACCCCAACGCTTAAATGTCGCCGTAATGATCGGCCCCATTGGACGCCACGATCCATCTGCGCATTTAATTACGAGCGTACGACCATCGGGCATCGAGAGTACTTCAACTCCTTCGGCGCCTTCCTTCATAAACAAACCTGGCACAGCTTTCATCAAACGAGTCGTTAAACGGCCTTCCCCTGCAATCATCAAGGGATTAGCGCGACAAGCGCTTACGACTTCTTGATGCACCGGATCGGTTGAAATAGTG
>Ga0114964_10002875_pt1 | contig 11874 bp, 9 predicted proteins | sample C_131016_MF_Meta_FD_92638 | JGI IMG/M metagenome (GOLD analysis project Ga0114964, IMG submission 92638) | Freshwater microbial communities from Lake Croche, Canada to study carbon cycling - C_131016_MF_MetaG | ecosystem: Environmental > Aquatic > Freshwater > Lake | place: Lake Croche, Canada... | reverse complement strand
GAAAACACTGCGACTACGCGAAGGCAAAGAGCGCTCCTTGCTGCGCAAACACCCTTGGATATTTGAATCGGCGATTGCCAAAGGCGGCGGCGACAGCGGCGAGACGGTGCGGGTGGAGGGGCACGCGGGCCAGTTTCTGGGCTGGGGGGCCTTTAGTCCGCAATCGCGCATACGCGCACGCATTTGGAGTTTTGAGGAAGGCGATCGCATCGACGCCACTTTTTTTGCTGCCCGCCTACGCACCGCCATTGACGCGCGCGCGCGGCTTGCGATTGACAGCGACAGCCTTCGCCTGGTGCATGGCGAATCCGACGGCTTGCCCGGCCTGATCGTGGACCGCTATGGCGATACGCTGGTGGCGCAGTTCGGCAGCGCGGGTTGTGAGCGCTGGAAAGACGCGATTGCCGACGCCTTACTGGCGCATACCGGATTGGCCAAAATCTACGAGCGCTCGGACGCCAGCAGCCGCGGCCTTGAAGGCCTGGATACCCGCGTCGGATGGCTACGCGGCCAGGGCGATACAGCGCTGACGCTGCGCGAGCATGGCTGGCAACTTGGGCTAGACATTGCACAAGGGCATAAGACCGGTTACTACCTGGACCAGCGCGACAGCCGCCAACGTTTTGCCCAGTATGTGCAGCGCCTGCAATCGCAGCGGGTGCTTAATTGCTATTGCTATACCGGTGGCTTTAGCGTGGCGGCGCTGGCCGGGGGCGCAGCGCATGTAACGTCCATAGATTCCTCGGCGCCTGCGCTGGCGCTGGCAGCCAGCAATGTGGCGCGCAATGGTTTTGCGGCCGAGCGCGCCGAATTTGTTGATGCCGATGTCAACGCCAGCTTGCGCCGCTTTGCCAAAGAGGGACGCCGCTTTGACGCCATTGTGCTGGACCCGCCCAAACTCGCCCCCACGATTGCGCATGCCGAGCGTGCAGCGCGTGCTTACAAAGACATCAACCGCCTGGCCCTGCAAATTTTGGAGCCACAAGGTGTGCTGTTTACCTTTTCCTGCTCGGGCGGCATCAGCGCGGATTTGTTTCACAAGATCGTCGCCTCGGCGGGCGCGGACGCCGGGGTGGACGGTTTTATCAGCGAGCGCCTGGGCGCAGCGCCCGATCACCCGATGACGCTGAGTTTTCCTGAAGGCGAATACCTTAAAGGTCTGGTGGTGGTGCGCAAAATCTAGAGCGCTTGGGCCTGGGCGCTCAGGCTAAGCGCAGCGCCATCACACCCAGTACGATGGAGACGGTGCCCAGCACGCGGGGCCGGGTCCAGGGCTCTTTGAGCAGCCAGGCACCCAAGATGGCTGCAAATAGCACCGAGGTTTCGCGCAGGGCGGCAATCAGCGCGACAGGGGCGACCGTCATCGCCCACAAGGCTATCGAATAAGAGGCCAGCGATGCTGCAGCGCCACCGGCAGCCAAGCGCCAGCGTCCGCGTACATAGGGCAGGACCGCGCCCTTGCGTTGCCACAAAACAAGCAAGGCAAAAGGCCAGCCGTCCAGTGCAAACAAAAGTGCAGCGTATTGCAATACATGGCCGGACAAGCGTGCGCCTTTGGCATCGACTACGGTGTAAATTGCAATCAGCACTGCGTTAGACAAGGCAAACACCACGGCCTTTTTTTGCGCCAGCATGGCACCGCTTGCACCTAACAAAAGCAGTCCGCAACTGACGCACAACACACCCAACCAAGCCAGAGGCGTAAGAGCTTCATCAAGCAGTACCAATGAACTGAGCGCCACCAGCACCGGTGCAGTGCCGCGCATCAGTGGGTAAGCCAGCCCCAGATCGCCATGGCGGTAGGCGCCGGCCAGTGCAAAGTAGTAGGCCACATGCACCACTAACGATGCGGCGATGTAGGGCCAGACCTGCGGATCAGGGGGTCCGAGATACAGACATACCGGTACCGCATAGAAAGAGCAGAGCACATGGATAAGCGCGGTATCCAGGGTTTTGTCGGTGCTGGATTTGACCAGTGCGTTCCAACTGGCGTGCAACAGCGCGCCGACCAGGACGGCCAGCAGCACATGCGGGCTCAGGCCTGGCACGCCACCTCAGTGCAAGAGTGCGCAGCGGCTGGCATATTGCAAGTAGTGGTCCAGATCTGGCGTGGCCATGCCCGATTGCTTGGCGCGATCGTCCCAGACGCGTAAGCGCACCGCGTCATGGGCGCCAGGCTCTTGCAAAAAGGCCTGCGCCTGCTCCGCGCTGAACACGCCGCCTTGCAGCACCAGGCTGCGTTTGGAGTCGTCTGACAAGGCAGCGTAGTACTCCGGTCGTGTCGCGCATAAATAGCGTTTGGCGCTGACGTGGCGCTGGATGGCATCGATCACCGTATCGGGGAACAATCCACGCAAAAAAGGCACGACGCGGTACTGGTGCACATCGTCCACGCCTTGCGCGCTGGGCGTCTCGCCCAGGTCATGCAGCAAATGGCCCAGGTCATGTAAGAGCGCTGCGCAGATCAGCGTGTCGTCGGCGCTTTCTAGCTCGGCTTGCAGGGCACATTGCAACGCATGTTCCAGGTGGCTGACCGGCTCGCCCGTATATTGCTCTGCACCGCGCGCGGCGAACAGATCGCGGATAGCAGCTAGGCGGGGCATAAGTGACGACATGCTTATTTATACCCAGGGCAGCGAATACGTTTTGACGTTGGTAAAGCTTTTCATCGCTTCTTGTACGCCTTCTTTGTAGCCCAACCCTGAGTCCTTGATGCCGCCAAAAGGCGTTAACTCCAAGCGGTAACCCGGCACTTCACGCACGTTGACCGTGCCCATTTGCAGTTCATTCACGAAGCGCACGATATCGTCCATGCGGTTGGTACACACGCCGCTGGACAGCCCATAAGCCGTACCGTTGGCAATCGCAATCGCCTCGTCGATAGTGGCAAAGCGGATGATGGGCGATACCGGGCCGAAGGTTTCTTCACGCACCAAAGTCATGTCCGGACGGACTTGGTCAAGGACGGTGGGGGCGTACAAAGCACCGCGCCGCTGGTTGCCGTGCAAAAGGCGAGCGCCTTGGGAAACCGCTTCCTTGACCCGCGCTTCAAACAACATGGCTGCCTGCGCGTCGATCACCGTGCCCATCAGGTTGTTTGCGTCGGCCGGATCGCCATAGCTCCATGCACGGGTTTTTTCCAACACCAGGTCGGTAAAGTCCTGCGCCACTTTGTCATGTACCAGTATGCGTTTGACGGCGGTGCAGCGCTGGCCCGAGTTTTTGTAGGAGCCGTTGACCGCCAGGGTGGCCGCTTCTTCGAGATCGGCATCGTCCATCACGATCAGCGGATCGTTGCCACCGAGCTCCAGCACCACGCGACGGTAGCCGGCTTTGGCGGCGATGTATTTGCCAATCGGCACACCGCCAGTAAAGGTAATCAAATCCACCTGCGCATGCGTGAGCATTTCGTCGGCAATCTCTGCCGGGTCGCCTGTGATGATTTGCAGCATCTGCGGCGGCAGTCCGCCCTGGTAGAGCAATTGCGCCAGATAGATGGCAGAGAACGGCACTTTCTCTGAAGGTTTAAGCACCATGCGGTTGTTGGTGGCAATACTGGGAATGATTTTGTGCGCCACCTGGTTCATTGGATGGTTAAACGGGGTGATGGCGCTAATCACACCCAGCAGCGGCGAGCGTTGCGTATAGACGCGGCGCTGCTTGCCGTGGTGCGTCAGGTCGCAACTAAAAATTTGACCATCATCTTTAAGCACCTCTTGCGCGCCGAACAAGAGTACATCGCTTACGCGGCCCGCTTCGTACACGGCGTCTTTCATGCACAGGCCTGACTCTGCGCTGATCAGGCGCGCAATGTCCTGCACATGCGCGCGCGCCAAGGCTGCGGTGTTATTCAGGATAGCGGCGCGCTCATAGCGCGTCAGGCGGCTTTGGTAGGCATGCGCCCAGGCATAAGCATGGCGCACTTCTTGGAGCGTGGCTTTGGGTATCTGGCCCAAACGCTCGTTGGTATAGGGGTTGAATACCTCGATATGGCGCTCGCGGCCAGCGCCCAGCACCTGGCCGCCAAGACGCATAGCATCGAGTTGGTTTTCGCGTATGAAGTCGGCAATATCGGTCATGGTCAGTCCAAGGTTTATGCGGCCAGGTTCAGGGCCAAATCGAGTGCGTCAAAGTTGCGCCAGCGACGCGTTCTGTCCAGGCCTGGCGTGGGGCGGTTGAGAATTAGCGGCACGCGCTGCTCGCTGATGCCGCCATGCGAGCGCAGCGGCACGTCCAGGCCCGACAAGTCATGGCGTGATTGGGCTGTACCCAGCACAGTAAAGCGCTCGGACACCACGACCAAATCGCCAATGCGGTCTGCCGGTAGTTCAAAGCGCTCCGAAGCCTGTTCCCGGGTCAACACGACTTCGATGCCACGCAGCGCACGCAAGCGCTCGGCGGTAGCGGCTCGGTCGGTTCCTGGTGGTAGGTAAATGGTGGCATACGAACCCAGCGCACCGTGGTGTACCACATAGGGGTCGGTAATTGGCAGTATCACGCGCGCCTTCGCTGCGCCTAGCCAGGCGTCCAGCGTGTCTTGCAAATACAGTACATCGGGCTTGCCGTCCATGCCGGTTTTTGCATTCATGCCGTGGTCCGCGGTCAGGGCAATGACGCAGCCCAGGTTTTCCAGCTGCTGCAAATAGCCATCCATCATGGCGTAAAAGGCATTGGCGCCGTCGGTTCCCGGTGCGAATTTGTGCTGGATGTAATCGGTGGTCGACAGATACATCAGGTCCGGCTTTTCATTCGCCATCAACCAGACACCGGCGGCAAATACAAATTCCGACAAGTCCGCGCTATAGACGCCGGGCAGAGGACGGCCCACCTTAGTCAATACCGCTTCAATGCCGTTTTCGGACAGGGTGGTTTTGTCGGCTTTTTCTGCGGAAAAACATATACCGCGCATTTGATAGCCCAACAGACTGCGCAGCTTGTCTTTGGCGGTCACCACCGCCACTTTCTTACCGGCATCCGCCATGGCCGCGAGCACCGTGGGCGCACGTAACCATTTGGGGTCGTTCATCATCACTTCACTGTCGCTGGCGGTGTCGTACAAATAATTGCCGCAGATGCCGTGCACGCTGGGCGGAACGCCCGTCACGATGGACAGGTTGTTGGGATTGGTAAACGTGGGCACGACGCATTCGGCGACGATCGCAGTGCCGTGTTGCAGCACTTTTTTCATCCAGGGCATATGCCCGCCTGCCACAGCCTGGGCCAGGTAATCGGGTTCGCAGCCATCCACGCACACCACCACTATGGAGCGGGTGGGTAAGGCGTAGTCGCGCCCATTGACATGTACTGCCATAGAAATTCCTTCTTGAAATTAGTTGCTGGCCTTGCCAGACTGGTCTGACGTGTCGTGGCTTCGGGCGGTGCGCTCGCGGCTTTGCGTCACATGGCGGCGCAAGGTATCGGCCGCAAGCGCTGCGTTGCGCGAACCTATGGCGGCCAGTACCTCACGGTGCTCTTGGATGGAGCCGGTCAACAAATCCTGCGCCGCGAGATTGCGCCTGCGGAACAAGCTCAGCTCGCGCGTGAGGCGCCGGTACAACAGGTACATCTTGCGGTTGCCCGCAAAAGACACCAGGGTTTCGTGGAATTCCACGTTGAGCCGGTAGTACAAAGCCGCGTCCTGCGCCTGCACCGCCTGCTCCATGCTGTCGATCATGGTTTGCAAGCTGGCCAGTTGCTCCTCGCTGGCCTGCACCGCGAGCACCGCACCCACATGGGCTTCCATCATGGCGCGCAGTTCGTAAATTTCCAGCGCCTCTTGCAATGGAATCTGACGCACATACACCCCTCGGTTTTTTTTCAAGGTCAAGAGCCCGGCTTCCTCCAGCACCCGAAAGGCCTCACGCACCGGCCCGCGCGATACGCCCAGGCGCTCGGCCAGCGCTGCTTCGTTCAATTTATCACCCGGGCTGATTTCGCCCAAGGTGATCATCCGCTCCAAGGCCTGCTGCACCGCGCTCGTCAACGAGCTGGTTTGCAGCATGGCGATCGTGGGCTGGGCGAGGTCCAACATGTCGAGGGTTTCGAAGGGCATAGGCAAATTGGAGCAGAAAATTGCAGATTGTCAACAATATTATTGTATTCTTAGGACTTGCACCTTTGCGCTTCAGGTTTTGCGCCAGCGCTTCGCGCAGTAAGCTTCTTGTCTGTGCACCCCCTGACGCTTTTGGACTTTTGAGAACCCACCCATGCCCTTGCACCGCGACGCCATCTTGCTCACCCCCGGCCCGCTGAGCACCAGTTTGCGCACCAAGCTGGCCATGCTGCGCGACTGGGGCTCTTGGGATGCGGACTTCATCGCCGTCACCGCCAGCGTGCGCAAAAGCCTGCTGGACATCGTGCAGGGCCACGACAGCCATGTGGTCGTGCCCTTGCAAGGCAGCGGCACCTTTAGCGTGGAAGCGGCGGTGGCGACCGTGGTGCCGCGCGACGGCCATGTGCTGGTGCTGGACAACGGCGCCTATTGCAAGCGCGCTGCCAAGCTCAGCACTTTGATGGGCAGGCGCACCACCGTACTGTCCTTTGACGATGCGCAAGCGGTGTCGCCGCAGGGCTTAGAGGCTGCTTTGCAAGCCGATGCCAGCATCAGCCATGTGCTGATGATCCATTGCGAAACCGGCGCCGGTGTGCTCAACCCGCTACAGGCCGTGTCCGATGTGTGCGAGCGCCGCGGCAAAGGCCTGATCGTCGATGCGATGAGCTCCTTTGGCGCACTCCCGATTGACGCCCGTAATACCCGCTTCGATGCCTTGATTGCCGCCAGTGGCAAATGCCTGGAAGGCGTGCCCGGCATGGGCTTTGTGTTTGTACGCAAAGAGGTACTGGCAGCCTGTGAAGGCAACAGCCAGTCGCTGGCCATGGATTTATTCGACCAACACGCCTACATGGAGAAAACCGGGCAATGGCGTTTTACGCCGCCCACCCATGTGCTGGTGGCATTGCATGAGGCGATTGCCCAATTTGTGGAAGAAGGCGGACAAAGCGCACGCCTTGCGCGCTACCAGGCCAATTGCGACACCTTGCTGCGTGGCATGGCAGCACTGGGCTTTGTCCCTTTTTTGCCCTCGGACATCCAGGCGCCCATCATCGTGACTTTCCACGCGCCAGCGGATACCGCTTACGAATTTAAAAAGTTTTATGACGCAGCCAAGCGCCATGGCTTTATCCTCTACCCTGGCAAGCTAACCCAGATCGAAACTTTTCGCGTCGGCTGTATTGGGGCCATCGGCGCGGTGGAAATGGAGCAAGCGGTACATGCCGTGGCGCTTGCGATGCAGGACTTGGGCATTGCCCGTGGCACCCCCAGGGGCGCATAGTGGCTACAAAAAGGAGGAATTCATGGCAAAAAACAAACAACATCCGGCCGTTGCCGCCGTTGCGAAAAGCGGCAGCAAAAAGGTCAAGGTCGCGGTCAGCGACATCGATGGCATCTTGCGCGGCAAATACCTGCACGTTGACAAGTTCATGGGCGCAGCCCAGCCTTACCCGGGCGGAGGATTTGGCTTTTGCGACGTGGTCTTTGGTTGGGACGCCCATGACACCTGCTACGACAACGCCAGCGTCACCGGCTGGCAACACGGCTTTCCCGACGCCCTGGCGCGCCTAGACCTGAACACGGCCCGCAATGTGCCCTGGGACAACCAGGTGCCGTTTTTCCTGGGCGAGTTTGTCAATGCCGATGGCTCGCCCTACGCGGTGTGCCCGCGCCAGACCTTAAAGCGCGTACTGGCGCGAGCGCACAAAATGGGTTTCACGCCCATGACCGGTATGGAGTTTGAATGGTTTAACTTCAAAGAGACGCCGCAAAGCTGGGCCGATAAGAAAGGCGTGGGCCCGACCTCGCTCACCCCGGGCATGTTTGGCTATTCGCTCTTGCGCATGGCGGACAACGGCGGTTTTTTCAATGCTTTGATGGACGATATGCAGGCCTTTGGTGTGCCCATCGAAGGCCTGCATACGGAGACGGGCCCCGGCGTGTATGAAGCGGCCATTGCCTTCTCGGAAGCGCTGGAACAAGCGGACCGCGCGATTTTGTTCAAAACCGGCGCACGCGAAATAGGCAAGCGCTATGACATCATGCCCAGCTTTATGGCCAAGTGGAACCAACACCTGCCCGGTTGCAGCGGCCATATCCACCAGTCTTTGAGCGACGGCAAAGGCAATTTGTTTGCCGATGCCAAGGGCCGCCACGGCATGAGCAAATTGTTCGAAAGCTACTTAGCCGGGCAGGTGGCCTGCCTGATGGAATTTGCCCCGATGTTCTGGCCCACCATCAACAGCTACAAGCGTCTGGTCGATGGTTTTTGGGCGCCGGTCAAACCCACCTGGGGTGTGGACAACCGCACCGCGAGCTTTCGCGTCATTGCCGGCTCACCCAAATCCACCCGCCTGGAAACCCGCTGCCCCGGCGCCGATGTCAACCCTTACCTGGCGATGGCCGCTGTCATTGCCGCAGGATTAGATGGCGTGGAGAAAGGCCTCAAGCTCAAGGCCCCGGCGATTACCGGCACCAACCAGGGCGCAGAAAACATCCCGCGCGCACCACGCACGCTGATAGAGACAACGCGCAATTTCCGCGAATCCAAAATCGCCCGCGACTGGTTAGGCGACACCTTTGTGGACCACTTCGCCGCCACCCGCGAGTGGGAATGGCGACAGTGGCTAGACGGCGTGACCGACTGGGAGCTCAAACGCTATTTCGAGATCATTTAAGGGCGCGGTGCAAAAGCCCTGCCTTTTGCACCTCGACACCATCCACCTTATTTTTTAAACATTTTTCTATGAGCATCTCCTCTTTTTCCTTTCCCACCCCCATCCGCTTTGGCGCAGGCGCGCGCAAACTGGTAGCCAAGCATTTGCAGGAGCAAGGCCTCAAGCGCCCGCTCATCGTGACCGACCGGGCCCTGGGCGCGCTGCCGGTGCTGGCCGAGTTTCAAACGCATTTGGCAGGGTTGGAGGTGGCGGTTTTCTCCGGCGTATTCGGTAACCCCACGTGTAGCCAAGTGATGGATGGGGCAGCAAGCTACAAGGCGCACCAGGCCGACTGCATCATCGGCTTTGGCGGTGGCGCAGCGCTCGATGTTGCCAAAGTGGTGGGCATTGCCGCCACGCACGAGGGCGATATTTTGGAATACGTCTGGGACCACCCGCAAGTGCGCCCCATCAGCGCGCAGCTGCCTTACTTTGTGGCCTTGCCCACGACCTCGGGCACCGGCTCGGAAGTGGGCCGCTCCAGCGTGGTCAGCGAAAACGACACGCACTTAAAGCGCGTAGTCTTTAGCGCAAAAATTTTGGCGCGCATGGTATTTGCCGACCCCGAACTCACCCTGGGCCTGCCGGCCCATGTGACGGCTGCTACCGGCATGGACGCTCTCACCCACAACATCGAAAGCTATCTCTCGCCCGCCTACCACCCGCTGTGCGATGGCATTGCCTTGGAAGGCACGCGCATCGCTGCGGCCGCGCTACAAACCGCCGTGAAACAGCCTGGCCATTTGCAAGCCCGTAGCGACATGATGATGTCGTCCATGATGGGCGCTATTGCTTTCCAAAAAGATTTAGGCGCGGTGCATTCCTGCGCCCACGCCCTGGGCGCAGTGTGCGACCTGCACCACGGCCTGGCCAATGCTTTGATGATTGACACCGTGCTGGCCTGGAACTTTGAAGCCGTGCCCGCCAAGTTTGAGGAGTTGGCGCATGTCTGCGGCGTTGCGGGTGGAGGCAAAGCCTTTGTGCCCTGGCTCAAAGCGCTCAAGACCAGCATCGGCATCACCGGCGGTCTTGCGGCCCATGGCGTGAAAGAAGAACATATCGCCCGCATGGTGCAGATTGCCCAGGCCGATATTTGCCACCAGACCAATCCGCGCCCTTGCACCCCGGCCGATTTTGAGCGCCTGTTCCGCCAGGCCATGTAAGCTCGACGTGCCTAACACGCTTGTGCTGTTTTTCCACCTTGCCACATCGCCAAGGCGGGCGAGTGCCGCTACTGCCAAGCTACTTGCCGACACTTTTTACCAACCACACCAAGCTTTTTTTTAACCATGTCTGACCGCCCCAAGATTGGCGTGAGCGCCTGTTTTCTGTACCCCGACGCCAAGCGCCCGGCCTTTGCCAAAAAAACCTTGCAGTACCTGGAGCAATCGGTACCGCATTGGGCCATGGCCGCAGGCGCCATGCCAGTCATGGTGCCGGCCCTGGTGGGGGACACCGCGCGCGGCGATGTGACGGCGCAGCATTACGCACAGTGGTTGGACGGCCTGATGCTGCATGGCGGCGTGGACATGTCACCCACCAGCTATGGCGAAGAGCCGCTGGACCCGCTTTGGGCCGGGGACCGCTCGCGCGACCTGTATGAAATGGAATTGGTGCGCGCTTTTGTAGCCGCAGGCAAACCGGTATTTGGCATTTGCCGCGGCCTGCAGCTAATTAACGTGAGCTACGGCGGCACGCTTTACCAAGACATCAGCACGCAGCGGCCCGAGGCCCGGGTACACCGCGACGGTGAAGCCTACGACCGGCTTTTCCATGATATCCGACTGGTGCCTGGCACGCGACTGGAGACGCTACTTGGCCAGAACAGCAGCCGCCAAGTCAATAGCATCCACCACCAGGGCATCAAAGACCTGGCGCCCGGTTTTGTGGCCGAGGCGCTTTGCCCGGAGGATGGCACGATTGAAGCGATACGCCACAGTGGCCCGGCATGGGTAGCCGCTGTGCAATGGCATCCCGAGTTTCACAAACCCGAATACGGCGTCATGGACGACAGCGCGCTCTTGCACGACTTTTTGCAAGCTGCGCTTGCTGCACGCAGCTAAATTTTTCCCTGGCTTGAGTTTTTTTTCAAAGCGAGTACCGCATGAGCACCCTGTCTATCTTCAATCCGGCCGACGGCCAACTGGTCAATACCCTCCCCGCTGACGATGCCGCTAGCGTGGCTGCCAAATCCACTTCCGCGCGCGCTGCGCAAACCGCCTGGGCCGCCACGCCGCTTTCTACACGCAAAACTTGCGTAGAAAAATTCCGTGCCAGCGTAGTGCAAGACATGGACGCGCTGGCCCTGACCATGACGCGTGAAACCGGCAAACCGGTACAACTCTCGCGCAATGAGCTCAATGGCTTGCTCGGCCGTATTGATTTTTTCCTCGTGCAAGTCGATGGCTGCTTGGCCACCGAAACCGTCATGTCCGAAGGTGGCATGACCGAGCAAATCGAACACATTCCCTTGGGCGTTGTCGCCAATATCTCGGCCTGGAACTACCCCTGGTTTGTCGGCTGCAATGTGATTCTTCCCGCGCTCTTGGCCGGTAACGCAGTGCTTTACAAGCCCAGCGAATACGCCACCAACACCGGGCTGGCCATTGCCCGCTTGTTGCACCAAGCCGGCGTGCCGCAAGACGTCATGGTGTGCCTGGTGGGAGGCGGCGAAGTCGGTCAGGCCTTGTTGCAACAGCGTATTGACGGTGTGTTTTTTACCGGCTCGGTGGCTACCGGCGCCCACATCGCGCAGGCAGTGGGGGCCCGCTTTATCAAGCTGCAGCTCGAACTCGGTGGCAAAGACCCTAGCTATGTCTGCGATGACGCCAACCCGGAAAACGCCGCCGAATCCCTGGCCGATGGCGCGATGTACAACACCGGCCAGAGCTGCTGCTCGGTAGAGCGCATTTATGTGCACGAGAAAATTTACGATGCCTTTGTGGCCCGCTTTGTTGCCACCGTGAAGGGCTTGAAACACGGCCCTACCGAAAGCGCAGACACCTACATCGGCGCCATCACCCGCGCACCGCAAATTGCGGTGCTGGAAGCGCAAGTGGCCGACGCCCTAACCAAAGGCGCCACCCTGCTGACTGGCGGTAAGCG
>Ga0114964_10002874_pt1 | contig 11875 bp, 10 predicted proteins | sample C_131016_MF_Meta_FD_92638 | JGI IMG/M metagenome (GOLD analysis project Ga0114964, IMG submission 92638) | Freshwater microbial communities from Lake Croche, Canada to study carbon cycling - C_131016_MF_MetaG | ecosystem: Environmental > Aquatic > Freshwater > Lake | place: Lake Croche, Canada... | reverse complement strand
TTGGTGTAGTTGCTCACCGCCTTGGCTTGCGTCATGGTGATGTTGACGTGGTGACGCGTGTAGCTGGAGGTCTTGACGCGGATGCCGCGCTTCATGCCTTCTTCGCCCAGGTAAGCGCCCCAGGTCCAGGCCGCCACCATCAAATGGATGGTGTTGCCCTTGGGCGAGACGCCTAATTTTTTATCGCCAATCCAGGTCAGTGGACGGATGTAGCCGGACTCCAAATTGTTTTCACGCACCACGGCGCGCTGGGCTTCGTTGACCTGTTCTTTGGTGAACGGAATTGCCATGCGCAAGATCTTGGCGCTGTTGAACAGGCGGTCGGTGTGCTCTTGCATGCGGAAGATGGCCGTGCCTTGCTCGGTTTTGTAAGCGCGCACGCCTTCAAAAGCACCGCAACCGTAGTGCAGGGTGTGGCTCAGCACGTGGATCTTGGCATCGCGCCAATCGACCATCTGGCCGTCCATCCAGATTTTGCCGTCACGGTCTGACATAGAAGGAATAACGACGCTCATCATGTGTCCTTAATTTGGGATTGCAATGCAATGTGCATAAAAGTGGATTTTACGGTCTGCGGACGCGCTTGTTGACACCCGGCCTGTCCCCAGCGGGAATTATTCGGGGGCATCGTCATCTGGCGCCGGGCGCTGCAAGACCCATTCGCTGAGCTTGCCCGACACAAAAGTGCAGGTCACATGCGATTGGCCCGCATCCGACCACCTGAACACTTCAGGTTGCGCGTCTTTCTCGCTCTGCAGTTGACCCAGGGCGCGGGTCATGGCGATCACGTGCATCAAATTCACGCCTTTTTTCAATTTGGCGTTCAGCATGACGGCGCTGGCCACGCTCCCCACAGGGCGGTTGGTGGCGCGTTTGAGCACAGTCAGCACGCGGGTGAAGTGCAGCAAAATCCACATCACCAAGCCGCTGGCCACCAGGGCAATGCCCGGCCATTGGTAAGCGCGCCAGGCGCCCACGGTCAGGGCAATGCAGGCCACGGGAATCAAAATACGGTTGAAATTCATGGCGCTATTGTCGGGCTTTATGGGGCAGGCTTTTTCCGGCTCAGCTCAGGCTGCGCACCAGCTCCATGGCTTCTTCGATGCGCTCGACCGGATGGATGGTCAAACCCTCAAACGACTTGTCGTTTTTCTTGGGCGCATTGGCTTTGGGCACGATGGCGACTTGAAAGCCCAGTTTGGCCGCTTCTTTCAGGCGCTCCTGCCCACGCGGCGCGGGCCGCACCTCACCGGCCAAGCCGACTTCGCCAAAGGCAATAAAACCCTTGGGCAAGGCCTTGCCCCGCAGGCTGGAGGTGATCGCCAGCATGACCGCCAAATCGGCTGCGGGCTCACTGATGCGCACGCCGCCCACCGCATTCACAAACACGTCCTGGTCCATGCAGGCCACGCCCGCGTGCCGGTGCAGTACCGCCAGCAACATGGCCAAGCGGTCACGGTCCAAACCCACCGACAAGCGGCGCGGACTCGGGCCACCGCTGTCGACCAAGGCTTGAATCTCCACCAGCAAAGGACGCGTGCCTTCCAAAGTGACCATCACGCAGCTGCCGGGCACAGGCTCGCTGTGCTGGCTCAAAAAAATGGCGCTGGGGTTGCTCACCCCCTTCAGGCCTTTTTCGGTCATGGCGAACACGCCGATCTCGTTCACCGCGCCAAAACGGTTCTTGATGGCGCGGATCAGGCGAAAGTTGGAATGCGTGTCGCCCTCAAAGTACAGCACCGTGTCCACCATGTGTTCCAGCACGCGCGGGCCGGCCAGGGCGCCTTCTTTGGTCACGTGACCGACCAAAACGATGGTGATACCGGTGGATTTGGCAATCCGCGTCAAATGTGCCGCGCATTCGCGCACCTGCGCCACCGAGCCAGGGGCCGAGGTCAATTGGTCGGAGTACACCGTCTGAATCGAATCGATCACGGCAATGCCGGGCTGGCGCGCTTGCAGGGTGTGCAGGATCTTTTCCAGTTGGATTTCTGGCAGCACCGCCACCTGGCTTGCCACCAGGCCCAAGCGCCGTGAGCGCAGGGCCACTTGCGCGCCACTTTCTTCGCCCGTTACATACAAGGTGTTCATGCCGCTGCGCTGCAACGCATCCACCGCTTGCAAAAGCAAGGTCGATTTGCCGATGCCGGGGTCGCCGCCCATCAGCACCACACCGCCTGCCACCATACCGCCGCCCAACACCCGGTCCAGCTCGTCAATGCCGGTCGTGTGGCGTTCAAAGTCAGCCGCTTCGATCTCAGACAAGGGCAAAACGGCCGAGGTGGGCGCCAACGAAGCATGGGCCGAGCCAAAGCGGTTTTTGCCGGCCGCTGGTTCGGCCGAACCTTCGATCAAGCTGTTCCAAGCCTCGCAACTGGGGCACTTGCCCATCCAGCGTGCGCTGGTGCCGCCACATTCGGTGCAGGTGAAAATTGATTTGTCTTTGGCCATAAGCCCTCAAGTGTGCATGATGAGCGGGGCGCGACTCAGGCAGGAACGCTTCGCCACTGGCGAATCATGCCCCGTGTGATTTCGGCTGCAGATGCTGCGCGCAATGAAGACAGGTTCTGACCTGCCCATAACGGCGTGAAGTCGGTGTGCCCCAGTGCTTCTGCGGCCGCACGCAAGGGGGCAATGGCTGATGTTGCCAGCGGAAAGGCCGGCACGCCCTGGCGCAGCGGCCCGAGTTCGCGCATCACGCGGTTCATCAAACCCCTTGCCGGGCGACCGGTGAACAGATTCGTTAAAGCCGTGTGGGGCGCCACGCGAGACAGCAGCAGGGCGCGATGCAAAGGGCTGGTCGTGGCCTCGTGGCTGCACAAATAGGCCGAGCCCATTTGCACGCCAGCCGCGCCCAGAGCTGTGGCTGCCGTTGCCCCTTGACCGCAGGCAATGCCGCCGGCGGCAATCACCGGCAGTTGCACCGCCCGCACCACCTGGGGCAGCAAGGCGAACGTGCCGGACTGCTGGCCCAGGTCGTCACTCAAAAACATCCCCCGGTGTCCGCCCGCTTCCAGGCCTTGCGCAATCACCGCGTCGGCGCCGTGCGCTTGCAGCCATTGCGCCTCAGCCACGGTGGTGGCCGAGGACAGCACCAGGCTGCCCCAGCTTTTGACTCGGGCCAGCAAGTCCGGCGTGGGCAAGCCAAAGTGAAAGCTCACGACGGCGGGCTTGAACGCTTGCAGCACATCGGCCATGGCGTGGTTGAACGGGACCCGTGCCGGGCTGGAGGGCACGACCTGGATGTCCACACCCCACTCGGCGTAATAGGGGGCCAGCAACTGGCGCCAAGCCGCTTCCACGGCTGCGTCTGGCACGGGTGTGGCGTGGCAAAAGAAATTGACATTGAATGCGCGCGACGTGGCCTGGGTCAAGGCGCTCAATTCGGTGGCCAGGGCGTCGGGGCTGAGCATGGCGGCGGGCAGGGAGCCCAGGCCACCGGCTTCGCACACGGCGGCGGCCAGGCGATGGTCTTGCACCCCCGCCATGGGGGCCTGAATCAAAGGGGCTTGCAGGCCTAAGTGAGCACACAGGTCAATCATGACCTGACTATAGCCGCGCTTGTCCCTGGGGATTGAGGCGTTGGATTTCGGATTTGAGCGACTCTAAAGAAATCGGCTTGGACACATAACCATCCATGCCTGAGGCCAGATACAGCTCACGGTCACCCTTGAGGGCATTGGCGGTCACGGCAATGATGGGTGTGGGTAACAAGCCGTTCTTTTTTTCAACGTCACGCATGAGTTGCGTAGCTTCAATGCCGCCCATTTCCGGCATCTGAATGTCCATCAAAATCAGTTCAAACGAACTGCTGTTGAACGCCTCGACCGCCTCCAGACCGTTGTTGGCCAGAGTGACTTCGTAGCCCATGCGGTGGAGCAAAATGGTTTCGAGGGTTTGGTTGATGGGCGTGTCTTCAACCAGCAAGACGCGGCGTACGGTGTCGCCACAAGGGGGTGTTTGAGAGGCCAGCGTGACCCCATTTCGCAGGACGCTCTTGCCCTCACGTTGCTGGTTGAGCACGGCGATCAGCTCATGCGGGTCCACCGGTTTGATCAAGAAACTTTGAATCTGCAGACGCTTCAATTCCTCGGCGCTGATTTGCTCACTGAGTGCCCCCATCATGATGATGGCCAGGTCATCCGAAGAGCGCAGTTTACGCATTTGAGCCGCCAAGGCATAACCGTCAATATCGGGCATGTCCACGTCAATCAATGCAAACTGGGCTTGCATCAGTTGCGGAATATGCAGGGCGTGAGCCGCGCTGTCGCTGGCGAGCACATGCAAGCCCGCTGACCTCAGCCGTTGCGTCAAGATCAAGCGACTGCGCGCGTTGTCCTCCACCACCAGGGCCATTTTCCCGGCCAGTTGTGGGTGCAGTTGGTGGTTCAGAACAGGGGGAGACAGCGCATGCTGCAGTTGGATGTGGAAGCTGAAGGTGCTGCCCTGCCCCAACTGACTGCTCACATGGATGTCGCCGCCCATCATTCGCACCAAATTGCGGCTGATGGCCAGCCCCAGCCCGGAGCCGCCAAAGCGCCTGGCCGTGCTGGAATCGGCTTGGGTGAACACTTCAAAAATCAGGGCTTGCATATCTTCAGAAATGCCAATGCCGGTATCTTGGATGTGAAAGGCCAACCACATGCCTTGATCATTCGGCGGCGGATGCACGCAGGCAACGCTCAAAACGATCTCACCATGCGCGGTGAACTTGATGGCATTGCCCAATAAATTGGTGAGAATTTGCTGCAAACGCAAGGGGTCGCCCACCACCAAGTCGGGCACATCCGATGCCATGTCGCACACCAGTTCCAGTTTTTTCTCGCTTGCGCGCAAAGACAGTGTGCGTGTGGCCTGGCGAATCAGGCCATGCAAAGAAAATTCGTGCGGATCGAGTTGCAGTTTTTGTGCTTCAATTTTTGAAAAATCCAAAATGTCGTTGATCACCGCAACCAGTGAGTTGGCCGAAGCGGCCACCATCTCCAGGTAGCTGCGCTGCTCGGCGGTCATGCGCGTTTGCAAACACAACTCGGTCATGCCCAAAATGCCGTTCATAGGCGTGCGGATTTCGTGACTCATGTTGGCCAAGAAATGGCTCTTGGAGGCGTTGGCCGCTTGCGCCGCATCGCGTGCCAGGGCCAAATCTTTTTCGGCGTTGGTGCGGGCTTCGACAAAGGCGTTGAAGGCCTGAACCACGGTTTTGATTTCCTTTCCACCCAGCTCCACGATGGGCGCAACGACTTGGCCCTGTTGCATATGCGCAGCGGTGTCGTGCATGGCCTGTGCCAACTCCTGCAGAGGTTGAATCAGTCTGGAGACAAAGCCCCAAATCAAAGGCAACAGGGTCAGCATCAGCAACAAGGTGACCAGCAGCATGCGTTCAGACAGATCGGCAATCGGCGCAAAGGCTTCAGCAGAGGGAATGACGGAGGCCACAATCCAATCGGTTGATTTCAAGCGTTTGAAAGTGAACAAGCCTTCCAGGCCCCGGTAGTTGACGCCCTCTTGCGTGCCTTCAAAGCCTTTGAAAGCGTTTTCAAGAGGGATATTGGTTCGACCTTCTGGAATGGTTTGCAAGATCAAACTCGGGTCCGGGTGTGCAATGCGGACGCGCTCTTTGGTGACGATGTAGTAATAACCGGCTTCGCCGTTTTTACGGGTGGCGATCGCGCCGAGTAAATTGGGTTTGTACAGGTTCAGGACCCCACCCAAAATGCCCACCAATTTCTTGTCGTGATTCAAAATGGGCGAGGCCACAACGACGATGGGTTGCTTGGTGGCCTTGCCCAGGATGGGTTTGGAAATGACGGTGCGACCCGTGGCGATCACCCCCTGGATATAGTCGCGCGAGGACATGTCCAAGGTGCGCCGCCCGGGTTTTTGCGGCCAATCCACCAACAAGGTGCCTTTGGCGTCAAACACGTACAGATCGTCGTAGACCGAAAGCAGGGCGTGCTCGCGTTGCAGTAACTTCTCCAATTGCCCCAAGTCATTCATCTGCCCGACCGGCAGGTTCAGGCCCACATTGGCGAGCATGGCCATGCTGTCTTGCAGTCGCTCATCCAGGTGCTCGGTCAACTCACTCAATTGCTTGTATTCGTGCTTTTCGATACGTTGCACGATGTCGCTGCGCAACACGTAGAACTGCAACAGCAACTGCGCCAGCAGCAACACAAATCCCATGGCAATGGCACTCAGGGCGAGTTGAATTTTGATGCTGAGGTGTTTCATGATGGGCAAGCGCAGAGCGCCAGAATGTGCCGGTCGCAAGCCGAGCCAAGGACATAAATGATGTGTATAGAGTCAAATTTTAGGTCTTAAATCAATTTATTGAGCTCTTATGTATCTGTTAATACAAGATGAAGGCATTTTTGCCCTACGAGACTGCACTCAAGGGTAAACCCTAGATTCGGGTGCTTGCAATTCATTTAACATGTTAAATAAATGAAACACGCCCAACCTTTCGTCCACCGCAACCTGCCTCGCTTGCTCTTGCAAGCGCGTGAGGCCGTGATGGTGCACACGCGGCCCAGCTTGCGGGACCATGGTTTGTCGGACCAGCAATGGCGCGTATTGCGCGTTCTGGGCGAGCATGCCGAGGAAGCTGAGGGCATTGAAACTGGTCGCGTGGCGCGCGAGGCGTTTTTGCTCGGCCCCAGTCTCACGGGCGTGCTGGCGCGCATGGAGCGCGATGGCCTGATTACCCGTGCGCGTTGCCCGCAAGACGCACGCCGCACCGTGGTGCGCGCCACCGAGGCCGGGCTGACCAAAGTGCAGGCCTTGTCGCAGACCATTGAGGCGCACTACGCGTGGATGGAACAACAACTGGGCAAGGCCCATTTGAAAGCTTTGTACGAGTTGCTGGACGGCGTGATCGCGCTCGAGGCGGTGGCCCCAGAGACAGACATAGAAGAGGAATAAGTCATGACACTGATCCGTACCCCACAGACCCCCTGGCAACCCCAGGGCACGGTCTATGGCCCTTTGCTCAATTTCCGCCGGGAGTGGGACCTGTGGGCGCCGCGCATGACGCAAGACCCCTACAAGGCCGCGCCCCAAGCGCCCGTGCTGTATGTGAAAAGCGCCAACACCTTCAACGCCAGCGGCGAGTTGGTTTTGCAAGACGGCATCACCGAGGTCGACATCGGCGCCACGCTGGGTTTGGTCATGGGGGCAGATGGGCAGACTGAATCTGTCGTCTTGCTCAACGACTGGGCTGTGCCGCACGCCAGTTACTACCGCCCGCCGGTCAAGTTCCGTTGCCGTGACGGCTACCTGGGTCTGGGCACGCTGCGCCCTTGGGCCGACCTGGACGTCAACGAATTGCGCTTGCGCGTGACGCTGAACGGGGCTGTCGTGCAGACCGTGGACTTTTCACAACTGAAGCGCAACCTTGCGCAGCTGTTGGTGGATGTGGCTGAATTCATGAGCCTGCAAGCGGGTGATGTGTTGATGCTGGGGACGGACTGCCTGGAGGATGGAACGCGCCCACGCGCCCGCGCCGGCGACACCGTGCGCATCGAAGCCGCAGGCTTTGCGCCCTTGAGCCAAACCCTCACTTCAGCTGTGAACACCGGAGGTGCTGTATGAAACACGCCCGCATTGCCTGGGCCGGCGCCCTGCACGACGCCGTCGAGTGCGAGGGTCAACTGCTGTTGACCCGCAGTCCGCACGCGGGCCGCTTGCTGCGTTTTGACGAGGTGGTCTGGCTGCCGCCTTTGGCGCCTGTCGCGCAAGCGCGCACCGTGATCGCCTTGGGCCTGAACTACGCCGACCACGCCAAAGAGCTGGCGTTCAAAGCCCCCGAAGAACCGCTGGCCTTCATGAAGGGCGAGGCGGCCTTCATCGGTCACCGTGCGCTCACACGTCGCCCGGCCGCGGTGAAGAACATGCACTACGAGTGCGAGCTGGCCGTGGTGATCGGTCGCACCGCGCGGCATGTGAAAAAAGCCGATGCCTATGACTTCATCGCCGGTTACAGCGTGGCCAACGACTATGCCATCCGCGACTACCTGGAAAACTGGTACCGCCCCAATCTGCGCGTGAAAAACCGCGACACCTGCACGCCGATCGGCCCTTGGCGGGTCGATGCCGCCGATGTACCCGACCCCATGGCGCTGGCGCTAAAAACCACCGTCAACGGCCAGGTCACGCAAAGCGGCAACACCCGCGACATGATTTTTGACGTGCCGACGCTGATTGAGTATTTCAGCAGCTTCATGACCCTGCAGCCGGGCGACGTGATCCTCACCGGCACGCCCGACGGCGTGGTGGACTGCCAGCCGGGCGACGTCGTGGTCACCGAAATCGAGGGCCTGGGCGCCCTGGTCAACACCATCACCCAAGGATGAATATGCGCATCGACCATCTGATCAACGGCCAGTCCGTGGCTGGCACGGATTACTTTGAAACCGTCAACCCCGCAACCCAGCAAGTGCTGGCGGAGGTCGCCTCAGGCGGCTTGCTGCAGGTCAACCTCGCTGTGGCCGCCGCCAAAGCCGCCTTCCCCAAATGGGCCGCCACACCCGCCACCGAGCGCGCCAAGATCATGCACAAGCTGGGTGAGTTGATCGCACAGCAAGTGCCCGAGATCGCCGAAACCGAAACCCGCGACTGTGGCCAGACCATCAGCCAGACGGGCAAACAACTGGTGCCGCGCGCCGCCGACAACTTTCACTACTTTGCCGAAATGTGCACCCGTGTGGACGGCCACACCTACCCCACGCCCACGCACCTGAACTACACGCTGTTTCACCCGGTGGGCGTGTGCGCGTTGATCAGTCCTTGGAACGTGCCCTTCATGACCGCCACTTGGAAGGTCGCGCCCTGCCTGGCTTTTGGCAACACCGCCGTGCTGAAAATGAGCGAGCTATCGCCCCTGAGCGCCGCACGTTTGGGTGAATTGGCGTTGCAAGCAGGCGTGCCCCCCGGCGTGTTGAATCTGGTGCACGGCTACGGCAGACAAGCCGGCGAGCCGCTGGTGGCGCACCCCGACGTGCGCGCCATCAGTTTTACCGGCTCGACCGCCACCGGTAACCGCATCGTTCAAGCGGCGGGACTGAAAAAGTTCAGCATGGAACTCGGCGGAAAATCACCTTTTGTGATTTTTGCAGATGCCGACCTGGACCGCGCGCTGGACGCGGCCCTCTTCATGATCTTCAGCAACAACGGCGAGCGCTGCACCGCAGGCAGCCGCATCCTGGTGCAGCAAAGCATCTATGCCGACTTTGCCGCGAAGTTTGCCGAACGTGCCAAACGCATCAGCGTGGGCGATCCGCTGAACGAGGCAACCATCGTCGGCCCCATGATCTCGCAAGCGCACTTGGCCAAGGTGCGCAGCTACATCGAACTCGGCCCGAAAGAAGGCGCCACGCTGCTGTGCGGCGGCCTGGACCGGCCGAGCTATGCGCCCGAATTGACGGGTGACTTGCAAAAAGGCAACTTCGTTTGGCCTACCGTGTTTGCCGATGTAGATAACCGCATGCGCATCGCCCAAGAAGAAATCTTTGGCCCGGTGGCCTGCCTGATTCCGTTCAAAGACGAAGCGCATGCGATTGCGTTGGCCAACGACATTCAATATGGATTGTCCAGTTATGTCTGGACCGAGAACATTGGCAAGGCGCACCGTGTGGCCGCTGCGGTGGAGGCGGGCATGTGTTTTGTCAACAGCCAAAACGTGCGTGATCTGCGCCAACCTTTTGGCGGCACCAAGGCCAGTGGCACCGGGCGTGAAGGCGGCACCTGGAGTTACGAAGTGTTTTGTGAACCGAAAAACGTGGCGGTGTCCATGGGTTCGCACCATATTCCACATTGGGGTGTGTGAACATGCAACGCCGCGAGATCTTGCTGGGCGCTGTGGGGGTGGCGCTGCCCTGGGCCAGTCCAGCTCAGACGCCATCTCAAAGTCAGGCGCAAGCCTGGCCAGCGAAGCCGATTCGCTGGATCGTGCCTTTTGCGCCTGGCGGCACCACGGATGTGGTGACGCGTTTGGTCGCTGTGGAGTTGACCCGCTCTCTTAACCAAGCGGTGGTCGTCGACAACAAGCCCGGCGCCGGCACGGTGCTGGGCGTGGATCTGGCGGCCAAGTCGCCAGCGGATGGCTACACCCTGGTCACGGTGGCCAACAGCTTTTGCGTCAACCAGACCTTGGTCAAAAACCTGCCCTATGACGGACTGCGCGACCTGCGCCCTGCGGCCCTGATGGGCATGTCGGAGCATGTGCTGGTCACGCACCCTGGCAGCGGCCTCAAGTCCCTGGCCGATGTGATTGCCGCGGCGAAGAAGCAGCCGGGCAAGCTCAGCTACGCCTCGTTCGGCGCCGGTACTTCGGCGCACCTGGCCGGTGCCATGCTCGAAGCACAGTCCGGCATCGAGATGATCCATGTGCCTTACAAGGGTCAGGCCCCAGCGCTCAACGATGTGATCGGTGGGCAGGTGACGGTGATGTTTGGCAATTGGCCCGAATTTCGCCAGCACGTGCACAGCGGCAAGCTGGTGGCTTTGGCTATGGCCACAGCCAAACGCTCACTGCTGGCGCCGCAAATTCCAACGCTGGCCGAGCAAGGCCAGGCCATCGAGTCCAACTCATGGAATGGCGCTTTGGTGCGCAGCGGCACGCCCGATGCCGTGGTGCTCAAACTCAATGCCGAAATCAACAAGGCCTTACAGGCGCCTGCGGTGATGCAAGCTTTTCAAGAGGGCGGTATCGCCTCCTTGGCAGGCACCCCCGAGCGCTTTGCGGCGTTCATCCGCAGCGAGACTGAAAAATATGCGCAGGTGATCCGCAAAGCGGGCATCACCTCAGAGAGCTGAAAAGGAAACACCATGTCCCAAACCACCCACCTCAGGAGTTCGCACCATGGGTAAGCTCGCCCTCGCCGCCAAAATCACCCACGTGCCCAGCATGTACCTGAGCGAAATACCGGGCGAACGTTTTGGCACACGCCAAAACGCGATCGATGGCCACAAAGAAATCAGCCGCCGCTGCCGCGCATTGGGCGTGGACACGCTGGTGGTGTTTGACACGCATTGGCTGGTCAACGCCAGCTACCACATCAATTGCGGGCCGCACTTCAAGGGTGTGTACACCAGCAACGAGTTGCCGCATTTCATCAGCAACATGGCGTTCGAGTCGCCCGGCAACCCCGCGCTGGGTCATTTGCTGGCGAAGGTGTGCAACGACTACGGCGTGGAAACCCTGGCCCATGACGCCACCACCTTGCAGCCCGAATACGGCACGCTGGTGCCCCTGCGCTACATGAATGAAGACCAGCATTTCAAGGTGGTGTCGGTGTCGGCGTTGTGCACTTCGCATTACTTGAACGACAGCGCCCGTCTGGGCTGGGCGATGCGCGAAGCGGTTGAAAAACACTACGACGGCAAGGTGGCCTTTTTGGCCAGTGGCTCATTGAGTCACCGCTTTGCGCAAAACGGTTTGGCGCCTGAATTTGCGCACAAGATTTGGAGTCCATTTTTAGAAAAACTCGATGAGCAGGTGCTGCGCATGTGGGACCAGCGTGAGTGGAAAGACTTTTGCGAGATGCTGCCCGAGTACGCCAGCAAGGGCCATGGTGAAGGCTTTATGCATGACACCGCCATGTTGATGGGCGCCCTCGGCTGGACCGATTACGATGGCGGCGTGGAGCTGGTCACACCCTATTTCGGCGCCTCGGGCACCGGTCAGTTGAATGCTATTTTTGAAGTCACGCCGCAAACCGGCCTGCACATCCCCTCGGCGCAAGCCAGTGCGGCAGCGGGGTTCCAAAATGTGTCGCGCTTGTAGTTGAGTCTGGAAAGATTTGCCATGCCCCATCTTGTGATTTTGTACACCGCTCAGCTGGATGCTGAAGTCCATATGACCACCCTGTGCCGCCAG